>Ga0208272_100132_pt1 | contig 50558 bp, 35 predicted proteins | sample LakWasM129_HOW14_2_FD_183939 | JGI IMG/M metagenome (GOLD analysis project Ga0208272, IMG submission 183939) | Freshwater sediment methanotrophic microbial communities from Lake Washington under simulated oxygen tension - Sediment Metagenome... | ecosystem: Environmental > Aquatic > Freshwater >... | reverse complement strand
GGCACCGCCGCGGCGGAAAAAATCCTGGACGCTTATAACGCCGCCGGCGAATGCGCCCCCCGCATCCTGCGCCGCTACGGCATCACCGAGGGCAATCGCCAGACGATGTCGCTCGGGATGACCCTCGACGAACTCGTCCGTCCCGAAAAATATCGCGAGTTTCCCGAGCTCTGGGAGTCCCAGTCTCCTCCCGGGGAACGCCTCAAGGATTACGCCAAACACGAGTGGAAAAAACAGCCGCACACCGGCGAGACACCGCCCTCGATCAACGCCGAGGTTGCCGCCTTCTCCGCGAGCGCCGTCGCCGCCATCGATGCCGCCGCCCCGCTCGTCACGGCGAACCGCGACGAGTTCGCCCGGTTGCAGAACGACATTCACTGCATTCGAGCGATGTCGCTCAGTTACGTCGCGAAAACGAACGCCGCCCTGGCCGTGTTGCGTTACCAATACAGCCACGATCTTGCCGATATGGAACGGGCCGAAAAGCTCCTCGCCGAGAGCCTCGACCATTACCGCACGCTGGCGGCGCTGACGAAGGACACCTACAAGGCCGCCAACTCGATGCAGACCAGCCAGCGGCGCATCCCCGTGCCCGGTGGCAAGGGCGGCCGGCCCGCCAACTACCACTGGACGCAGCTCCTGCCGCTCTACGAGAAGGAACTCGCCGACTTCCGCGCCCAGGTCGCGGCGCTGAAGAACCCGGCGGCCGCCCAGGGCCGCACCCACGCCCCGCTGCCGGCGGCGGATTGGAAATTGCTCACGCCCGGGCTCGCAACCTTCACCGTGCAGGTCGGCAACACGGTCTTCACCGACTCGCCCGCCACCTTTACCTCGACCGCCCCCGAACTGGAAGGCCTGCAGGGAATCAAGTTCTCGCTGGCGGACGCCAAGTCCGGCAAACTTCCGCCCATCGAATTCGAGAGTCCGACTCCCGTCCGGGTGCTCATCGGTTACTTCAACGCCCCGGGCCACGAATGGCGCCAGCCACCCACGCTCGAGACCGACGCCACCGCCGCCGATCACGGCGGCGCCGAGCCTTTTCTTCTGGATGCGGCGAAGTTCGATTCCTTGCCCGGCATCAACGTGCACGCCTTCGACTATCCCGCCGGCCGCCACACGATCGAGGTGCGCGGCACCGGGGCCTACGTTGTTCTCGGAATTGCTAAACCTTGAAGTGGGCGAGTCGCCCGGACGAGCCGTCAGACAAAGACTTGGCGACGATTGGAGATTCCTCGTTGAAAATCATCACGCGCTTCCGCTAACTATCTACGCGGGCCGCAACCAAGGACAATTCCATGACTATCGTCGTTATCGTAATCGCAGCAATCGTCGCGGTGTTCATAGGCATCGCGATTTTTCAATGGCTCTGGAACACCACCATGATCGACGTGTTCGGGCTCAGGCAGATTACCTACTGGCAGGCATTCCGACTCCTGCTGTTGGCCGGAATGCTTTTTGGCGGCATGCACTACAGCATCGGCAAATAAGCAATCGCTGGATGCATCCGGCATTGTCCCGCCGCGTGCTCAATTGGATTCTTATAACAGCCCGACGGGTAGGGAGGACGGGACCGCGGGGGTGGCCGCGGCGGAGCGGGCCTGTCGGTGGTCGCCGATTTCCACATCGGCAACATGTATTGCCAATCAGGCGCCGGTATGGAAACCGGCGCCCACCCGGGGAGGGTCCGCCTCCGGGCGGGCCGCGGTTGATCGGGAGGTCTACGCTCCAACGCAGCGACGGCGGTGCGGGCCGCTCCGCCCTACATCACTGAAACACCTTCTTCAGATACGCCGCGTTCGCGCTGAAATTGTATTTCACGTCCTTGGCGCGGGTGGCGTCGCGGGAGCGCTCGATGACGAGCCAGCCACTCCAACCCATTTCGTCGAGCATCGCCTTGATCTTCGGCAGGTCGACCTGCGGGTCGTTCTGCAGCCAGACGCCGTCCTGGTTAGAAGCATGGATCTGGACGATGCGGTCCTTGCCAAGGATTTTCAGTTCGGCACAGACATCGCGGTGGTTTTGCCAGGTGTTGGAGAAGTTGAAATAGCTCTTGATGGCAGGTGACCCAATCTCGTCCAGCAGCGCGGCCTCGTTCTTCGCGTCGAGCGCGGACTCGATGCCGATGACCACTCCGGCGGCCTCGGCCTGCTTTCCGGCGGCTTTCAGGCGCGTCACGATGGCCGGGCGCAGTTCCGGGTGCTTGCCGAGGTCGCCCGTGACGCCGAGCGGCAGGAATGCCACCTTGACGCCCAGCGCCTTGGCGGTGTCGAGACAGTCCTGAACCATGCGGTCCACACCGGGCCGCTCGGCGAACGACTGGGCATAGAAGGCGGACATCGCGATGGAGCTGATGCCGAGGCCGAGTGCGTGCGCCTGGTCGAGGAACTGTTTCCGCACGGCCGGATCGCCGAGCTTGCTGTCGAAGGTCGGCCGGTTGCCCAACCCGCCCATGTCTACCTCGACGCCGTCCGCGCCAATGGTCTTGGCGAGCGGGAACGCGCCGAGTTTCTGGCGCTTGAGGATCATCCAGTCGCAGACACCGACGCGATAGCGCGGCACCTCGGACGCGTAACCACTGATGCACACCAACAGGGCACTGATCAGGATTAGCGTAAACTTGGTGGAGATTAGTGGTTTCATGCTTGGGAATTTCATTTCACGTGGAGGGATTCGATTTTGGGTGAGCCGGAGAGAATGGTGAGTGTGACGGTATAATCTCCGGCGTTCATCCCGACGCCGTCGAGACTCGCGGTGCCGTCGGCCGGTGCCAGATCGAGGCGCTTTGAACCCATCACAGTGCCGTCGGCGGCGCAGACGCGCATCTCGACCATCGCCGCCTGCGTCTCGTGGTTGACATAGTGGACCGTGAAGTCGTGCGTGCCGCCGAGACCGAGCTGGATGCTCCAAGAAAGGTTGGCACCGGAAACTCTGGCAGCGGCGACGGGATAACGTGCGCCATCGCTGGCGGACATTGTTATCCCCGGCGACGTCATAGCGCCGGCAGGGACGCCGGCGCCCACCTTGGAAGCGTCCACTTTGATCGACTCCGGCGCCTTGGCGTTCAAATCGACGGTCGAGATGGCGATGGCTGAGATGACCGCCTGATATGACGCCACGCGGGGAAACGATATTTCCAGCACGCCTCGCTCGGTCCGCGCCGTGACGACCTTCTTCACCGCGCGGGCAAAACCGGCCTCTTTCCAAAGATCGACGTCGCGCAACACGGTCGTGCCGTTCACCGCCATATCGAACAACCGCCAGCCCGCGCAATCGCCTCCGCCCGTGCCATACCATGGCTCGGCGAAATAGAGCTCCACCCGATACTCGCCATCCGGCACGGCGAACTGGTAGCGGAGTTTCTCGCGACCGTAGCGGTAGGTCTGGAACAATGCCTGGTCGTCCGTGCCCCGGATCACCTCGCTGCTGGCGCGCTGGCTGCCGAAGCGCGGCGGCACATCGGGATATTGACCCGCCCAGGAAACCGAGCCCCAACTCCGGCCCTTGACCAGATCCTGATCCGCCAGCCAGAGCTGGCCGTTGCCGTCGGTGTAGTCCGGTCCGCCGCAGTTGACGCGGTAGAGGTAGTTCTGACCGGCGGCTCCGGCGGTGAGATTTTCAGCCGGAGCCCTCAGAGCGCGGCCATGCGGCGCCTCGGGCAGGTTTTTCAGGACGATCGCGTCGCGGGCCACGACCTTGCCGCCGACGCGGCCCTCGGCGTAGAGGACGTTCGTGGTGACCTCGACGCCATCCCACTGAAAATGCGTGCCGGGGCCGCCGCGCTTCCGCACACCGAGCGAGCGGTCCCCAACGTCGTTGAACAGCTCCACCTCGTCGCAATTCGAGTAGACGATGATGCCGCTCTTCCGGCCCGGGCCGGTCCAGCGGTCGGGCCAGGTGTGCGAGACGATATAGACCATCGGGTCGGTCGCCGCCGGCGCGTAGTTGGCGCGATAGAGATAGAACGCGTCGGTCGGCTCGCCCCAGAGCGTGAGCAGGCCCTTGTTGTTGACCGGGCCCAGCCGGTCGAGCTCCGCCCAGCCGTCGGAACCCTGCTGCAACTTGGCGTTGATCGTGCGGCCCGGGTTCTCGTGGGACGCGAACAGCCATTGGAAATGCCCGGCCACCTGGCCGCGCACGGATTCAGCGAGGAAAATCTTCCGCTCCATCAAGGCGTCGAGGCGGTCCTCGCTCAGCGGCCCGTCCTTCACGTAACCGCCCTCGGTATGCAGACCGAGGCTGCGCCAGGCGCCATATTCGCCGATGAGCTGCTGGCGCTTCAGGTCATCCGCATATTCCTCGGGCTTGCCGCCATAGGTGCCGGTCCAGTTCTGCGGGACGTTCCAGTCGGTGCCCTTGCCACTGTTGCAGGTCGTAACGAGCCGCTGCGTCGACGCGGTCGGATCGAGTTCGCGGATGAGCGCGACACATTCCTGCGCGAAATCCGCCGGCAGCTTGCTTTCGTTGGCGAGACCCCAGAGGACCAGCGACGGGCTGTTGCGGCGCTCGCGCACCCAGTCGCGGAGGAGCGCCTTGAAGTTCGCGCGGAACGCCGGCGTGTCGAACCAGATCTGGGCGGCAAACTGCGGCCACCAGAGCAAGCCGTCCCGGTCCCAGTAATCCTGGTAGCGCAGGTTGTGCGGCTGGTGGGCGTCGCGAAAGGCGTTGAACCCGGCGGCGCGGATCTGCGCCACCCGGGCACGAATCTGCTCGTCGGAAAACGCGTGGCTCGCGCCGAGCAGGTGCTCGTATTCGCAGGTGCCGTTGATGAACACCGGCTTCCCGTTCAGCCGAAACGGGCCGCCCGCCGGATCGCCGGGCTTCGGCCACTGGATTGTGCGGATGCCGAAGGACGTCTCTACGCGATCAAGCACACGGTCGCGGTCGCGGATGGTTGTCTCAAGCGTGTAGAGTGTCGGCGACTCCAAAGACCAGAGCGCGACGTTGGACAGCATGAAGATGCCCTGAACCGTTGAGACCCCGGCCGCACTAACCTCCTCGTTGCGCAACACAGCGAGGCTGGCGCCGGCGTGATCGAGCACGCGCGTCTCGACCTCCAGCGGACGGGGCGCGGCGTAGTTGCGCAGCTCGGCGGTGAAATGAATCTTCGCCTCAGCCGTCGTGGCGTCGGCATCGTTCCAGACATGGACGCCGAACGGCTCCACCCGCACCTGATTGGTCGTCACCAAGGTCACGGGGCGGAAAATCCCCATCGGCTGGCTGCCCTCGGAAAAACCCGGCGCCGGCGAACAGCCGCCGCAGACCCACGGCAAATCGGTGATGCCCGCCGGATGGTCGGCGCGGACGGCCAGCTGGTTCGGGCCGCCGAAGTTCACGAGGTCGGTCACATCGAGGGTGAACGTGGTGCGGCCGCCGGCGTGCGTGCCCGCAGGCTTGCCGTTCACCCAGACCGTCGCGTAGGAGCCGACGCCCTCGAAAAACAGAAAGACGCGCCGGCCGCGCTCCGCGGCATCCACCGTGAACTCGCGCCGATACCACGCGGTGCCGTGGCGGTTGCCATGCACGAGCCGGTGCACGCCGCCGTAATCGTCCCAATTGTGCGGCACGGCGACGGCGGCCCACGCCTGGTCGTTGAAGCCCGGCTGTTCGAATCCGTCGTAGCGGTGCGCATCCGTATCGTCAGCCACGGAACGCCAGCCGGTGTCGAGCCGCCATTCGTGCCGGGGGCCGTCGGCGGCCGACAGACCACCCGCGGCGAGGGCCGCCCCGATGCAGACCAGAACCATTCGGCACACTCTCACGGTTGGTCGAGGAGCCGGATAATGAACGAACCCCGCACCTCACCCGTGATGTTTTGCGGCTGCCCCTGCGGGCCGAGATTGGAAGGCTCGGACTGCTTCGTGCCGATCGCGGGAATGACCTGATAGACCCCGAGACCGAGGCGCGGCAGCACGAGCACGGGATTGTTCAATCCGTCGCGCGGCGCGTAGGCGCCCACGAAGGACGAACCGCCGTCGTTGAGGATCGCGAAACGGCCCTCGGTCGTCGTAAAGGCCATCCATTGCCACTGCGAAAACCAGCCCTTGAACTCGGGCACGTCCCAACTCACCCCGGGGATCGGATCGTTGTAGGCGGTGGCCCAACGATCAAGCTGCACGCCCTTGAGGCGATTCTGCCAGACCCGATACGGGCCGCCGCCGAACCATTCCTTCGCTTTCATCTTCTCCTCCGGATAGTCGAACTCGATGCCGAGCAGGTCGACGACGCCGGGACCGTCAAAGGCATAGTCGAGCCGGATGTCGCCGTCGGGCGAGATCGTCCAACGGGCCTCGCGCACCCCCGCATCATGGCGCGCCGTGACAACCGCCTGCCCGCCGCTCAGCTCCGTCGTGAAACTCGTGAGCTGGCCGCTGTTCGCCGCAACGGGAGCGAGAACCCGGCCCGTGCGCCGATAAGCGGCGAGCCGCGGGCCGTGGCCGAAGGAAATCGTGCGGCCGTCGCGGGCGAGGGCGATGAGCCGGCCGGTGGCGCGGTCGAACCGCGCGGCGTTGCGCCCGGCGGTGACGGTGACCTCGCCGACGGTTTCGGCGAGCTGCACGGCGGCTGTTTCCTCGGTCGCGCGGCCGATGGCGGCGGCCCCCTGTTTCCAGCGCCACGACCAGGTCCAGAGCTCGCGACGGCGCGCATCGAATGCCGTCAGGTAAAGCGCGTCGGCGGCGCGCCAGTCCGCCGGCAGCGGGAGCCGGAGCTCGCCGTCGGTGCGGGCCGCGAGATCGGGGCCGGTCAGCCGGCCGTGGGCCAGCAGCGTGCGGTGGAAGAGCAGCGCGCCCGGCGGGGCGAACTTCAGCAGCCGCCACTCAAAGGTGACGCCGGAAAGGTTCAGGAAATCGTAACGGTTGCGCACGGGCAGCGTGCCCGTGAAGTCCGCGGGGAGTTCCGCCAGCGGAATCTGCACCGGGCACCAGATCTCGCGCACGGTGTTGAAGCTGCCGCTCTTCTCTCCGTGCGGTCCGACGAAGCCATCGGGCCCGAGGTCGCGGTTGGCATCGAGGCGGCCACCCTGGTCGGCCCGCACGACCGCCTCCTCCGACCAGGCCCAGAGAAACCCGCCGGCGGCGTGCGGCTGCTCGCCGAGGATTTTCCAGTAGTCGTCGAGCCCGGCGCCGGCGCCGCCATCGAACAACCCGTGCAGAAATTCCGTCGGCATGTAGATTTCCGGCCCCGCGGCGAACTGCGCCGTCTCGGCGTATTCGCGATAGTGCTGCGTGTTCATCCCGCGGAACGAAAGCGCCCACGGGTGCAGCACGGGCCGGTGTTGTGGGTCATGGTGCGCGAAATCGGCGTCGAGTTCGGGGTTCGCGCCGCCCTCGTTGCCGTTGTCCCAAAAGAGAATGCTCGGATGGTTCACGTCGCGCGCGACCATCTCCGCGACCAGCTTCCGCCCGGTCGGCGTGTCGTAGCGGCCATGCCAGCCCCCGAGTTCGTCGAGGACGTAGAGCCCGGCCTCGTCGCAGAAATCCAGGAACGCGGGATCGGGCGGGTAATGCGAACAGCGCACGGCGTTCACGTGCGCCTCCTTCATCTGCTCCACCTCCTCCCGGATTCGTTTCTCCGAGAGCGTGCGGCCGCTGTCGGACGCGAGGCTGCCGCGGTTGACGCCCTTGAGTGTGACCTTGCGGCCGTTGAGGTAGAGGCCGTCGCCTGGCCGCACCTCGAAGGTGCGGAAGCCGAATCGTGTGACAACCGTGTGCTCGTCCGCCGTGCCCGCGCCGAGCGTGAAGCGGGCGCGGTAGAGATTCGGCGTCTCGGCGGACCAGGTTGCGGGCGAGTCGATTTTGGCGTGCAGCGTCGTCTGGTCGGAGTGGGCGGCCACTGTTTGCCGGACGGGAGCGCTCACCGGCGTGCCGTCCAGCGTCTCAAGCTGGAGCGTCAGTTCCGCGGGCCGGTCGCGCCGGCCGGCAAGGTAAACCTCCGCGGCAAACGAACCGTCGGCGCGCGCGTCGACGGCCACGCGGTCGATGGCCACCGGCGGACGCGCCTCGAGCCACACCGGCCGGAAGATGCCGCCGAAATTCCAGTAATCGGCGTAACGCTCGGCCGCGTTCACGCTGGGGTTGGCAGAACGCTTGCTGACGGTGACCTCGAGCGTGTTCGCGGCGCCGAAACGGACTTTGTCGGTGATGTCGTAATGGAAGCGATAGAAGCCGCCCTGGTGCACGGGACCGGCGGGCTGGCCGTTGATCTTCACCGCCGTGTCGGTGAGCACGCCTTCGAAGACGATGCGCACCGCGCGCCCGCTCCAGTCCGCCGGCACGGTGAACTCCCGGCGGTAGAGTCCCTGCTCGTCCGGTGGCGGCGGCCGTTCGGGCAGGCGTTTCGAGCCGAGAAACTCGACGCCATAGTCGTAGGTGCCGAAGCCCTGGACCTCCCAGCACGAGGGAACGGGGATTTTCGTCCAGACGCCGCTGTTGCGCCCGCCGGTGCAGAAAAAATCCCAGGGCTGCGCGTCATCGCTGCCGCGACCGGAGAGGGGGAGCGTCTCGGTGCCGGCCGCCAGAGCTGCCGTGACGCCGGCGAACAGCACGAGAAGAATTGGGATCGGGGAGCGTCGCATGGCCGGGGTAGAAGCGACCGGCGGCACCGGAGTGGCGCCGACTCGCAACGGCAATTGAGCCGCCCGCCTCAATCCCAGTCAAACCCCCACTATCCGCGGATTCCGCCGGATATTGCCGGGATCCTAGCTGCGCATGCCTCCGGCGGATCAGCCGGCCTCAAAAGGAACACGCCGTCGGTCCACTCCAGGGACAATTCCAACCAACGTTTAACGGCGTAACCGGACGGCCGTTTGATCTCCCTGGCGCAATGACCTCCATTGCGTCATGCATCGGCCGCCCCGCCCTGTTGCGCTCAGACCGCTATTCGCTTGCCGCGGAGCGTGTCTGCTCGGCGTGCTCCTGCCGCTGGCCGCCCCAGGCGCCACCGCCACGAGCTTGGGCAGTTTTGAGGGCATCGAGGAGCCGCTTGTGCGTTACAGCCCGGCGACCGGAACCTTTCGGCACGACGACTTCGTCAACGTCACCGATCGCGGCCAGGGAACGTTTCGGATGTTGCTCCGCTACCGGTCCGACGAGTGGGATGGCGACCGCGACACGCCGAACCGCGACCGGCAGCGCGCCGAGGTGAAGGGCCTGGGCGTGCACCAGAAAACCGGCGAGACCTTCGATTACGCGACCACGTGGCGGACCAATCCCGGTTTTCAAGGCGCGGGCCGCTTCTGCCACCTCTTCCAACTAAAGGCCACCAACGGCGACAGCGGCGCACCGCTGGTGACCGTATCGATTCTCCCCGGCCGGGAACGGGCGGAACTCCGCTACCGGCCGGGCCCCGGCGAAAAAGAGATCGTCGCCCGAACGTTCACTTGGAAACCCGGCGCGTGGCAGACCATCCGCGTCCGGATCAAGACCTCGTTGAGTCACGACGGCATGGTGCTCGTCTCGGTGGACGGCGATGAATTTCAAGGCGCACGCGATGTCGCGGTGTATCGACCGGGCGCAACCGACTACCGGCCGAAATGGGGCCTGTATCGGGGCGCGAGTCCGGGATTGGCGCTGGGCGACGACTACGTGGAGCACAAGGACATCTCGGCCAACCGAACCGACGTCGTGGGTGAAACCGGCAACACTGCGATCGACGCCGCCCGCTCTCTGGCGCAAGAGTCGCCGCCCACGGCGCTGGCCCGATTGCAGCAGTTGCCGCCCTCCCCGGCCCGCGCCGAGACGCTCGCCACGGTCGCAGCGGACTGGGCGGCGAGCCAGCCCGCAGCCGCGATGGCCTGGGTCGAGAAACTCGCGCCGGCCAACGGGCGGGCGGACGCGATGTTGCGCGTGTTCAACCGTTGGGCTGACCAGGCCCCCGATGCGGTGCTGCACTGGGCCGCGGCGCGAGCCCCTTCCTCAGAGCTGGACCCGCTGCTCTGGTATTTCGCCACCGATACGACGTTCCGCTATGTCGTGCGCGAGAAGGCGCTGGCGGGAGCGGAGTTGATCGCCGATCCGGAACTGCGCGCGCGGGCCATCGACCACGTCGCACTCATCTGGGCGCGGCGCGAGCCCCAAGCGGCAGCGCACTATGTGGAGGCCAGCGCATCTCTCGATCCCGCGCAGAAAGCCACGCTCCTCGCGAAAATTTATGCCAAGGACAAAAAACCTGCTTCGTGACGTTCTCGCCCTCTTCGTGCTCCTTTCGCTCTGGGCCGGTCCGGCCGGGGCGGGCGAACGCGTGACCCTGAACTTCAATCCCGATTGGAAGTTCATCAAGGCCGACCCGGCCGGCGCCGCCGCCCCGGACTTCGACGATGGCTCGTGGCAGACGGTTTCCGCGCCGCACACCTACAACGACACCGACACCTTCGACGACTGGTCGACGCCAGGCCATTTGGGCGAGTTGAACCAGTGGTCCGGTCGCACCTGGTATCGGAAAACGTTCACGCTGCCCCCGGGAACGGAGGGCAAAAAGGTCTTCATCGAATTCGAGGCGGTCCGGCAGATCGCCGAAGTCTATCTCAACGGTCACCTGCTCGGCGTGAGCAAGACGGGTTTCACGCCCTTCGGCTTCGACCTCACGCCGTTGCTACACTTCGACGGAACGAAAAACGTCATCGCGGTGATGTGCGACAACTCCTTCGAACACGAGACCGACATGCGCAAGCTCACCGCCACCGCACTGCCTTGGAACAGTCCGCACTGGCACCCGGCGCACGGCGGCATCTATCGCAACGTCTATCTGCACATCGCCGATCCGCTGCACATTTCACTCCCGCTCTACAGCTTTCTCCAGACCGCCGGGCCCTACGTCTACGCCACCGACCTCGGCGACCAATCCGCCCGCGTGCACATCGAGGTGCCGGTGGAAAACACCCGGGTGCACGACGCCGCGGTGACCATGCACGCCGACGTCGTCGATGCCGACGGTCGCGCGGTGCTCGCCTTGCAGGCGAACCATCCGGTGGCCGCCGGCGCGCAAAGTCTGTTTAGTGCCGAAGGAGTGCTCCTCGCGCCGCATCCCTGGGAACCGGCTTACCCTTATCTCTACCGCGTCCGCTGCCGCTTGGAGGTGAACGGCGAGACCGTCGACACGACGGAATTGCCCCTGGGCCTGCGCACGGCGAAGTGGACGGTCGATCAAGGTCTCTTTCTCAACGGCCGCCATCTGAAGCTCCATGGCTGGGGCCAGAAACCCACCGACGAGTGGCCGGGGCTCGGCGCCGCGCAGCCGGACTGGCTGCATTACTACACGCTGAATCTGATGCACGAAGCGGGTGGCAATTTCGTGCGCTGGGGACATAGCGCTCCCGGACCGGCCATGATCGCGGCCGGCGACCGGCTCGGAATCATCGCCGAGCAGCCGGGCGTCGACGGCGAGGGCGACGCGCACGGCGAGGCGTGGAAAATCCGCGCCGCCGCGTGGCGCGACATGATCATCTATTTCCGCAACCATCCCTCGATCCTGATCTGGGAGGGCGGCAACCAGAAGGTCGTGCGCGAGCACGCCGCGGAGTTGCGCGGCATCGTGGACCAATACGATCCGCACGGCGGCCGGGCCTACGCGCATCGCCGCGCGGACGAGGTGACGGCGGCATTCATGGATGTCGGCATCGGCACCGAGGGCGGACGGGAAATCGCGCGCCTGCCCGTGGTCGAGGGCGAATACGACCGCGAGGAATCGCCGCGCCGCGTCTGGGACGACTCCTCGCCGCCGAACTTCGGCTACCCCGAAGCCAGGGGCCAGACCTACCAGCTCACCTCCGAGCAATACGCCGTGAACGAGGTCGGCCAATACGTCAAAAAGCTCGGCGCGCCCAACCACAGCGGCGGCGCCAACTGGATCTTCTCGGATTCGACGAGCGGCGGCCGCGTGGCCGTGGAAGTGGCGCGCGCCAGCGGCGAGGTCGACGGCGTGCGGCTGCCCAAGGAAGCCTATTACGTGTGCCGCGCGATGTTCCGCTCGGATCCGCAGGTCCATATCATCGGCCATTGGACCTATCCCGCCGGCACCAAGAAGACGGTGTATGTCGCGTCGAACGGCGATGACGTCGAGCTCTTCCTGAACGGTCGGTCGCTCGGGCATGGCCAAATGTCCGACCGTTTCCTTTTCACGTTTCCGGAAGTCGCCTGGGAGCCCGGTGAAATCAAGGCGGTCGCTTCGCGGCACGGCAAACCCGCCGCGACCGGGACCAAACACACCGTGGGCGCGCCCGTGGCGCTGCGCCTCACGGCCATCACCGCGCCGGGCGGCTTGCGCGCGGACGGATCGGACGTGGCGCTGATCGACGTGGAGGCGGTGGACGCGAACGGCGAGCGCTGCCCGACATTCCAGCAGCGCGTGGATTTCGAATGCACCGGCCCGGCCGTCTGGCGCGGCGGCTACAACAGCGGGAAAATCAAATCGGTCAACAACCCCTACCTCGATCTCGAAGCCGGCATCAACCGCGTCGCCGTGCGCGCCACGCGCACCGCCGGCACGATCACCGTGCGGGCCCGGTGCGCCGGCCTGACCGACGGTTCCATCGCCATCGAGTCGCGCGCGTTCGCCGTGGAGCACGGCGGCTCGTCCGAACTGCCGGCGCTGCCCGCCCTCCGTCTGCCCGCGCAACGTCCAGCCCCGGCTCCGGATTTCCTGGCCGGCGCAGTGGCGGCCTCATCCGCGCCAAAAGCCGGCGGGCGGTTCACGAAGGCGTTTTCCTATTCCGGCCCCGCCCGTGGCGTGCGCATCGAGTCCGATGCCCTGGACGCACGGCGAATCTATGCCGACCGCGAAGGCTACTTCGACGGATTACCGGAGGTGCTGAAGGGCGCCGACCATATCCTGACGTCCAACGCGGACGCGCTCTACAATGCGGTGGATCTCATCGAAATCGCCGTGCCGGCCGGCGCCGTGGTTTCGGTCGCCCACGATGACCGGCTGCAACGACCCTCCTGGCTCACCCGTCAGTTCCAGCCGACCGAGCTGGCCCTCACCATCGATCACCTGCACCGAATGACAATCTTCACGCGCCGGTCAGAACACGACGAAAGCCTCACGCTGGGGGCGAACACCGAGGATCCAAAAACGAAGGAGGCGCTGATGTATCTGGTGTTCGTGAACCACGCGCCCACCGCGCCGTGAGCGCCGGCACTTACGGCGGCGTCATGAACGTCCACCGCACGTCGCGATAGTGCCAGGCGTGGCCGTTGGGATCGGGCGTCACGCTCGTGATCCAACGGCCGTTGGCGGCGCGGCGGGCCTCGAGCTGCGTCCAGGAATAGTCGCCTTTTTCGAAATCAAACGTTTCGCCGTCGTCATCGTAGATCCGCAGCTTGCCGGGCAATTCTCCGTAGTGGCGGATCTCGAGCGGCAAAATTTCCGCCGCGTCCGGGCTCCATTGGCGCTCGGGGATGAGCGGCACGAGGGCGCCGTCCTTGACGAAGAGCGGAATGCGGTCGAGCGGCGGTGTAACCGCGATGGTCTCGTTTTCCCCGGCGAGCCTGCCGGTGTAGAAATCATACCAGCGCCCCGGCGGCAGCACGACCTGGCGCGACGCGGCCTTCGCCGCGATCGGCGCGACGAGCAGCGCGTCCCCAAGCAGATATTGGTCCTTCACCTCGGCAACCTTGCCGATGGCATAGGGATTGGCCGTGGCGTCGAGCCGGCCCGGGGCTTCGCCCGTCGCGTGCACCTTGAAACCCGGAATCAACGGCATCGGCCGGATGACGGGCGTGCCTTCGAAATGATACTGCGCGAACGTGGTGTAGAGATACGGCAGCAGGCGCAGACGCAGCTGGATGACGTCGCGGATGGCGTCCTTCACCTCGGCGTGGGTCCAGAGCTTGTCGTTCGTGGCCCAGCCGTTGTAGAGCGCGAGCGGCGAGAAACACACCGCCTGCGTGCGGCGGAGCATGTCCTCGGCCTTGCCGCCCCGCACCTCCGGCGACCAGAGCACGCCGGCAAAGCCGCTGTTGCCGACGGCCGTGATGTATTCGTCGAAGTCGTAATTGTCGTTGTAGATGACGAACGGAAAGCGCGACGCGCCCGCGTTGCTGCCGCGCACCTGGCCTAGCGTGCGACGGTTCTGCCCGTGGAAAAGTTCGTAGACGGTGCGCTGCGTCAGCAACCCGTAGGTCTGCCGGAGCTGTTCGCCGTCGCGGCCGGACGGGAAGCGCGCGGTGTCGGGCCAGAGGTAGCGGTCGTAGCCGTCGACCTCGTCGAGTTTGAAGCCGCCGACCGCCCGCGGGTTGAGATCGACGACGGTCCGGCGCAGGTGATCGGCGAAAATGGCGCGCGCTTCCGGCAGCGAGAAGTCGGGCACGATGCCGTTCCACACCAGATGCGTGCCGGCAAACGGCAGCAGTCTGGCGTAGAGCGGGGCCGTCGGCGACACGTAGGGATTGAACCAGAGATTCACGCGCACGTGCCGCTTTTCCACCTCGGCCAGAAAGGCGGCAGGATCGGGAAAGCGCGTGCGGTCCCACTCGAAGGAACAGGGGTAGGCGTGGTCCTGCCAGCCGGGTTCGAGGCCGAGCATGTCGAGCGGGATGCCGTGGGCGCGGAAGGCGTCGATCTCCTGCAACGCCTGCGCCGCCGTGTAGCGCGCCGGCGTGCGGGTGAGAAAACCGAGGCCCCATTTCGGCGGCAACGCGCCGCCGCCGCAAAAGAGATTGTAGCGGCGGACCGCGTCGAGCGGCGTCGGACCCACGAACACCAGCACCTCAAGGCCGGGGGCGTTGACCAGCGCCTCGATGGCATCGGAGCGCGGCTGCGCGGCCCAGTCGTGGTCGGAGTTGCGGTCGAGCACGGGCGGCTTCTCCGCGGCGGCGAGCCGCACCCCGAGGCCGACGCTCACCTGCAGGTAGCGCGCGGTGTTGAAGAGCACCGCGTAACCCCGGCTCGAAACATAGAGCGGCACCGGCGCATGGGTGCGCCCCGGCACGCCGCCCCAATGATCGACATGGAGCAGAAATGTCGAGCCGGTCCGGCGCATGGTTTTGAAATCCACGCCGAGCCCGTAGATTTCCTCATCCAGGGCGAGCGGCAGGCGGACGGAGGTTTTCCAGTCCCACTGGGTCGCGGCGATCGCCTCGCGTTCCAGCGGAAACGGCGTGGTGGGCAGTGCGGCCAGCGCCGCACGGTCCGGTTGCGCGTCGGCGGCGCCCAGCAGCGTGAACGACTCGGGCACGCCGACGTTGGCCTGCCAGACACCGGGTGCGATCTCCCGCCACGGCGGCGAGGCCGGCCCCGGCGCGGCGCCGAGGGCATGCAAGCCCGCGCCCAACCCGAGCAGTGCGACCGCCCAACGGAGCGAACCCCGGCGCACGCCGGTGCGAACGTCACGTGCGCAGGTCATAGTCTTCCGGGGTGATTTGCGCGGCCAGCGGTTCGCCCGCGGCGTAGGCGCGGAGATTGCGCAGCGCCCAGGCGCCGGCATCACGCCGGCGATCGGTGGTCGGTCCGGCCAGGTGAGGGGTGAGGGATACATTAAGCAGTCCGCGCAGAGGGTGATCCTTCGGCAGCGGCTCCACCGAGAACACATCGAGGCCGAACTGCAAATGTCCTTCCCGGGCGACCCGCACGAGCGCCTCCTCGTCGACGATGTCGGCGCGACCGACGTTGACGAACACGCCGCCCGGCCGGAGCAGCCGGAGATGACTTTCCCGCACGACGCGATAGGTCTCGGGAATCAGGGGTGCGACCTCGATCACGATGTCGTTCTCCGCAAACAACGCCTCCAGCGAGGCGGCCCGCCGAACGCCCCATTCGCGTTCGATTTCCGGGGTGACGTCGGGCGCGGCGGCGCTGATCTCAACCTCGAAGGGCCGCAACAGTTTCACCAGTTCGCGGGCAACCTGACCGAAGCCATGGAGTCCCACCTTGCGCCCGAAAAGCGAAGCGGTCTGCGTGCCCTCGTCCTTCCAGGTGCCCGCCCGATGCATCCCGATGCACCAGGTAGTGGCCCGGCGCAGACACGCCAACACATGATGGAGCGCGCCCTCCGCCACGATGCGGCTGATGGATTTGCCCCAGTTGCTGAGCAACAGCCCCCGCCGCAGATGATCGAGAGACACCAGGCGCTTCACGGAGCCCGTGAGATAGCACACATAACGCAGGCGCGGCGGCAGTTCGGCCGGGAGCGGCGGGGTTTTCCAGCACGCGATCAGTGTCTCCGGATTGATCAGCTCCAGTTCGCGGACAAATTCGGCGGGCTGTAAGTCACCGGGGTTCATGAGCCGGAAATCGGCCGCGAGCTGCCGGACCTCGGTCCACAATGGCTCCGGGAAAAAGTCGCGCACCTCCGCCGGGGTCAGCACGGCGAGCAGGACGGCGGGTTTCGAGCCGTTGCCCGGCGGATGGAAATGTCCGCCGTGGTCGGGCCGTGGTGATGGGGTGAGGTGCGGGGGTGGCACGGCACGGAAACTACGCCGGGTCCGCTCCGTCCCGCAGGCTTGTGTTTGGTTATGGCGTTAAACTAACTGCCGTTTCCGGCCGGACCGGGCCGGACGGTCCGCGGCGCCCCGGTGTCGCCGGACAACCGGACCCGCGGCGGCAAATCCCGGCCGGTTCCATCCGGGTTTCGTTAAGGATTTAACTCATGGGGGACTTTTGCCACCCAGGCGAAGGCGGTATCTTCCGGCAAGAACCCCACGGAAGGAAGCACCACGCGCTTCCCGCACCCCACTCCACGACAATGAAAATGCCATGCCCTCAACTCGGGGCGGTCTTTGCCGCCCTCCTTGTCACCGTTCCCGCTGCGTTCGCGCAGCCGGCTTCCACCCCGGCAGACGCCGGCACCAAAAAGGCCGACGTCGTCGAGCTCTCGCCGTTCGAAGTGCGCGCCGCACCCGACCGCGGCTACATCGCCTCGGAGACCGTGACCGGCTCGCGCGTGAAGACCAAGATCGTCGACCTGCCCTATTCGGTGAACATCATCACCAGCGAGTTCTTCGAGGACTTCGCCCTGTTCGAACTGGGTGACAACCTCGTGCAGGTCGGCAGTTTCACCGGCCTGGACATCGGCGGCGGTTTCAACCTCCGCGGCTTCTCCTCCTCCTCGCAGCTGCGCGACGGTTTCTACCGGCTCGGCCGCTATGGCTCCAGCAACATCGACAGCATGGAGATCATCAAGGGTTCCAACGCCGCGATCTACGGCCGCACCTCGCCCGGCGGCATGGTGAACATGATCTCCAAGCAGCCCAAGCCCCAGGAGTATTACAAGCTGAGCCTGAACTACGGCGACTACGGCACCCGGCGCGGCGTGTTCGAGGCGACCGGCCCGCTGTTCGGCCTCGTCGGCAACACCAACTACATCTTCACGGGCAGCCGCTATGAGCGCGGCTTCGACATGGATTACGCCCTCAACCGGAACGACGAATACTATCTGGCCGTGAAGCACACCTTCGCCGACAAATCCAACCTCATGCTGTCCGCGGAGTATTTCCGCCAGACGCGGCACGCCCCCACTTCCAGCGCCCCGATGATCACGGATCAAAAGGGGACGGCGTCGAATCTGGACGACGAGGTGATCGGCTACGCGAAAAACCTCGCCGGTTACAATGCGTTCGGTCCGCACAGCGAGCTGAACCGCGGCAACGCCGGCCTGAGCGGCGTCTACGACAAGACCTTCAACCAGACCTGGAGCGCCCGCGTCGCCGGCAACTACTACCAGGCCCGTCGCTGGGACTACAACCAGAACACCGGCTTCGGCGCGATCACCATCAACAGCACCAACGCCGCCAGCAATTACGTCTCCGCGCGCGGCGCCACGCCCAACCGCGGGCTGATCTTCGAGGATGGCGGCGGCGTGCAGGCCGACCTGCTCGCCCACTACTGGACCGGCAACCACCGGGTCGAACACCGCACGCTCGCGACCCTGGACTTCAACGACTACTATCGCTGGGACCCGACGCGCAACAGCGCCAACACCGCCGCGCTCGCCGCCTGGACCCCCGCGGTCCGGAACGTCGCCCTCAACCCTGACTTCACCCCCGTCAATCCCCTCAATTACTTCACCGGCGCGCTGGAGGACGGCATGTTGGGGCCGGCCACCCGCCTGACCCGCCGCCGCACGACGGTGCTCGGCGGCCTGCTCCGCCACCAATCTGCCTTCCTGGACGGCCGGCTGCTCGCTTTCGCCGGCGCCCGCTTCGACGCGGTGCGGTTCCAAGAGCGCGACTACACCACCAGCGTGAACTCCTTCCGCGTGCTCCCGGGCTATGCCAGCTACAACCTAGGCGACATGATCAGGAAGCAGGTCACCCAGCTGAAGCCAAACCTCGGCGTCAACTACAAGCTCACGCCGCAACTGCGGGTGTTCGCCAACTACAGCGAAAGTTATTTCGTCAACCAGACGGACAACCCGATCACGTTCGCCAGCCCCACCTACAAACCCGAGGTCGCCAACGGTTACGACTACGGTTTCAAGGGCGCCTATTTCGACGACCGGCTGAATTTCACCCTCAGCGGCTTCTACGCCATCCGCCAGAACGTCAGCGTCTCCGACACCTTCGAGGATCCGGTCGGCTCGGGCAACTTCGTGACGACGAACCGCCGCGACGGCGACCAACTGGTCCGTGGCTACGAGGCCGACGTCACCTGGCGCGTTTCGAAGGAGGTCAACGTCGGCGGCAGCTACGGCAATGTGTATTCCATCTACACCGATTTCGGCTCGGCCAATCCGCTGGCCGTCGGCCGGCGGGTGAACGGCGTCGCCCCCTACAACGGCAGCGCCTATATCAAGTTCAGCCCGAGCCGCGGCGCCCTGCAGGGCTTCTCCGCCAACCTCGGCGTCACCTTCGTCGCCGCCACGCCCTCGGAGAATCCCAACGCGGGGGACACCTACACCACCGCGTCGGATGGATCGCGGGTGTTGACCCGCACCACGCGTCAGTGGGCCCTGCGCACGCCCGGCTACACGCTGTGGAACGCGGGGGTGCGCTATACCTTCCGCCACGGCGCGCGGGTCGATCAGACCATCGCCCTCAACCTCAACAATATTTTCGACGTGGACTACCTCAAAGCGAACAAGCAGCTGGGCGAGCGTCGGGCGGCCTATGTCACCTACACGCTAGGATTCGGCGGCGGAGCCAACTACTGAGCAGGAAAATCCATCGACATCTGCGCACCCGTCAACGGGTGCGCTGGGGAAGTAAGGTAAGGAAGCCGGGTCGCTTGCCCGGCTTCCTTTTTTCCCGCCCGCGTTTCCTGGCCGGGCCCGCAGATTTTTGTTTTGGCCAGATACCTGTGGGCCGGGTGCCCTCACCCGGCGAGGCGCCGGTGGCGAAAACGCTAACCCGCGGGGTGAGGACACCCCACCCTCATTCCCGCCCGGCAAATCTTCACTTCACCCACAACACCGGCTCGCGGATCGGGAAATTGCGGCGGACTTCCTCGATCTCCGGGTCGGAATCGAGCCGCTGCCACAGGGCGAGCCAGTCCCGCCGGCCGGCGGCGAGCGCGCCGAACAGCAGGCAGGGCTGCCGCACCGGCCAGTTGTCCCAATACATCACATCGTGTTTCCCCTGCCACCGGCTCTTGTCCGCCAAGAACGGCGCCAAATATTCCACGCCTTTCACCAGGCTGCGTCCGTCGGGCAAAGTGTAGCGCATGAGATCGTCGTCCGGGGTCGAGAGCACGACCGCGAGTCCGGTCATCACATCGAGATTGAAGATCGAATAGCCATAGGGCTTCGTCCGCCGCAGTTCCTGGGGAAAGCTGCCGTCCGCCGCCATCTGGTCAGGCAGATGCACCGCGACCAGCCGGCGCCGGCATTCCGTCAGCACGTTTTTGTCTCCCACCAACCGCGCGAAGCACGCGGCTTGCAAGGTCCAGCACGTGCCGTGGTTGTTCTTCGCCTGGCTCTCCGTGACCCCGTAAGGATGCGTCGTGATCCACTTGAGATAATCGCGAAACCATCCCGTGACCGCCGTCTCTTCATCCTTCGTCAACGCCTGCGAGCCGCGCAACGCCTCCACGCCGAGCGCCACTTCGGCGAGATGCAGGGTGTCGATCACGCCGATGCTCCGGCCGGTGTTGAGGCCCTTGATCGCCTGCGAGTAGTCCAGGCTGGGATTCATCCGCGTCGCGGGATCGACGAACCAGGCGTGCGCCTGCCGCACCGCCGCCACGGCGTAGCGTTCCTCGCCGGTGACCTTGTAGGCCGCCGCCAGCGCCCCGAAATCGCGGGCAAACGCGAGCAGCAGCCGGCGATGCGCGACGAAATTGTCGGGATTGGACCTGCCGTCGTGCTGGATATAGGGCCCGGCGGGATGCTGCGGATCGGGCCACCAATAGTCGCCCTCCGACGAGAAATCGTGCAGTCCGCCCGCGCTGCGGGGATTGCGCACGGCCACGATGGTTTCCGGTCGGGCGGCGAGCGCAACCTCGGCCACGCGGACGACCCGCGCTCGCTCGTAATTCGCCAGATCGAAGCCGGGCAGGGTAAGAAGCGCACAGAGAGCCAGCATGGCGAAAGGTTCTTCCGGACCGACCGCGGGCGCAACCTCCGCCGAGGTTACGTCGTTGAATGCCGTAAGGTGGGCCAGCTTTGGGCTTGCATGAAAAGCGGGCGGCCCAAATTTGTTTATTTGCTTAAGCACCCCTTCCCCATGAGCAAACCCGTTACGATGAAGACCATCGCGGCGCAGGGCGGCGTCACCCAGGCCACCGTTTCGATGTGCCTGGCGAACAACCCGCGCATCCCGCTGGCCACGCGCACCCGCATCCGCACCCTGGCCGAGCGCCTGGGTTACCGGCCCAACCCTTACGTATCGGCGCTCATGCGCGTCCGCCGGCAGGGTCGGTCAAGCAACGACCGTCCGGTCCTCGCCCTCGTCAACGGCCTCGACCAGGAAGACGGTTGGGAAAAAACCATCAGCCTGACCGTCCGGCAGATGCGGGAGGGAGCCATCGCGCAGGCCGCGCTGCGGGGCTACACGTCGCAGGAATTCTGGCTGCATCGCGACGGGATGTCGGCCGAACGGTTCGGCAGCATGCTGCACCATCGCGGCATCCAGGGCCTGTTGCTCGGGCCGCTCTCCGTAGGCGCGCCGCCGCCGGCGCTGTGCTGGGAGAATTTCTCGTCTGTGCGCCTCGGGGTGCCGCTGCCCGCGCTGACGATCACCTCGGTCTGCAACGACCATTTCTTCTCGAGCCTGCAGGTCGCGCGCGAATGCTACCGCCGCGGCTACCGCCGTCCGGGCCTGCTGCTGCTGCGGAGCCACCGGCAGCATTTTCACGCCCGCTGGGACGGCGGGCTGCTCGTCGGCCGCCACCTGATTCCAAATTTCAAGCAGGCCCGCACCCTGGTGCTCGAGGATTGGAACCAGCTGGAACCGGTCGCCGCCTGGATCGAACGCGAAAAACCCGATGTCATCGTCTCGCCGGCGTCCACCCGACTCCTCGATCATTTGAAAAGCTTGAAACTGCGCGTGCCCCGGGACATCGGCCTGGCCTCGCTGGCCTGCCCCGAAATGAACCACGTGTGCAGCGGCATCTGGCAAAACGGCCGCCTCCTCGGCGCCACGGCCATCGACAACATCATCAGCATGCTGGAATACAACGAGCGCGGCCTGCCCACGCAGACGCGGGTGATCATGGTCGAAGGCGTCTGGAACAACGGGCAAACCCTGAACGCCCCGGTCAGCGAGCTCGCGTAGCACCACAACGGCTTGGGTTTTTTGTGGGCGGGGTGCCCTCAGTATCAATCCAGCCAAAGCAAAAGCTGAAACCAAGCGGAGTCGTGCGGGATAGGCGTTCCGCCCGTTTTGTTTTCAACCCGCGCCAGTCAGGATGCGGTTTAACCGTATAACTGCGCCGGCGTTTGGCGAAGCTTCCCGCCCGCGACTAAATGATCGCCGGTCGTTGTCTTTCCACCGACCACCTTACCCCATGAAACCCCTCCGTCCGTTGTTCGCCCTGTTCGCCCTGTTCGCCCTGTCCGCCACGCTCCACGCCGCCGATCTGCCGCCCCCGGGCCTGCGCACGCTCGACGAGCCCGATCCGGGGCGCGATGCGCGCGTGACCTGGCACCGCGAGGCGCGCTTCGGCTGCTTCGTGCACTGGGGCGTCTACTCCGCGCTGGGCAACGAATTCGAGGGACGCCAGGGCGGCACCTACGCCGAGCACATCATGCGCGTGCTCAAGATTCCCCGCGCCGTCTATCTCGAGAAGGTCGCCAAAAAATTCAATCCGGTCGATTTCGACGCCGATGCCTGGGTCAAACTGATGCACGACGCGGGCATGAAATACCTCGTCATCACAGCGAAGCATCACGACGGCTTCGCCATGTATCCCTCTAAGGTGTCGGACTACAACATCACCAAGGTTACCGCGTTCAAGCGCGACCCGATGGCCGAGCTCTCCATCGCCTGCAAGAAATACGGCCTGAAATTCGGCTTCTACTACTCGCACGCCTGGGACTGGGAGCATCCCGACGCCATCGGCAACGGCTGGGATTACGGCGCCCCGGGCGGCGAATCCGGCTGGTGGGAAAAACACCCCGAGCTCATTGCGAAGGCGCAGCGCTACATCGACGGAAAATCCATTCCCCAGATCAAGGAGCTCATCGCGATGTATCACCCCGACATCATCTGGTTCGACACGTCCAGCAAGACACCGCCCGAACTCTGCCGCCGCGTCCTCGCCGCCGTGCGCGCCGCCGGTCCGGAGATCGTCATCAACTCCCGCATCGGCGGCGGCAATTTTGGCGACTATCGCTCCACCGCCGACCGGCCCGCCTATTTTCCCGAGGTGCCCAATCACTGGGAGGGCATCCCCACGACAAACGAGTCTTACGGCTACAACAAATTCGACCACTCCCACAAGCCGCCCGCACATTTCATCCACCTCCTCGCGATGGCGGTCGGCAAGGGCGGCAATATCCTGATGAACATCGGACCGCGCGGCGACGGCACCATCGCGCCCGAGGATCAGGCCATCCTCCACGGCATCGGCGTCTGGATGCAGGTCAACGGCGAGAGCATCTACGGCTGCGACCGTTCCCCGCTCCCCGTCCAGCCTTGGGGCGCCTCCACGCGCCAAGGCAACCGGCTCTACCTGCACGTGTTTCAGTGGCCCGCCGATGGTAAACTCATCGTCGCCGGGCTGCGCAGCAACCCCTCGGACGCCCGCCTGCTGCATGCCGCCGCCGGCGAGATACTGGGCGTCAACCGGCTCAACGGCGACGATCTCGAACTGACGCTGCCCGCCGCCGCGCCCGACCCGATCGACAGCGTGCTCGTGCTCGATTTTCCCGCGCAGATCGCGGCCGACAAGGCCATCCGCCTTTCCCCCGCCGGCTTCGCGACCGCCTTGCACGTGATGGACGGCCGGCTCGACGGCAAGGGCATCCGCTATGGCGACGGCAAGACGAGCCGCGACGTGACGGAGGAATGGTCCGGCCCCACCGCGTCCGTCACGTGGGTGGTGCGCGTGCCGCAGACGACGACCTTCACCGTCGCCGCGAACTACAACACGCTGACCGCGGCCAACACCGGAACCTACACGCTGGCCGCCGCCGGCCAAACCCTCGCCGGCCGCGTGACGCCCACGCCAAACGTAAACACTTTCCGCACCGATGTGCTCGGCCGCCTCACCCTGCCCGCGGGCGAGCACACGCTCATCGTCCGCCCCGACCGGATCGCCGGCGGCAACCTCATGCGTCTGCGTCAACTCGAACTCACCCCCGTGGAATGACCGATCGCGCCTCCGCCGAACCGAGGATGGCCCAGGCCCGCGTTTTCGTGTAAGCTGCGCCCCGTCGTCACCCCTGCCCCGGCCGCTCGTTTTCTTTACCTCATGATCCGCCCAATCTCCCTCATCGTCGGCCTGTGCGCTTTGTCCTTCGTCCATCTACCGGCGGCCGAAACGCTCGCCCTGTCCTCCATCGTCAACATCCGCGATGCCGACTACGAACATGCCCGCCCCGCGCTCGACAAGAGCACGAAGAACCTGCCCCTCCGCATCGCCGGACAGGTGTTCGCCCACGGAGTCGGCACGCAGGCCGACAACCGGACAGCGGTGGAGCTGCACGGCGCCACCCGATTCACCGCCCTCGCCGGCATCGATGACGCCACCGAGTCGGCCGAAGCCATCCGCCTCGAGGTCATCGTCGACGGCCGGTCGGTCTGGCGCCGCGAAATGAAAAAAGGCGAACCGGCCGCCGCCATCGATCTGGAGGTTCGCGGCAAGAATTCGCTCGTCCTCGTTTGTCAGGACATCGGCAACAATTACACGCAGGCGCACGCCGACTGGGTCGAGGCGCAATTCACCGTCGAGGGCGACCGGCCGAAATCGGTTTTCCCGCCGGCCATCGCCGAGGAGGCCGTCATCCTCACCCCCGCCGCCCCCGCCGCGCCGCGCCTCAACGGCCCACGCGTCTTCGGCGTGCGCCCCGGCCATCCGTTCTTCTACCAGATTCCGGCCACCGGCGAACGCCCGCTGACCTACGCGGCCGACGGCCTGCCCGCCGGCCTGACCCTCGATTCGGCCACGGGGCGCATCACCGGCACGATCGCCGCCGCCGGCACGCATCGCGTCACGCTCCGGGCCACCAACGCCCGCGGCGCCGACGCGCAACCGCTGCGCATCGAGGTCGGCGAAAAGATCGCCCTCACCCCGGCCATGGGCTGGAACAGCTGGAATTGCTGGGGCGTGTCCGTCGACCAGGAAAAAGTCCTCGCCTCCGCCCGCGCCATGGTGGCGAGCGGACTCGTCAACCACGGCTGGTCCTACATCAACATTGACGACACGTGGCAGGGCGCGCGCCCGGGTCCGACGCACGCGCTGCAGCCCAACACGAAGTTTCCCGATCTGAAGAGATTCTGCGACGAGATTCACGCCATGGGCCTGAAGGCCGGCATCTATTCCACGCCGTGGATCACCAGCTACGCCGTCTATCCCGGCGGCAGCGCCGACACGCCCGAGGGCGCCTGGACCAAGCCCGCCGGACCGAAGACCGTGAACCGCCACATCAAGCCTTGGGACATGGGCACGTATTCCTTCGCAACGGCCGACGCCCGCCAGTGGGCGGCCTGGGGCATCGACTATCTCAAATACGATTGGAGTCCCAACGAGGTGCCCGAAACCAAGGAGATGGCCGACGCCCTGCGCGCCTCCGGCCGCGACATCATCTACAGCCTCTCGAACAACGCCCCGTTCGCCAACGCCGCCGCCCTCTCCGCGCTCGCCAATTCCTGGCGGACCACCGGCGACATCCGCGACGCCTGGGGCAACGTCCGCAACATCTGGTTCCAGCAGGAAAAATGGCGCCCGTTCGCCGGCCCGGGCCATTGGAACGATCCCGACATGCTCGTCGTCGGCCCGGTCGACGTCGCCAGCGGCAAGAACATCCGCCCCTCGCGCCTCACCCCCAACGAGCAATACACCCACCTCAGCCTCTGGTGCCTGCTCTCCGCACCCCTGCTCATCGGCTGCCCGATCGAGAAGGCCGACGCCTTCACCCTCAGCCTGCTCACCAACGACGAGGTGCTCGCCATCGACCAGGACGAACTCGGCCGCCCCGCCCAACAGCTCATCGTCGACGGCCGTCGTCAGGTCTACGTCAAGGAACTCGCAGACGGCTCGCGCGCCATCGGGCTCTTCAATCTCGCCCAAGCCGCCCAGCCGGTCTCCGTCACGTGGGCGCAACTCGGCCTGCACGGGCCGCAGCGCGTCCGCGACCTGTGGCGGCAGCAGGACATCGGCGTCCGCGCCGATGGTTTTTCGGCCGAGGTGCCCCGCCACGGCGCCGTCCTGGTGCGCGTCTGGCCGGCCCAGCCCTGAGAATTTTCCTCCATCATGCGTCATCCCAAACTCCTCCTCCTGTTCGTGGCGGCCCTGTGCGTCACGTCCGGCTTCTCCGCCTCCCCGGCCGCCCACGACGGCCGCTTCAACGTGCGCGCCTTTGGCGCCACCGGTGACGGCACCACGCTCGACACCGCCGCGATCAACCAGGCCATCGAGGCCGCCGCAGCCGCCGGCGGCGGCACCGTCGTTTTCCCCGCCGGCGACTACCTGAGCTTCTCCATCCACCTGAAAAGCCATGTGGCGCTCTACCTCGGCGCCGGCGCCACCATTGTCGCCGCCGAGCCGCCAGCCGATCTCTCCAGCGGTTACGATGCGCCCGAGCCGACGCCCGGTCCTCCCGGCACCGACCAGTTCGAGGACTTCGGCCACTCCCACTGGCACAACAGCCTGATCTGGGGCGAGGATCTGGTGGACATCGGCATCACGGGGCCCGGACGGATTTACGGTCGCGGTCTGAGCCGCGGTTCGAACCGCCGCGACCTGCTGCCCGAAGAGCGCACCCTGAAGGATGTGGGCTCGGACGTCGGCTCCCAAGAAGCCACGCGGCCCAACCTGAAGCTGCCGGAAGCCGTGCGCGCCGCCATCGCCGCGATCAAGCCCGGTCCCTTCGGTTACCCGGGCCACGACACCCTGCCCGCCGGTGTCGGCAACAAGGCTATCGCGCTGAAGAACTGCCGCAACGTCATCTTCCGCGATTTCACGATCTACCACGGCGGCCATTTCGCCATCCTCGCCACCGGCGTCGACAATTGGACCGTCGACGGCCTCAAGATCGACACGAACCGCGACGGCATCGACTTCGATTGCTGCCAGAACGTCCGCGTCGCGAACTGCACCATCAACTCGCCCTACGACGACGGCATCTGCCCGAAGGCATCCTTCGGCCTCGGCTACAACCGGCCGACGGAGAACGTCACCATCACCAACTGCCAGGTCAGCGGCTATGACGAGGGCACGCTGCTCGACGGCACGCGCCAGCGCAAAGTGATGGGCAAAGGCGGCACCGGCCGCATCAAGCTCGGCACCGAGGCCAACGGCGGCTTCCGCAACATCACCATTTCAAACTGCGTCTTCGAATACTGCCGCGGCCTGGCGCTGGAGGAAGTCGATGGCGGCCAGCTGGAGGACGTGACCATCTCCAACCTCACGATGCGCGACATCACCAACGCGCCCATCTACCTCCGCCTCGGCGCCCGGCTGCGCGGCCCCGAACCGATCGGCCCGAGCGTGATCCGGCGGATCAAGATCGACAATGTCGTCGCCCACAACGTCGCCGCCCAGAGCGGCATCCTGATCGTCGGCGAGCCCGGCCAGCCGATCGAGGATGTCACCCTCAGCAACATCTTTATCGATTTCGCCGGCGGCGGCACGAAGGAGCAGGCGGGGCGGGAGGTGCCGGCCTACGAAAAGAACCGCTACCCGGAACCGTCCAATCTCGGCACGATGCCGTCCTGGGGCCTGTTCGCCCGTCACGTGAAGAACCTCAGCCTGGACCGGATCGAGCTCCGCACCGCGCAGGACGACTTCCGACCGGTCGTGATGCTCGACGACGCCCACGACGTGACATTCTCCGCCGTGAAATTACCTCAGGTCGCCGGCGTCCCGGCCTTCAACCTGCGCGACGTCCACACCTTCACGACCCGCGACTGCCCCGGCCTGCCCGACAAGACCGTCGAGTAACCACCATCAACAGTTCAACCCGACGCCAAGGCGGCGTCACTTCCGGGCCGGCGCAAGGGTGTAAACCCCGCCGGCCTTGGTTTCGAAATCGATCGTGTGCGCCGGCCGCGTCTTGAGTTCCGGCAACGCGGCGCCCGGCGCGATCTGCGGCGTGCCCGCGGCGACGATGCGGTAAAACGGATTGGGATTCCCGCCCGCTGCCGGGTGCGCAACCACACCGCCGACCGCGACCGGCTCGGAGGTGCGCACGCGACAATTGCCCCCGAGTGCGGAGCGGATGGTCGCCGACGCGAGCCGGCCGTTCGTCCACGCAAGATCGACTTCGAAACCGCCGCGCGCCTTCAAACCCCGGACAGAACCCTCCGGCCAGGCTGACGGCAGCGCGGGCAGCAATTGCAGCACGCCGGCGTGGCTTTGCACGAGCATTTCGGTCACGCCCGCGGTGTAGCCGAAGTTGCCGTCGATCTGGAACGGCGGATGGGCGTCGAACATGTTCCGATAGAGTCCACCGCCTTTCATCGTCGTCTCGGTCGTGCCGACGAGATGGAAGAGATTGCGGACGATCCGGTAGGCGTGATCGCCGTCGAGCAGGCGCGCCCACATGTTGATCTTCCAGCCCATCGACCAGCCGGTGGCCTCGTCGCCCCGCAGCTCCAGCGAACGTGCCGCCGCCCGGAAGAGCTCGGGCGTGGCGTCGGGATTGATCTGGTTGCCCGGATGCAAGCCATAGAGGTGCGAAAGGTGCCGGTGGTTCGGCTCGGGTTCCTGGTAATCCTCGCGCCATTCCTGCAACTGGCCGCGGATGCCGATGCGGTAGGGCGCGAGCCGGGCGAGCTTGGATTTCAGTTCGGCCACCAGCGCGGGATCCTGGCCGAGCAGGCCGGCTGCCTCGATCGTGCGGGCAAAGAGTTCCCGGATGATGGTCAGATCCATCGTCGATCCTTCCGTGACCGAGGCCCGGCGGCCATCGGCCTCGAAAAAGCTGTTTTCGGGCGACGTGCTGACGGGCGTGACCAGGCTGCCGTCACCGGCCTCGACCAGCCAGTCGGCGTAGAATTCCGCCGCGCCTTTCATCAGCGGATAGGCCGTGTCCGCGAGAAATTTCCGGTCACCGGTGAACAGCCAGTGTTCCCAGAGGTGGCTGCCGAACCAGCCTGCGGTCATGTTCCAGAACGCCGCGCGGGCGTTGCCGTCGACAGGGAAGCTGTCGCGCCAGAGCGACGTGTTGTGATGCGCCACCCAGCCGCGCCGGTGATACATGGCGCGGGCGGTGAGCGCGCCGTTGGCCGCCAGCTCGCGCAGCATGTGAAACAGCGGCTCGGTCAACTCCGACAGGTTGGTGGTCTCCGCCGGCCAGTAGTTCATCTCGGTGTTGATGTTCACCGTGTAGCTCGACGCCCACGGCGGGATGACAAGGTCGTTCCACTTGCCCTGGAGATTGAGCGGCTGCGTGCCCGCCCGGGAGCCGGCGATCAAAAGGTAGCGGCCAAACTGGAAGCACAGCGCGGCGAGCGCGGGATCGTCCTGCTCGCGAAACGCCGCGATGCGTGCGTCCGTCGGCAGCTTTTCCACCGCCGGATCGCCGCGGAGTTGCAACGCGACGCGATCGAACAGGGCGAGGTAATCGGCGACGTGCCGTGCGCGAAGCGCGGCGAAATCCCGGGCGGCGGCCGCGTGCAGGTCGGCGGTCGTGCGCTTCGCCGGATCGACGCCGTCGCGACTGGGGCTCTGGTCGTAGCCGTTGAAACTGCTGGCGGCGCTGACGAGCAGCACGGCTTCCGTGGCATCCGCGATGCGCAACGCCCCGCCCTCGGTCGTGACCCGGCCGTCGGTGCGGACGCCGACCCGGGCCTCGAAGAACATGCCCTTGCCGTCGATGTCGGCGCCGTAGAGCACCTGTGCGGCGTGCGGCTTGCGCCGGCCGTCCGGCGTGTAGTTCTCCGGATATTTCCATTGCTCGCCCATCTCCTCGACGGTCGCCAGATCGCGGCGGCCGACGTAGCCGGGCAGCTGGCCGTCGAGGAGAAGTTCGCCCGCGGCCACGGTGCTTTTCGCCGTCGGATGCGGCGAGGCCAGCGACGCCTTGAAAGCGAGCGCGCCCGGCCGGCTGGCGTGCAGCCGGACGGCGATGACCTGATCGGGCGCGCTGATGAACATCTCCCGCGTGAATTCCACGCCGTCGCGCCGGAAACTCACTCCGGCCGTTGCCGTCGCCAGATCGAGCCAGCGGCGGTAGTCCGTCACCGCGCCGCCCCGCCCGGCGCCCGGCGCAGAATCTTCGGCAAAGTCGAGCAACAGGTCGCCGAGCGGCTGGTAGCAGGGTTGGTTGCGCCCGAGCCAGTGTTTGGACACGTAGGCGTCGGCGTCCGCATTCTTGCCGGCGCGGATGAGACCGGTGACGTGGTCGAAATCCTTGGTGATGTCGATCGACCGCAGGTCGGACGGCGGCTCGCCGGAGGTGAGCGTGTCCTCGTTCAGCGCGAGATGCTCCTGCGCGACGCCGCCGAACACCATGGCGGCGAGCCGGCCGTTGCCGAGCGGCAACGCCTCCACCCATTGCTGCGCCGGCTGGTCATACCAGAGCGTCAGGCCCGGCGTGCCGGGCGGGTCCGTGACCGCCGCGCGACCAGCAACGAACAGCGTGCCGGCCGTGAGAAGCAAGCGGAGGATCAGGCGGCTCTCTGCCCGCCCCGGAGGCGCCGACCGGAACATGGTCGAAAACATGGGCTAGCGCTCGATCTTGCCGCCCTCGAACTCGACGACGTAGACGGTGCCCATGGAATCGTTGACCCAGCGCTCCGGGTTGATGAAGCGCCGGCCGTCGGCGGCGGTCTTCACCTCAAGCGGCGTCCGCTGGGCGTCGGTCAGGGCGTGGACCGCGGTGATCTTGTTCTTGAATCCGGGCAGCACGAAGACGCCGAGCGCGCCGTCGCGTTCGACATGGAAGAGCGTGAAGTAGAGCTTGCCGGGCTTGGTCGTGCAGCGCCAGTCATTGAAAGCGAGAAATACCGGTTTGCCGGCGTGATCCTTCAGGTTGGGCGAGTAGTCGCCGAACTCCTCCCCGAACGGTGAGTGGCCCGCGCCGTAGATCGCCTCGCCGTTGGCCTTGAGCCAGCGGCCGACCTCGCGGAGGTTGTCCTGGCTGGGCTGCGGGATGACGCCCTCGGCGGTGGGGCCGACGTTGAGCAGGTAGTTGCCGCCCTTCGAGACGATGTCCACGAGCTTGAAAACGAGTTCGCCCGGCGACTTCCAGTTGTGGTCGTCCGAACGGAAACCCCAGGTATGGTTGAGCGTGGCCGGCACCTCCCAGGCGGCGTCGGAGGCCTTCGGCGGGATGACGTTGTCGCCCGTGCTCTGGTAGTCACCGACGGCGCCGAGGCGGCCGTCGATGAGCGTCGCGGGCTGGAGGCTGCGCACGATGTCGGTGAGGCGCTTGCCGCGATATTGCTGGCCGGCCTCGCGCATGAGCTGCGGCGTGTCGAACCACACGAGGCAGATCGGCCCGTAGTTCGTCAGGAGCTCGCGGAGCTGGGGCTCAACCTTGGTCTTGAGATAGCCGTCGAAGGAGCCGTCCTTGTCCTTCACCTCGTTGCTGGGGAAATCCCAGTCGTTGCCTGCCCCGCCGCGTTCATGCCAGTCCTGCGACTGCGAGTAATAGACGCCGAAGCGCAGACCGCGTTTGGCGCAGGCGGCGGCCAGTTCCTTGATGATATCGCGGTGAAACGGCGTGGCATCGTAGACGTTGTAGCTGCTCGCGGCCGACCTGAAGAGCGCAAAGCCGTCGTGGTGCTTCGAGGTGATGACGACGTATTTCATGCCGGCGTCCTGCGCGAGCTGCGCCCAGGCGTCGGCGTCGAACTTGACCGGGTTGAACTGCTGGGCGAGCCGGGCGTATTCGGTGACCGGGATTTTCATCCGGTTCATGATCCACTCGCCGATGCCGGGGGAGCGCTCGCCCTTCCAGTAACCCGCCGGGATCGAGTAGAGTCCCCAGTGGATGAAGAGCCCGAACTTGTCGTGGCGGAACCATTCGAGGCGCTGTTCCTTCGCCGCCGGACTCTCGGGATCGGCGTGGGACGGGGTCTCGGCGGCGCGAAGCGACATCAGGGAGAAAATAAAGACAAAGGCCGGGAGGGCCAGACGGATCAGGGGTTGGGGAGTCATGGCTGAGGGAGAACGCACACCCGCCGCCCGCCGGCGTCAATCACGCGCGCGGACTGGCGGACAAGCGAGGGGGCGGAGGAATGGGTGAAGGGTAAGGGGGCGGGAGATTTCCCGTCCGTTGATCGCACAGGACCAGCTTGCCGGCCGATCTTCAAACGACCCGAAATCTATATCGTTAAGCCGCGATCGCCCGGCCCGGTGCGGTCGTTAGTTAGAACATCTTCGACCGGTCGGACGGTTGCACTCGCCGTGGAATTCGGTTCGATGGCCTTGCCCCATGCTCCGCCTCTACGCCACCCACCACGGTCTGCTGCTCGAGCGCAACGGCGCCTGCGTCAGCCTCGCTCCGGATTTCAGCATCGACGGCTTGTTCACCGCGGCGGATCCCGTCGCCTACGCGACCGCCGCCTTCGCCGCCGGCCGGCCCGCGAACGCCTCCGTTGCCGCGGAAGGGCACGCTCCTCTGATCCAAAGCCAGGAGGTCTGGGCCGCCGGGGTCACCTACCTGCGCAGCAAGAGCGCGCGCGTCGCGGAGTCGCGCGAGGCCGGGGGCGGCACGTTTTACGACCGCGTTTACGCGGCGGAGCGGCCCGAACTGTTCTTCAAGGCCACGCCGCACCGCGTCGTCGCCTCGGGCACCGGCGTGCGCATCCGCTCCGATGCGAAATGGAACGTGCCAGAGCCCGAGCTGACGCTCGCGATCAATTCCACCGGAAAAATCTTCGGCTACACCGCCGGCAACGACATGAGTTCGCGCGACATCGAGGGCGAGAATCCGCTCTACCTGCCCCAGGCAAAGGTCTACGACCGCTGCGCCGCCCTCGGCCCCTGCCTCGTTATCACGAACGACCTGCCCGCTTCGTCCACCGGCATCGTCATCGAAATCAGGCGCGCCGGCGCAGCGGTGTTCACCGGTGACACCACCCTCGCCTCGCTCAAGCGTCCCCTGCCCGCGCTCGCAGACTGGTTGTTCCGCGACAATTCGTTTCCGCACGGCTGCTACCTGATGACCGGCACCGGCATCGTTCCGCCCGACACCTTCGCCTTGCACCACGGGGACGAGATCCGCATCGGCATCGATGCGGTCGGCACGCTCGTGAACACCGTGCTCTGACCATGAGCCGCGATCCGGTGCTCGATTCCGCCGACGAGGCGATTTACCAACTGCGCACCACCGCCGGCGGACCGTCGGGTGTGCTGCCACTGACGCCCGAACTGTTGAAGGGCATGAGCAGCGGCGATCTTTTCGGCTGGACGCAAAACGCCGGCATGGGCTGGAACCCGGCCCAGCTGTTGCGCCGCCAGTTCCTCATCCTCAGCACACAGGGCGGCGTGCGGGCCGCCGACGGATCGCCGATCGCGCTGGGTTATCACACGGGGCATTGGGAAATCGGCCTGCTCGTCGAGGAGGCGGCCCGCGCCATCACGGCGGCCGGCGCCCTGCCCTTCGCCGGCTGCGTCAGCGATCCGTGCGATGGCCGCACCAACGGCACCGCCGGCATGCTCGACAGCCTCGCTTACCGCAACGACGCCGCGATCGTTCTCCGCCGGTTGATCCGCTCGCTGCCGACCCGCCGCGGCGTCCTCGGCATCGCCACCTGCGACAAGGGCCTGCCCGCGATGCTGATGGCGCTCGCCGGGAGTCCCGATCTGCCCACCGTGCTGGTGCCCGGCGGCGTCACCTTGCTCGCCGAGGAGGCGGAGGACACCGCCAAGGTGCAGACGCTCGCCACCCGTTTTGCCCGCGGCGAAATCACGCTCGAGCACGCCGCCGACATGGGGTGCCGCGCCTGCGGTTCGCCCGGCGGCGGCTGCCAGTTTATGGGCACGGCCGCCACCAGCCAGGTCGTGGCCGAGGCCCTCGGTCTCGCGCTGCCGCACAGCGCGCTCAGCCCTTCCGGCGCCGACATCTGGCGCGACTTGGCCCGGCGTTCCGCCCTCGCCCTGCTCGACCTCGACAAACGCGGCCGGACCACGCGCGAGATCCTCACCGCCGATTCGATCCACAACGCCATGGTGTTGCACGCCGCGGTCGGCGGCTCGACCAATCTCGTGCTGCACGTGCCCGCCATCGCCCACGCCGCCGGCCTGCCGGTGCCGACGGCGACCGACTGGGCCCGGATCAACCGCGCCGTGCCCCGCCTCGTCGACGTGCTGCCCAACGGCCCGCGGCATTTCGCCACCGTGCAGGTGTTTCTCGCCGGCGGCGTGCCCGAGGTGATGTTGTATCTCCGCAAACTGGGGCTGTTGAAACTCGACGCGCTCACCGTCAGCGGCCGCACCCTCGGCGAAAACCTGGCCTGGTGGGAGCGGAGCGAGCGGCGCGAACGCCTGCGCGAGAAACTCCGGCAACTCGACGGTATCGATCCCGACGATGTCATCATGTCCGCCGGAAGGGCGCGGGAGAAAGGCCTCACGAGCACCGTCACGTTCCTCTCGGGCAACCTCGCCCCCGAGGGTGCCTTGGTGAAAAGCACCGCCATCGCCCCCGCGCTCATCGATGCAGCAGGGATTTTTCGTCACGAGGGACCGGCCCGGGTCTTCTGCTCCGAGGCGGCCGCCATCGCCGCCATCAAGGAGGGCAGGATTCAGCCGGGCGACGTGCTGGTGCTCATCGGCCTCGGTCCCGGCAGCGGCATGCCCGAGACCTTCCAGATCACCTCGGCACTCAAATATATGCAGGGCGGCGAACGCGTCGCGCTCATCACCGACGGCCGCTTCTCCGGCGTCTCGACCGGCGCTTGTGTCGGCCACCTCAGCCCCGAAGCCTGGGCCGGCGGCCCGATCGGGCGGTTGCGCGACGGCGACCTCATCCGGCTGCATATCGACACGCGCCAACTCGAGGGCCGCGTCGATGTGGCGTCGGTCGACGCGATTGAACTCGCAGCCCGGCCGATCCACCCGGACCTGAAACCCGATCCGCGCGTGCCGGCCGACACGCGCCTGTGGGCCGCCCTGCAACAGGCCAGCGGCGGCTGCTGGAACGGCTGCGTTTACGACCCGGAACGGATCATCCGTCTGCTCAAGGCCGGCGCAGCCACTACGACGCCGGCGTGAACGTGAACTTCTGCCGGACGACCGTGATCACCGGCCGGCCGACGTGCTTGGGCACGGCGTAACGCCACTCGGTGATTGCGAGCAGGACCGAACTGGTGAACGCCTCGTCGTCCGAGGAGGCGATGATCGGCATACGCACCTTTCCCTCGGCATCGACGAGATAATCGACCACCACGCTGCCCTCGTGGGCCAACGCCCCCAGCCGGTCCGGCGGCCGCGGCGAGATTTCGACCACCGCGTCCAACGGCTGGTCGAGTTCGTCCGGCCGATAGATGCGCGTGACCCGTCTCCGCCCGTTCGCCGTGGCTTCCTTCAACTGCTCGCTCAAGCCCGTGTCACCGGTGACGACGCGGATCGTCTCGGTGTTTTTGAAGAGGAAGCGCAGCTCCGTGCGGGTGAAGGTCGGCTGGCCCTGCACATATGACGGGATGAATTTCCACCGCGGCAGCACATCCAGCACCTCTTTGGCAAACAGGGGGTGCGTATAGCCGACCAACAGCCAGTCCAGCAGCCGGCCAGTGTCGTCCACCCAGATGACGATGCTGACCTCGCCCTGGTTGATATGCTCATTCGCCAGCACCGGCGGGAAAAAGATCGCGGCGGTGCGAATGACGGTGAGCGGCTCGTTATCCTTTTTTTCCGGCTGGGGGAGTTGGCCCAGGGCCAGGACCGGAGCGATCAGTCCGGCGAAGACCAAGATGGTGCGCAGCGTGGGGTGCATGGAACGAAGTCTCCTTTCTTCGTGCATAGTTTATAGGATATTTGCCCGGAAAATTCAATGGTGCCGGTCGCAAAGTTAGCGGCGTTCGTCGCATTACCCGGGCCAAATCCACCCGCACCGGCCGTCCCGGTAAAGTTTTTGAAGGACTTGGGCCGGCCGCGGTGTTATGCTGCTTACCGTCAGCCTTTTCTTCCCATGACCACCCCACCCGATCCGCTAGATCCGCTGCTGGACCGCTGGTCCGACACTCCGGAACCCCCGCCCCGTCTCTCGGCCGAAGTCTGGCATCGGATCGCCCGCATCGAGGGCGAAGCCGAGGCGACGACCGGCTGGTGGGCGGCCGTCGAGGCGTGGTTTGCCCGGCCGCCGTTTGCCGCGATGTTCATCGCCTGTTGCGCCCTGCTCGGGCTGTTTTTGGCCGAGGTCCGCGTCAACCGCCTCGAAAGCGAACGCAGCGCCCAGCTGGCGCGCAGCTACATGCAGCTGATCGACCCGCTGCTCAGCACGCAAAACGAGGAGCCCCACACATGAACCGCACCCTGCTCACTCTTGTCCTCGGCCTCGCGGTCGGCCTCGGCGTGCATCTCGCCTATTTCCATCTGCACCAGCCGGCCGCGACCGACACACTGGACGCCCAGCTCGCCTGGATGAAGACGGAGCTGAAACTCACCGATGCGCAGTTCGCCCGCATCAAGGAGGTCCACCAGGCCTCGGGCCCGCGGTTGCGCGCCATCAGCGCCCAGGTGGCGCAGTTGCAGGCCGAGTTCCAAGCCTTCGAGAAGACCCGCCGGACCAGCGACCGCGTGGATTTCCTCGAATTCGCCCGCTATGTCGAAACCCGCCGCAACGTCCGCCGGGAGAGTCTCGACTCGACGCGCCAGCTCGTGCTGGCCGCGGCCGAGGTGATGACGCCCGAGCAACGGCAGCGCTACATCCAACTGGTCGAGACCGTCGAACCCCTTGATCCACCCCTGCTCAATTGATGCGCCGATCCCGCGCGTTGTGCCCGCCGAACCCGACAGCGATCGCGCCAGCCTGCTGGCTCTACAGCGGGGCGAGGCCGCGGCACTCAACCGCCTGATCGCCCGCTGGCAGCGCCCCCTGCACAGCTTCGCCTACCGTTACGTGCAGAACAACGCCGACGCCCACGATCTCGTGGCGGAGGCCTTTGTGCGGCTCCACCAACAGCGCGCGCGCCTGCGGCCCGACACCAAGCTCAGCGCCTGGCTCTTCACGACCCTCACCAACCTTTGCCACAACCACCACCGCTGGAAGCGCCGCCACCCCACCGTGGCATTGGACGGCCCCTCAGCTGACGACGGCAGCGGACAGACCTGGACCAGCCCCGCGCAGACGCTTGCCACCGAGCAGCCCGAGCCGGCCGCGGCGATGGAACACGACGAAACCCTCGCCGCCGTGCGCGCGGCCATCGACCGGCTGCCCCACGACTTGAAGGTCACCCTGCTGCTCCACCATTACGACCGGCTTTCCTATCACGAGATCAGCGAGATCACGGGGTGCTCCGAGCGCGGGGTCGAGACCCGCCTCTATCGCGCCCGCCAGCAATTGCGCGAGATGCTCGCCGGCCTGCTGGTCGGGAAATAACGCGACGGTCTGATACGTGTTTCCCGCGGAGGGTGAAGTGTAGCCGCCGTCGGCAGAGGGCTGGCCAGCAGTGTTACCACCGCTGCTGCACCCAAGCCGGAGCTTTGGTCATATCAGACCCAAAGCGAAAAAGCGGACAGGGCGGGATCCGTGATCCCGCCCGCGCCATGCTCCCGATCAGGGCTTGGACACGAAGTCGAACCGCTGCTGCGTGTGCACGAGCACCGGCCTGCCTTTGCACAGCGGCGGCTCGAAGCGCCATTGCTTCACCGCGGTCATCGCACTCGCGGCATATACATCGTTGGCCTCGTTCCGCTTGACCGCGGGCATCCGCACCCGGCCCTCCTCGTCGATGTAGAAATCCACCACGACCATGCGCTTGCCTTCCTTCGGATCGAGCGGCGGCGCGAGCGGCGACACCACGGTGATGGGCGTCGGGATGCGGTCCAGCTCCCGCAGGGAATAGGCGCGGTAGACGTATTTCCCTTGGACCAGCTCCTCCATCCGCTGGCTGATGGATTCGATGGCGGTCATACTGACGATGACGCCCGACCGGGAGAATTCAAAATGCAGCTCCTGCACCGAAGGCCAAGGTTCGCCATTCAAGCGGGCTGGTTCGAAGCTCCAGCGGCGGAGGGCCGCCACGGATACGTCGGCGAACTCCTTGCGCGAATATCCCGTGACGAGGCACTCAAGGAGCTTGCCGTTGTTGTCCACGTTGACCGCCACCCAGGCTTCCCCGTTCATCACCGGCGTGTTCAGGAGGGGGAGGGGAAATTCCGGCTCATCGGTCTGGATGATCTTCAGCGCAACTTGCTCCGGAAGGTTGGGCGGAAACTGGGCCCAGACTGCGGTGGTGCACCACAGGACTGAACAAGCGGAGAGGAATTGGAGAGGTTTCATGGGATTACATGCGGCATAACACCACTCCCGACACCAACCCTTCAGCAATCCCACCCCCGGCGCCCTGCGTGGATTCGCCCGGGTCGGGGCCCCTGGGGGGGGCGGAAAGGCCTGATTTCTAGTTTTTCGTTGACCGCTCTTTATTGGCCGTTTCTTATCGCCAACGAAATGCCGCCCGCTGCCCCGAAATTCGACTTTTCCGTGCTGCGCACCCTGCGCGACCAGCACGAACTCACCCTGGCCGGCCTGTCCGCCACCTCGGGGGTGTCGGTGGCCGTCATCTCCAAGCTCGAGCGCAACCAGCAGTCCGCCGAGCTCGACACGCTCTACCGGCTCGCCCGCGCCTTCGGCTTGAGCGCCACCGACTTGATGGCCATGGCTGAGTCGCCCCTCGCCCACCGCTCCAGCGAAAAGGCCTACCGGTCCGGCGATTTCAAATTCCGCCAGGTCAAATACGCCAACATCGTCGCCCATCTCGGTTCCGCCCCTGCTGGCGCCAAGGTCAACCGCCCCGAGATTCACCACGACGACACCGAGCTGTGCTGGGTCACGACGGGCAAGCTCCGCCTGAGCCTGCCCCACGAGGATTGCGTGCTCGCCGCCGGCGAAAGCATCCAGTTCGACGCCATCCAACAGCACACCTACGAAGCCCTCGCCGATTCCGAATTCGTGATCCTCCACCTCCGCAAGGACAAACGCTACTGAGTCCCGCCTATTCTGTTCCCTGTCTTCTGACCTCCGTCTTCCGATTCTCCCATGCGCATCGACGACCAACTGACTCCCGCCGCCCTCGCCCCCGCCCTGGAGAAATTCTGGCGGCTCTCCGGCGCCAAGCTCGATCTCACCCACCGCGACTACGATCCGTCGCGCGGCGCGCCCGTCTTCACCGTCGCCGGCAAATACACCGCGCGCGGCTGGACGGAGTGGACCGAGGGCTTCCTCTACGGCTCCGACCTCCTCCAGTTCGACGCCACCGGCGACACCGCCTTCGCGAAACGCGGCGCACAATACACCGTCGCCCGCATGGCCTCGCACGTCTCGCACACCGGCGTGCATGATCACGGCTTCAACAACCTGAGCACCTACGGCAACTCGCTGCGCCTCCAGCGCGAAGGCAAACTGCCCGCCGACCAGATCGAATTCTGCGAACTCGCGCTCAAGGTCTCCGGCGCCGTCCAGGCCGCACGCTGGTCGAAGATCCACGGCGGCGGCGGCTACATCTACTCGTTCAACGGCCCGCATTCCCTCTTCGTCGACACCATCCGCTCTGTCCGCATCGTCATGGTAGCCCACGCCCTCGGCCACCGGCTCATGGGCGAAAACGACGCCGCGCACTCCCTGCTCGAACGCGGCCTGCAGCACATCGACGCCACCGCGAAATACTCCATCTTCTACGGCGAGGGCCGCGACAGCTACGACGTGCCCGCCGAGCGCGGCCGCACGACCCACGAAGCCATCTTCAATCCCAACGACGGCCGCTTCCGCTGCCCCAACTCCCAACAGGGCTTCTCCGGCTTCACCACCTGGACGCGCGGCCTCGCCTGGGCAATGGTCGGCTTCGCCGAGGAACTCGAATTCCTCGACACCCTGGCCGACGACGACCTCGCGCCCTTCGGCGGCAAGGCGAAGTTGCGCGACCTGATGCTCAAGGGCGCCAAGGCCACCTGCGACTGGTTCATCGCCAACACGGCGCTCGACGGCATTCCCTACTGGGACGGTGGCGCGCCCCACCTCGGCAAACTCGGCGACTGGCGCGCGCGCGCGGCCGAACCGTTCAACGACCACGAGCCCGTCGACAGCTCCGCCGCCGCCATCGGCGTGCAGGGCCTGCTGCGCCTCGGCCGCTACCTCGGCACCGAAACCGCCGACGGCAAAAAATACTGGCAGGCCGGCCTGACCGCGCTGCGCACGCTTCTGACGGACACCTATCTCGGCATCGCGCCCAACCACCAAGGGCTGCTGCTCCACTCCGTTTATCACCGCCCGAACGGCTGGGATTACATTCCGCCGGGCCGGAAGGTGCCGTGCGGCGAGGCCTGCCTCTGGGGCGACTACCATCTCCGCGAAGCCGCGCTCTACCTTCAGCGCATCATCCGCGGCGAAAAATACTACACCTTCTTCGGCTGCCTGCGCTGATTTAAACACAGAGGACACTGAGAGCACAGAGCCTGTATTTTTCCCTCCAAGTCCTCCGCGAGCTCTGCGTTAAAACCGCCTTTCTTCTGATTCCATGAATCCCGCCTCAGTCCTTCCCGATCTTTCGCGCCTCTGCATCCACACGATCACCACGAAGCCGTGGGCGATCGAGACTTCCGCCGCGAAGTTCGCCGCCGCGGGCGTCAAGGGCATCACCGTCTGGCGCGACACCCTCGCCGGCCGCGACATCGCCAAAACCGGGAAAATGATCCGCGCCCACGGCCTCTCTGTCGTCTCGCTCTGCCGCGGCGGCTTCTTCCCCGGCAAGACCGCGGCCGAACGCCAAAAGGCCCTCGACGACAACCGCCTCGCCATTGCCGAGGCGCATGCGCTCGGCGCACCGCTCATCGTCCTTGTCTGCGGCGCCGTCCCCGGCCAACCGCTCGCCGAATCACGCCGGCAAATCCAGGACGGCATCGCCGCGCTCCTGCCCGACTGCCAGGCCGCCGGCGTGAAGCTCGCCATCGAGCCGCTCCACCCGATGTATGCCGACTCCCGCTCGGCCGTGAACACCCTTGGCCAGGCCAACGACATGGTCGAAGCCCTGAAGTCGCCCTTCGTCGGCGTCGCCGTTGACGTCTACCATCTCTGGTGGGACCCGGCGCTTGAGACGGAGATCGCCCGCAGCGGCCGGCTCAAGGCCCTCTTCGCCTACCATGTCTGCGACTGGCGCACGCCAACCATCGACCTGCTCAACGACCGCGGCCTCATGGGCGAAGGCTGCATCCCGCTCCGCCAGATCCGCGCCTGGGTCGAAGCCACCGGTTTCAAGGGCTTCAACGAAGTCGAGGTCTTCTCCACGCGCCTCTGGGCCACGGATCAGGACGACTACCTCAAAAAGATCGTCCAAGCCTATCGCGACCACGTCTGATTTTTCCCACCACTAATCCACACTCATAGAACACTAATAATCAACCCTCTGCCATTAGTGAGGCCTTAGTGTCCATTAGTGGTTAAAAAACACCCTATGAAGACTCACAAGATCGGTATCATCATGAACGGCGTCACGGGACGCATGGGCACCAACCAGCACCTCATCCGCTCCATCAAGGCCATCATTGACCAGGGCGGCGTGAAGCTCTCCGACTCCGAGGTCATCATGCCCGACCCCGTGCTCGTCGGCCGCAGCGAGGAGAAACTCAAAGCCCTCGCCGCCCGCGTCGGCGTCGCGCGCGTCTCGACCAACCTCGACGCCGAACTGGCCAAGCCCGACAACCAAATCTACTTCGACTCCACGCTCACCGGCCAGCGTCCTGCCGGCGTCCGCAAGGCCATCGCTGCCAAGAAACACATCTACTGCGAGAAGCCCACCGCCACCACCTCCGCCGAGGCCCTTGCCCTGGCCAAGGAAGTCACCGCCGCCGGCCTCAAGAACGGCGTCGTGCAGGACAAGCTCTGGCTCCCCGGCCTCCTCAAGCTGAAATACCTCATCGACACCGGCTTCTTCGGCAAAATCCTCTCCGTCCGCGGCGAGTTCGGCTATTGGGTGTTCACCGGCGAGTTCGAGAAACTCCAGCGCCCCTCGTGGAACTACCGCAAGGAGGACGACGGCGGCATCATCGTCGACATGCTCTGCCACTGGCAGTATGTCATACAGAATCTCTTCGGCGGCATCAAGAGTCTCACTTGCCTCGGCGCCACGCACATTCCCCAGCGCTGGGACGAGGCCGGCAAGCCCTACAAGTGCACCGCAGACGACTCCGCCTACGCGACCTTCGAGCTCGTGAACGGCGTCATCTGCCACTTCAACTCCTCGTGGGATGTCCGCGTCGACCGCGACGATCTCCTCACGCTCCAGGTGGACGGCACGCACGGTTCCGCCGTCGCCGGCCTGCGGGACTGCAAGGCGCAAAGCCTCGCCGCCACGCCCCGCTGCGTCTGGAATCCCGACATCGACAGCCCGATCAAATACAAGGACGGCTGGGTCCGCGTCCCCGACCAAGGCCCCTACGACAACGCCTTCAAGGTCCAGTGGGAGCTCTTCCTCAAGCACGTCGTCACCGGCAGTCCGTTCCCGTGGAGTCTCCACGAAGGCGCCAAAGGCGTGCAACTCGCCGAACTCGGCCTTGCCAGCTGGGCGCAACGCCGCTGGCTCGACGTCCCGGCTCTGAAGTAATCAAACCAAGTCACCACGAAACACACCAAACACACGAAATGAGAACCGACCCGAGCCGGTTTAACCACTAATTTCCACTGATTGATCACTAATCCCATCCCTCTGAATTAGTGTCTCCTTAGTGTCCATTAGTGGTGACCTTTGTTTTTCTGTATCCGTGTCCATCCGTGTAATCCGTGGTTAAATTTTCTGTCCTCTGTGTCTCCGTGCCTTTGTGGTTCTCTCCTCTTAAATTTCGTGTGTTTCGTGTATTTCGTGGTGACCAATAACTCCTCCTCATCATGTCTAAAGTAGCTCTCGTCACCGGTGGTTCGCGCGGCATCGGCTTCGGCATCGCCGAAAAACTCGCCGCCGAGAAATGGGACCTCGTCATCAACGGTGTCCGCGAAGAATCCGCCGTCACCGAGCCCCTCGCCAAGCTCCGTGCCTACGGCGTCCGCGTCGGTTACGCCCGCGGCGACGTCGGCAGCCCCGAAGGCCGCGCCAGCATCCTCGCTGCGACACGCAGCTTCGTCGCTGAGCGGTCAGCCGTCAGCGGTCAGCCGTCAGCTTTAAACCTCCTCGTCAACAACGCCGGCGTCGCCCCAAAAGTTCGCGCCGACCTGCTCGAGACCTCCGAGGAAAGCTACGACTACGTCGTCGATACGAACCTGAAGGGCGTGTTCTTCCTGACCCAAGCCTTCGCCCGCGACATGGTCGCGGCCAAGAAAGCCGACCCGAAGTTCGCCGCCACGATCATCAACATCACGTCGATCTCCGCGACGGTCGTCAGCATCAACCGCGGCGAATACTGCATCGCGAAAGCCGGCCTGAGCATGATGAGCCAGCTCTTCGCCACCCGCCTCGGCCCCGACGGCATCCCCGTCTACGAAGTCCGCCCCGGCGTCATCAAAACCGACATGACCGCCGGCGTGACCGCCAAATACGACGACCTGATCAGCAAAGGGCTCTGTGTGCAACCGAGGTGGGGCTTCCCCGAAGACATCGGCAAAGCCGTCGCCGGGTTGGCCCGAGGTGACTTCCCCTTCTCTACCGGCCAGGTCGTCATGGTGGACGGTGGGCTAACAATCCCCCGCTTATGAAAAGCTCAGGTTTGGTTTTAGAGCTTCAAGAAAGCTTTCCCGCTTTCAAAAAACTCCATGTCTCCGTCTGAGCTAACTTTTACAGCCACCCCAAATTCTGATGCCGAAAGGGCCGCTTTGGTTCTGCTACCTTCAGAAGCGCCAGATCTCCCACGCGTCTTCAGAACCGCCCCGTAGGCAAGAATCTTCCCGTGGTTATTGACCACGACGCCCCCATCTAAAGCCGAAAGCTCCACAAGCAGGGTGGTCGTTAGGGTTCGAACATTTGGATTGTTCAGGGTGGTGTCGAACTCTCCGTAGAGTTCATCTCTTTGCGGATCACCAATCGCGTCACCGTCAGCGACCAATTTGCGCATATTCTGTTGGTTCTTCAGCATCACAAATAGACAACCAGAGCGTCTGAACGAAACGTCGAGCGTCACACGATAGATTCTATTTACCACAGCCGAAACAATATCCTCCAACACGTGTTGCACGCGCATTCTATTGCGAAAAATGTTTATTGCATGCGTATGATTCCAATACTGCCAACGACCGGCTCGGTAACTAAACCGGAGACTGCCACCGTCAAAGACCAAGATATCTCCCTGCCTCGTCAGTGCTATGCCACAGCAATTGCCCGCGCTAGCGCCTGCCAGGTAGCGACACCACTCCGGGAAGTAGTGATTGCCGGTTCCTTTGTCGCCTCCCGCCTGCAAATCACGAAAACGAAGAAGTTTTCCTGACCGATTGATTTCAAATGCTGTTCGATAGCCGTCCGACAAAGCGCGGTATCGTTTTTTCTCAAAAAAATGTAGAGGGAACTGTTTGCCTGTAGCAACGCCTCCTTCATCACCACGAATCACCAAACCGTAGGTAATTGATTTGTTTTCATAACTCTGTTCAGCGAGCTCCCGAAGCGCTGAAAAAAGCTGGCCAACATCAAATTTGATTTGCAGGTGCTTCTGCAGGTGGGCGCCAACAACCTGTTCAACGAATAACCCCCGAATAGCTCGAAGAGAATGCTGTCCATGTTCCCCAACGGGTGTTTTCAGAACAGCGGCTATCCGTTCCAATATCTGGCGGCAGATATCTAACTCTCGCAAATCTAGAGTTTTTGCAATTGCACCGGCACCTACGTCCGCGCGGCGCCTTCTCGCCTTAGTGGTTAGGCGAAACTTATGCTGCCCCAAGTTCAATTGGAGCGTGAGCTTCATCTCTAAACGATCATTGCCGATCCAGTTTACGCGTGTGTTTTCCGGCGTCTTTAGCGTCGCCCACAGTTCTGTCTGCAAGTGTGGCAGCAACGTCTCTACCACTCCAAAAGCGTTCGATAGAAACAGAAATCCTTCATCTCCTAGCTGCTGCTTCAACTGGACGAAGGCCCATCCTTTAACAAAAAATCGATCTGGCTTTGCCATACTTTGTGCACAGGGCCCTTGCGCGAGAGCAGCCTGACTAAGTTTTGGTGTAACATGCAAGCACCCAAAACTCCGCCGTTGATTCAACCCTCCATCTGACCAAACCTCTCCTCGTCCGGGCCAACGCCGCTGCCGTCCGCAGCCAGCATTCACGTTGCCCGCCATGCCCAAGCCCGCCCGTCCCGTCGCCGCGTGCCTCTGTGGTTCACCCCAAAACCATCCGGGTTGATTCGCGTCATCCGCGGTAAAACCCTGCCGGTCGATCCCATCCGGATTTGCGGTTGAAATCCCGCCGCTTCCCGGCACCTTCTGTCCCGTGTCCACCACCCTGTCACCTCAGCGCGAGAAACGCCGGCAGCCGAAAGGCGCCGCCGCGCGCAAGGCGTTCTGGGCACGTCCGGCCAACCCCGAGCTCGACCGCTCCGGCGACTGGCTGCTGAAGAACCTCTCCACCACACGGGCCAAAGCTGCGTCCCGTGCCGGCCCTGCTTGATACCGGTGCGCTGGAGCTGCTGCGCCGTCGCGACCGCCGCGTCGAGACGCTCGCTCTCCGCCATTATCCGCCGCTGATCTGCCCGCACGTGGTGGGCGAGTATCTTTACGGCCAGCGCCACGCCAAGGTCTCGGCCGCGACCCTCGCGGAAGCCCACGCCTTCCTCGCCTCCTTCGAACTGTTGACTGTGACCGCTGCCACCGCCGAAACCTACGCCCGACTGCGGGTCGATCTGTCGGCCAAGGGCATCACCCTGCCCGACCCCGACTACTGGATCGCCGCCCACGCCTTGGCGGAAGACCTGCCGCTCATCACCACCGACCGCGATTTTCGTCACATGCCAGAACTCTACGTTCACACCACCCTGCCCACCACGACATGAATCCACACACTCCTCAAAAAACCACACCCAAAATCCCCAAGCCTTGGGAGAAATGGTGCCGCACCGGCCGCCACGGTGTCGGTGCCCGCAAGGAAAACGCCGTCCGGAAATGCCTCAGCAGCGGTCAGGTCCGCGGCTATTTCAGCGACAACGTGCTGAAGCCCGACCTCGACCCGGGCGATTCGATGTATCCCTCCTTCGAGCATTTGGTCGATCCGACCAACCATCAGGAAGCCGTCGTCGAGGCCCGCGTCTTCAACGACATGAAGTCCCACCTCACCGAGGCCGAGTTCTGGCTCGTCATCGAACACCTCTTCGGCGTCGGTCTCGCGAAAGGGAAAATTAAGCCGCCCTTCGGCAAACGCCTCCCCAAGAACTGGAGCCCCGCCAAACACTACGTCAAGAAGCCGACCAACTCGGCGCCTGCGGCCACGAACTAAGGCCTGCATCAACGATTCGGAGTAGGTCCGCCCGCGGACATTGCCGTCCCGTGACTCTGGCTCGAACCACCGGCTGGCGTTCTTCTCTTTCGTTGTGGCTGGGCGGTGCTGGGTAAACGGACTGTTTTATTCGGGAACTTGGCCGGATTTCACGAAGTCATAGTAGGCGTGACTCCGTTCCGCGCCTCGCGCCGGACCGCACGGTCTTGAATCGAGCCGTGCGGATGTCCGCATTGGTGGAAGGAGGCGAAAATTCGTTCGCAAATCACCCGCGATATTTTCCCCCGGGGCGAACCGCGCCGGCCGGCACTAGGTCACATCAGGCAGGTCGTGTCCGTCCGGACTGCATGCCAACAGACCGGGCCGGAGCGGCTTCAACCTCAACCAAAGGAACCACATGAAACCGTTCAGCCAACTGACCGCCAGCCTCCTGCTCCTCGTCGTGCCGGTCCTGCTCCGGGCGGATGCCGACGTTGACCGCAAGATCGAGGCCGCCGCCAAGGCTTCCTACAACTACCGCACCGTGCTGGCCGGCCACATCAAGGTTCAGGCCGACAACGGGGCTGTAACCCTCACCGGCAGCGTGCCGGATTCCGACCAGCGGGTGCTGGCCGAGGACACGGTGCGCGACCTGCCCGGCGTCGTCGCGGTGGACAACCAGATCAAAGTCGCACCGCCGGCACCCGAACGCTCCGACGCCTGGATCACCACGAAGATCCAGACGAGGCTGCTGCTCAAGGGCAACGTCAGCATGGTGAACACCGATGTGGCGGTTAAGGACGGCGTGGTGACACTCACCGGCTCCGCCGACTCCCTGGCCCAGAAGGAACTCACCACTGTTTACGTGAAAGACATCGAAGGCGTGAAGTCCGTCAACAACCTGCTCACCGTGCCCGAGCCGCCGGCCGACGCGCGCACCGTGTCGGAGCGCATTGACGACGCCTCCATCACCGCCCAGGTGAAATACGCGCTGCTCACACACAAGTCCACCAGTGCGCTGAAGACCGGCGTCACCACCAAGGAGGGCAGCGTCGCCATCGAAGGCGAAGCCGCCTCGGATGCCGAGCGGGATCTCGTCACCCACCTCGCCGAGAGCGTTCGCGGGGTCAAGGTGGTGAGCAACAACATGACCGTTAAGGGCTGAAGCCGCCCTTCCCTTCCCATCCCAACGGCGGTGCCGGCGCACCGCCGTTTTCATGTCCGCTTCCGAAACAGAACCATCGATTCTGCCATCCTGCTGCACGGAACGAGGGATCCCGCCTGACGAGCGCTGGCGATTGTCCGGCTGGATTCTTCACCGCGTTCAGAATGACAGGCAGTATCCCACAGATATGTTTCGAAGGTAGCCCCGAGCGTGAGCGAGCGGACCTCGCAGCCTCCACTCGCTCACGCTCGGGGCTACACCCGGAGGATTCACGAATTTATTTCGGTGACACCACACCAGCGCCCATCAGCGCAAATGAGTGGGCCCAAACCCGCCTTGTTTTTTGCGCCGCTTGCGCCTTTTTGCCGCCCATCCCACTCCGCCCTTCAGGGCGATTCCGGCCAGCCGTAGGCGGACATCATGATTTTGAAGATCCGGGTGTTCGGGATGAACCCGTGCAACAACTCCGCGCCGGGACCCTGCGCGGTCGTGACGATCTCCTCGCCGGTGTGCGTGTTGCTCATCCGGAGCACGGGCTTGTAGGGCAATGGCGCGTCGATGGGCACGGCGGCGAATTGCCCGGCGAATGGTTCGCTCTTCTTGCCCGCCTGCATCCGCAGATCGAACGAGTGATCGGCCGCGAAGATGATCAGGGTGTCCGGCGGCACCTGGCCCGCGACGTGCCGGATCAGCTCGTCCATCACGATGACGCGATCCAACCCGCACGTGACCATCTCGGTGTGCATGTCCCACTCGACCATGAGAAAATATCCCCGGGGGTTGGCGGACAGGATTTGCAGGACGGTGTCGATGACGGGCTCGGGTTTGAAATCGTCCCCATCATAAATCGCCACCGCGCGGGCGGACCCGGCGGTGAGGGCGGAGGGGGATTCGAAGGATTTGTAGCCGGCCTTTTGCAGGGCCGCCTCCGCGTTGATGCCGCTTTGCGCCATCGCCGCGAAAAGCTTCGCCCGGTCCTTGCCGATCAAGACGTCCACCCCGTCGCCGAAGCGCGGGGCGAGAACCTGCGAGAAGATCTCGATCGTGCTCTTGCGGGAGGCGGCGTGGGCATAGCAGGCCGCCGGCGTCGCGTCCCAGACCGGCATGTTGGTCACCACCCCGGTGGCGAGTCCGTGCTCCTCGGCGTATTCCAGAATGGTTTTCAACGGCCGGACCGCCTCGTGGTCGCCCGCGGGCAGGACCGACAGCATGCCGTTGTTGGTCTTCTGTCCGGTGACGAGGGCCGTCATGCCCGCGGCCGAGTCCGTCACCCACGCATCCAACGCGGAAGTGTCCGACAGAGCCAGGTGCGGCATGCTCTGGATGAACAGGCTTTGCGGTTGGTCGTGCGCATAGATGCCGGCCGCGTTGAGCGTCGGGATGCCGCCCGCGTCACCGAGGAAGAGAATCACGTTCCTCGCCCGTCCGTCGGCCGCGTCGGCCGCGCCGAGCAGACAGACCGTGAAGGCGAGCACCGCGGCGGTTGATTTCAGATCCAGTGGGAAAACATTCATGGTGAATCGGAGGTCGGTGGAATGAGAAACGGCGTTTATGAGGCAGGAACGGGTCGATGGCCAGCGAGCATAACTACGGACACAAGCGCAAGTAACCTTCCGTTTTTAGCGCATTGCGGACCTTTTTTGACCAAAGTCAGAAGTTGATTCAACCGAGCGTTGATTGGCCAAGCACGGCTGTTGCTAATTCGCACGAACAGCGATACCCTCGTAGATGGAAATCAAGCTACCGCATATGCCCTTCAGGTTCGATTCACCAGAGGGGCGGATGGAAATCACCGTTCGACAGGGGCCGAACTCCCCCGAAGGCGTGCCCAGTGAAACTTACGCGGCTGCCGCCACATTCCTCCAGCACGGCGCGCGTGCACTCGAACGGGTCCAGCTCTCCGCCAAAGCCAAATCCCACCACGGAGCCATGCTCGCCCTGACCACGGGGTTCAAGGTGAACCCCAACGCTTTTGATGATGGCAGCGTCGAACGCAATGTGCTGACCGCGCTCTGCAAAGCCACCGGCGTGGTCGAGGTGGAGGAGTAAATCCAGCCCAAACCCGGCGCCGACGGCGCTGCGCCAGCCGCTTCCTACTCTGAATCCCTGAGGGCGTGATCCGCGGGGAGATTGGTCCCCGACCAAGCTTTTTCCCAAGTCGTCGGCGCGGCGGGATCGCGCCAGAAGGCATCCCCGGCTGGCAGGCCGAGTGGCAGGAACGCGACGGTGCACAGGTAGAGACTGCCGGTGGAAATGTAGCGTTCCGCCAGCGCGGGCTGGTGCCCGGCGAGTCCGATCCGCAACCAGCCGTTGCCATCGAACGTGCCCGGCGCCCCGAGGGTCCGGCGGATGACCGACGTGAGGGCACCGCGGGCCTGCGCGGCCCCCACCTCGGCGGGCAATCGCCGACGCAGGGCGGCGAGCGCGAGCCCTTGCATTGCCCCGCAACGGTAGGCGATGGACCGGCCGACGACCGGAAACGAACCGTCCGGCGCGATCAGCCGCTCTTGCACGGTGGCAAACCGCGTCAGCCGCGCGTTTGCCTTCGCCCGCAGGTCGCGCCATTCGACGGCCTCGTCGCCGACGATGTCGAGCACCTCGACGAGCATGGGATGGATGACGTAGGCATTGTAGTAGTCGGTGTGAAATTCCGGTCCGTCGCCATACCAGCCGTCACCCGCATACCACGCGGGCCATGGACGCAGGCCGTCGAACAGCCGGGCATCGTCCCTCGCCTCGCCCACGCGATGCAGCCAGGCCTCGACCATCGCGGCGAACAACACCCAGTTGCTGGGCCCGGGCTTGACCCCGCGCGTGGCCTTCAGGGCGGCGGTGACGTTGCCCCGCACGCGGTCGTCCAGCTTGGCCCACAACGCCTGCGGAGCCCGCAGCATGCCCTGGGCGAGAAATGCGGCATCCACCAGCGTCTGGCCGCCGTGGGAGAAATTCAGGAAGTCCGGCGAACGCGGATCGGTCGCGGCGTCGAGCGCCTCGCGCGCCAGGGCGCCAAACCGGACGCGTGCGCGCCCCTCGTGGGTGTCATCGCCGGGCAATTCCAACCACGGCGCAATCCCGGCCAGCGTGCGGCCCAACGCCTCGAGATGCGTGAACGCGCCCCGCTCCGCCGGATCGACCGCCTCGACGGGCATCGTCGCCTTGAGTTCGCGCCGGGCCAGGGCACCGAGCACGGGTTCGGACACTTTGGCCAGCCAGCCGCTCCATTCTGTCCGCACCGCACCCGCTTCTTCCGACCGGGGCGCCGCCACACGGGTCTCACCCCGGACCCCGGGAGCCGCTCCGACCAGCCCCGCCGCCGCCATGGTTTTCAGGAATCCGCGCCGTGATTGCATGCCGCCCGACCTATCATGTTCGCGCCGGCAACCC
>Ga0208272_100127_pt1 | contig 53430 bp, 46 predicted proteins | sample LakWasM129_HOW14_2_FD_183939 | JGI IMG/M metagenome (GOLD analysis project Ga0208272, IMG submission 183939) | Freshwater sediment methanotrophic microbial communities from Lake Washington under simulated oxygen tension - Sediment Metagenome... | ecosystem: Environmental > Aquatic > Freshwater >... | reverse complement strand
TGGAGAGCGCCACCGTGCGCTTTCGCACCGTGGGCGACATGACCTGCACCTGCCCGGTGGAAAGCGACGCCGCCAACGCCAGCGACATCGTCGCCGAGACCCTCACCGTGACGGTGAGCGAGCGCGGCGCCACCCGCATGGACGACCGAACATCCGACGCTTCGATGGAGCGCCGCAAGAAAGAGGGCTACTTCTGATGAGCGCCGCACCGAACTCCGTCGTCCACGAACAAGACGTGGATACCCAGCACCGCGCCCTGCGCTTCCTCACCGCCGGCAGCGTCGACGACGGCAAGAGCACCCTGATCGGCCGCCTGCTGTTCGACAGCCGCGCCATCCTGGCCGACCAGCTCGATACGCTGGAGAAACGCGCCGCCGGCGCCCCCATCGACCTTTCCTGGCTCACCGATGGCCTGGAGGCCGAGCGCGAGCAGGGCATCACCATCGACGTGGCCTACCGCTACTTCGCCACCAAGACGCGCAAGTTCATCATTGCCGATGCGCCCGGCCATGAGCAGTACACGCGCAATATGGTCACCGCCGCCGCCGGCAGTGATGCCGCGGTGGTGCTGGTGGACATCACCAAGCTCAAGCTCGACGACGCCGAAGTGACGCTGCTGCCGCAGACGCGCCGCCACAGCCTGCTGGCCCATCTGCTGCGCGTCCCCAGCATCGTGTTCGCGATCAACAAGATCGATGCGCTGGACGCACCCGCCGAGGGTTACGCCAAGGTCAGTGTGGCGCTGCGCAAGTTCGCACAGGCGGCCGGCATCGAAGTGACGGCTATCGTGCCCGTCTCGGCCCTGCGCGGCGACAACGTGACCCAGCCGCTGGACGCCGACTGGTATGACGGCCCCTCGCTGCTGCAGGTGCTGGAAGGCCTGCCCACGGTGCAGGAGAAGGTCGAGGGCCAACTCCTGATCCCGGTGCAATACGTCGCCACCAATGGCGAGGGCACCGGCCACCAACCGCGCACCCTGTGGGGTCGCATCGCCCACGGCCAGGTGCAGGCGGGCGACGAAGTGCAGATCCTGCCCAGCGGCCAGACGGCAAAAGTGGCCGAGGTGCGCAAGGCCGGCGAGACGGTGGCGCATGGCGTGGCGGGCGAATCCGCTGGCCTGCTGCTGGACCGCCAGCTGGACGTAAGCCGCGGCGACTGGATCGTCACCCCCGGCAGCGCCACGCCCCGGCAGAGCTTCGAGGCCACGCTGGCCTGGCTGGACACCGAACCCGCCGTGGTGGGCCGCAAGTACTGGGTGCGCCATGGCAACCGCTGGGTGCAGGCGCGCATCAGCGCCATCGAGCACCGGCTGGACGTCAACAGCCTGGCCGAGGCCGAGGCGCATGAGCTGGCCGTCAACGAGATCGGCCATGTGCGCATCGAGCTGCAGGCCGCACTGCCGGTGGAGCCCTACACGGCCAACCGCGTCGGCGGCGCGCTGATCGTGGTGGATCCCACCAGCAACCGCACCAGCGGTGCGCTGCTGGTGAATGCATGTTGAACCACCCAAACCTTCGGGCTACGGCCGCAAGCGCGATGGAAGCAAAACCCAAGACAATCTGGTTGACCGGCCTATCTGGCGCGGGTAAGAGCACCTTGGCGCAGGCTGCGTCCGGCCGACTGGCTGAATGGGGAGTGCGACACTATGTGCTTGATGGCGACGTCGTTCGCACGGGTCTATGTAGTGATCTTGGCTTTTCAGCGGGGGACAGGCGCGAGAACATCCGCAGGGTCGCTGAAGTGGCCAAGCTGATGAATTCGGCGGGCTTGGAGGTCATTTGTGCGCTGATTTCGCCACTTCGGACGGACAGGAACATGGCGCGAGCTATCGTCGGGCCTGAGAATTTTCTGGAGATTCACGTCGCCACATCGCTTGCGGCCTGTGAGCGTCGAGATCCCAAGGGCCTGTACCGGAGAGCTCGTGCGGGCACTCTTTCCGGTATGACGGGCGTTGATGCGCCCTATGAGCACCCCCTAAGCCCCGACCTGAGTCTGGATACCGAGGCGCTCAGTGTGGAGTCTGCAGTGCGCACCTTGCTTCAACTTTGGTCGGGCAAGGAGGCTCATTGATCGGCATAGCATGCCTTGGCAACCTCATATGCGTGTTGCCGCAGTTCTGGAACGGCGGTCGATTCCCAAAACTGAGCTTTGAGCATTGGGCCAATGTAGAACAAACCCTGCTGAGGCCTCCCGTCGCCGCCGAGCAGACGATGCTTGTTGTCCACCTGCAACCCCAGTCCAAGTGGGCAAGGTAGCAGCCTTTGCTCTTGCTGCAGATGCCACAGCAACTCGCAGTTGGTCTTGCTGATTGCCGACGAGGGGCCGGAACAGTTGATGGCCTTCGCCGCGTAGAAGCGACGGCTGTGAGTTTGATGTCTGGGCTGCCAGGAGAGCGTCAATGTGTCATGTGCACACTCGACACTCAGCAGCCTTCCTGCATGAATCTCCAATTGGCGAGTACCCAGCATCCGGTTCATCGTCAAGTGCGCCTTGGGCGCTGCTCTATGGCGATGGGTGTCCCAGTACACCTGCAGGTGCCGGAGAAATTGGCGCCGCTGATTCAAGCTCATGGCTTCCCAAAGTCGCGGCGTATGTGTCCGCAAGCCTCCCCAGATGTCGCGCCAATTTTGACCGACCAGTTCGGCGTCAGCTACAAAGCGGCGTACATCCACTAACCGCGAACGCAACGACAACGGCGCCGCCAGCCAGCTTTCGGGTGGGTGCCAATTGGGCGGCGGCATTTCATTCTCCCTGTGCGATTGCGGCACGAGCCCGCGACGGGAAAGGGCAAGAACGGGGCCGCGATGGCCGCGATGCTCCAGTGAAACGAGCATGTCCAGCATGGTCAGACCTGTACCTATCAGCGCAACCGGTTCATCGCCGTCCAACCCTTCAAACGTATCGGGATTCCAAGGGTCATTCACGAACCTCGGACGCGCCAAGGCCAAAAGGTCAGGGTGGGGTATCGCCGGCGAAAAGTTTCCTAGAGAGAGCACAATGCGGTCCGCATCGATCGGATCTTGCTCATCCACGTCGACGTGGAAACCGCGAGAGGCTTCGCCGCTGATTCGTTTGGCGTGAGCGTGCAACTGCGTTACCGCGATATCAGGCCGGCTCGCGCGCGCCGAATTCAGCACATCCTGCAGATACTCGCCATACAGGCGGCGCGCGACGAAATTGTGGGGTTCGGGCCAGGGTTGATCGCCGCGCGAGCGCAGCCAGGTCAAGAAGCTATCCGTGTCTGCTGGGTCGATTCCCATTCGCGCCGCAGGCACGTTGAGAAGGTGCTCATTTGATCGGGTGCCGTAGGCCAAGCCCCGCCCCATCGAGCCAGACCGATTGATCAAATGCAGCCTGCTGCCTGCTGGTAACAGCTTGAGCAATTGAGTTGCAACGGCTACCCCGCTGAATCCCGCACCGATAACTGCAACGCGCATTGTGAATGTGGTACTAACTTTGAATGGTTTGCAGCCAGAGCGCTGACCTCGCCAAGCGCAAGATTGTAGGTGGCCGATCCGTCGCCCAGAGCCCGACACCGGTGCCTGAGACAATCGCCATCGGCAAAGTCTTCGTCGGTTCCCAATAACGCATGTCAAACAAATCAGCTGGTCGGAACGAGCCGTGCCCCTGTGGTAGCGGAGCAAAGTTCAAGAACTGTTGCGGCGGTCGTCCTGCAGCTCGTCCGCCTGTCCAACATCGGTCGGAACTGGATGCACTCGTGGCACAGGGCTTGCAGCTGCATCAGCGAGGCGAGTTTCAGCAAGCGGAGCGCCTCTATGCTTACGTGCTGCAGCACGATCCAATGCATGCCGGCGCCTTGCACTATCTGGGCACGCTGGCCCACCAGTTTCGCAAGCATGCGATTGCGATCGAACTGATCGAGAAGGCGCTGACCCAGCGCGCAGACTTTGGTATGCGCTTCAATCTAGGCTTGGCCTACCATGCCAATGGGCAGACGGACGATGCCTTGGCGCAGTTTGATTGGGCCTTGACCCTGAATCCTGGCTGGCCGCTTGCCTTGAATGCGAAGGGTGTCGCGCTGCTAGACAACGGCCGCCCTCGCGATGCGGCGGAGAACTTCAAGGCCGCTGCCGATGCGGCCCCTGATTGGGCGGAGCCACGTAGCAACTATTTGCTCGCGCGTCTGTACGAGCCCGATGTGAGCCCGTCAGAACTGGCTGCGGAGCACATGGCCATGATGGCTGCTGCTGTGCCCGCCGAGCCGCGTCCGAGCATGCCATCGCCGAGGCCAAAGCGGCATGATGGCTTGCGCCTTGGTTTTGTCTCAGGTGACTTGCGAACGCATCCCGTCGGACTGCTGATCGAAGGCCTGCTTGCTGAGTTGTCGAAAAGAGGCGTGGCGTGTTTCATCTATGCGTCCAATCCTTGGAACGATGAGGTGACGGATCGCATCAGATCGGGGGCCAAGGTCTGGCGCGATATCGGCGCTCTGCCGGACGAGGGAGTGGCCCTCCGGATTGGTGAGGACGATATTGATGTGCTGATCGATTTGAGTGGGCACTCGGCGCACAACCGACTCGGTGTCTTTCGCCAGCGTGCCGCGCCTGTGCAACTCACGTGGCTCGGGTACGGGGCGACAACAGGTTTGGCTGAAATGGACTTTATTTTGCTGGATGCGTACAGCTTCAGTTCGGGCGACGAGTCTCTGTATAGCGAGCGGCCGCTGCTCCTGCGCAACTCGCGACTTTTCTTCACGCCGCCTCAATCTTGCCCGGGCCTGGTGCCGCCGCCAGCAGCAGCGGCGGGTCACATCACGTTTGGCTGCTTCAATAACTTGGCCAAGTTCAATCCAGGCGTGGCCGGGGCCTGGGCTGAAATATTGCGGCGGCTGCCAAGCGCACGTTTGATGTTTAAAGGGCGTCAGCTTGATCAGGCCAGCTGCAGGGCGGATTTGTCAGCGCGGCTGAGTGCTGCCGGTGTGGACGTGAGCCGCGTCAGCCTGGAGGGCTTTGCGCCGCGCGACAATTACTTCGATGCCTATTCCAGGATCGATATCGCGCTGGATCCATTTCCATTTCCCGGTGGCACGACATCGCTGGATGGTCTGTGGATGGGTGTGCCGGTGGTGACACTCCAGAGCCGTGGTCTGATCGCATGCCAGGGAGCATCGATCCTCCGGAACCTGGACATGGACGACTGGGTCGCCGACAACGTGCACGACTACGTCGAGAAAGCAGTCCAGTTTGCGAATGACCTCGACGGGTTGACGGCCCTACGGGCGAGCCTGCGAGGGCGCATGACCGCCTCAGCGCTATGCGATGCGGGACGTTTCGCTGAGGACTTGCTTGAACAGTGCGGGCATGCATGCGCTGTGCGAGCAGCGACTGCCTGACAAGGCAAGGTATTCAGGTTTACGTGCCGCCTGTTCCTTTTTTGCAACGTGACTTGACTGTTGGGGGAAAATCCTGAGGGCTTGCGTCAGGGGTGCCTTAAAAGCTCTGCTAAGCTGCCGCTATCCCACGGGCGCTACACCACGTTCAATTCGAAGTTGGCAGCGTGAAAGGGAGGTTTATGCGAAGCATCAAGACGTTAGGTTCGGCTGAGGTTTGTAGCTACTTTGACCGAAAATGGCGCATTGACACTCTGAAGTGCGCATGCATAGAATGAGTGAGCGTACTCGTGCTGTACGCTTGATTCGCGAGTCAAGGCGTTCATGTTCCAACAAATTTGTGGAGTGCATTTAATGAAGAAATTTAAACTCAACGCAGTGGCTGCGGTCGCGGCTTCCGTTGCTTCGGCTAGCGCGTTTGCTGTGGTCAACATCGATGCTGGCACGCCGGCTCCGGTGGTCGTGGCCAACGAAATCGTGGCCACGGGCGCTGCGCCCGTCACGCTGACGAATGCGGCCAATGCGCTGGACATCCTGTCCAAGGTGGGCTATTCGCTGTCGAACGGCGAAGTGCGCTACGTTCGCGTTGAGCTGGCAAACGGCACGTTTACGTCTGCTGCTGCTACCTCGTCGAATGTCAATGCGACCATCGGCGCTGTTAACGGCGTTGGTACCAGCGTCATCTACTTCTCGATCACCGCTGGCGCTGGCGGAATTGACGGCACGACCGACACGTTGACCATCAACGGCACCCGCGACATCACGGGTACCTCGTCGAACGTCACCGTGAGCTTCTCGGTGTACGACCAGCCCTCGCAGGCGCAAGCGGGTGGTTCGACCGGCCGTATCGTCTTCAAGGACAGCAAGCAGTACATTAACTTCGCCAAGAGCCATCGCCTGGTCGTGACGAGCGACTCGGCTGTTGCTGATGTCGAAGCTTCGCCGTCGTTCACCGCCTTCAAGTCTGGCCAAACTTCTGGTTCGACGACCGTGGCTCGTCTGGCTTCGCTGGACTACAAGCTGGCTGCTACCGTGCCTGTCAAGGCCTCTGGTGCTGCCATCGCGCTGACTGACCTGATGGCCACTGGCGCTTCGGGCACGAAGCTGGTGGTGACCGGTGACTTCTCCGCTGGTGCTAACGCCAACGGTACCTATACCGGCGCTGCGCTGAACCGCGTGTACCTGTCGGCCAACACGACCTGCGTTGGCGTGGATGTGGCCGCTTCGGCTGTTGCTGCTGGCAGCGCGACCTTCAACGTCGGCGCTACCGCAACGACCGCGAACCCGAACCTGTGCTTCGCACCGCTGTCGACCAACACCATCGCCGCTGGTACCTACTCGGCCGATGTGAACGCCGTGTCGGCTAACTCGGCTGTTTACACGGTGGCAAGCACCGCCGGCGGTCAGGTGAGCGAGATCACCCGCAACGGTACCGAGCTGCAGGCTCCGCTGTTCCAGACCACCCCTGGCTATGTGTCGCGCTTCGTGCTGACCAACACCGGTACGGTTGACGCCAACTACACCGTGTCGGTCAAGGCTGAAGACGGTAACACCGTCACGCTGGGCACGGTCACCGGTGGCGTTCTGAAGGCTGGCAAGCAACTGGTGATCCCGGCTGCTGACGTCGCTGCAGCCTTCACCGGCGCTCCGCGCGGCTTCGCTGTGTTCACGGTTGCTCGTCCGAACAACCAAGTTCAAGGCGTGTACCAGATCGTCAACCAGGCAACTGGTGCGATCAGCAACAGCAACATGGTTCGTCCTGGCACGAACTAATTCAGACTTCGGTCTGGATGCAAAAGAGGGCTTCGGCCCTCTTTTTTTTTGCCGAATGTCTGCTGCGGCAACGGCTTGCTCTCCCCAGCGTCTAGAATCCTGGCGCTGCGACTGGGTGTGGAGCTATGTTGCGTATCTGCAACGATGACGTAACCATGATCGCCCAATGCTCGGACTGCTGGGGGCAGCCTGTCAGGCTGACTGTTGGTCATTTTTGGTCGGAACCGCCGGGGTTGTGTTATGCCCGGTGGATGACTGAAATCAAGCTTGCGAATTTTGAAGATTGCGAATTCAGATTGCCACTATGCCGAAGAAAATAGGAACGAAATCTCGCGGTGTTCGAGGCTTTACCCTGCTTGAAATGCTGGTAGTGCTTGTGATTATTGGATTGCTGGCCGGGCTGGTTGGCCCACGTCTATTTTCAAAAATAGATCAGTCCAAAGTAACTACCGCAAGCACTCAAATCAAAATGCTACGTGGGGCAGTTGAAAATATCCGCTTGGATATTGGGCGCCTGCCTACGGCTGAAGAGGCTTTATCCCTGCTAACCAAGCCCCCTGCGGACCCAGCCTTGGCAGCTCGCTGGCGTGGGCCCTATCTCGACGATGCGCTTCCTTTGGATCCTTGGGGGCAGTCGTATCAGTACGCAATCCCGGGCGCCGAGGGGCAGCCGTTTGCACTGTTTTCGTATGGCGCAGATGGGAAGCGTGGCGGTGAAGGCGACGCGAAGGATCTGGGAGTGTTGCCGGCTCAGTGATGCAAAACGCCGATCGCAAGCCAGATCTACAGGGTTTTACCCTTCTCGAGCTCCTAGTGGTGCTGGCGATTGTCGCCATGTCGGTGGGGCTGGCAGCGCCTGCGATGTCTCGATGGATTGAGCGTAGCGAAGCCCGTGCATGGCGAAGCGACCTTGCGAACCACATTCGGAATCTCCCCCTGCAAGCGTACGCGGAAGCGCGTGACCTGAGCGTCGATGCCACCGGATTGAGGCAAGCCGTCCCGGGAATACCTGATTCAGTGGAGCTGAAGCTGGCTGTGCCACTGACCTATTCCAGTCGCGGCGCTGCCCATGGCGGCGAGTTGCTCATTCGTCAGGAGGGCCATGACAGCGTCAACTGGAGCATAGAGCCAGGTACAGGTGAAGTGCGACTTCGGACGGCGAAGGGGCAAGGCTCGTGACGAGGCGGTCGTGCCGGCGCGGTGTCAGGGGATTCTCTCTGCTTGAGGTCGTAGTTGCATTGGTTCTGCTTGGCACAACCGGTGTGGCCTTGTTTGCTTGGCTCAATCAAAGCCTGGACACGTCCGGGCGCCTTCAGCAGCGGTTGGAAGAGGCGCGTCTTCTGCAAATGTCCCAAGCACTCATTGCCAACATCAACCCGGCAAGCGAGGCAGAGGGCGAACTGCAGCAGTTTGGCGTGCGCCAGCGCTGGAGTGCTGAGCTGATCATGCCTCTGGAAACCGTGCAAACCTTTGGCGCCGGTGGCATAGGCGGCGGCTGGCGTGTCGGGCTCTATCGGGTGCGAGTGCAGGTGGACTTTCTGCAGTCCGGACGACGACTTAGTTACGAGTTGCTACGCGTCGGGAAGCGACAAGCGTGATCGACTTAGGAGTGAGCCGTCGTCCACGTGGCATGGCAAAAGTTCAACTAGGCTTGAGTTTGCTTGAGGTCCTGGTTGCGCTGGTCATCACCAGCTTCGCCATCACTTTGCTGACGCAGGCGCTGTTCCAAGCGATGAGAACTGAGCAGCGCATGGACGAAGCTCAATTCGACGGTGCTGCGCAAGCGCTGCGGCTAACTTTGCTTCGGAACGCCTTGTCGGCTGCGCTGCCGGCAAGGTCTGGTCAACCCGAGCAATTTGTTGGGCTGGCGGCAAGCGTGTGGTTGCTGACGGCTGAGGCGCCATTCACGTCGGACCGTGGCGTCACATATATGAATTTAACGCTCCTGTACCGAGAGGACGTGGGCAGGACGGAACTGCGTGTGTCTTCCGGAGGCCAGGGTGCCGGCGCTGGTGTCAGCAATGCGATCCCTATGCTGGACTGGCCTGGCAGGCGTGGGAGCTTCAAGTATCAGGATGTTGATGGGCGATGGCACGATGAATGGAAACCTGATTCAGATGGGGGGGCGCCCGTACTTCCCGCGGCGGTAGCCATCGAGACGGGTATTCCAGGAGCTAGTGTCGTTGTGGCCCCGATGCTTGTGTTTCCCTACGCGCCGTTGACAAGCAAGGAACTGGAGGCGTTATGAGCCGGCATCCAGGCCTAGGCCGCGTTAGCGGCACATCCGTTGTTCAGCGCGGGTACGTACTGGTGATGGTGTTGGGCGTGCTGGTGCTACTGGCATTGGTAGCGGGGCGCCTTGCTTCGAGAGTGGATTTGCAGCGAAGCGTCAGTGCGCCGTTCTTGGATGAGGCGAGCGCAGAGGCTGAATCAACAAGCGCTCTGTCGCTCGCGCTTTACTGGCTCATGACAAAGCCCCTCAACGCCAACGGCGTTGGCGACGTGCTCAAGTCCAATTGGATTGCGGACGGGCGTTGGTACGCATTGAGTGATCGTGTGTCGGTAAGCCTTCAGGATGAGAGGGGCTTGGTGTCCGTGAACCATCCAGAGAGTCCTATGCTGCGACGGCTGATCGAGGGGCAAGGTGTCGACCCTCGGCGCGTGGACCAGCTGTTGGACGTGCTGGCTGACTACATCGACACGGACGACCTCAAGCGACTCAACGGTGCCGAGCGGCGCGAGTACCGAGCGCTCGACATCGATGGGCCGCGCAATGACTTGCTTCGTTCATTGAATGAACTCAGTCAGTTGCCGCTATGGCGGGATGAGCCTGACCTTTGCCGAAGGCTGACGCCTTTCCTGAGTGTGCGCGTCAGCGGACTGCTGAATCCAAACACGGCTCCAATGACTGTTTTACGAGCGCTCGCGCCGGGTGCGTCCTCCCAGCAATTGGAATTACTTGACACCTTGCGCAAGACTTCGCCGTTTACTACGGGTGAGAGAGCGACTGTAGCGACGGGGTTGCCATTGACCAGTGACGAGTACATGTTCCATACGAGCAATGAACTACGGTTGACAATCTGGGTGGCAGGGCAGCCAAGGGCCCGTGAGTACAATCTCAAGCTTGAGCCCGGGGGCCTTCGAGCGCCGTGGCAGATCACTGGATTCCAGACTGTCGTACGCCCGAATTTTTTGAAAGCATCGAGACCTCCCTTTGAATCTTCTCTCAGTGTTCTCATTCCTCCGGTCTCCCAGCATCAACGGTGAGTTAGGCAGGGCCGGGTTGTCATTGACTGGTCGCCGGACGGGAGCGCAGCAACGGATCTTGGTTGCTCGAAGTTTGGTGCGTGTGCGCCATCTGGCTCTGCCGGCAGGTCTCTCGGTTGCCGACCGTTGGGGCGCACTTCGCGCACAGGCACTTTCGTGGCAACCGTTTGAGCGAACTGAAGTTCGTTACGGCTTGCTTGGTGATCACGGTCTGATCAATGCCTGGGACAGGGGTGTCGTGGCAGATCAGTTGGCCATTCACGAGCTCGGTGCGGAAAAGATCGAATGGTTGCCAGAACCCTTGATGCGTTCGCCCGTCCCCGACGAGGGTCTGCGGCTGATCGAAGGCGTTGACGGCGTGGAAGGGCAGTGCTGGAAGAATGGCGTGCTTTGTGCCAGCAGGTGGTGGGTTGCGGTACCTGCGGAAAGTGAATGGCTTGACTTTGCTCGATCGTCAGGGGCCGAATCCAATTGGTTGGGTTGGTCGGCTCTGCCGGAGTTGGAGCGCGTACCGCTGCTGACATCTCCATGGCTAGCCTGCCGCAGTCCAGATCAGCGTTCTGGCCAGGTTCAGCGGGTTGAACGATGGCTGGTAGGCGGCGTGGGGTTGGCGCTTGTGGCTGCCTCGATCCCAGTGCTGCACGAAGCATTTGCGCTCCGCATGCATAAGGCGTCAGTCGAGTCAGAGTTGGCATCCATGCATGCGTCGACAGGACAAGCGATCAAACTTCGCGATTCTGCAATTGCGGGTCGGGACCGCGCCAACGCCCTCGCTGACGACCTCCTGGTCGTTCAGCCACTGGACGTACTCTTGCACTTGGCCGAGTACCTGCCGAAGGATGGTGTGACACTGAGGGAATTGGACTTGGAAGGCAGCAAGCTGAGACTGAGCTTTGAGCTGAGCCCTGGCATATCGCGCACCGCTATCGTCGAGCGGATGCAACTCAGTGGCTGGTTCGGTGCGATTGCTGAACTACCCGCTGCTGCGCAGCCCAACCTTGTCAGCTATCTCGTCACGCTCAACGCCAAGAAGCCGACCGAAGCTCCGCAAGCGAGCGGCGCTGCATCCAGCGCATCGGCGGCCCCGATGGCGATGAATGGAAGTGGAAGGCGATGAGTCGACTAGCCGGTCAAATTCAAGAACTTCGAGCACAGTTGGCGGACAATGCGCGCCTTCGGTTGGCGCTCTGGGCTGTGTTTGCAATTCTGTGGATCTACGCCTTGCTTGTCGCGATGGATCAAATCCCTGCGGAGCGTGCTGCCGTTGAGAGCCAGAGAGCTGAATTGACAAGGCTCAGGAGCATTGAAAGCGAAGCGGTCTGGCAGGGGCGATTGCGCGATGCGCAACAATTGACCGCTGCGGCAGAAGCCTTGACTTGGACTGAATTGAAGCCAGGATTGGGGCAGGCGGAGGTTCAAGACTGGTTGCGCCAGGTTGCAAGCAAAGCGGGTCTCAGCGTGCGCGATGTGCGATTGGCTTCCGACGACAACGCCGCAACGGGAACAACGCGAGGCGCGATGGCGGACTCCCGTGATCTCGTGCGTTTGCGCCTGCAACTGGAGTTCAATCCGCTTTCGTTGGTAGCCTTTTTGAATGAACTGGGAGTGGCTGAACGAGGCGTTTCAGTTGAGCGTATGCAGCTCAAAGCTTGGGCCAAGCCGCCGCAGGCAGAGCTTGACATTCGTGTCCGCCTTCGGAAGGCGGCAGCTTCGTCATGAATAAGCTCTACGACATCAAACGCTGGCTGATACTTGCCGCCGTGGTAGGTCTGGTTACTTGGGTGGGTGTGCCAATTCAAGGAGCAGACCAGTTGGTGGCGCCACGTGTCAGGGATCAATGGGCTTTGCCCGAACTTCCTCGCTGGAAGGTGCCTGCATCAGTCCCAGTTTTGGTGGCCAGTGCCGCCTTTTGGGGGCCGCAGGCAAAGGCCACGGTCGAAGTGACGACCGCTGCGCCGGTAGACGTGCGTTGGCGGCTGGCTGGCGTGGTTGGCGCAGAAGGCGCGAGGCGGGTGTTGGTTGTCTTCAACGATCCCGCTAAGCCTCAGCAATTGCTCAAGCAAGGTGAATCGCTGCCCAGTGGGCATCGCATCACGCGCATCGACGAGCGAAAGGTTTGCGTGACGATTGGAAAGCGTGCGTACACATTGGCATTAGAGCGCTTGGAACAGGCACTTTAATAAAGCGACAAGAGAGATCCTGATGAGAGCAAACAATCGCGTAGTCGCTAATGCCCTGGGAGGGCTCGCCTGTAGTTGGCTGTTGACGGGCTGTTCCACCGCCACTGACCCTTCCATCATTCCGGGTCGCCTGCTCCTGCCTGACGCAGGCACTGCGGCGGCCTCAGCCACCAGTTCAAAAGTGCCTGACGGACTGAAAGTGCAGGCCTTGCCAGCGGCGCCGCAGGAAGCAACGAAGGCTGAGTCAGCCGTGCGCGAACCTGTTTCAACACCAGGCATTGACGCTTCGGCGGTCTCTGCTATCAACTTGGAGCAGATCGCGCTGGGTACCTTTGCCCAAATCGCGTTTGCGGAGGTGCTGAAGAAAAACGTCAGCATTGATCCTCGCGTGCTCGCTAAACGTGACTTGGTCACATTCCGGACCGGCGGGCCACAGACAGCGGCCCAGATTGAGCTGGCCGTGAAGCTATTGCTCAAGAGTTACGGCGTTGCAGCGATCGACACGGGCGGGCTTGTTCGCGTAGTGCCAGACGATGCAAGCGGTGCGACGTTCCCGGAAATCAGACGAGGTAGCGCAGCGCCGGAAACACCGCTACCTTTGCGCCCGATCTTTCATCTGGTGGAGCTGCAGGCCGTTCGGCCAGCCGAAGTGGCAGTTTGGTTGCGCACCATCTTTGGTGACCGCATAAAAACGCAGGAGGATCCGGCGCGCAATGCCATGCTGTTGAGTGGCAATACCGAGAATGTGACAGCGGCGCTCGAAGCAATCCGAGCCCTGGATCAACCGGTCATGGCAGGGCGAAGCAGTGTGTCGCTCACACCGGCGTATTGGTCTGCGGAAGATTTGGCGAGGCGGCTCTTTGACGTTCTTTCGGCCGAGGGCTATGCAGTTCATCCATTAGGCACGAGTTCGGCCAGCGGGACGCGTTCGCCGGTTATTCTCCTGCCCGTGACGGCACTGAACGCTGTCTTTGTCTTTGCCAATTCGGAAAAGTTGCTGAAGCATATTGGTGACTGGGCTGTGCGTCTGGACCGGCCGAGCGAGCGAGGAATTGGCAAGAATTTCTTCACCTACGCTGTCAAGCACAAAGATGCGGCTGTACTCGCACAGACGCTTGAAATGCTATTGACTGGCAGCAAGGCTGCACCTTCAACCGGGACGGCGGCGCAGTCGGCAACAACGGCCAAGAGTGGTTCCGTTGTGGTGGATGCAGCGTCGAATACGTTGATCTTCCAATCCAACCCGGATGAGTACTCCCAAATTACGGCTTTGTTGCAGAACTTGGACAGGCCATCGAAGAGTGCATTGATCGAAGTCACGGTAGCTGAATTGGCTGTGGACAAGAACTCACAAATGGGGGTTGAGTGGTTCTTTAATCAAGCTGCGCCTGGAGGCTCAGTGGCATCAGGTGGAACGCTAGGTGGCTTGGCCATCGGTTCCGCCGGCTTCACCTACCGCGTCATTGGTGCAGCAGGTGGCTCGCCCCGTATGCTATTGAATGCTCTGGCATCCGATAACAAGGCGACCATTCTTTCCAGCCCTCGCGTGACTGCGCGCAATGGTGAGACGGCCACCATTCAAGTCGGCCAAGAGGTTCCGATCGTCACCAGTCAGCAGTCGACCAATACCGCCAGTGCCGCTGGGAACCTCGGGGTGCTGCAGACGATCCAGTACCGGAGTACGGGCGTAATCCTGAAAGTGAAGCCGGCGATTCACTCTGGCGACCAAATAGATCTGGACGTCCAGCAAGAGGTGAGCGCGGCTCAGGCAACGAACACCGGTGTCAACAGCTCACCCACGATCAGTACTCGCAAACTGGATACCAAGCTCAGCCTGAAGAATGGATCGACGGTGATGCTCGGCGGGCTGATTTCGGAGGAGTCCACAGGTGGCGCGGCGGGTATTCCTTATCTTCGAGACATCCCATTGCTTGGCGGGCTTTTCGCCAACAAGACCAGTAGCGGCAAGCGGCGCGAGTTGATTGTTCTGATCACGCCCTATGTAATCAACGATCAGCACGATTCAGAAGCCATTACCGAAGCATTCCGAAAGACCCTGGGTTCTTGGGCCATTTCCAAGCCACCAGCAGAAGGTCAGACAGGCAACCAGTCTCAAAGCCCTGAAAGCAATCGACGGCCATGACGACGGCTTGTTCCATTGGGCGAGGGCACGCCGTATGACCCGTGAACGCATTGGCGCCATGCTGATGGCGCGGGGGCTGGTCAGCGAAGACGACTTGGCCCATGCACTTGCGTTTCAGGCAAGTCATGCAGGACGGCTGGGTGCCGCGCTTGTGAAGATGGGGGCTGTGTCAGAAGCTGCTCTTTATGAAGTACTGTCCGTGCAACTCGGCTATCCATTGACGGATTCGGCGAAGCTGCGCTCGGATGCGGTTGCCGCGGCTTGGGCGCACACCCCCAGATCGCGCCAATGGATGCTTCAGATGGGGGTCATACCATGGCTTAGCGAGGCAGGCGAGCTGATCTTTGGGTGTTCCGACCCGCTTGACAACGAGCTACGCGAGTCACTGGCGCAGACAGTGGACGGTACAAACGCTCAATGGCATTTGCTCCAACCGACCACGGTAGAACGTTGGGTTGCACGGCTTCTAGAGCTAGAAACCGCCAATGGTCCGCTGGATGCCGCCGCGTTAAAGGAGTTGGCAGAGGACGCTCCGGTCATTGCTTTCGTAAACAACGTGTTGGCTCAGGCTGTCGATGCGCGCGCGTCTGATATCCACCTCGAGCCGGGCGAGCAGGAATTCTCTATTCGGTTTCGCGTGGACGGCGTGCTACTGGATCAGACCACGGCACCAATGTCTCGGTATCCTGCCATCGCTTCACGGATTAAGCTGATTTCGCATCTCGACATAGCCGAGCGGCGTTTGCCTCAGGACGGGCGGGTCACCGTGCGAGCCGCTGGCCAGGAAATGGATATTCGCGTGTCGGCGATCCCGGCGGTACATGGCGAGTCGATCGTGATGCGTTTGCTGCCTAAGCAGCGCGGTGATCTGAGCTTGAAGCATCTGGGCATGTCACCGCACCAACTAGCCGTGTTCCAGCGTTGGTTGGACTGGCCGAATGGTCTTGTACTTGTGACTGGCCCGACGGGATCAGGTAAGAGCACAACGCTGTATTCAGCGTTGTCCGCTATCAGTGACTCCACTCGCAAGATCGTGACCGTCGAGGATCCGGTTGAGTTCCGCTTGCCCAATGTGATCCAAATACAGACGCAGGCTGAGATCGGATATACCTTCGCCCGCGCGTTACGCTCGATCCTCAGGCACGATCCTGACATCATCATGGTCGGGGAAATTCGTGACCGAGAAACCGCGGAGATCGCGATTCAGGCGGCTCTTACGGGCCATTTGGTGTTGGCGACCTTGCATACAAACGATGCGATGTCTGCGATCACTCGCCTGACTGATATGGGAATTGAACCGTATCTGGTTGCGGCAGCATTGCGAGCGACGATGGCGCAGCGGCTAGTGCGGCGCCTTTGCGTCGAATGTGCGCAGGCGAGCGAGCCACCTCCTGGGGCGTTAGCTCGACTTGCTCGGCTCGCGCAAATACCAGAACTCGGATTGGACGCCTCGCCGGGACGTTGGGCGCGCGCCATTGGGTGTGCTACTTGCGGCAAGACGGGCTTCAAGGGGCGTGTCGGCATCTATGAGCTGGTGACAATTGGCGAAGCTCTGCAGCATGGTATCGCCGCTGGGAAACCACTTTCTCGATTGATTGCGCAGGCTGACGAGGCGGGGAGATTGAGTCTGCTCGACGATGGCCTGCTGAAGGCCGCAGCGGCTGCCACAACCTATGACGAGGTGTTGCGCGCCGCAGGAAACCTCGACCATGACTAAGCGGCGTGCGGGTATGAATGGTGAGAGCTTCAGCTACCGAGCACTGGATGCTAGTGGCGTCGAGCGGCGGGATGTCATGTTCGCTGTTGACGAAGGCGCAGCCGTCCGAGAATTGCAGGCGCTCGGCATGACACCACTCGAACTGACGCGCCGCCAGACACAGTCAGGGCAGTTGCTGCGAAGGCGTCGAATCCGCATTTCCGATCAGGTCGTGTTCCTTCAAGAACTTGCAACGCTTCTGGGCGCGGGCATCTCCGTCACAGAGGCCTTGCCGTCATTGGCGCAGGCTTATCGCAACGAAGCATTGGGGCCAGCGCTCGAACTGCTGAATGCTGACGTCAAGGCCGGCCGGCCATTGGCGCGGGCAATAGGCGAGTGTGGATTAGCGCTCCCAGCATACGCGCGCGCCATGCTTGACGCTGGGGATGCTGGAGGCAAGGTGGCACAGGCCTGTGCGGATGCTGCCAGTCAAATGGATCATGAACAGCGCGTCGCCAGTGAATTGCGCAGTGCGCTGATCTATCCAGTCATCCTAGTGGCCGCGGGGTCGCTAGCGGTGTTGATAATTTTCTTGGGTGTCGTGCCACGTTTCGCAAGCATTTTGCGGAATCCGCGAGCTGATGTCCCGCTACTGTCACGTTGGATTATCGAGACTGGCGTGTTTTTGCAGCAGCATTGGTTAGCCGGCTTGCTGGTGCTTGCGGCCATGCTATCGGTTGCGGTCTTTGCCTGGGGTTCGAGTGCGACGCGGACTGGTTTGAAGGCTTGGGCGGCGCGACTTCCAGCGATTGGGCCTTGGTTGATCGAGGCTGAAACCGGACGTTGGGCCACACTCCTTGGATCGTTGCTGACCAATCGCGTCCCCATCGTGCCTGCAATGAGGTTGTCGGCAAGCGTGTTGTCGCTGGATGCATTGCGCCACGTATTGACACAGGCTACGGGAGAACTGGAACGCGGCAAGATGCTTTCGGATGTGTTGAGCCGTGAGTCCTGGTTTCCCAGCACGCGTTTGAATTTGATACGCGTGGGGGAGCGAAGCGGCGAATTGCCGCGCATGCTCTTGACCTTGGGCCAGATGCAAACGGATGCCGCCCGCCAGCGTCAAAAGCGATTGCTCGCGATGGTGGAGCCGCTGGCAATCTTGTTGATTGGCGCGGTGATTGGCGTCATCATGGTCGCTGTGATGATGGCAATTACCAGTCTGAACACAGTTGCTGTCTGATGCCTTGGTGCCGCTCGGGTGAAGAACATGTTCAGGTGCTCGACGGTCTGCGCGGACTGGCGGCGCTCATGGTGGTGGCCAGTCACGCCAGCAACATGGGCGTAGGTTGGGTACCGGGCGTGTCGCTCTCTGGTATTGGCAAACATGGCGTCTTCCTGTTTTTCGTGCTGAGTGCCTTCCTGCTGAGTACGCGCTGGATGGCAATTGTCCAAGCCAGGCAGGCTCTGCGTCCCGCAGTGAGCAGTTACCTGATCGGGCGCTTCTTCCGCATCTATCCGCTCTATGTCCTCGTGCTGCTAGTGGGCTGGGCCTTGCAGCCGCGCGGCCTTGGCGTGCCCATGGATGGAGAAGCAGTGGCTCGACACCTGCTGCTCATGGACGGTCGCGAGATCTACTGGAGCATTCCTGTGGAGTTCCAGTTTTATCTAGCTCTGCCACTTGTCGCAGGGCTGCTGGCGACACCGTTGCCAATCTGGTTGAGGCTTAGCGTTTGGGGCGCCTTGGTGGCGCTGACGCTGTGGTATTACCCGCCTGACTTAGCGCCGCTGAACAGTCCACTGCTGGGGTATTACCTGCCAGTGTTCCTCATCGGTAGCTTGGCTGCCTGGGCGCAGGGGTTATCTCTAGCGGCGCGCGTGAGACACCGTGTGTCGATGTTCGACTTGATCGTGTTCCTTGCTTTGATTCTGAGCACGCCTGCAGTGTGGTCAGTCTTATTGCAGGTGAGCACGCCGCCGGACTTCCTGCACCGAGCCACCGTTGCGTGGGGTGCCGGTTGGGCCGCGGTGGTTGTCGGACTCGTGTGGGGACATCTGCCTCTGTGCGCGCAAATACTGAGTGGCGCACCATTGAGGCTTTGCGGGCGCTGGAGCTTTGGGTTGTACCTGCTGCATATTCCCGCGCTGGCTGTTGCCAAGCGTGTGCCAATGGCTGCACCGTTACAAGGTTTGCTCGGCTTGGCTATAGCAATCTGTTTGGCCAATCTTGCCTACCGTCTGATCGAGGCGCCAGCCTTGAGATGCTCGGCGCGCTGGCGCTAGTGCAATCCCGGTCAGCCTGCCAGGGATTGCGCTTGCTTAAGCCGGTCAGCGGCTCGGTGCGCACGAGCTGGAAGTGCTTCAATGTATTGATCGACCCGGCCACGCGCTGTTGAGTCCAGTGCCTGTCTGAACCTGCTGGCGGACGCGACCATAGGCAGGCTCAGTTGCTCACAGATCTGTGCGATCGTGACGTCGGGCGTCGAGCGCAAGGACGCTTGCGTACAGATGGCCCATTGTTCAGCAGCCAAATTGGTGCTCAGCCAGTCGAGGGTTTCGGCCGCGCGGTCCAGCGCCAGGGTCAAGAAATCGTCTAGATCCGCCGGGCGTTCGGCGCTGATGCCGTGTGCAGCGAACATAGAGCGCCACATCTTGCGATTCGAATGAAACACGTTGACAGGGTCACGCGCTGTCCATATGAAGCGTGCGCTCGGAAAGCGCTTCAGCAATGCCTGCAGCCGAAATGTATGGTTGGGCGATTTGAGCAACAGGGGCTGCCGTCCGGGCGAGCTTTGCACCACGCCTCGAAGAAACTGTTCCCATCTCGGCATCCAGTCTGAGTTCTCAAGCCAGTAAGACTGATCCAAGGTGTGTGCCAGCTCGCTAACTCGATGTGGCATCAGGAAGGCGCGATAGGCCGAGGCAATGCCGAGGCTGAGCATTGCAAACTCGTCCTCCTGCGGGGACTCCGCGCTGATGGTCAGACCGTCCATTGGCCGCGCAACCGACATGGCCGTGCTAGGTGATCTACTTAGTCGGAAAGCGGGGGCATTCATGCATTGCCATGTCTGTGGTGTCACCGCGCCGGTGGCCGCTGCCAACAGTTCGTGCAATACGGTCGTGCCGCTGCGCCATGGGCCGACGATAAATGTGGGGTCTGCCAGTGTGGACTGTGTGCCCGGCGAGTCATTCAGCAACTCACTCTGCCGAGCATTCACGCCGCCCCAATATGCGCGCCATCGTTGCACTGCACGCCAATGCCAACTCCGCTCGCTCCAACTTGGGTCAGTTTCTAACCAGCGTAGCAGCCCAGGCGTGAGGGCAAGGTTGATGCTGGACGACGTGCTCATTGCATGCCCAATTTCTGGCGCCGGACTTCTGCAGCGGCTAATTGACTTCGGAGCTGCGCAAGCAGCCGATCGCGTAGGGCGGGTTGGCTCTCGGCGATGTTGTTGCTCTCTTGCGGATCGGACCTGAGATCAAAGAGTTCGGTCTGACCGACAGGAACGTGCAACACGAGCTTGTATTGTTCCTGGATGATTGCGAAGTGTCCTTGCCTCAACGGATGGAACCGGCTTTGCCGCTCGAGCGACATGGCGTAGACGGGCGTGACCGCCGGCGTCGACTGGCCCAACCATTCTCCAGCAAGGGAGCGACCGTCTGCCCATTGCAAGCTGCTCGCACCGACATAAGCCAAGACACTGGGCGCCAAGTCCGCTTGGCTCACAGGCCGATCGATCACCCGGCCGACTCGTTGCCCAGGGAGCCTCACAAGCAAGGGGATTCGGATCAAGGCTTCGTGCAGGGCAGGGCCTGCATGACCCAGAAAGCCCTTCTCGAAAGACTCGCCGTGATCGGCACTGATGATGAGTAGCGTGTGCTCAAGCCGGCCTGATTTTCGGAGTTGATCAAGCATGTCGCCAACCGCGGCATCGACGGCCATGATGCTCTCTTGATAACGCAAGCGGTGCTTATCCACTAGCACCTGCTGTGCTGCCGCGTAGGGGACGTTTTCATCCATGAACTCGCTCCAGCGATCCAACTCCCCGGCAGGCAGCAAGCGGTACTTGGTCTCATGAGGGGGAAGGTAGGGGCTGTGCGGAGGCATCGAGTGCACCCAGATCATTGCCGGCTGCTTGCCGGCATCCAGTGCCGAGTAGTGCCCAATCTGATTGAGCACACGTGTCGAGCTGAACGGATTGCGTTGAGCATGTAGCTGCGAGTCGAAGGCCCCGAGAAAGGAAAGAGCTGAATCCACCAGCAGCGGCAACGAGGTGTCGGGCCAGATCGTCAGACTGGCTCTTAGGCGGTCCCTTAGCAAATCAGACGGCGTGATAGCGTGCCGCATATAGCCTATGTCCGTGCCGTGGTGGCGGGGACTTGCGAGTTGGTTGTCGGTGGTTGTGTAGGTTCTGTAGCCCGCGTTCCGCAGCATTTGGGCCATTGTTTGCGAACGCAGAGGCTTAGCAATCTTGGCACTGATCTGGGTGGCAAAGTGAGTCCAAGGGAGCGCCCCAGTCTCCAACGTCGAGGTGGTTGGCGTCGTGAAGTTGGAACTGGCATACATACGCGTGTAGCACAGCGATTCAGCTGCAAGGGCTCGCAGATGTGGCATCAAGGTCGGTCCGTCGCCACACACTTGAGCATCCTGTGCGGAGAGCGCGTCCAAGGTCACGATGATGACATCGGGGCGGCTGCCGAGCGCAGCCGTGGGATGTGTGCCCGTCGTCGAGTCCAACGCATTTTCGGTACGTGCCAGCCTAGGTGGCGCAACCAGCAGCATGCCGCTTGACAGCAGCACGGCGATAACGAGAGGGAGGCGCAAGCCGTCGAGTTTGCGCACCAGCTCCGACCAGAGCGCGGCGGCGTTCAGGTAACGCCATAGCGCAGCTATCAGTACAACGATCGACAGCATCACCGCATAGCGCGTGGCAGGTGAAATCAAGGCTTGATGGCCGCTGACGAGTTTGACCCATAGCCATGTGGTCCGCGCGAATTGCCAGCAAAAGAGCCAAAGCACGGGTACCAGCATCAATCCCCAAGCCAGTGCCGTGGCGCGAGCAGCACTGACGCGCGTCATGCGACAGAGGTGCCAACCCAGCCAGGCAAGAGTGGCCAAGACCGCTGCCGGCAGGCCGCACAGAAGCAGCAGCAATGCCAGATCACGCGATACTTCGACGGGACTGGAGAACACCAGCAGCGCGTCAACTTGCTGCAATATGCAAAGCGGAAGGCAAAGCAGAGCCAACACTGCCCAGCTAATGATGAATCCTCGTCCAGCGAAGGCCAAGCCCATTCGCTCATGGAGGCGTGCGGCAATGGCGTTCTGCCGCGCGTCCCCGGGGTTCATCGGGCCTTGCGCCCAGTCAGTCTCGACCACGCCCGACGGGCCCATTCCGCTATCCAGCGGCGCAAGAAGAGCCAGGCGCCCACAGCAGCTGCAAAGAGCGGCGCAAGCATCTGGAACAGCATGCCGCCTGCATTGGGGTCTATATAGGCATGGGCCGGTGAGACGAAACAGAACGCGGCCATGAATGCCAGCGCCAGCGCCCTGCACAAGCGCGTATATGTCATGGTTTACTCAGAGTTGGGGGGGGGCTGACGACGCAAGTCAGGAGCCGAAATGTGTATGGCCGAAGCCATATCTAAACCGTCAGCATTCTAGCGGCCCGTTGCAACTGGAGCGATCTCGGCGAGCAGGCGGCGGTAGGTGTCGATGACAAACTGCTCATCGAACTGAAGCTCGACCTTCTTCCGACTATTCGCACCCCATTGCTGCAATTCTGAATCGGGCATTTCCGCCAGCTGCGCGCATTTCTCTGCAAGATCCTGGGCGTCTCGTATTCGTACCAGCAGCCCATTGATGCCATGGTCCACGGCGTCTCGGCAGCCCACCGCCTCGGTGGTGATCAAGGGGCGCCCCATGCTCGCAGCTTCCAACAAGGTGCGAGGCACACCCTCCCGATACGATGGCAGCACGACCACATGCGCTGTGGCGATGAACGGGCGGACATCATCTGTACTGCCAAGGTAACGGAGCAGGCCTTCTGCTTGCCACGCGGCAACCTCCGCGCGAGCTATTGCTGTAGGGTTTTGTGCATCGCAAAAGCCAAGCAGTTCGAGTTCAAATTGCACGCCTCGGGCTTTTAGTATTCGCGCCGCCTCCACCAACTCATAGACGCCCTTGTCGCGCAATAGTCGACCGATGAACAGCATTCGCAAGGCTGGTGACGCATCATTGCGCGGCGGCAGCGCCTGGGGCGGGAAAGCACTGAGGTCTACGCCGGAGCCGGGGATTCGCACGGTTTGGGCCTGATGCACCAAACCGCTATCTACGAATAAGCGCCGATCGTCTTCGTTCTGGAACAGCACGCGAAAAGAGTGTCGCAAGCTGTACTTGTAGAGCAACCTTGCTATTTGCGTTAGCCAAGTTTGTCGGATGAAGGCAGTCCCCAGTCCGGCGATGTTATTGAGTACCGGGATGCCAAGGCTATGGGCCGCCAATGAGCCAAATACATTCGGCTTTATGGTGAAGCCGAGCATTGCGTCGGGGGCCTCGGCGCGCAAGATACGACGGAAGTCGCGGTAAAGGCGCCAGTCCTGCCAGGGATTGGTGCCGCCGGCGGCAATGGGGATGTCCACAAAGCGGCATCCCAGCGCTTCGATGCGCACTACGTGCTCGTCGCGCGGGGCGAGCGCCACGACTTCCCAGCCGTCTTGCTGCAGACCCCGAATCAGCCCCCGCCTGAAATTCGCGACATTCCACGCTGCGTTGATGGCCAAGACAACCTTGCGGCTCATGCGGCAGCGCCTTGCAGCCAGTTCTGGAACATCAGAATGCTCCACAACTGGTGACCTCGATTTTCTCTCCCAGAGAGATGCGCCGCCCACGCTCGACTAACCGCTTCGACGTCGAAATAACCCTCCGAACGCAATCGCCGCGGATCAATGAGATCGTGGGCCCAGTCGCGCAACGGCCCGCGCAACCAGGCATCGAGAGGGACAGCGAAACCTTGTTTTGGACGCTCAATCAGCGACTTAGGTACGTAACGATAAAGCAGTTGCCGCAACACCCACTTGCTGGTACCTCCGCGCAGCTTCTGATGCAACGGCAGATGCCAAGCAAACTCCACCAGCCGGTGGTCGAGAAGCGGCGCGCGCGTCTCCAGACTCACGGCCATGGCCGCGCGATCGACCTTCACCAAAATGTCATCCGGTAAATATCCAAGCTGATCAAGCAGCATCATGGCATTGGCTGGCGCGGTCCAGTCCGCCGTTTCCGCCGCATGCTGCCAAGTCGACCCAGGCTCATGACTTCCGAGCACCACAGCGCCTGGCGACTGCCAGTGTGAACAAAGAGCTTGGTAGAGCGCGGCAGCGTCGCTGCATGGCAGCACCTGGCTTGCAAGCTTGTGCAGTTTTGCGCCGACGTCGCGATGCCGGAGCGCAACGGGCCGGCTGAATTGCAGCCACGAGGCGATGCGATCCCAACTCTGCGCTGGGCGCGCCAAGAGGGCGCCGGCACCGGCACGCCGCAGACCCATCGGTATTCGCGCAAGGCGCGGCCAGAGTCCTTGTGCCATCGCATGCCGGTTATAGCCTGCAAAAAGTTCATCGCCTGCGTCCCCTGAGAGCGCCACAGTGACATGCTGGCGAGCCATTTGCGCCACAAGAAAGGTCGGAATTTGCGAAGAGTCTGCGAATGGTTCGTCATACGTGGTGGCCAGCTTTGGAACCGTCGCAAGTGCCGCTGCACCCGTGAGCACCAACTCCGTATGCTGAGTCCCCAGGTGCTGCGCGACAGCGCGTGCATGCTCGGCTTCGTTGGTGGCCCCGGCCTCAAAACCTATGCAGAAGGTGCGCACCGGCTGCCGACTGGCTCGCGTCATCATCGCGACAACAGTAGAGGAATCCACACCGCCGGAGAGGAATGCGCCAACCGGCACATCCGCCAGCATTTGGCCACGTACGCTCTGCAACAGCAGGCGCTCAAGCTCGTCAACTGCTTGCGTGTCATCCAGGACGTGCGGCGAGTCCTGCCCTTGACTTGCAAGCTTCGTCAGGTCCCAGTAGTGGCCGCCACGCGGTTCTGCGCCATGGCGTAACTCTAGCCAATTGGCAGGCGCTAGTTTCTGAATTGAGCGGTAGATACTGTATGGAGCTGGGATGCAGTTATATCGCAGCAGCAGGGCAAGTGCGTTGCGGTCTATGTCTCGCTGACATTGCGGATGGGCCCGCAGCGCCCGAAGCTCCGAGGCAAAGGCCAGGCTGCCGTCACGTAGCCGCCCCCAATACAGGGGCTTTTCTCCAAGGCGGTCACGCACCAAGGTCAGCACTTGGTCGTGTCGGTCCCAGACAGCGATAGCAAACATGCCTACAAGTTTGGGCAGGCTGGCAATGACGCCGTACCGGCTGAACAGGGCAAGCAGAGTCTCGGTATCGGAGTGCCCTCGCCAGGGGTGCTCGCCGAGTTCAGCACGCAGTTCCAGATGGTTGTAGATTTCGCCGTTGAATACGAGCTGAAAACGCGTGCAAGCAGAAGCCATCGGTTGATGGCCCTGCTGCGACAAGTCTACGATGGCGAGTCGCCTATGGCCGAGCCCGATGCCCGCCGCTGTATCCGTCCATAACCCCGCATCATCGGGGCCTCGATGGGCAACGGAGTCGCGCATAGCCAGGAGTGCTGACTCGGTCAGCGATTTGCCTGCGTGTGGGGCGGCCAGGACCCCTACTATTCCACACATCAGTGGTTCTTTTCCTGCTAACGAGAAGGGGTCGCGATGCTAACCGATCGCGCGACGATGAGTTCCAAGATTCAGAGTCCGGAGCTTTCTGGCGTTGCGCGTAGCGGCGGGCTGGCTGGGCCGAAGGCCTGACCCACAGTTGGGCTGATTGACATCAGCGTATTCGAAATGGCCCCGGTCTCCGGGCTGACGATGTTGTAAATACCTGCGATGTCTGCGGCAGAGCCGTCCACCACAATCCGCGCAGCAGCGCGTTTGAGGCCGCTGAAGTCGCCGACCAGTTCGCTCACTGGCAGCACCAGCATCGTGCCGGCCTTAAGCATCCCGCTGCGGTGCAACTGTGCGACGCTGTTGCCGGGCTCAGGGAGGATGTCAACCTTGTAGGCTGCATCAAAGTAGCCTCGATTAACTAGCACGAAGCGACTGATATAGCCGGGCGCAGCGCTAAACCAGGGCAGCGTCAGCACAGTCTGCGGGGTCGCAGATGTTGGTGCACGTGCCAGCGCCGTGTTGCTAATGGCGCCAGTGGTGTCGTTTTGAATCTGGTACATGCCTTCGATATCCATCGGGCTGGCCGCAACGTCAAAGGCTAGGGCGCCACGAGTGGCGCCACTGAATCTGCTCACGATGGCGCCAGCAGGCAGGATCAGCTGGCTGTGAGCGGGAATCGTGCCACCGTAACTGATCATGCTCGCAGCGTTGCCTGGTTCGGTGAATATGCTGATGCCAAATTTGGCTGGGGCCCACTTCCTGTTGGTGAGTACGAATCGGCTTGAGTACCCGGGCGCCGTGCTGAACCAAGGCGCGATAAGGCGCGTAGTGTCACCGTCGGCCTGCGGCGTGAGCATCTCCATACTGCTCGCCGTGCCGGTAGACATGTTGACGACTTTGTACACGCCTTTCACATTGCCTTCGGAGCCATTTACTTTGAACATGGCGGCTGACTCCTTGGAGCCGCCAAGGGACACCAGGTCGGCGGCGTTAATGAGCACCTGCGCATTCGCCGGTACGACGAAGTCGCGCCTGTCTGTATGCATGGCTTGGGTGCCACTTGGCGGTAGTGCCGTCATGGTCACCGCAGCGTCAGAGCTGCCGATGTTGGAAAAGATGAACTCGCTGCGGTAACCCTGGGCAAGGGTGAACCAGGGGGACTGCAGTTCGCTAGAGCCGGTATGAAAATCTTTGGAAAGCTGTAAGGACGAGTTAGCAATTGCGCCAGTATTGGGTTGGACAAGGTTGTAGATGCCGGCAAGTTGCGCGGCCGCGCCGTCGACCTTGAACACGGCGCTTGCGCGAGGTTGCGTAGACAGTGTCTGGACCAGTGCCGCGACATCGATTACTTGCTGGCTCATCGCAGCAATGGTGCCGGCGCTTACAGACTCGCTGAGAGTCGCGAAATTGCCGACCTCAGTCTTGACTTCTATTTTGTAGTTGGCCGCACTACTGCCAGTGTTGACCAGGGCAAAACGCGAGATGTACCCCGGTACTTTGGTGAACCAAGGCATTTGCAGCACGGCTGTATGGACTGCTTCAGGTTCAGGCTGAAGCCACCTCTTTATGCCGTCTTCGTACGCAAGCTTGAAGCTTCCGTAATACGACTGACCTGAGGTTGATGCACATGACCCTGAATTAGAACTGCCGTGCAACGTTCCAATCAAGAATTGTTGACCATCCTTTGTCAGCCACAGGCCGGAACCGCTGCTTCCACCTTCAGTGGTGCCACTGCTCCATCGGACACCCCAATGATTCGCGGTAGCGCTGCTACTACTGTTGCACGTAAAGCTTCCATCGCCGTTGTTCGAGCAGCTGTTGTAGCTGGTGACGGCGCCAAAGCTGATCTTTTGCAGGTCACCCTTTGGATGGTGGATGCCGGTCGCGGAATCGCTGTACGTTGGTGTCAGTGCCCACGAACCCGCCATCCAGGCGCCGCTCGGAGCATCGTCGCGTAGCAGCAGCAAGGTGGCGTCAGGGATGCTGTTGGTATATAGCAGGGTCGCGCCGCGCCAGCGATGGACATAGTTGATATTGAGTGACGCGCTGCCGCAGCTGGACGATCGGTAGAACCAGTAAGTTTCCAGTGTCGACGCCGAAGCCTGGCTTGAAATGCAGTGATGGGCCGTAAGAAAATATGGCGTATAGCTACCGTCCATTCTCCCATCGCTCATCAGCGTGCCAGTGCATACGTAGGTGGCACCATCGTCCACATAGCTCATCTTGGCCACCGCACTTGCGGTATCTCCCCAGGTTTCTGCGTGACAAACAGCGTCGAGGTTACATGGCGCCGCATCCCCCACGCTGGCGACGCGCGCCTCAAGGGGCGCGACTTGGCTGCTGGCCAGCGAGTAGAGATGCGAGATCTTGGGGATGCTAATAACCACTTCATCTGGCGAACTGCCAGCAGGCAGTTCCAGCTCTAGCTCAAGCTCTTCGCCGATTACGGTAGGGGACCAGTACGTTGATCCGCGCTTGTCGCCCTGATCGCTGAAGCCGTTGCCGGCGATGATGCCCAGGGCCTCGCCCGCTGTGAGTTCGGCCGTGCTTGTCGAATTAGGCGCGTGGAAGCGAATCTTGGATTCGGCCGGCATCGTTTCGATCAACAAGCCAATCCGGATTCCGCTCGCGCCTTGCGAGGCGATGCGCAGGGCTGCCACTTGGCTGCCACTAGCAGTTGGGCGCCACTGCAATGCAGCGGCAGTGCCCGTCGGCGTCTGCAGGTCTGCTAATTCTCGCGCTATTCCGATCTGCTTCGGAACGCCTGTGCGCGGGGGTGGCGCCGCCAGCAGTTTTGAGCGGTCGGCTGGCAACTTCGGGAGGTCGAAGCGGCGGATCGGGATGTTGAGTGGACTGTGCGGTCGAGCTACTTTGTCATCTGCGCGCGACGGTACCGCTTTGCCCGAGATGTGGATATCGGTGGTGCGCGACGCGGCTGCCTGCGACACGCCTAACGCGAGCAGCAGCAGCCCTACAGCCAATGGCGGGCCGAGATACTTCAAGTACATGTGGGGTTCCCTCCCTGGGGATTTTGTGGTCGCGAATATTAGTCGCGCCGCCGCCCAGTCTGGACGCAGATGCAGCCCCCTTTAGAGGGAGGGGCGCTGCGCTAATTCGCGCAGCAGCTTCGCCAGACGTACCCCTACAGCTTCTACGCTGAAGATTGCTTCCACTTGGGCGCGGCCGTGTGTACCCATGGTGAGACTCTTCTCAGAGTCCTCGATCAGCTGCGTAAGTGCGCACACCCATTCCTCTTCGGTACTGGCAAGCAGGCCGTTGATTTGGTCTTGCACGACGTCACAGTTCATGCCTACAGGCGAGGCGATGACAGGCAATCCGCAGGCCATGTACTGGATCAATTTGAAGCTGCATTTGCCTTGCTCCCAAGGTGTGTCGGCTAAGGGCATGACACCGATGTCGCAATCGGCGAGTTCGCGAGCCTCGCTAGCTTCAGACCAGGCAATGCTTTTGCCAACCACTCCCGGCCATGTGGGGGCTTGCGCGCCAATCACATGCAGGCGCAACGCAAATCGCTGCGCGACGCGCTGCAAGGCGGGGCGCAGAGCATCAAGATAATGAACGGTGGCTGGGGAGCCGATCCAGACGACCACAATGAAGGGTCTACTCCGGTGCAAGCGCGCTGCCATGTCAGGAGCCGGATAGCGCGATAAAGGCACAGTGCTCGGCAGTTGCTCAATCCATTGGGCACCGGCGGCCTGGGCACGGCCGGCCAAATAACTATTTCCAACTGTCACCAGCTGCGCTCGACGCATGAGGCGATCGATCTTTTCGCCGAGCACCTTGCGTACCAGCGTCGACTTGGCTAGATCGTAGTTGTGGAAGATCGCGTCGTCCAAATCGAGCACAAGTCTGCTGCGACCTAAAAGCTGGGCTTCGAAACCGTATGGCAGCATTGGCATCAATTCTTTCTCTACCCACACCACGTCATATTGATGCAGGCGTAGGCACTGATGCAGGCGACGCCAGTAGGAGTTCAGGACCTCGGGCCAAGCGCGTCGGCCTTTGTAAAGCTCGTTCACATAGCCGTTGCTCAGCAGCGGCATAACGTCTACTCGCAATCCGGCATCGTGCAGAAGCGGCAGAAATTGCAACGCGCGCACACGTGACGACGCGCCGTTGCTGTCGTATCTTGTGAGCATGGCGACGCGCTGTGGCCGGTCTGGGGGCATGCGCTGCATCATTGCCTTGGCAGACCTGATCTGTCCATCCATAGCAAATGATAGGCCTCTCTCAGGTGCACAATTTCGTCGAAACGGCGCGCAGCCAGCAGCATGAAAAGTCGGGCCATTGGCTCGATGCACCACGTAACGAGCAATATCAGCGCGTTGCTGGCTGGGCCGGCGTGCTTGCTGAAATAGGACAGTCGGCTGCGTAGGGAATAGAACAGGCGACGACCTCGTACTTGATCTGAGGTCCCCCCGCCTTTGTGAAAGGCTTTGGCATCGCTCAGATATAGGCTGGTCCAGCCGCGCTGGCGGGCTCGGTACGCGAGGTCGACTTCCTCGAAATACACAAAAAAGCGCTCATCGAAGCCTTGCAGCTGTCGGAACAGCGGGCCACGAATCAGGAAAAATGCCCCGATAACTTGGTCTACATAGCGGCTTGCCCGATGGTCCCATTCCTTCATCGCATGGCCGGTCTTGGGCAGCAGGCGGTCGAACGCCAGCGCCTGCGCAAGAAATTGAAACGCGGTAGGGAATCTGGCGCAGGACCTTGCGATCTGTCCCTGGTCGTCAACTAGTTGAATGCCGACAATGCCAACGTCCTGATTTCCAGGATTTGCCAGCCCGCGTAGCGGTTGCATCAGCGAATCTGCGTAGAGCAAGGTGTCTGGGTTTAAGAAGAGTAGAAGATCGCTTTCCGCGGCGGCTTGAGCCCCCTGATTGCAAGCTGCGGCAAATCCGCGGTTGTCGGTATTTCTAAGGACCTTGAGAGCAAAGGGGCCCGCATCAAGCCCTTGGTCTGACCCATCGCTGGAGCCGTTGTCGACCACCACGATTTGCCTCAGCTCGCCCCACTCGCCGACGCGCTCGGCTGCGCAAGGAATCGAGCCCAAACAAGCGCGCAGCTGGTCTTTCGAGTTCCAGTTGACGATGATGATCGAAAGGGTCTGGCGCACGAAGATCAATATGAAACTGAGGTGGCGGGCTGAGCAATCGACGAGTCAGTTGGCTGGCGTCGGAAGCACGGAAAAACCAATGCAGCGAAGGTGATCCAGGTGGTCAACAAGCTGAAATACTGGTCCTGAAAGAACTGCATCAACAATGGGTACATGCCGAGTGATGCCAAGATGATCAGGCGCGGATTCTGTGCACGCTTTGCTGTTCGGTACAGGTTGCTGTGCAACCAGCCAAATAGCAGAAAGGTAACCGCCACGCCGACCCAGCCGAAATCGAGAAAATAGGGCAGGAATACGGTGTATACATTGGTAGGTTCAGGAATGTAGACGTATGGCTTCACGAGCGGCGGTACTTGCACATCCGCTCCGAGTGCGGCCAGAACAGCCAGTGGCGAGCGAAAGATGTTGGCGCCCCAGTCGAGCAGCGGCGCATGCGCGAGCGTGATGTCAAATGCTGCCAAACTGCCAAGCAGATACAGTGATAACGCGTCCAGGGCAGCAAGCGCCTCGGTATTCACAATGTCGACGCCAATCTTGTTGGCAAGTGAACCGAGTCCGAAGAACGCTGCTGCAAATGCTGCAAGTCCGGCGCAGGCAACTTGCCCGGGCCGCGCGCGTGCCTGCAGTAACGCTACAAAGGCGAGCGCGATGACCAGCAAGAAGACATAGGTTCGTCCGGTCGCCATCACTGCGTAGGCCAGAGCTAAGAGGAGGGCAATCCAGCCGCGTGTCTCAAAAAGCTTGCGTCGGCTTGCGGCTAGTTCGACCAATGCCGACGCGAACGATATGGGGATTAGGTAAGCCAACAAGCCGAAGGTCTGCGCGTCGTCGAGTTCTCCCGTCAGGGCGATGCGGAGGTTGATGTACGTGGATTCGGTGTAGTCCGCGCTGTCGGCGAGAGCCTGTGCCTTGAGTAGAAACAATGGCAAGCCAAGTAGGGCTGCCCAGAAGAGTACCGACCGCAACCAAGTCGTGCGCCATTGCGGTGTTGCGGGCGATTGCTGTGGTTCCAGGGCTTTGGCAATCATGCTGCCTAAAGCAAAGGAGGCCACGGCGAGGCTCACCAACAGCATGGTATTGGTCGACAGCATGCGCAGCGAGTGCGGCATCAGGAGGTACGAGCCGCACACAATCGTCCATACCAGGGCGACAAGCGGTGCAGGGTGCAGCCAGTCGCCAAGCAGGTGCGCACTGCCTAGGAAAAGGGCTAGCAAGCACAGTACGAGCAACCATTGGCAGGCGAGGTCTAATGCCATCATGGGGGGCCAGATCGGAGGCGTCGACTAAGCAGGAACAAGCCGAGCGTGTCGAACGCGACGCGAGTCACCCACGCCAAAGCCGCGCCCGTGACCCCGCGAGCTTGCAGCAAGCTATACAACAATGCGATGTAGAACGGCAGCTCAGCGAGATGCAGGAATGCGGTTTGGCGGAAGCGGCCATGCGCGTGCATCAACGAATAGTACATAGCGCCGATGGCATTGATCCATACGCCCAGGCACAGCCAACGGCCAATTGCGATCGATTCTGGCGGCAGGGACTGACCTATCCAGCGCTGCAACACCTGTGGGGTCAGCGCGGCGGCGACGAGCGTCACTATTCCCATCCCTAATGCGACGCGTAGCAGCCAAACATGGAAGAGCTCATATGCCTGACTGGCGTCTACTTGGCGTGCGGAAGCAATGGCAGGGAACGCGACCGTGGTGACGGCCGACACGAGGACGAGCAACTGTGTGACGAGGTCAAAGGGAATGGCGTAGGCGGTTACAGCTGCGGTGGAAATCACTGAAGCGATGGCAAAGCGGTCTAGCTGCACCAGCATGGGGCTGACTATCGCGCTTAAGGATAGCCAACCGCCTGCAGCCAACAATGCTCTGCTCGCCCCTGGCGTCCCCGCACTGAATTGCGGTGGACGGGGTGGGATATGGTGGTGGGCCAAGGCACGAAAAGCCAGCAGTGCGCCGACACGAGTCACCAGAAGAGAGCCTGTAAGCCAGCGGATGTCAGTGCTGGCTTGCGCGACCAGCCAGGGGGCGACAAAGTTGGCACACCCCATCGTCATCCGTACCGCACTTATGCCGCGGAACTGCTGCAAGCCTTCGCAAGCGCCGCGGTAGGTTGCGTTCAGCGCCTGCACAGGGACACATAGTGCTAGCAGCAGCAGCGTGCCACGACTCTGCGCGGTGGTGGTTGATTCAAGATGAAGGGCGCTTTGAAGATCCAGTAGCCCAATACTCAGCACTAGCAATGCGCCGAGCGCGCCACTGGCCGCTGTCACTCGCACTGCACTTAGCACTGTCGGTTCAATGTCTGACGTTTTAGCTGCGCCGATTGACTCTGCAAGAGTGCGTGTGATTGCGCGGCCTATGCCAAGATCGAAAAGGCCAGACAGTGCGGTCAGCGCCCATACCATCGATAGCAGACCGAATGACTCTTTGCCCAATGACGCCAAGAGGGGCGGAATACACAGCAGGGCGGCGATAAGTGGCGCGCCTAGCCCCGCCAAATTCCAGGCGATGCTGGGGAACCTCATGTTAACGGTGATGTACGGCTATGTGTGGAGCACATGGGCAATGGGGGTGAGGGGCGGCTCTGGGCAATTGGTGCAACGGCAAGATCCTAGGACCTTGCTTCATTGGGTTGCGGCACGAGTCGCCAAGCTAGGGCGCGCCGAGCGTGCTCGGTGGGCAGCGGTGCGATTGTAGGTGGCTCCGGTGGCCTTTGCGGCTGCGCTCGTTGGCGACCGCTAGAATCGCGCCCTGTTTGAGCTTGCCTCATGCCGAGTAGCTGCGTCCCGCGGTGCCGGCAGCTACTTCAAGCCCCAGTGCCAATGACTTCAATCTGCCTAAGTTCTGCGTTTCGTTTCGGTCCATGGTGTCGAGCAGCTGCGATCCTGTTCCTGGGCTTGGCGGGCAGTTTCACGGTTCGATCGCAGGCTATTCAGGGCATTTCGAATGACCAACTGCCTGGCGGTAGCGGGCCAGTCAAGCTCAGTCAACCTGCTGTTGCCAAAGGCAATTCGCAGTCAGATCGGTCCGACAGGGATAGCCGTGGCCGCGCCGATCGCCGGGTTTCAGATCGTCAGTTGGAGCAGACTCGTGGCAACTATCGCCCTAGTGAGTTTGAGTTGTTCGTTCGGCAATTGGCTGGCATCACTCGAGCGCAGGGGGAGCGATTGGACGAGGACGGTGCAGAAACGTTGCGCCGTTTCGGTACAGAGTTGCTGAGTGGCTCTCAGGCATCCGACCAGGATCTTGCTCTGGAGGCGCCCAATCTCGTTCCTGATGACTATGTGATCGGCCCCGGCGACGAAGTCATTGTCAACCTGTGGGGCTCGGTGGAAGCGAATTTGCGCCTCGAGGTTGATCGAGGTGGGCGCATCGCATTGCCGCGCGTCGGCACTGTTTCGCTTACGGGCGTGCGATACGCCGATCTTCGCGCTGTGATTGCTCAACGTGTAGCGGCGCAATTTCGGAATTTCGACGTGGCTGTTTCGCTCGGACAGGTGCGGGCCGTGCGCGTGTATGTGACGGGCTTTGTGCAGCGCCCGGGCGGCATTTCAGTTAGTGGCCTCTCAACGGTGTTGCGAGCGTTGTTAGCAGCTGGTGGTCCTACCGCAGTTGGCACGCTGCGAAATATTCAGCTCAAGCGTGCTGGCGCCGCGATGGCTCAGTTGGACCTTTACGACTTGCTGCTTCGCGGTGACCGCAACGCTGACCGCGTCCTCCGCAACGACGATGTGATTCATGTGGGTCCTGTGGGGCCGCAGGTTGGCGTCATTGGTAGCGTCAATAAGCCTGCGGTCTTCGAATTGCGTTCAGGCGAAACCGTGGCCGATGTACTGGCTATGGCGGGAGGGTTGTCGGCCGTCGCGAATCGAAGCAGCGCTGTGGTCCACCGGTTGGACGAGCGCAATGGTCAAGCAGTGCGAGATGTCGATCTGGTAAATGGCCTCGCGCAGAGTTTATCCAACGGAGATGTGCTGCGTGTGTTGAGCGTGGCTGATGTTGCCCGACCGGCGTTGCGACAAAATAAACGGGTGCGAGTGGAAGGCGAGGTTCAGCGCCCGGGGGACTATCTGTTGCCGCCAAACAGTTCCCTCCGCGACGCGGTGGCCGCTGCGGGAGGCACTACTAGAGAGGCCTATCTGTTCGCGACAGAGTTCACGCGTGAGGCGGTGAGACTCGCCCAAATTGAGAATTACGAGCGAGCTTTGCGCGACCTCGAGACCGAGTACACACGGGCAGCCGTTACGCGCAAGGAGAAGGTTGCGCCGCCTGCTGACGATGTGGTGGCGCGTAATTTGGGGCAGCTGAAATTGATCGAGCGACTTCGCTCCGCTCAGCCGTCTGGCCGTGTGGTTCTTCCGCTTATCCAGGGCGATCAGCAGTTGCCCGAGTTGGCTGTGGAAGATGGTGATCGCATCTATGTGCCAGCCAAGCCCTCGACTGTGAACGTGTACGGCAGCGTCTTTAACGCAGGCAGCTATGTGTTTGCGGCGGGACGTTCGCTTGACCAGTACTTGGGCATGGCGGGCGGAGCCAAGCGTAGCGGTGACAAGGGAAGCATGTTTGTCATTCGAGCCAACGGCAGTGTGGTCAGCAATCTCTCGAACAGGGGATGGAACATGGGTGGCGGCGCCGTGGAGGCACTGCAAGCTTTGCCTGGGGACACGGTGTTTGTGCCTGAAGACATGTTCCACAGTAGTGCCACGGCTGAGCTCAAGGACTGGGCCAACATTCTTTATCAATTCGGCTTGGGCGCATTGGCACTCAAGAATTTGAAGTGAGTCTCGACGTGACTGAAACAGTGAAAGCGCAGCCTGAGTTGGCGGTCGACGGCCTTCCGCAGAAGGCAACTTCGCTGGATTTGCTGCTTACGCTTGCGGCGCAAGCTCGCGTGATTGTGGCCGCGTCGCTGTTGGTGGGCGTGCTGGCGCTTGGCGGGACATATTTGGTGAAGCCTACCTTCATGGCTGTGACTGTGCTGCTACCCCCTCAGCAGCAGCAATCGATGGCCGCTTCGGCTTTGTCGTCGCTTGGGGCACTTGCAGGCTTGGCCGGCAATGCCGCAGGTATCAAGAGTCCGTTGGATCAGTATGTTGCAATGATCCTGAGCGTGAGGGTCTCTGACCGAGTCATTGAGCGGTTCGGATTGGATGCGGTATACGACAAGGACTATCGCTCAGAAACACGGCGCGAACTGGCGAAGAATGTGCGAGTCGGTGCAGGAAAACGCGACGGTTTGATCACCATCGAGGTGGATGATGAAGACCCTAGGCGTGCGTCTGACATGGCTGCTGCCTATGTTGATGAATTCCGCAAACTCACCTCGGAAATTGCGATCACGGAGGCTCAGCAACGCAAGGTGTTTTTTGAGGCACACCTCCAGGAGACAAGGAAGAGTCTGGCAGCAGCACAGGCTGAACTCCAGGGGGCGGGTATCAACACAGCCGCGCTCAAGGCGGAGCCCAAGGCGGCGGCCGAAGGCTATGCGAAGCTGCGAGCGGAATACACGAATGCCCAGGTGCGTTTGCAGGCGCTGCTGAGCAACTTTACCGCACAGGCGCCAGAGGTGCAGCAGCAGCAGGGGGCGCTTGCCGCCCTGAAGGCGCAGGTCGAATCCATCGAGCGTTCTGGCGCATATGGGGAACCTGGCGCGAGCTACATCAGCAAGTACCGCGAGTTCAAGTACCAGGAGATGCTGTTCGAGCTATTTTCCAAACAGTACGAACTGGCGCGCGTCGATGAGAGCCGTGAGGGCGGGTTGGTTCAAGTCGTTGACGCGGCACAGGTGCCCGACAAGAAGATTCGACCCAAGCGCGCGGTGATTGCCTTGAGTACCACGTTGGCAACTGGCGTACTGATGAGCCTCTTCACTTTGCTCCGTGTGCGCTGGCGCTCCCACAGCACGCCAGAGTCAAGGGCCAAGTTAGCGAAGCTGTGGCCAATCCTCCTTGGGCGAGCTTGACTTGCGCTTGGCGCTGACGCGGCTGCCCCCATGTTTTCTACATTTGCCCTGAGCTTCGCGGTCGCGGTGGTGCTGACCCTGCTGATCGTGCGCTCCTCGCGCCTGCATGCGCGGCTCTCGGCGGACCACGATTTCTCTGGTCCGCAGAAGTTCCATGCGCGGCCGGTGCCGCGTGTGGGCGGTATCGGCATCTTTGTCGGGTTCACGGCAGGCGCACTGCTCTGGGCCTACAAATCGGCCGAGGTGCGCGAGCCCACGCTGGCGCTGCTGGTCTGCGCCTTGCCTGCTTTCTGCGCGGGCTTGCTGGAGGACTTCACCAAGCGGATCAGCCCCGCCTGGCGCATGCTGGCGCTGGTGTTGGCGGCCTTCCTGGGGGCCTGGTTGCTGAATGCGCGCATCGGCTACACCTCCATCCCCGGCGTGGATGCCATCGCCGCGACCTCAGTCGGCGCGATCGTGCTGGCGGTGTTCGTGGTCTCGGGCGTGGCCAACTCGATCAACATCATCGACGGCTTCAATGGCCTGGCCTCGATGTGCAGCGTCATCATGCTGACCGGCGTGGCGGCGGTGGCCTTCACCGTTGGTGACCCATGGATTGCCATCAGCGCCCTGCTGGCGGTGGCCGCGACGCTGGGCTTCTTTGTCTGGAACTACCCGATGGGCCTGGTGTTCCTGGGCGACGGCGGGGCCTACTTCCTGGGCTTTGTATTGGCCGAGTTGAGCATCCTGCTGATCGCGCGCAATCCGGATGTCTCGCCACTCTTCCCCTTGCTGCTGTGTGCCTATCCGGTGGTGGAGACGGTGTTCTCGATGTATCGGCGCAAGGTCGTGCGCGGCCGGCCGATGGGCATGCCTGACGGCGTGCACCTGCACAGCCTGATCTATCGCCGCCTGATGCGCTGGGCCATCGGCAGCCGCGACGCCAAGGTGCTGACGCGTCGCAACTCGCTCACCGCGCCCTATCTATGGGTGGTGTGTTCCTTCTCCACCATCCCGGCGGTGATCTGGTGGGATGACACCGGCGCGCTGGCGATTGCGCTGCTGCTGTTCGCGCTGGCCTATGTGAGCACCTATTGGCGCATCGTGCGTTTCCGCACGCCGCGCTGGCTCGTCTTCAAGCGCTGAATTCAGTGAAAACCCGAGGTATCGCGCTCTCAGGCGATAATCGAGGTCATGACCGACATTAAAGAGAACGAAGTCGCTGCCGATCCGACGCCTGCGCGCTTCGATACGCTGCCCTTGGACGCCAAGCTCTTGCGAGCCGTGGACGATTCCGGCTACACCAGCATGACGCCCATCCAGGCCAAGGCCATCCCCATCGTGCTGGCGGGCCAGGATGTGATGGGCGCGGCCCAGACCGGCACCGGCAAGACGGCAGCGTTCTCCATCCCCCTGCTGCAGCGCATGCTCAAGCATGAGAACAGCAGTGCCTCGCCGGCCCGCCACCCGGTGCGCGCGCTGGTGCTGGCACCCACGCGGGAGCTGGCCGATCAGGTGGCCAACAACGTCAAGGCCTATTCCAAGCACACCAATCTGCGCGTGGCCTGCGTGTTCGGCGGCATCGACATGAAGCCGCAGACGCTGCAGCTGAAGGCCGGCGTCGAGGTGCTGATCGCCACGCCGGGCCGTCTGCTGGACCATATCGAGGCCAAGAATGCGGTGCTGAACCAGGTCGAGTACGTGGTGCTGGACGAGGCCGACCGCATGCTGGACATCGGTTTCCTGCCCGACCTGCAGCGCATCCTCAGCTACTTGCCCAAGACGCGCCAGACCCTGCTGTTCTCGGCCACCTTCTCGCCCGAGATCAAGCGCCTGGCCGAAAGCTATCTGCAGAACCCGCAGTTGGTGGAAGTGGCGCGCCCGAACGCCACCGCCACCAATGTGGAGCAACTGTTCTACAGCGTCACCGATGACGAGAAGCGCCCGGCGGTGCTGAAGGTGCTGCGCGAGCGCAGCATCAAGCAGGCCATCGTGTTCGTGAACTCCAAGCTGGGCTGTGCCCGCCTGGCGCGTTCTTTCGAACGCGACGGTCTGCGCACCAATGCCCTGCATGGCGACAAGTCGCAGGACGAGCGCCTGAAGGCGCTGGAAGCCTTCAAACGCGGCGAGGTCGATGTGCTGGTGTGCACCGATGTGGCTGCACGCGGCCTCGACATCGCCGATCTGCCCGCCGTCTTCAACTTCGACGTGCCCTTCAATGCCGAAGACTATGTGCACCGCATCGGCCGCACCGGCCGCGCTGGCGCATCGGGTGTTGCGGTGACCCTGGTGGGAAAATCGGATGCGCGTCTGATTGCCGACATCGAGAAGCTGATCAAGAAGAAGATCGACCTGGATGCGATCGAGCTCGACGAGGAGCGGCCGCGCCGCCCGCGTCGCGAATACGAGGACCGTCCGGCCGAGCCGATGGCAGCCGCGCCGGCCGCCCCGCGCCCCAGCTACCGCGCGCCCGCGGCGCCGCGTGACCCGCTGTTCGACCAGCCCTATGAGGCGCGCAACAACGGCGAGGCGGCAGCCTGGGAAAAGACTCCTGCCAATGCCGCATCGGTGGGCAAGGGCCTGTCGAGCTACATCAAGCCCAAGAAGAAGGTGGCGGCGCTGTTCGGTGCCAAGCGTGCGCCGGTGGCCGAAGCCACCGAGACCGCCGAGTCCTGATCAGGCCAAGAGGGCAAACACCGCCGGCACCTTGTCCGGCAAGCTGCCCGGCTGCTTGCGCCATTCGGCCACGCTGGCGCTGCGCGTCCAGCCTTGCGCCAGGCTGATGCCGCAGCTGATCGACAGGCGCGTGCCCGGCTTCAGCTGCGTCAGCAAGGCCTTTAGCAGGGCGCTGTTGCGGTAGGGCGTCTCTATCATCAGCTGGGTCTGCTGCTGGCGCAGCGATTGCGCCTCCAGCTCGCGGATGCGCGCGCCGCGCTGTGCCGCGTCCACCGGCAGATAGCCCACGAAGGCAAAGCTCTGGCCGTTCAGGCCGCTGGCGGCCAGGGCCAGCAGCAGCGAGCTGGGCCCGCTCATGGGCACCACCTCGATGCCCGCGGCATGCGCTGCCGCCACCAAGATCGCGCCCGGGTCTGCCACGGCCGGCAGGCCGGCCTCGGAGATCAGGCCCAGATCGTGGCCCGCCAGGGCAGGGGCCAGCAGCGCCTGCCAGGCCTTGTCGGTCTCGGGCGTCGGCTTGTGCTGGCCTTTGGGCGGCCGCGGCAACTCATTGATCTGCAGTTGCTGCAGCGGCTGTGCCAAGGGGCAGATGGCATCGACCCGCTTCAAGAAGGCGCGCGTGGTCTTGGCATTCTCGGCCGCCCAGTGGGTGAGGCGCGCAGCGGTGTTGATGACCTGCTCGGGCAGCACCTCGCGCAGGGCCACCGCAGCCCCTTCGACACCGAAGTCGAGTGTGTTTGGCACCAGGAAAAGGCGCCCCAGCCGCCCGCTCATCGTGCAGCTCCATGCAGCAGCGGGTCGAGGCCGGCCCGGCGTAGCAACTGCGTCGTGCGTATCAGCGGCAGGCCGATCAGGGCCGTGGGGTCGTCAGATTCGATCGCGGCGAGCAGGCTGATGCCCAGGCCTTCGGACTTGGCGCTGCCGGCGCAGTCATAGGGTTGCTCGGCGTGCAGGTAGTTGTCGATCTCGGCATCGCTGAGTTCGCGGAAGCGCACCCGTACCGGGGCCAGGTCTTGCGCCGCAAAGCCGCTCACCCGGCAGACCACGGCCAGGGCGGTCTGGAACACCACGCTGCGGCCGCTCATGCTGCGCAGCTGCGCCTGCGCGCGCGCATGCGTGCCGGGCTTGCCTATGCTCTGGCCGTCCAGATCGGCCACCTGGTCCGACCCTATCACCACGGCGTCGGGGAAGCGTGTGGCCACGGCCTGCGCCTTGGCCAGGGCCAGTCTGTTGGCCAGGGCGGCAGGCGTTTCGCCGGGCAGGGGGCTTTCGTCCACCTCGGGCGAGCAGACGTCGAAGGGCAGGCGCAGGCGTTCCAGCAGTTCGCGGCGGTAGCGCGAGGTGGAGGCCAGGATCAGGGGGCGGGGCAGGATGCTCATGGGGCGGATTGTCCCATCGGCGCCCTTACACTTGCGGCATGAAAGAGCGAGTTGTTGACCCCCTCAAGCTGGATGTCGAGGCCTTTGCCCGCGATGGCGCCAGCCTGCAGGGAAGCTGGCCTGCCAGCACGTTGGAGCGCATCGCCGACAGCGCGGCGCCCGAGGCGCCCGTAGGCGATTGGCCGCCGGTGCAATGGACGGTGCGCGGCGAGCGCCGCACTCCGCGTGGCGGCGAGGCCGAGATCTGGTTGCATCTGGAGGCCGATGCCTGCGCGCAGCTGACCTGCCAGCGTTGCCTGAAGCCGGTGGAGGCGCATGTGGCGTTCGCGCGCTGGTTCCGCTTTGTGCGCGACGAGGCCGTGGCCGCCGAGCTGGATGCCGACAGCGAGGAGGACGTGCTGACCCTCACGCGCCATCTGGATCTGCGCGAGCTGGTGGAAGACGAGTTGCTGCTGGAGCTGCCCCTGGTGCCGCGCCACGACAGCTGCCCGGAGCCGCTGCCGCGCCCGCTGGAAGACGCGGACAATGCGGCCATCGAAGAGGAGCGGCCGAATCCCTTCGCCGCCCTGGCGGCGCTGAAGGGCAAGGGCCGCGCGCAGTAAGCCGCTCGCCGGGCTTTCTTCCGGGCCGGAAGCCGTGCTAGAATCGCGGGCTTTCCCGGTTCATCAATCGCAAATTTGATTTACCGGGACGCCGAGGCGTCGGTGGCGGGCTGGTCTGAAGCAACACTCGAGCATCTCGGGTGCGCCAAGACACCGTGACCCGCCGAGCAAGCCTCAATCACCGAAGCCGAAGGAGAAATCATGGCCGTTCAGCAAAACAAGAAGTCGCCGTCCAAGCGCGGTATGCACCGTTCGCACAATGCCCTGGTCACTCCGGGCACCGCCGTCGAGCCCACCACGGGCGAAGTGCACCTGCGTCACCACATCAGCCCCAATGGCTTCTACCGTGGCCGCAAGGTCCTGAAGACCAAGGCTGACGCCTCCTAAGACATGGATGGCTGCGGCCGCCCCGGCGCGCCGCACGCACTTGGCATGTTTGTACAAAGCCCGGCTCATCGCTTGCGCGTTGCCGGGCTTTTGTGCTGTCTGGTCGCTGTGATCGGGGCGCCGCGCCCGTCACCTGGTCTGCGGGTGCGCCCGCTTGTTCCTGTCATCCGCCTCGCGTAAGGTCGCCGGCTTGACGCCAGGCTCCGCTGCACACCTCCCGTTCCCATGTCTTCTTCCGTCCCCATTCAGCCCGCCGATGGCGTGGTGCGCCTTTCCGTCGATTGCATGGGTGGCGACCACGGCCCGAGCGTGACCCTGCCGGCCTGTCGCGCCTTTCTTGCGGCGCATCCGCAGGCCGAGCTGCTGCTGGTCGGGCGTGGCGAGGCGCTGGCCGAAGCCAAGGCCTGGCCGCGCTGCACCGTCGTGCCCGCCACCGAGGTGGTGGAGATGGACGATCCGCTCGAAGTCGCCTTGCGTCGCAAGAAGGATTCTTCGATGCGCGTGGCCATCAACCAGCTGAAGGCGGTGGATGGCGTGGCGGCGGCACATGCCTGCGTCTCGGCCGGCAATACCGGCGCGCTGATGGCGGTGGCGCGCTATGTGCTCAAGACCCTGGAAGGCATCGATCGCCCGGCGATTGCCAGCGTGATGCCCAACCAGCGCGGCGGCTTCACCACCATGCTGGACCTGGGTGCCAATGTCGACTGCAGTGCCGAGCATCTGCTGCAGTTTGCGGTGATGGGTTCGGCCCTGGTGTCCGCCGTCGATGGCAAGGCCGAGCCCAGCGTCGGCCTGCTCAATATCGGCGAAGAGGTCATCAAGGGCAATGAGACCATCAAGCGCGCCGGCGAGTTGCTGCGTCAGGCCGCGGCCGCGGGCCAGCTGAACTTCTACGGCAACGTGGAAGGCAACGATATTTTCAAGGGTACGACCGATCTGGTGGTCTGCGATGGTTTCGTCGGCAATGTGGCGCTCAAGACCGCCGAAGGCCTGGCCACCATGATGACCACCTTCATCAAGCTGGAGTTCGGCCGCAACCTGCTCACCAAGCTGATCGCGCTGCTGGCGTTGCCGGTGTTGCAACGCTTCAAGAACCGCGTCGACCATCGCCGTCTGAACGGCGCGGCCCTGCTGGGTCTGCGCGGGCTGGTGTTCAAGAGTCATGGCTCGGCCGACGCCCTGGCCTTCGAGACGGCCTTGAACAGGGCGTATGATGCCGCCCGCAACCGGTTGCTGGACCGGGTTCACGACCGCATCATCGCCACGCTGCAAGCCATGCCCGCACAGACGGGCGAGCCCGCGCCCGGCGATGCAGGAGACAAGGTGGCCAGCGCCGCCCAAGCTGCATGACGACTACTAGCGCCACCCCCATCGGAACATCGGCCCCCCGCTTCGCCCGCATCCTCGGTACGGGCAGTTACCTCCCTCCCAAGCGCCTGACGAATGCCGAGCTGGCTGCGCAGCTGGCCAAGGATGGCATCGAAACCTCGGATGAGTGGATCGTCGAGCGCACCGGCATCCGGGCGCGTCACTTTGCCGACGCGGGTGTCGCGGCCAGCGATCTGGCCTTGCCGGCGGCGCGCGCCGCGCTCGAGGCGGCCGGCATCGCCGCCAGCGAGATCGATCTCATCATCGTCGCCACCTCCACGCCGGACATGGTGTTCCCGTCCACCGCCTGCCTACTGCAGCACAAGCTGGGCATCGCGGGCGGCGCGGCCTTCGACGTGCAGGCGGTCTGCTCGGGCTTTGTCTATGCCCTGACAGTGGCCGATTCGATGATCAAGACCGGCGCTGCCAACAAGGCCCTGGTGGTCGGCGCCGAGGTGTTCTCGCGCATCCTGGACTTCAAGGATCGCACCACCTGCGTGCTGTTTGGCGACGGCGCCGGTGCCGTGGTGCTAGGCGCCAGCGCCACCCCCGGCATCCTCGCCAGCGAGCTGCATGCCGATGGCAGCCATGCCAACATCCTGTGCGTGCCGGGCACCGTCGCCGGTGGCCAGGTGCTGGGCGATCCGCTGCTCAAGATGGACGGCCAGGCCGTGTTCAAGCTGGCCGTGGGCGTGCTCGAGAAGGTGGCGCGCTCGGTGCTGGCCAAGGCTGGCCGCAGCGATGCCGACATCGACTGGCTGATCCCGCACCAGGCCAATATCCGCATCATGCAGGGCACGGCCAAGAAGCTGAAGATGCCCATGGACAAGCTCATCGTCACGGTGCACGAGCATGGCAATACCTCGGCGGCCTCGATTCCGCTGGCGTTGGACGTGGCGGTGCGCAGCGGCAAGATCAAGTCGGGTGACACCGTGATGCTGGAAGGCGTGGGCGGTGGCTTCACCTGGGGCGCCGTGCTGCTCGACTTCTAAGAACTCAAGGAAACGAGACATCAAGATGAGTGCGAACTTTGCATTCGTGTTCCCCGGCCAGGGCTCGCAGGCCGTGGGCATGCTGGACGCCTGGGGTGATCATCCCGCGGTGAAGCAAACGCTGGACGAGGCCTCGGCCGCGCTGGGCGAAGACATCGCCGCGGTGATCAAGCAAGGCCCCAAGGAACAGCTGGACCTCACCACCAACACCCAGCCGGTGATGCTCACCGCGGGCATTGCCTGCTACCGCGCCTGGATTGCCGAGACCGGCCTGACCCCGGCCGCCGCCGCCGGCCATTCGCTGGGCGAGTACACCGCGCTGGTGGCTGCCGGCGCCCTGAGCCTGGCGCAGGCCCTGCCGCTGGTGCGCTTCCGCGCCCAGGCCATGCAGCAAGCCGTGCCGGTGGGCGTGGGCGCGATGGCCGCGATCCTGGGCCTGGAGGCTCAGGCCGTGCGCGAAGGCTGTGCCCAGGCCGCCGCCGCGGTGGGCGAGGCCGTCGAGGCGGTGAATTTCAACGACCCCAAGCAGACCGTGATTGCCGGCACCAAGGCCGGCGTCGAGAAAGCCTGCGAGCTGCTCAAGGCGGCGGGCGCCAAGCGCGCGCTGTTGCTGCCGGTGTCGGCGCCCTTCCACAGCAGCCTGATGAAGCCGGCCGCCGAGGCCTTGAAGGCCAAGCTGGCGGCCACCGAGTTCGGGGCCCTGCAGTTCCCCGTCATCAACAACATCGACGTCGCCGCGGCCGGCGATGCCGAGGCGCTGCGCGACGCGCTCTACCGCCAGGCCTTCGGTCCGGTGCGCTGGGTGGAGGTGGTGCAGGCGCTGAAGGCACGCGGCCTCACGCACATCATCGAATGCGGCCCCGGCAAGGTGCTGGCCGGCATGTGCAAGCGCATCGATGCCGAGATCCTCAGCGCTACCGTGCTGGACCCGGCCTCGCTGGCGGAAGCCAAGACCCTGTTGGGCTGATCGAATCATGAGTGAACCAAGCAAGCAAGTTGCCCTCGTCACCGGCGCCAGCCGCGGCATCGGACGTGCCATCGCGCTGACCCTGGCCGAGCAGGGCTATACCGTCATTGGCACGGCCACCAGCGAGTCCGGCGCCGCCGCCATCACGGCCGCCCTGGCGCCCCTGGGCGGCCGCGGCATGAACCTGAATGTGAACGACGCGGCGGCCGTGGAAGCGGCCGTGGACGAGATCGTGAAGGCGGACGGCGGCCTGCAGGTGCTGGTCAACAACGCCGGCATCACGCGCGACACCTTGTCGATGCGCATGAAGGATGAGGACTGGGACGCGGTGCTGGACACCAATCTCAAGGCGGTGTTCCGCATGAGCCGTGCGGTGATGCGCACGATGATGAAGCAGCGCTACGGCCGCATCGTCAACATCACCTCGGTGGTGGGTGCCTCCGGCAATGCCGGTCAGGCCAACTATGCCGCCGCCAAGGCCGGCGTGGCGGGCATGACGCGTGCGCTGGCGCGCGAGCTCGGCAGCCGCGGCATCACGGTGAACTGCATCGCCCCCGGCTTCATTGCCACCGACATGACCGAGGTGCTGCCCGAGGCCCAGAAGGCCGCCTTGTTGGCTCAGATCCCGCTGGGTCGCCTGGGCGAGCCCAAGGAAATCGCCGACGCGGTGGCCTTTCTGGCCTCCAAGGCGGCTGGCTACATCACCGGCACCGAGCTGCATGTCAATGGCGGCATGTACATGAGCTGAACTGTTTAGCGGCGCGACACCCTGTGTTGCGCCCACCGGATTCGCCCGGCCGGTGAGGGCCTGCTAGAGTGCGGGTCGCAGTGCTGTCAGCCTGCGTCCGCCACCCCGCGCTAGGGGTGGCACTCTAGAGGCCTTAGAATCCCGGGCTGTTCCTTGCAATCCACTCCTGGAGGAGTCATGAGCGATATCGAAGCACGTGTCAAGAAAATCATCGCCGAGCAGCTCGGCGTGCCTGAAGCCGATGTGACCAATGAGAAGGCCTTCGTGGCCGATCTGGGCGCCGATTCTCTGGACACCGTGGAACTGGTGATGGCACTCGAAGACGAGTTCGGCATCGAGATCCCCGACGAAGAAGCCGAGAAGATCACCACGGTGCAGCTGGCGATCGACTACGCCGTCAAGCACCAGAAGGCTTAAGGGCTCAGGCCCTTCAGCGTTTCTTCCTCAACCGATCCCCGTACCGCATGAGCCGTCGTCGCGTCGTCGTCACCGGTCTCGGTCTGATCAGCCCCGTGGGCAACACGGTGGCGACAGGCTGGGCCAACATCCTGGCCGGTCAGTCCGGCATCGACCGCATCACCCGCTTTGATGCCTCGGCCTATGCCTGCCAGTTCGCAGGCGAGGTCAAGGGCTTCGACGTGGCTGAATACATGTCCACCAAGGAAGCGCGGACCATGGACCGCTTCATCCACTACGGATTGGCGGCATCGATTCAGGCGGTGCAGGATGCGGGCTTGCCGACCGGCGACGCCCTCACCGAAGAGCAGGCCGAGCGCATCGGCGTGCTGGTTGGATCGGGCATCGGCGGTCTGCCGATGATCGAGGAAACGCATGCGGAGTTGACGGCGCGGGGCCCGCGCCGCATCTCTCCGTTCTTTGTGCCGGCCTCGATCATCAACATGATCTCGGGTCATGTGTCGATCAGGTTCGGTTTCCAGGGACCCAACCTGGGCATCGTCACGGCCTGCACCACCGGCTTGCACAGCATCGGTGAAGCCGGACGGCTGATTGAATACGGCGATGTGGACGTGATGGTGGCCGGCGGTGCCGAGTCGACCGTCTCGCCGCTGGGCGTGGGCGGCTTCGCGGCCGCACGCGCGCTCTCCACGCGCAACGACGATCCCAAGACGGCCTCGCGCCCCTGGGACAAGGACCGCGACGGCTTCGTGCTGGGCGAGGGCGCCGGTGTGGTGGTGCTGGAAGAGTACGAGCACGCCAAGAAGCGCGGCGCCAAGATCTATTGCGAGCTGGTCGGTTTCGGCATGGGCGCGGATGCCTACCATATGACCGCTCCCAATGTGGACGGCCCCAAGCGCTCAATGCGCGCGGCGCTGCGCAATGCCGGGCTGAACCCCGACCAGGTCAACTACATGAATGCCCACGGCACCTCGACGCCGCTGGGTGACGTGAACGAAACCAATGCCATCAAGCTGGCCTTTGGCGACCACGCCAAGCAGCTGGTGGTCTCGTCCACCAAGTCCATGACCGGCCATCTGCTGGGTGGCGCGGGTGGCATCGAGTCGGTGTTCACGGTGCTGGCGGTGCGCGATCAGATCGCGCCGCCCACCATCAATCTCTTCAACCAGGATCCCGAGTGCGACCTGGACTACTGCGCCAACACCGCGCGGGAGATGAAGATCGAATATGCGGCCAAGAACAATTTCGGCTTCGGCGGCACCAACGGTACGCTGATCTTCAAGCGCATCTGAGGCCGCGGGCTATGCGGTCGGCCCTGCGCCATCCGCCCGCCTTCAGCGTCACGCTCAACCCAGATCCTGCTTGGCGGGCTCTGGGTTGTGTGCTTTCAGGGCTGGCTGTTGCGGGCCTGGTGGCGACGCTGCTGCAACACCTGACCCCGACCTTGGCTGCCCCGGCATGTGCCGCCGCGCTGCTGCTGGCGGCTGCCGCTGCGGCCTGGCTGGCTCGCACCCTGGGCTGCCGGGACTACCGCTACCGCCTGCGTTGGGACGGTCAGGCCTGGTGGCTGGCCAGCGGCGAGCAGCCGGAATTGCCGGTGCGCCTCAGCGTCGCGATGGATCTGGATCACTGGCTGCTGTTGCGGGCGCAGCGCCCCGGTTGGCGCCTCGCCTGGCGGCCGCTTTATCTGCCCCTGGCTGAGGTGGCGGCGCAAGCGCATTGGCCGGAACTGCGCGCCACGCTGTTCTCCGCCGGCCAGGCATGACTTCGGTGCACCGGGGGGTGAGTGCCGGCACAATCGGCCTACCAGTTTTTGCGAGGCCATGTGCCATGTTGCTCAGCCAGCCGGTCCGACGCTTTTTCCTTCTCCTGCCGCTGATGGCCGCCGCCCTGCAGCTGCAGCCCGTGCAGGCGCAGACCGCGCCCGTCCAGCCGGCTCTGCCCGACTTCACCCAGCTGGTGGAGCGCGTAGGCCCGGCAGTCGTCAACATCCGCACCTCGGAGCGGCTCAAGGCCAACCCCAATATGCCGGAGCTGGACGAGCAGATGCTCGAGTTTCTGCGCCGCTTCGGTATCCCGGCGCCGAACCAGCGCCGCGGTGCGCCGCGTGGCGACGACGATCAACCGCAACGCCGCGGGGTCGGCTCGGGCTTTCTGATCAGCACCGACGGTTATGTGATGACCAATGCCCATGTGGTCGACGGTGCCGACGAGCTGCTGGTGACGCTGACCGACAAGCGCGAGTTCAAGGCCAAGCTGATCGGCACCGACGCCCGCACGGACGTGGCGGTGGTGAAGATCGAGGCCGCCGGCCTGCCGGCGGTGAAGCTCGGCGACGTCAGCAAGCTGAAGGTGGGCGAATGGGTGCTGGCCATCGGTTCGCCCTTTGGTTTCGACAACACCGTCACCGCCGGCATCGTCAGCGCCAAGGCACGCGACACCGGCGACTTCCTGCCCTTTATCCAGACTGATGTGGCCATCAACCCGGGCAACTCGGGCGGGCCGCTGCTGAATATGCGCGGCGAGGTGGTGGGCATCAACTCGCAGATCTACAGCCAGTCGGGCGGCTTCATGGGCATCTCCTTCGCGATCCCGATCGACGAGGCGCAGCGCGTGGCCGAGCAGCTGCGCAACGGTGGCCGCGTCATCCGTGGCCGCATCGGCGTCGACCCGGTGGATGTCGGCCGCGAGGTGGCGGAAGCCATCGGCCTTGGCAAGGCGACGGGGGCGATGGTGCGGCGTGTCGTCGAGGGCAGCCCGGCGGAGAAGGCCGGCGTGGAAGGCGGCGACGTGATCGTCAAGTTCGACGGCAGGGCGGTGGAGAAGGCTAGCGATCTGCGCCGCGTCGTCGGCGCCACCAAGCCCGGCAGCAAGGTCAGCCTGCAGGTATTCCGCCGCGGCGTCTACAAGGATCTGCCCATCGTCGTTGGCGAACTGGAGGACGAGAAGCCGCAGCGCGCCAGCGAGGCCGCCCCGAAAGTGGCGCCGGCCCTGGGCCTGACGGTGTCTGATCTGTCCGATGCACAGAAGCGCGAGCTGAAGCTTCGCGGCGGCGTGCGCGTGGATGCGGCCGAGGGCGCGGCAGCACGCGCGGGCCTGCGCGAGGGGGATCTGATTCTGGCCCTGGATAATGCCGAGATTGCCAGCGTCAAGCAGTTCCAGGCGGCCATTGCCAAGCTGGACAAGGCCAAGGTCGTGAGCCTGCTGGTGCGGCGCGCCGATGCGGTGAATATCGTGCTGCTGAAGCCGGGGCGCTGAGTGCCGGCGTCCGAGTCTGGTGGCGGGTCTTTCCGTAATGTGGAAATTCAGCACTGACGGCGTGGCTGGCGCGGCGGTTGCGGCAGGCCGGGTCGGACCCGATCTGGCTTCGTCGGCTGCCTGAGACGGGCGATTGATTCATCGATCGGATAGAATCCTGGCCTTCCAGGGCCGCTTTGCACGCATCGGGACGGGACAATGCGGGCAGGCTTGGACCGCGCCTCAAACATCCACAGGATATCCAGACGGAATTGTGGATAAGTTGTGCATAAGTTTGATGTTGGCGGCCCGCAACGACGGGAAATGCAGCAACGGTGCGGTTTCCAGGCGGGGGCTTTTGGCTACAATGAAGGCCCAACAAGCAGTTGCCATACGTTTTGTTGGAAGGCGCGTCACCGTTTCGACGTGCCTTTTTTTTGACTCCAGCACGGCCCTTGTCAGGGCCTTCACATCGCTCCGCGATATGAGCTTCCGTCGCAACGGCCAAGGCCGTTGTGTGTTCGGCCAAGCGTCGCGAGACCAAGCATGAATCACATCCGCAATTTCTCCATCATCGCCCACATCGACCACGGCAAGAGCACGCTGGCGGATCGCATCATTCAGCGTTGCGGGGGGCTCTCGGATCGGGAGATGGAAGCGCAGGTGCTGGACTCGATGGACATCGAGCGCGAGCGCGGTATCACCATCAAGGCGCAGACTGCCGCGCTGCAGTACACCGCCAAGGACGGCAAGACCTACAACCTCAACCTCATCGACACGCCCGGGCATGTGGACTTCTCGTATGAGGTGAGCCGCTCGCTCTCGGCCTGCGAGGGCGCCTTGCTGGTGGTGGACGCCAGCCAGGGCGTGGAGGCGCAGACGGTGGCGAACTGCTACACCGCGCTGGACCTCGGCGTCGAGGTGGTGCCGGTGCTCAACAAGATGGATCTGCCCAATGCCGATCCGGACAATGCCAAGGCCGAGATCGAGGACGTGATCGGCATCGACGCCGACAACGCCATCCCCTGCAGCGCCAAGACCGGCATGGGTATCGACGAGATCCTCGAGGCCGTGATCGCGCGCATGCCACCGCCCAAGGGCGAGGTCGATGCGCCGCTGCGCGCCATGATCATCGACTCCTGGTACGACGCCTATGTGGGCGTGGTGATGCTGGTGCGCGTGGTCGACGGCACGCTGAAGAAGGGCGAGCGCATCCGCATGATGGCGTCCAACGCCGTCTACCCGGCCGACAATCTCGGCGTGTTCTCGCCCAAGTCCGAGCCGCGCGAGCAGCTGAACGCGGGCGAGGTGGGTTTCATCATCGCCGGCATCAAGGAGTTGCAGGCCGCCAAGGTGGGTGACACCATCACGCTGGAAAAGAAGCTGCCCAACAACCTCGGCCCGGCCGAGGAGGCGCTGCCCGGCTTCAAGGAAATCCAGCCCCAGGTGTTCGCGGGCCTGTACCCGACCGAGGCGAGCGAGTACGACTCGCTGCGCGACGCGCTCGAGAAGCTCAAGCTCAACGACTCCTCGCTGCGCTACGAGCCCGAGGTCAGCCAGGCGCTGGGCTTTGGTTTCCGCTGCGGCTTCCTGGGCCTGCTGCACATGGAGATCGTGCAGGAGCGCCTGGAGCGAGAGTTCGACCAGGACCTGATCACCACCGCGCCCAGCGTGGTCTACCAGGTGGTGATCGGCGACGGCACGGTGATCGAGGTCGAGAACCCCAGCAAGATGCCCGAGGTGGGCCAGATCGCCGAGATCCGTGAACCCATCGTCACCGTGCACCTCTACATGCCGCAGGACTACGTTGGCCCGGTGATGACCCTGGCCAACCTGAAGCGCGGCAGCCAGATCAATATGGCCTACCACGGCCGCCAGGTCATGCTCACCTACGAGATGCCGCTGGCCGAGATCGTGCTGGACTTCTTCGACAAGCTCAAGAGCGTGTCGCGCGGCTATGCCTCGATGGACTACGAGTTCAAGGAGTACCGCGCCTCCGACGTGGTGAAGGTCGACATCCTCATCAACGGCGACCGGGTCGACGCGCTGTCCATCATCGTGCACCGCGCGCAGAGCCAGTACCGCGGCCGCGCGGTCGCCGCCAAGATGCGCGAGCAGATCCCGCGTCAGATGTATGACGTGGCGATCCAGGCGGCGATCGGCGCCAACATCATCGCGCGCGAGAACATCAAGGCGATGCGCAAGAACGTGCTGGCAAAATGCTATGGCGGCGACATCACCCGCAAACGCAAGCTGCTGGAAAAGCAGAAGGCGGGCAAGAAGCGCATGAAGCAGATCGGTACCGTCGAGGTGCCGCAGGAAGCCTTCCTCGCCATCCTCCAAGTCGACGATTGAACGAACCACAGGACTCCATGAGTGCGCTGACCGGAATTCTTTACGCTGTCCTGATCGCCTACCTGGGTGGCTGGTACACCGGCTACTGGAGCGGCAACTTTTCGCTGCTGCTCTTCATCCTGACCGCGGTGACGATGGCCTATTGGCTGGCGGAGCGCTTTCACTTCCAGCCGGCGCGCGAGCGCGCCGCTGCCGATCTGCTGGCCAGCGATACCAAACGCCGCGAGGCCCTGGCCGCGCAGGGCATTGCGCGTGTGGATGGCAATGTGGAGGGCGCGCGCGAGGAGATCCTGCGCCAGCCCTGGTGGCTGGACTGGACCGCCGGCCTGTTCCCGGTGATCCTGATCGTCTTTCTGCTGCGCTCCTTCCTGTTCGAGCCCTTCAAGATCCCCTCGGGATCGATGGTGCCGACCCTGCTGGTGGGCGACCTGATCCTGGTGAACAAGTTCCACTACGGCGTGCGCCTGCCGGTGATCAACAAGAAGATCATTGCCAACCACGACGTGGCGCGCGGCGACGTGATGGTGTTCCGCTACCCCGAGGACACCAGCATGGACTTCATCAAGCGCGTGGCCGCCATCCCCGGCGACGAGGTCAGCTACCTGAATCAGCGCCTCTACATCAATGGCCAGCTGGTGCCGGTGCAGTCCCAGGGCGACTATTACGACGAAGACTCGATGCAGTACCGCCAGCGCTTCAGCGAGAAGCTGGGCGAGAAGGAGCATCAGCTGCTGGTGAACACGCAGCGCCAGCCGCTGTTCCGCCCGGATCGCAAGGATGGGCCGTTCCCCTTCCAGGAGAATTGCAAGTACAGCTCCGAGGGCGTGACTTGCAAGGTGCCGGCCGGCCATTACTTCATGCTGGGCGACAACCGCGACAACTCGCGCGATTCGCGCTTCTGGGGCTTCGTGCCGGACGAGAACATTGTGGGCAAGGCCTTCTTTGTTTGGATGAATTTCGGTAATCTGAAACGCATTGGCTCCTTCAACTGAGCCGCATCAGCACAAGACGGGGGATGAGATCCATGAGGCCTATGCGCAGACACCAGCAGCGTGGTTTGAGCCTGCTCGGCTTGTTGTTCTGGGGAGCGTTGCTCGGCTTCACGGCCGTCGTGGGTCTGCGCGTCATACCCACGGTGATCGAGTTCTACACCATCCAGAATGCGGTCGATCGCATCGCCAAGGGCGACCCGGCTACCGTGCCGCTGGCGCGCGCCGAGTTCGAGCGCATCAAGCAGGTCGAATACTCGATCACCAGCATTGACTCCAAGGATCTGGTGATCACCAAGGAAAACGACAAGGTGCTGATCAGCTTCGCTTATGCGAAGCAGGTGGAGCTTGGCGGCCCGGTCTCGCTGGTGATCAAGTACGAAGGACGTTCGCACTGAGCAAGCTCATGAAGACGCCGCTGGATTCCCTGCAGCAAAGGCTCGGCTATCAGTTTGCCGATCCGGGCCTGCTGGTGAGGGCGTTGACGCATCGCAGCTTTGGCGCCGATCACAACGAGCGCCTGGAGTTCCTGGGCGACGCGGTGCTGAGCCTGGCGGTGTCGAGCCTGCTGTACGCCCGTTTTGCAGGCTCCGACGAGGGCGACCTGACGCGCATACGCGCCCATCTGGTGCGTGAGGACAGCTTGCACCGCCTGGCCCTGGGCATGGGTCTGCCCGAGGTCTTGCGCATGAGCGAGGGCGAGGCGCGTGGCGGCGGTGCCCAGCGCCCCTCGATCCTGGCGGATGCCACCGAGGCCATCATTGGCGCGGCCTTTCTGGACGGCGGATATGCCGCCGCGCTCGAACTGGTGCGCGGTCTGCTGGGCGATCTGATTAACGGTTCGGTGAGCGACAACTGGGCCAAGGATGCCAAGACCGCGCTGCAGGAGTTGCTGCAATCGCGCCGCCTGGCGGTGCCCACCTACCGCATCACCGAGACCCGCGGCCAGGCGCATGCCCAGACCTTTGCGGTCGAATGCGCGGTGCCGGCGCTGAATCTGGCCAAGAGCGGCGAGGGCCGCTCGCGGCGCGCCGCCGAGCAGGACGCGGCACGGCGTATGCTTGATGAATTGATGGCGCGTGA
>Ga0208272_100123_pt1 | contig 55560 bp, 43 predicted proteins | sample LakWasM129_HOW14_2_FD_183939 | JGI IMG/M metagenome (GOLD analysis project Ga0208272, IMG submission 183939) | Freshwater sediment methanotrophic microbial communities from Lake Washington under simulated oxygen tension - Sediment Metagenome... | ecosystem: Environmental > Aquatic > Freshwater >... | reverse complement strand
GCCATGCCAGCTTCGAGGTGCAGGGCCAGGGCGTTCTGCCAGTGGCGCACCGTGCGCATTGGCAGCCGGTCGAATACAACGCCTTGCACGGCGGTATCCAGCGCTGGTTTGCCCCTATGGCGCCCGAGGTGCTGGCGCAGCCTGCCTGGCGCTCCCTGGTCGGCGCGCTGGGTGGTCTGTGCGACGCCGTGTTTGCGCCCGGCGAAGCAGCGCAGCGCTGGTTCGTGGAAGCGCACCAGTTTCGTATCGATACCGAGAATGGCATAGGCAGGCCGACGCCTGAAGGCGCGCACCGGGACGGCGTCGATCTGGTGGCGGTGTTCCTGGTCGAGCGCGGTGCCATCAAGGGGGGCGAGACGCGCATTTTCGAAGCTGCGTCGTCTGCGGGCCAGCGCTTCACGCTGACCGAACCCTGGTCCGTGCTGTTGCTGGACGACGCCCGCATGATCCATGAAACCACGCCCATCCAGCCCTTGCAGTCCGCAGATCCAGAGGCGTGTCAAGGTGCGCATCGGGACACGCTGGTGTTGACGTGGCGGCGCATGGGCTTCCAGGGCCCGGGCGTGTGACGCGTCCCCTATGATGCGGGTCAAGGTGCGATGCGGACACGGCGCGCACACTTAATCAACCGCAAGGTATTCAACCAAGGAGGACAACATGTTCAAGCACATTCTGGTTCCAGTCGACGGCTCTCCCACCTCGATGCAGGCGGTTTCCAAGGCCGCCGAACTCGCCAAGGCCTTTGGTAGCAAGGTGACGGCACTCTATGTGATCGATCCGTATCCCTTCACTGGCGTGGGCGCTGATTTCGCCTATGGGCAATCGCAGTACCTCAGTGCGGCCACCGCAGAGGCCAACACGGCGCTCGACGCCGCCAAAGGCACCCTGCAGGCAGCGGGGATCACCGCGGATGCCGTGATCGGCGAAGGGCACGCGGTGCACGAGGGCATCGTGCGTGCGCTGGAAAACACCGGTGCCGACTTGATTGTCATGGGGTCACATGGGCGCCGTGGCCTCGAAAAACTCATGCTCGGCAGCGTCACGCAACACGTACTCGGCGTGGCGCACGTGCCGGTGCTAGTGGTGCGCAGCTGACGCTGCCATTCCTCTGACCACGGCGCTTTCGGGCGCCGTTGGTCCATTTGCAATCGGATTTTGCTGGTCCGAGGCTGTAAAGACCTGCAAAGAAGACGCTATGGCGTTCGGTTTATCCGCCCAGGGTCTTCGCGGTAGCACTCTGGTAGCCGTGTCTGGAGACCGTCCAGTTTGGGCGCATCAAACAAGGTACTGTGGGCGCTCGTGGATGCCGCGCTGGCCGGCGGGTGCGCCGGCATGGCGCTCTCAGAACGTGTTCACGCTCTCAGATGCGCTCGAAGATCGCCGCAATGCCTTGGCCGCCGCCAATGCACATGGTGACGAGCGCGTAGCGCCCCTGAATACGCTGCAGTTCGTACAAAGCCTTCACGGTAATCAGCGCGCCCGTCGCGCCAATCGGGTGGCCGAGTGAAATGCCCGAGCCGTTGGGGTTGACCTTGGCCGGGTCCAGCCCCAGGTCGCGCGAGACAGCGCAGGCCTGGGCGGCAAAGGCCTCGTTGGCCTCGATCACATCCAGGTCCTTCACCGTGAGACCAGCGCGCTTGAGGGCAAGCTGCGTCGCCGGCACCGGGCCGATGCCCATGTATTTCGGGTCCACGCCCGCATGGGCGTAAGCCACCAGGCGTGCCAGCGGTGCGAGCCCGCGCGCCTTGGCGGTGCCGGCTTCCATCAGCACCACGGCAGCGGCGGCGTCGTTGATGCCCGAGGCGTTGCCGGCCGTCACCGTGCCGTTCTCCTTCAGGAAGACAGGTTTGAGTTTGGCCAAGTCTTCCATGGTGGCGCCGGGGCGGAAATGCTCGTCGGTGGCGTACTGCACGTCGCCCTTGCGGCTTTTGAGCGTGACCGGGACGATCTGGTCCTTGAACACGCCGTTCTGCGTGGCGCGCTCGGCGCGGTTGTGGCTCTCGACGGCCAGCTTGTCCTGGTCTTCGCGCGTGATGCCCCACTTGGCGGCAATGTTCTCGGCCGTCACACCCATGTGGATGTTCTGGAACGGGTCGTGCAGCGCGCCGATCATCATGTCCACCATCTTGGTGTCGCCCATGCGTGCGCCCCAGCGCATGTTCAGGCTGGCAAAGGGCACCCGGCTCATGTTTTCGGCGCCGCCGCCAATGGCAATGTCGGTGTCACCCAGCAAAATGGCCTGGCTGGCGCTGACGATGGCCTGCAGACCCGAGCCGCATAGGCGGTTGACGTTGAAGGCCGGGGTGCCTTCGCCGCAGCCGCCGTTGATGGCCGCCACACGCGAGAGGTACATGTCCTTGGGTTCGGTGTTGACCACGTGGCCGAACACGACGTGGCCCACGTCCTTGCCCTCTACCTTGGCCCGCGCGAGCGATTCGCGCACGACCAGTGCGCCGAGCTCCGTGGGCGGCACATCCTTCAGGCTGCCGCCAAAGGTGCCAATGGCGGTGCGCACTGCGCTGACGACGACGACTTCACGGGACATGGTGGGCTCCTGACAATAAATTTAAGTAAAAATAGGCTATAGCGCTTATCTGGTATGCGCCTTCAGCTATGAAATTGGTAGTGATTGATCACGCGTCGCGCACATCCGCCACGGGGTGCTGGCCGAAGTCCTCGCGCGCAAGCCACGCCAGCACGCGGGCGGCCGCTTCCTCGGGGGTGGCGAGGTTGCCGGCGGTTTTCAGCTGAGCGAAGTTCCCCACGTCGGGAAACAGCGCCGGGTCGGTATTGCGCAACTGCACCTGCATGTCGGTGTCGATGACGCCGGGCGCCAGCGAGCACAGCTTGGCGCCGTGCGCCTTTTGCGCTTCGTCCAGCGCCGCGCAGCGCGTGAAGTGGTCCATGCCCGCCTTGGCCGCGCAGTACGCCGCCTGCGACGCCATGGCGCGCCGCCCCAGTCCCGAAGAGATATTCAGCACCTTGCGCGGCACCAGCCAATGCTCGGTCTCGCCGAGGAAGGCGCTGGTGAGCAGCATGGGCGCTTCGAGCCCGACGCGCAGCGCCTTGCTCAGCTCGCCAGCATCGCTCTCCGACAGTGGCGCAATGCGCGGCAGCACGCCGGCGTTGTTGATCAGCGTGGCGCTGCCAAAATCGTCGAGCGACTTGCGCGACAGCCACTGGCGCAGCCGCGTAGCGGCGCCCGCGCCGTCCGACAGGTCGTGCTGCCATTGCAGCAGCGTGCAGCCTGCCGCATCGGCAGCGTCCTGCAAAGCAGGCGCTTCGCCACGCGAGATGCACAGCAGCGTGTCGGTGGGCTGGATAAGTCGTTGCGCCATCGCGAGGCCCATGCCACGCGAAGCGCCGGTGAGGATGGTCAGATGTCGGCTCATGCCAACATGGTACTCGCGCGGCTTTTCATGCGCTGTCAAGCAGGCGAAACGTGGCCGGAACGTGGTGATGCGCTCAGCGGCCGGTGTAGCGCACGCGGTAAATCACGCCGTTCTGGTCTTCTGCAATCAGCAGCGAGCCGTCCTGCGCCACGGCAAGCCCGGCGACGCGCCCGAACTGCGAGGGCGGCTGCGTGTCCAGCAGCCAGCCTGTGACAAAGTCTTCCATGCCCATCGGCTTGCCGTCGGCGCCGAAGTGCACGCGCAGCACGCGGTAGCCGCTGGGTTTCGAGCGGTTCCACGAGCCGCGCAGGGCGACAAAGCCGTCGCCCTGGTAGGCCTTGGGAAACTGCGTGCCGGTGTAGAAGACGAAGCCAATCGGCGCCGAATGGGCGGTGGTGGTGGCGGCCGGCGCTTGCGTGCTTGGGCAAAACGCCTGCTTGCTGGTGCCCGGCGGGTCTTGCGTCTGCACTGGGTCGGGTACCCGTGCGCCCAGGCACCAGGGCCAGCCGTAGTGCTTGCCCTGGAGGATGGCGTTGAGCTCTTCGGGCGGCTGGTCGTCCCCGCGCATGTCCGAGCCGTTGTCAAAGCCGTAGAGCTGCCCCGTCACAGGCTGCCAGGCAAAACCCATGGTGTTGCGCAGCCCGCGGGCGAAGGTTTCGCGCCCACTGCCATCGGGCCGCAGGCGCAGCAGCGTGGCGTTCTCGGGATTGGCCTCAAGGCAGTTGTTGCAGGTGGAGCCTACGCTCAGGTACAGCCAGCCGTCCGGCCCCATGCCCAGCGTGCGGCGCGGGTGGTTGCCGCCGGGGGGAAGATCGTCGAATAGCCGTCGCGGCGCCGACAGGGTGCCGTCGCTCTGCACCTCGGCCACATCCAGTGCGCGGTCCGACACCATGTACAGCTTGCCGGCGTGCAGCAGCAGACCGTGCACGCGCGCGATGCGGGCCACAGTCTTTCGAACGTCGGCCACACCGTCGCCATCGGTGTCGCGCAGCAGCACCACCTCGCCCTGGGCGCGCAGGCTGGCGTAGACGTCGCCATTGGCGGCCACTTGCATCCAGCGCACATTCCCCAGGCCCTGGGCAAAGACGGAAATTTCAAAGCCTGCGGGCAGCTTGAGGCTGCGCAGCAAGGATTCAGAAAATGGGACGGGGCTTGGCTGGAGAACCGCCACCACGGGCTTGTTGTCCGTGGGCTGCGCCGAGGCAGCGTGGTTCCAACCCAGCAGCGCGCAGAGGGCCATGCTGGCCAGGCGCTTGAGAACTGGAGCGGGTGAAGGGAATCGAACCCTCGTATGAAGCTTGGGAAGCTGCCGTTCTACCATTGAACTACACCCGCGAAGGCGTCGATTATAGAGCGCGGCACAGGCGCACCCTATCTGCGCCCTATGTCTTGAATACGTACCGAAATTTCAAGCCAAATAGGCCTTCAGCGCTTACCCACCAAGCGCAAGCAGCTATCAAAACAGCAGTTTCCTGTCCGGTAATCGCCCGCTGGCCCTACTGCTGGATATCCCCCAGGCACAGGTACTTGATCTCCACATAGTCGTCCATGCCGTGGTGCGAGCCCTCGCGCCCCAGGCCCGACTGCTTGACGCCGCCAAAGGGCACATGCTCTGTGGCCAGGATGCCGACGTTGACACCCACCATGCCGTACTCCAGCGCCTCGCCCACGCGGAAGATGCGGCCCACGTCGCGGCTGTAGAAGTAGCTGGCCAGCCCGAACTCGGTGTTGTTCGCCGCATCAATGGCCTGCTGCTCGGTCTCGAACTTGAACACCGGGGCAAAGGGGCCAAAGGTCTCTTCGGTGGCGCACAGCATGTCGGCGCTGGCGTTGGCCAGCACCGTGGGCTCGAAGAATTGGCCCGAGCCCAAGGCTTTGAGGCGCTTGCCGCCGGTGAGCAGCTTGCCGCCCTTGGCGATGGCGTCCTCCACATGGCGCTGCACCTTGACGAGGGCCGCTTCTTCGATCAGCGGGCCCTGGTTCACGCCGTCCTCAAAGCCATTGCCCACTTTGGCCGTGGCCACCTTGGCGGCGAATTTCTTGACGAATTCGTCGTAGACCCCGCTTTGCACATAGAAGCGGTTGGAGCAGACGCAGGTCTGGCCGGCGTTGCGGTACTTGCTGGCAAAGGCGCCTTCGACGGCGCTGTCGATGTCGGCGTCGTCAAAGACGATGAAGGGCGCGTTGCCGCCCAGTTCGAGCGACATCTTCTTGACCGTGGGCGCAGACTGCGCCATCAGGATGCGGCCGACTTCGGTGGAGCCGGTAAAGCTGATGTGGCGCACGATGGGGCTCTCGCAGAGCACTTTGCCAATGGCAATGGAGTTGTCGGCGTCGGCGCACAGCATGTTGAGCACGCCCGCAGGGATGCCGGCGCGCTGGGCCAGTTCGGCAGCGGCCAGCGCCGAGAGCGGGGTGAGTTCCGCGGGCTTGATGACCACGGTGCAGCCTGCGGCCAGGGCCGGCGCCACCTTGCGGGTAATCATGGCCAGCGGGAAGTTCCAGGGGGTGATGGCCGCACAGACGCCAATGGGCTGCTTCAAGACCAAGAGGCGCTTGTTGTTGTCGAACTGGGGCAGGGTTTCGCCGTTGACGCGTTTGGCTTCTTCGGCAAACCACTCGACGAAGCTGGCGCCGTAGGCGACTTCGCCTTTGGCCTCGGGCAGGGGCTTGCCCTGCTCGGCGGTCATGATGCGGCCGAGGTCGTCCTGGTTGGCCATGAGGAGCTCGAACCACTTGCGCAGGATGCTGCTGCGCTCCTTGGCGGTTTTGCTGCGCCAGGCCGGCCAGGCAGCGTTGGCGGCGGCTATGGCGGCTTGGGCGTCCTGGGCTCCGAGGTTGGCGACGTCCACGAGCTTGGCGCCGGTGGCGGGGTCATGGACGGCGAAGCGGCTGGCGCCGGCGATCCACTCTCCGTTGATGAGGGCGTCGGTCTTGAGGAGGCTGGGGTCTTTGAGGGTGGCGAGAGGCGAGGTCATGGGGGTTTCACTCCGGGGAAAAATGCAAACGGTAAAGACAAAGAGCGCAGGCGGGTGTCACGCAGGCGGTCTTTGCCAAGAGGGTAGAAATTCTGAATGAATTTTGGTTCTAGCGCTTGACTGGAAAGCGCTGATAGCTATCAAAAATATAGCTTTCTGTGGCGTGAAAACGCGGTGTACGGTCATTGATCGATGATGCGCCGGGCAAAGTGTTCCAAGTAGTCCATCAACTGGTTGGCCCCGTCCATGGCGTGGGCTTCGTTCCCGGTGGCAATGCCTTGCGCCAGGTGCATGTGGGCACGCGCGCCTTCGGTCACATCGCCCTCGTGCTGGTAGGCGTACCAGAAGCGGCGGCATTGCACGATGAGCGGGGCCACGCACTTCACGGCGGAATGGTTCTGGCTGGCCTGGTGTACGACGATGTCGAGCTGGTGGTCGGCCAGCATGTAGTCGTCCAGGTCGCCGCGCTCGGCAGCCTGCACCATGGCCTCGCCGCAGCGCAGGATGGCAGCGCGCTGGGGTGCGGTGGCGCGGCGGGCTGCGCAGGAGGCGATCAGGCGTTCGAGCGCGCGGCGTGTCTGGATCACATCCAGATGGTCGGCCAAGTCGATGTTGGATACCTGTAGCCCTCGGCGTGGCAACTGCACGATCAGCCCGATAGACACCATGCGCAAGAGCGCCTCGCGCACTGGTGTGCGGCCCAGGCCGGTGTGTTCGGTGATGTCGGCTTCCACCACCGGGCTGCCGGGTTGAAGCGCGAGCGTGGAGATCATTGCTTCGATGGTGTCGTAGGCCACGTCGGCGGCACGCCGTTTGGGCAGCAGGGCGCTTGGGATCGATGTGGGCATGTCGGCGATGTTCATCGTGGTGTTCCCTGGTCGGATGGTAGGTCTGCCAAGGCCATGATGTCATGCCACAGCCCAACCGGGACTGCTATGCCCTGGCGTGCACTGGCCTCCCGGGCGGCAAAGCGCCGCTGCGAAGGCAGGCGCGCGCCCTGCGCGGCGATGGAGTCCAGCAGCTGTTCCGCGCGCGCCGTTTGTGCCTCGCTGTCGCCGCCTGCAAAAGTGGCGGGATCAAAGGCCAGCACCAGTTCCCCGTGGCATGGCGCCACGCCTGCGCCGTCGTCAAACGTGAGCGACTCGCGGCTGGTCCAGTCGCCAATCAGGGCGCCCGCCATCAATTCCACCATGGTGGACAGCGCCGATCCCTTGTGCCCGCCAAAGGCGAGCATGGCGCCGCGCGCCACGGCCACGGGGTCGGTGCTGGGCTGGCCCTCAGCATCCACGCCGCAGCCTTCGGGCAGCGGCTGGCCAGCCCGGCGATGCAGTTCCAGGTCGCCGCGTGCGATGGCGCTGGTGGCAAAGTCGAATACGTAGGGATTGGGGCCGGGGCGGGGCCAACCGAAGGCGATGGGGTTGGTGCCAAAAAGCGGTTGGCTACCGCCTGCGGGCGCCACCCAGGCATGGCTGGGCGTGAGGGCCAGGGCCGCGAGGCCGTGCGCGGTAATGGCTTCGATCTCGGGCCACAGGGCCGAGAAGTGAAAGCAATGGCGAATGACCAGCGCGCCCAGGCCGTGGCGGCGCGTGGCCTCGACCAACGCCGGCAGGCCACGCTCAAAGGCGAGCGGTGAAAAGCCGAACTGCGCATCCACCTGGACGATGGGGCCGCCAGTGGTGCTCACGGTGGGCTTTGCATCGAGCTGTACCTTGCCCGCGCGCACGGCATCAAAGCAACTGATGAGGCGGTACACGCCGTGCGACTGGCAGGCGTCGCGCTGGCCGGCCACGATGACCTTGGCGATGGCTTGGACATGGGCATCACTCAGGCCCATGCGGGCCAGGGCGCGCTGGACGATGCTTGTCAGTTCCGCTTCGGGAACCTGCACCATGGCGGGGAAATCGGCGGACGCAGAGGTCATATCCGAGGAACACTTTCGTGAGTGGGTTCGCTGCCGGCGTCGGCCAGCGTGGCGATGCGTGCGGGGGAAAGCAGGTGCCGCGCGGGCTGCGGCGCCCAGCCGTACAGCACCTGCGCGGCCGCGCCGCAAATGCGGCCTTGGCAGGCGCCCATGCCGCAGCGCGTGTGCAGCTTGGCGTCGATCCAGCTGCTGCGTGCTTGCAGCGCGCCGTGTGCCACGTCTTCGCAGCGGCAGACGAACGTGTCGGGCCGGGGCAGGGCAGCGAGGGCCTCGGCGCGCAGCGGAAAGTGGCGGTGCAGGGCATCGGCAAACGCATTCCAGCGTGCGAGCGGGTGTTGCAGGGCTTGCGCTGCTGCGGACTCGCCCGCTGCGGCATGGCCCGCGATGGCGCCTTGTACCAGCGCACGTTCGCTGCCGCCAAAGCCCGTGCACTCGCCAGCGGCGTAGATGCCGGGCACGGTGGTCTGCATCAGTGCATCGACCTGCAGGCCGCTGCGTTCGCCAAGGATGCAACCCAGCATTTGCCCCAGATGCGTGTTGGGCACCAGGCCAAAGCCGCAGGCGATGCGCTCGCACGCCAGCTGCTCCACGGTGTTGCCGCGTTGCAGGCGCACGGCTTTCACCTGCGTGCTTCCCAACGCCTCCAGTACATGGGCGTTGGCGCGCAGGCCGGGGTGCAGCAGCGTGGGTGCTTGCCAGGCCTTGGCAGGCCAGCGAACCAGTTGTGCGGCGAAGGCGGCGAGGGCGCCCCAGGACGCCATTTCGGCCACGCGCAGCACCTGCGCGCCGGCCTTGCGCGCCGTGCTCGCTGCCGCCAGCAGCAGCGGGCCGGTGCCCGCAACGACGATGCGCTGGTCGCGCACATTCAGCCCTGCCTTGATGAGCGCTTGCAGGCCGCCTGCGCCGGTGACGCCGGGCAGCGTCCAGCCGGGGAAGGGCAGCAGCAACTCGCGCGCGCCGGTGCAGAGGATCAGGCGGCTGGCGTGCTGCGTCCAGCCGCGCGTGGCGTTCTCCAAAATCAGGGACGCTGCGTCGCCCGTGCTGGCGCGCTCGCCCAGGCCCACCACGCGGGTGCCGCAGAGGATTTCGATGTTGGTGTGGCGCGCCAAAGCCCTGCGGTGCTGGCGTGCCAGCGGCGGCAGTTGCACGCCGGGGCCATCGCGCCAGATTTGCCCACCGGGCGCGGGGTTGTCGTCCACGACGGCGATGCGCATACCGCTCCCCGCTGCCGCCAGCGCCGCTGCCATGCCGGCCGGGCCAGCGCCGATGATGAGCAAGTCGCAGCGTGTGGGTGTTGTTCTGGTCATGTGGTGCCTGCCGGTTGTGCGGAGCTGGTGGTGATGTGCATGCCGTCTTCGCACACCGTCTGGCAGGCCAGGCGCTCGCGGCCGTTGATGAGCACGCGGCATTCGTGGCACACGCCCATGCCACACAGCGGTGCGCGCCACTGGCCGCTGACGGACAGGCGCGTGCAGCCCGGTGGTTGCTGCGCGAGGGCGGCGGCCACGCTGCTGCCTGCGGGCACGCGCACAAGCACACGCGCCGCACCCACCTGCACTTCGACCATCGCTGCGGTGTTCTTCATGCGGCGCACTCCTGCACAAACCGAGTGGCTGCGTAGGGCGCCGGGTCTATGGGCGCCGCCGTGCCCAGCATGCTGGAGGCAATCAAACGGGCCGTGGCGGGGGCCGTGGTCACGCCCAGGCCTTCGTGTCCTACCGCCAGCCACAGGTGCTCGCGCTCTGGGTGCCGGCCGATGATGGGCAGACCGTCCGGCGTGGCGGCGCGAAAACCTGTCCAGGTGCGGATCGCGTTGCGCTCGGCCAGTGACGGCACGTACTCGATAGCGCGCCGCAGCATGCGTGCCAGCACGGCGTTGTCGACGGCCGGCTCCAGCGTGTCGAACTGGCGCGATGATCCCAGCAGCCACTGGCCCGTGGGGCGGGGCTGCAGGTTGAAGGCGACGGAGGTGCCTTCGGTCTGGTGGGCGTTTTTGACGTAGCCCAGCTCCACCAGTTGGTGGCGCACGGTGGCGCTGCCCCGGTCGGTAATCGCCAGGTGCCCTTTCTTGGGGCGTATGGGCAGCTCGGGGCAAAACTGCGTGGCATGGATGCCAGCGGCCAGCAGCACGGCGCCGCCGTCGCGCACGCTGCCGTCGCTGCAGTGCACACGGCGGCCTTCAATGCGGCTGGCGTGCAGTGCCTCGACCTGGATAGGGGTTGCGGCACGGCCCAGCAGCCATTCGGCAGCGTTGGGGGCGTAGACCATGCTGTCGCCGCCTACCCGCAGGGCGCCATGCAGGCCGGGGCGCAGCACGGGCTCCAGTGCGGCCAATTCGCGGGCACTGAGCAGTTCGCAAGCAATGCCATGGGCCTGCAGGCGTGCGCGCTTGTGCTCGGCCTCCTGCATTTCTTCGGCGTCTTGGGCCACCCACAGCGTGCCGCAGGCGTTGAACGCGGTGCCCGGTGCTTCGGCCGCCATGCGCGGCGCCCAGGCTTGCCACTGCGAGAGCGAGGCCTGGCTGAGCGCCAGTTCGGCCGGGTTGTCGTCCATTACCACCAGATGGCCCATGCCGGCGTTGGTGGCGCCGCCCAGGCGCGCGTCGAGCACCAGCACGCGCTGGCCCGCATTGGCCAGGGCATGGGCGCAGGCCGCGCCGACCATGCCGGCGCCGATGACGATAACGTCGTAAGTAGCCATAGCCTTAAAGCTGAATGCCCCAGCCAAACGGGTCGTCCCGCTCGATCAGCAGCGTGGCTTCGGCGCTCATGAAGGCGCGGCCGCGCAGCGTGGGGATGAGCTGGTCGCCCTCCATGGCATAGCTGGCTTCGAACTGGCTGCCGATGATGCTGGCCTGGCGCCACACCTGGCCAGGCTGCAGCTTGCCGTCAGCGGCCAGGCAGGCAAGCTTGGCGCTGGTGCCGGTGCCACAGGGTGAGCGGTCGTAGGCGCCGCCGGGGCAGAGCACGAAGTTGCGGCTGTCGGCCTGCGCGTCGTCGGCGAACAGCTCGATGTGGTCAATCAGGCCACCGTCGCTGCCGCGCACGCCTTGCACCTCCAGCGCCTTTTGTACGGCGAGGGCAAAGGCGGTGAGCGCGGCGAGGTTGTTGCTCTCCACGCGCTGCTGGTGCGCCGTAACCAGGAAGAACCAGTTGCCGCCCCAGGCCACGTCGCCGGTCACCGGGCCATAGCCCGGCACTTGCAATGTCATGTGGTGGTGCAGGCGGCGGGCCGGCACGTTGCGCACGCTGACCGAGCCGTCGGTGTGCAGCGTGGTCTGCACCGTGCCCACGGGCGTCTCGATGCCGTGCACACCCGGCTGGATGCGGCCCAGATAAGCCAGCGACGCCACGAGGCCAATCGTGCCGTGCCCGCACATGCCCAAGTAGCCGCTGTTGTTGAAGAACACCACGCCGGCGGCGTTGCGCGCATCCACGGGCGGGCACAGCAGGGCGCCCACGATCACGTCGTTGCCACGAGGCTCCAACACGGTGGCGGTGCGCCACTGGTCGTGCTGCGCCGCCAGCAGAGCGCGGCGCTCGGCCATGCTGCCATTCCCTAGGTCGGGGAAGCCGTCCACCACCAGCCGCGTGGGTTCGCCGCCGGTATGGGAGTCGATGATCTTGATGCGTTGCATGGAAACAATCCAAAAAAATGGCCTGCAGATCGTGCAGGCCATGAAACCCCGTGGAGCACGGGGGTTGGAGACGACCGTTTACCTGCAGTACTTTTAACCTGCAGTATTCAATAGCTGGCGAGCGGCACGGGCACTGCGTTGCGGAAGGTGCTGACGGTGATGGGGGCCTGCTTCAGATTGCCCTTGGCATCGTACGCGTAGGTTCCCGCAACGCCCTTGTAGCTGTTGGCATACATGTATGCACCGACCTTTTGGGGATCAATCGAATCGGCCTTTTCCATGGCGTTGCCGATCAGCATGGTCTGGTCGTAGTACGAGGCGGCGTAGGCATCAGGATCGCGCTTGAAGTGTGCCTTGTACTTGGCCTTGAAGGCTGCGCCAGCGTCGATTTTGTCCAGCATGGTGCCGCCCTGGGCGCAGAACACGGTGTCGTTCACGGCATCGCCGCCGAGCTTGCCCACTTCCGGGCTGCACAGCGTGTCGCCGCCGAGCAGCTTGGCTTTCATGCCCAGTTGCTTCATCTGGCGCGCCATGGGGGCTGCCTGCGGAGCGTAGCCACCGAAGAAGATGGCTTCGGGCTGCTTGGCCTTCAGGTTGGTCAGGATGGCGAGGAAGTCGGTCGACTTGTCGGTGGTGAATTCCTGGCCGACGATGTTGAGGCCCAGCTTCTTGGCTTCCTTGGAGAATTCGTCGGCAACGCCCTGGCCAAAGGCCGTGCGGTCGTCGATGACGGCGACGTTCTTCACCTTCATCACGTTGGCGGCGTAGGTGGCCATGTTCGAGCCGATCTGCGTGTCGCTGGCGATGATGCGGAACAGGTTCTTGTAGCCGTTGTCGGTCACCTTGGGGTTGGTGCCCACGGTGGACACCATGGTGCCGCCCTGGCTGTAGACGCGCGATGCCGGAATGGCCACGCCGGAGCAGTAGGGGCCCATGACGAATTTCACGCCATCGTCGACGAACTTCTGTGCCACGCTGACGCCCGAGCGCGCGTCGCACTGGTCGTCTTCGGAGTCGAGTTTGAACTCAAGGGTCTTGCCGCCGACCTTGATCTTCTTGGCGTTGAGTTCTTCCACCGCCATGCGCACGCCGTTCTCGTTGTCCTTGCCAGCAAAGGCGTTGGCGCCAGAGAGCGGACCGCTGTGGCCGATGGTGACGACCTGGGTCTGCGCTTGGGCCGGGCCGGCGAAGGCGAGGGCGACGAGGACCGCGGTACTGGAAATGGCAAATTTCATCGGAAATCCTTTCGTTGAGAATCTTTCAGGATACAGACAGTATTCGGTCAGCATTCATTTTTAGAGCTTTCATTAGAAATGCTTTTACTGGTGAAGCGCTGATCACCCCGCCGAGCTTCAGGCGATGGACTGGTACTTGGCCGGGCGCGTCTCCAGCGCTCTTTTCACGATGCGTTCGATGAATGCACGCTCCTCGCCCACCAGGGGCATGCGGGGAAGGCGCATGTGCTCAGTGCCCGTGCCCGCCAGAAGGTCAATCAGCTTGAGGTTTTGCACCAGCTTGGCGGATACGTCCAGGTGCAACAGCGGTGTCATCCACTGGTAGAGCTTGAGGGCTTCGCCGTACTGGCCGGCCTTCATCAGGTCGTACAAGGCCACGGTTTCACGGGGGAAAGTGCAGCCCACGCCTGCCAGCAAGCCGTCACAGCCCAGCGCCAGACCTTCAAAGGCCAGGTCGTCCACGCCCAGGAACAGCTGGAACCGATCGCCCAGCGCCAGACGCAGGTCGGTGATGCGGCGAATGTCGCCACAGCTTTCCTTGATGGCAACGACCCATTCGCAATCGGCCAGTTCGGCGAAGTGCTCGGGTTTCAGGTCGACGCGGTAAGCGATGGGGTTGTTGTAGACCATGACGGGCTTCTTCGCCGCCTCGGCGATGGCGCGGACGTTGGCGATGGCTTCGCGCGCATCGGCCACGTAGATGACCGAGGGCATGACCATGTAGCCGTCTACACCCAGAGCATTGGCGCCCTGGACGAAACGCAGGGCTTCGCGGGTGGAGGTTTCCGACACATTGGCCAGCACGGGGATACGGCCCTTGGAAGTTTCTATGGCAATGCGCGTGACTTCGAGCTTTTCTTCCAGCGTGAGCGTGCTGAACTCGCCCAGCGAGCCGCAGGTGACGAGGCCATGGATGCCGTTGCGGATCTGGAAATCGATGTGGCGGGCCGTGCCTTGCGCATCAATGCTCTCGTCGGCGTGGAACTTGGTGGTGACGGCGGGGAAGATGCCTTGCCAGCGGGGATTGCTCATGAGGACTCCGGGACTGAAGAATTTGGGGAGGAAAAACGGCGCTTGCGTGCGCAGGAGGAAATCACGTATGCAGCAAATATATTAGAAAGATATCAAAATGCATACAAGGGTTTTCCCTGGATGGTGGCCGTGTGTGCCGTCGCCCACCGTGACAGACCGAAAAGTCGGCATCGCCTGGCATCGCTTTAAAATTACGGGTTGTCTCGCCTGCGCGCAGCGCGCGTCGCCCCCTTGATCCTTCCGCCGAGAACCACCCCATGACACGCCCCGCTTCCGTTGCCGACATTCGCAAGAGCTTTCTGGATTTTTTTGTGTCCAAGGGCCACACCATCGTGCCTTCCAGCTCGCTGGTGCCCGGCAACGACCCGACGCTGATGTTCACCAATTCGGGCATGGTGCAGTTCAAGGATGTGTTCCTGGGCACCGACAGCCGGCCCTACAAACGGGCGGTATCGGTCCAGGCCTGCCTGCGCGCTGGCGGCAAGCACAACGACCTGGAGAACGTGGGCTACACCGCGCGCCACCACACTTTCTTCGAGATGCTCGGCAACTGGAGCTTTGGCGACTACTTCAAGCGGGAATCCCTGAAATGGGCCTGGGAGCTGCTGACCGAGGTCTACAAGCTGCCGCCCGAGCGCCTGCTGGCGACGGTGTACCAGGAGGACGACGAGGCCTACGACATCTGGACCAAGGAGATCGGCCTGCCCCCCGAGCGCGTCATCCGCATTGGCGACAACAAGGGCGGGCGCTACAAGTCCGACAACTTCTGGATGATGGCCGACACCGGCCCCTGCGGCCCGTGCAGCGAAATCTTCTACGACCACGGCGACCACATCCCCGGTGGCCCTCCGGGCAGCCCGGACGAAGACGGCGACCGATTCATCGAAATCTGGAACAACGTGTTCATGCAGTTCGATATGGCCGAAGACGGTTCCGTCACGCCGCTGCCCGCACCGTGTGTGGACACCGGCATGGGCCTGGAGCGCCTGGCCGCCATCCTGCAGCACGTGCACAGCAACTACGAAATCGACCTGTTCGACGCGCTGATCAAGGCCGCCGCGCGCGAGACGGGTTGTGACGACCTCGCCAACCCCTCGCTCAAGGTGATTGCCGACCACATCCGCGCCACGGCCTTCCTGGTGGCCGACGGCGTCATTCCCGGCAGCGAAGGGCGCGGCTACGTGCAGCGGCGCATCGTCCGCCGCGCCATCCGCCACGGATACAAGCTGGGCAAGAAGACGCCGTTCTTCCACAAACTGGTGGCCGACCTGGCAATTCTGATGGGCGATGCCTACCCCAAGCTGCGCGAGCAGGAGGCCCGCATCACCGAGGTGCTCAAGGCCGAGGAAGAGCGCTTCTTTGAAACGCTGGCCACGGGCATGGACATCCTGGATGCGGCCTTGCAGGGCGGGGTGCGGCAATTGCCGGGCGACGTGGCCTTCAAGCTGCACGACACCTATGGCTTTCCGCTCGACCTCTCGGCCGACGTGTGCCGCGAGCGCGGCCTCACGGTGGACGAGGCCGGCTTTCACGCCGCCATGGACAAGCAAAAAGCCCAGGCCCGCGCCGCCGGCAAGTTCAAGATGGACAAGGCGCTCGACTATGCCGGCGAGCTGAACCAGTTCACCGGCTATGAGCATCTGTCGGAAACTGCAAAAATCGTAGCTATCTACGTAGATGGGACAAGCGCTGCGGCCCTAAAAACGGGTCAAAACGGCGTGGTGGTGTTGAACAGCACGCCTTTCTATGCCGAGAGCGGCGGCCAGGTGGGCGACCAGGGGGTGCTCACCAGCGGCTCGGCCCGCTTTGCGGTGGACGATACGCAGAAGATCCGCGCCGACGTTTTTGGCCACCACGGCACGCTCGCCGAAGGCAGCCTGAACGTCGGCGACAGCGTGCAGGCGCAGGTGAACGCGCAAGTGCGCGCCGCCACCATGCGCAACCACTCGGTCACCCACCTCATGCACAAGGCGCTGCGCGAAGTGCTGGGTGGCCATGTGCAGCAAAAGGGCAGCCTGGTCAACGCCGAGCGCACGCGCTTCGACTTTGCGCACAACGCGCCTGTGACGCCCGCGCAGATCCGCGACATCGAGCAGCGCGTGAACCAGGAAATTCTGGCCAACCAGGCGACGCAGGCGCGGGTGATGGACATTGAATCGGCGCAGAAGACCGGCGCCACCATGCTGTTTGGCGAAAAATACGGCGAAACGGTGCGTGTGCTCGACATCGGCAGCAGCCGCGAACTGTGCGGCGGCACCCACGTGCAGCGCACCGGCGACATCGGCCTGTTCAAGGTGGTGGGCGAGAGCGGTGTCGCCGCTGGCGTGCGCCGCATCGAGGCGGTGACGGGCGCCAACGCGCTGGCCTACCTGCAAAGCCTGGAAGATACCGTGAACCAGGCCGCCGGCGTGCTGAAGTCGCCCGTGGCCGAACTCACCGGCCGCATCGGCCAGGCGCTGGAGCATGCGCGCGCGCTGGAAAAGGAAGTCGCCGCGCTCAAGGGCAAGCTCGCTTCCAGCCAGGGCGACGAATTGCTCGGCCAGGCGGTGGAGGTCAAGGGCCTCAAGGTGCTGGCGGCCGTGCTGCCCGGCGCCGACGCCAAAACCCTGCGCGACACCATGGACAAGCTCAAGGACAAGCTGAAGACGGCCGCCATCGTGCTCGCAGCCGTCGAGGGCGGCAAGGTGCAGATCGCCGCTGGCGTGACGCCGGACGCGATGGGCCGCGTCAAAGCCGGCGAGCTGGTGAACTTTGTCGCCAGCCAAGTCGGCGGCAAAGGCGGCGGCAAGCCCGACATGGCCATGGCGGGCGGTACGGATGCGGCGGGCGTGCCTGCCGCCCTGGCATCGGTGGCGGGCTGGGTCGAGGCGCGCCTGTAAAACGGCGTGGCGCCGGCTTGGCCGCCGGCCACGGGCGGTGTTGGAAGACGCTATTTAAAATATAGCGCTTGACGCAGAATGGATAAGCGCTGAGGGCCAAAAACCCTAAAAATCAGCTTAGAAAAGCTCGACGTCTTCGTTGCTCACCTTGGCCGTCAGTTGGCCGCCGCTGATCAGGTCGTCGTAGTAGCACACGCGGTTGCGGCCGTTTTCCTTGGCGTAGTACAGCGCCTGGTCGGCCTTGCCCAATATTTCCACGGGGGCACCGGTGTCGGTGGACACGAAGCCCAGGCTCACCGTGATCCGGCCTACCTGGGGGAACGGGTACGACTCCACCGAGGTGCGAAAGCGATTGAAGACGCGGTGCGCTGTCTCCAGCGTGGTCGAGCGCAGCAGCACCACGAACTCTTCGCCACCGAAGCGGAAAATGCGGTCGTGGCTGCGAAAAGAGTTGCGCAGAATGTTGGCCACCAGGATCAGCACCTCGTCGCCGTACAAGTGGCCAAAGCGGTCGTTGACCAATTTGAAGTGATCGATGTCCACCACCGCCAGCCAATGCTGGGTGCCTGCCGTTGGACTCGCGCGGGGGTCCATGGTGCCATCGGGGCGCAGATGGGGCCGCGTCTCGGACGGCGCACTACCGGCTTGCCGGGCAAACTGCTCATCAAAAGTCTTGCGGTTGAGCAAGCCGGTCAGCGCGTCGCGCTCGCTGTAGTCGAGCAGGCTCTGGTAATTTTGGTAGACCTGAAGAATCCCGGTAATGACATGGAGCTTTTGTGCCGAGAACGGGCGCGACTGGGTAATTTCGAGGCAACCTGTAACCTTGTCTTGCATCCAGATCGGTAGCCACAGCCGGCGGCGCCCCTTGCCCAGGGTCGATTGCGCGCTGCCCTCATGCCGGGCAATGCACTCTTGCAGCGCGGGCAGTTCACTGAGTGGCACCCGGTGCGGGTCGTGTGCAGCGTCCATGGTGGCCGACAACCAGCGCCCGTTCTCCAGCCAGGTGCGCGGGCGCACGTGCAGTGCGTCATTGCAGGAAAACACCTCCAGCGCGCGCACGTCCAGAATTCCAGCCAACTCTTGCAGCGTGGACAGCACCGAAACTTCGAGCCGCAAGTGGTCGCGGTGCCCGGTCATTTCCACCAGGTTTTGCAGGATCGGGGACATGGTCAAGGCAAGAGCTCCTTTGCGTCAGGCGCGGCGCAAAAATACCAAATCCCACACCCCATGCCCCAATTTCAGGCCGCGGTTCTCGAACTTGGTGAGCGGCCGATAGGCCGGTTGCGGCGCGTAGCCTGGTGCGGTGTTGGTCAGCAGCGGCTCGGCAGAGAGCACTTGCAGCATTTGCTCGGCATAAGGCTGCCAGTCGGTGGCGCAGTGCAAATAGCCGCCAGGTGCCAGACGCGAGGCCAGCCGCGCCACCAAAGCGGGCTGGATGAGGCGGCGTTTGTGGTGCTTTTTCTTGTGCCAGGGGTCGGGAAAGAAAATGTGCACGCCGGCCAGGCTGCCGGGCGCGACCATGTGCTCCAGCACCTCGACGGCGTCGTGCTGGACGATGCGGATATTGGTCTGCCCCTGCTCGGCAATGCGCTTGAGCAGGGCACCCACACCGGCCTCGTGCACTTCGCAGCAGAGGAAATTGTCTTGCGGCCGCACGCTGGCAATGTGGGCCGTGGCCTCGCCCATGCCAAAGCCGATCTCCAGGATGAGCGGGGCGCTGCGCCCAAACACGGCGGCTGGCTCCAGCGTTGATTCCTGGTAGGGCACCAGCAGTTGCGGGCCCAGGCTTTCAAAAGCCCGCGCCTGCGCCGCCGTGGTGCGGCCAGCGCGGCGCACAAAGCTCTTGATGGTTTTGGGATAGGCAACGCCAGGCGGGGCGCCGACGATTGCTGTATCTGGAACGTGTGGTGTCACAGGGTGGGATTGTAGAGAGCGCGCCAAGCCATCGCCCAGTGTGCCAGCGCATCCGCGACGCGGGTTTGCGTTGGAACAGGGGGCAAGTCCAATGTTTTCGCTGCGTGTTGCAGCGCTTTCAGCGGTGCAGACGTGTCCAGCGGTGGCGCGCCATGTTGCTTGGAGAGTTTCTCGCCGTCGGCACCGCGCACCAGCGGCGTGTGCAGATAACGCGGGGTGGGGAGGCCGAGCGCCGCCTGCAGCAGCATCTGGCGCGGCGTGTTGTCGGCCAGGTCTTCGCCGCGCACCACATGGGTGATGCCCTGGGCGGCGTCGTCCACCACCACGGCGAGCTGGTAGGCCCACAGGCCGTCGGCGCGCTGGAGGACGAAGTCGCCCACCTCGGCGGGCACGTTCTGCGTTTGCACGCCCAGGCGGCGGTCGGTCCAGGTCAGCAGGTTGTTTGCTATTGAAAACCTAGCTGTTCGCGCTTGTCCACATTGCGTTAACTGCCATTTTGACCAATATTTTTCACAGGCAAAGCGCCAGGCGCGTGGTGCACGGCCCTGCAGGCCGGTGCGGCATGTACCGGGGTAGGGCAGGGGGTGGTGGCGCGTCGGGATGCGACCCGCCGCCGCGTGCGCCGCAGCAATGTCGGCGCGCGAACAAGCGCAAGGGTAGGCCAGGCCCGAGCGCACCAGCGCGTCGAGCGCTTGTTGGTAGGCGGCGGTGTGCTGCGACTGCCACAGCGGCGCCTCGTCGGCCTGCAGGCCGAGGTCGGCGAGCTGGCGCAACAGGGTCTCACCCGCTTGTGGGCTGCAGCGGGGGGTGTCCACGTCTTCGATGCGCACCAGCCAGCGGCCGCCAGCGGCGCGCGCGTCAAGCCAACTGGCCAGCGCCGCCACCAGGGAACCTGCGTGCAGCACGCCGGTGGGGGAGGGGGCAAAGCGGCCCACGTAGGCGACCATGCTCAGACAGGGCAATGGTTTTCGTGATCGATGCGGGCGTGCAGACTTCGTCGGCGCTCTTTTACGCCACGGCAAGCGCCAGCTCCAGCCCGGAGATAAACGCGTCTTCCACGCGGTGGCCCAGGCACCAGTCGCCGCACATGCCCAGCGCTTCGGCGGCGTTCCAGACATGGCTGCAACCGAGCGGCTCCAGTGTTTGCGCCTGCTCCCAGCACACGGCGTGGGCGTAGTCGGGTTCGGCGTGGATGCCGGTAATTTCGGCAAACGCCTTGAGCAGCTTGCCTTTGACGCGCTGTTCGTCGTCGTGCAGGTGCTCGCGTGACCACTCGGGGCTGGCCTGCACCGTCCAGCGCTCGACTTCGCTGCGACGTGGCTTGGACGATTCGCGCGCCAGCCAGGCCACGCGGTGGTGGGTGCTGCGCGCGGCGCTCCATTGCGGCCCCAGCGTGGTGAGCCCCGGGCGCACGGCCTGGGGGTAGGCGAGCATCAAAGTCCAGCAAGGGGCGGTGCGCACGTCGGCCACCGCGGCGGCCAGGCCGGCATCGAGGTTGCTGGCGCGCAGCAAGGCGGCGGCGTGCTCGGCTGGCTGGGCCAGCAGCACGGCGTCAAAACCAGCGAACACCTGCGCTCCACCGTCGCTCGTGCTGGTGCGCACTTGCCAGCCGCGCGCCTGTACGCGGTCGTGCTCGATGCTGTTGACGCGTTGCTCGGTGTGCAGACGTCCGGCCTGCACCAGTGGCTGCGCCCAGGCGGTCACCAGGTCTTCCATACCGGGGCAGGCCACCCAGTGCGGCTCTGACACCGGCAGGCTGGCTGCCGCCACGCGGCCTGCGGCGTCGAGCACCCGGATGGCGTTGGCGCCCCAGGGGCGGCATACCTGGGGTACGGTGGCCAACACCTCTTCGAACCGCGCATCACGCACGGTAAAGTATTGCGCGCCGGCATCAAAACTGCCAAACGGTGTTTGCAAGCTGGCCATGCGTCCGCCGGGACGGGCCGCTTTTTCAAACAGCGACACCTCGTGGCCAGCTTGCACCAGCGTGCGAGCGCAGACCACGCCTGCCATCCCGGCACCCACGATTGCAAAATGGCGCGGAGCTGTTGCCGGTGCTGTCGGGTGGGAGCTGCGTTTGGGGCGAGATGCGGAAGTAGATTGGGTGCGCATGCGGTTCCTTGGTGCGGTATGGGGTAAAGCCACTCTAACGCAGCGCAGAGGCGCTGAATGCAATGCTTGCGTAGAGCCTGTGCGTGGTGTAGGTTCGGCGCACAGAAGCGCACTATGGCGCGCGGTGCAGCAGCGCTTCTTCGACCTTGCCTGCCAGTTGCGAGATGGCCAGTGCCGCGGGGCAGCCCGGCATTTGCAGCAGCAGCAACTGGCGCCGCATGACGGCCTCGCGCACGCTGGGGTCCACCGGAATGTCGCTCAGGTGCATCAGCCGCATGGGCTTGCCCGATTCGGTGGTGACGAAGCGGTCCAGCACCTGCTGCAACTGGCTGGCAATGGCACGGCCATCGCCGGGGCGGGCCGCCTGGTTGACGATGAGGCGCACATGCTGGCGCTTTTGCTGCATCGCCAGCACCTTGATGGCAGCGTAGGCGTCGGTGAGGGAGGTCGGCTCAGGCGTGGCCACGATCAGCACTTCGGATGCCAGCGACACGGAAAACAGCACCACGTCGGAAATGCCGGCGCCGGTGTCGAGCAGGATCACGTCGTAGCGCGGCGCGAGCGTCTGGATGACGCTCAGAAACTGGTTGCGCACCTCGGGGGTGAGGCGCGAATACTCGACCATGCCGGACCCCGCCAGCAGCACCGAGAAGCCGCCGGGGGCGGTAATGACGGCGTCGTCCAAGTTGGCTTTGCCGGTGAACACGTCGTGCAGCGTGATCTTGGGGTACAGGTTGAGCACCACATCAAGGTTCGCCAGGCCCAGGTCGGCATCGAGTACCAGCACGCGCTGGCCGCGGCGGGTGAGCGCCGCCGCCAGATTGGCGGAGACAAAGGTCTTGCCAACGCCGCCCTTGCCGCTGGTGATCGCAATGATGCGCGCACCCGGCGTGCTGTTGGCGCCGGGCGCCGGGCCTGGGGCAGACGAAGGGGAGGATGGCGCTTCGCTCATCGTGAGCTTTCAGTGATCGATTGTGGCGTGCGCTTGCAGGAGCCTGGACATCTGCTGCAACCTGGCCCAGGGCCGCCGCGCACGGGCCGCCCTGCTGCACTGGCGGCGCCACCCTTCCCGCAGCGCGCAGCAATGCGAGAAAAGTGGGAAGCGGCGAAGCCACTCAGGGGGTTGTATGTCATTTCAGTAGGCGCTGTCGCTGGAGTTCATCGGGGGCAACTCGCCCCATCCAGAAGGAGTGTAGAGCGGCGCGAACAGCAGGTTTTTTTCTTCTGCGCTGACGGTACTGCTGGGTTGTTCTTCAATGCAGACGCGGTTGCGGCCTTCGGATTTGGCGCGGTAGAGCTGAGAATCTGCCCGATTCGTCCACAGGCCGGTGGTGGAGCGTATCCATTGCAGCGCAAAGGCGCCGCCAATGCTCAGCGTGACATGCAAAGTCGTGTTGGGGCCCAGTTTGATGGGTGTGGCCGCCACGACCCGGCGAATGCGTTCGGCGACGGCACGGCCAAATTCCGCCTGGCAGGCGGGCAGCACAATGGCAAATTCCTCGCCGCCGTAGCGCGCCAAGGTGTCCATCGGGCGGACGCAACTGGCCAATGTGCGCGCGACCACTTGCAATACCCGGTCGCCCGCCACATGGCCATAGGTGTCGTTGACGCGCTTGAAATGGTCGATGTCGAGCATCATCAGCAAGGCCGCTTCCCCGGAGCGGGCCACGCGGTCCACCTCGCGCTCGAGTGCGGCGTGGAAGTGGCGGCGGTTGGCCAGGCCGGAGAGAGGGTCGCGCAAGGAGAGCTCGCACAAGGAGTCGACCACCGTCTGAAGGTAAGCGGTCGGGCTTGCGGCCGCATGCGGCAGAGGCGCTGGCTGGTCGGTGCCTTGCCCGATCAACGCCAAGGCCGTATCCAAACGCAATGCGCGCAGGTCAACGAGGGAGGGGGGCGCAGTATCGGACACGGAAGATAGGGAAGGGGCTGGTCCGAAGTGTAACGTGGGCGATCTGCTGCAAGGGCCGCTTCTTTGCGCCAGCCGGCGGTGCAGCGAAAGCGCGCCACTGGAAGGCCTTGCTGCGGCCTGGTCCTACAGCGCATTGGGCCGTCGCTGACGCGGCCGTGTCGCCAGCGTGCCTACAGTACGCAGCATCTGTAGGCATTGAGGACATCCCCATGACGAAAAATACTCCCTCTTCCAGCGTGCTGGCACGTCTTTCCGCCATCATTGCTGTCACCGCATTCTCTTTCGGGCTGGCGGCATGCGACAAGGCGCAAGAGTCCCCTACCGTGGGGCAGAAGCTCGACTCAGCCGTGCAAAAGGCCGATCAAGCCTCCGAGGACGCCAAGGCCAAGGCCGACCAGGCGCTCAAAGCCACCGAAAACAAGCTGGAGCAAGGCGCCAGCAAGGTTGAAAGTGCTGCCAACCAGGCCGGTGACGCGATGAAAGATGCCGCTCACTCGGCAGGCGCCTTGGCCGAGGACGCCTCTATTACGGCGAAAGTTTCCGCCGAACTGGCCAAGGATTCGGAACTGAGCGCCATCAAGATCGACGTGGACACCAAGGGCGGCGCGGTTCGCTTGAGCGGTCCGGCGCCCAGCCAGGCCGCCAAGGACCGGGCGAGCACCTTGGCCCAGAGTGTCGAAGGCGTCAAATCGGTTGACAACGAATTGGTGGTTGGCAAAAGCTGAGCGGCGCTGCCATGCAGTGCGCGCTAGGATGCGCGCATGAACCCTACCGCCTCCCCCGACACACCAGAATCGGCGCTCGACACCCGGCTCATTCACCACGCCTACCAGCCGCCCGGCGGCTTTGTGGCGCCGCAGCCGGCGGTGCACAAAGCCTCCACCGTCATTTTTCCGAACGTCGCCGCCATGCGCGCGCGCGAGTGGAAGGACAAGAGCGGCTACACCTACGGGCTGCATGGCACGCCCACCACCTTTCTTCTCGAAGAGCGCTTGTGCGCCTTGGAGGGTGGTGCGCAGTGCCTGCTCGTTCCAAGCGGATTGGCGGCGATCAGCACGGTGTCGCTCGCGCTGCTGCGCACAGGGGACGAGGTCCTGTTGCCCGACAACGCCTACGGCCCCAATCGCGCGCTGACCGAGTCCTTGCTGGCCCAGTTTGGCGTGCGCCATGCGGTGTACGACCCCATGGATTTGGCCGACTTGGCGCAGCGCATCGGGCCGACCACACGGCTGGTCTGGCTGGAAGCGCCGGGCTCGGTCACGCTGGAGTTTCCTGATCTCGTGGGCCTGGTGCGCCTGTGCCGGGAGCGTGGCGTGCTGACGGCGCTCGACAACACCTGGGGTGCGGGCCTGGCGTTTTCGCCTTTCGATTTGCTGCGGGATGCCAGTGGCGCTCTGGCGGTGGATGTCAGCGCGCACGCGTTGACCAAATACCCCAGCGGCGGTGGCGACGTGCTCATGGGCAGCATCGTGACGCGCGAGCCGGCTGTGCATCTCAGGCTCAAATTGGCGCACATGCACCTGGGCCTGGGGGTGGGCGCCAACGACGTGGAAACCATTTTGCGAGCACTCCCCAGCATGGGCCTGCGTTACCGGGCGCACGACAAGGCGGCGCGCACGTTGGCGCGGTGGTTGGCAGAACAGCCGGCGATCGCGCAGGTGCTCCACCCCGCATTGGCAGGTTCGCCTGGCCATGCCCATTGGCAATCGCTGTGCGGTGCCGCCCATGCTGGCGAGGGCGCTGCGGCGGGTATTTTCAGTGTGGTGCTTGATGCGCGCTACAGCCAGGCGCAGGTGGATGCGTTTTGCGATGCCTTGCGCTTGTTCAAGCTGGGGTACAGCTGGGGCGGCCCGATCAGCCTGGTGGTGCCCTACGACATCGCGAGCATGCGCAAGCGTGCGCCAGCGCACCTTGCTGCGGGAACGGTGGTGCGCTTTTCCGTGGGGCTGGAAGATGTGGCCGACTTGCGCGCCGACCTCGCGCAGGCGCTGCAGACGCTGGACCGCTAGCCAGGCTGGCTCTTGCGGGGGGTGGTAGCAGGAGGGAGTGGGCAGAGGGGAGTGGCAAGGGGCAGTGTTTTCCACGATGCCTTGGCGCCGGTTTTGCAGGAGGATGCAAATTCCCTACTTAATTTGTGGTTTTGAATCCGCAGGCGCTTGGCCTCGTGGGTTTCGACCCCCCGCCTGATGCCTCCTGCTCCTTTGCCTGCCGCGCCGACCGAAGTCGCGGCGCCTGTTGTCGTCCTCCAGCCCTTGCATTTTTCCGACCCGTTGCGCTGGCTGCGTGCCGCTGGCCGCGACCTGTGGGCGGCGCCTGGCATTGCAGCGTTCTACGGCATCTGCTTCTGGCTCATGGCGCTGCTGCTGGGCTGGGTGTTTCGCACGCGGCCGGAGTACGCCATGTCGCTTGCCAGCGGCTGCCTGCTGGTGGGGCCGTTCATGGCGATGGGCCTGTACGACACCAGCCGCCGGCGTGAGGCGGGTCTTGCGGTCGGCCTGTCGCATTCGCTGACCTGCTGGGACCGGCATCTGGGCAGCATGGGCATGCTGGTGTTGGTGCTGATCGTGCTGGAACTGCTGTGGGGGCGCGCTTCGCTGGTGGTGTTTGCTGTATTTTTCAATACCGGCATGCCCTCGACCACGGGTGTCGTGCAGGCCGTTTTCAATCCACAGAACTGGACGTTTGTCGCTGTGTACACAGCGGTGGGTGGGGCATTCGCTGCTCTGGTGTTTGCTACCAGCGTGGTGTCTATCCCCATGGTTCTGGATCGGGACATTGACGCGCTCAACGCTGCCATCACCAGTATCCGTGTGGTCGTGGAAAACCCCGGCGTCATGCTCTGGTGGGGCTTTCTGATCACCGCGCTGGTGGTGCTCTCCCTGATGGCTTGGGGCGCAGGCCTTGTTCTGGTGGGGCCGCTGCTCGGCCATGCCAGCTGGCACGCGTACCGCGCAGCCGTTGCGCGGCTGCCTACCCCGGCGTGAAAGTAGGGGCATGCAGGCCGCCTGTTACAGTGGCCGTTCATTTAAGAGGCACACACATTGGCAACACCCAACTACGGATACGAGAAGCGCCAGCGCGAGCTTGCAAAAAAGAAGAAAAAGGAAGACAAATTGCGTGCTAAGGCCACGGGAGCGCGGCAGGGTGGCGCAGATGCGCCGTACTCCCATGGAGATGCGCCAGCGCCAGCCGACAGCCAGAACCCCACAGCTTCCTAACGCAGCAGTGGCTCCAGCGCCGGCCAGACGTTCTCCAGCATGCGGGGGTGCGCCTCTGCGCGCGGGTGGATGCGGTCGGCCTGGAACTGGCTGCTGGCATCGGGCCCGTCGGCAATGCCCTTGAGCAGGAACGGCACCAGCGCCGTCTGCTGCTCGCGCGAAACGTCCACGAACACGTCAGCGAACTTGCGCGCATAGCTTTGCCCATAGTTCGGCGGTACCTGCATGCCCAGCAACAGCACGCGGGCTCCGCTCGCCTTGGCGGCTTGCACCATGGCGCGCAGGTTGTCCGCGGTGCTCTGTAGCGGCAGGCCGCGCAAAGCGTCGTTCCCTCCGAGTTCAATCACCACGACGGTCGGTTGGTGCTGGCGCAGCAGTGCGGCCATGCGCGAGCGCCCGCCTGCCGTGGTGTCGCCGCTGATGCTGGCGTTCACCACGTTCCAGGGGGTTTTCCCCTTCGCCAGGCGCGCTTCCAGCAGTGCGACCCAGCCGCTGCCGCGGGCAATGCCGTATTCGGCGCTGAGCGAATCGCCCACCACCAGCACGGTGCGTGCCTGCACGCCGGCTGCGGCGTGTGCGGGCAGCCAAAGCCCCGCAGCGGCGCTTGCGAGCGCAGCCGAGATAAAGTCACGTCGATGCATGCTGCAATTCAAAACCCGGGGCCTTTCATGTCTGAACCCTCCGCACTCTCCACACCCATTATTGCCGTGGAGAAGCTGTGCAAGTCGGTGACCGACTCCACCGGCACGCTGCAGATCCTGCGCGACATCGATTTCACCGTGGCACCGCGTGCCACCGTGGCCATCGTCGGGGCCTCGGGCTCGGGCAAGAGCACGCTGCTGTCCCTCATCGCCGGGCTCGATACGCCCACCAGCGGAACGGTGCGCCTGGCCGGGCAGGATCTGTTTGCCCTGGACGAAGACGAGCGCGCCGCACTGCGCGCCCGGCAGGTGGGCTTCGTGTTCCAGAGCTTCCAGCTCATGGCCAACCTCACAGCGCTGGAGAATGTCATGCTGCCGCTGGAACTGGCCAACCGGCCGGGTGCCCGCCGTGCGGCGCAGGAGATGCTGGCGCACGTGGGCCTGGCGCAGCGGTTGAACCACTATCCCAAGGTGCTCTCGGGCGGCGAGCAGCAGCGGGTGGCGCTGGCGCGCGCCTTTGTCGTGCAGCCCTCGGTGCTGCTGGCCGATGAGCCCACCGGCAGCCTCGACTTCGCCACCGGCGAGACCATCATGGAACTGATGTTCCGCCTCAACCGCGAGCAGGGGACGACGCTGGTGCTGGTCACCCACGACCGCGGCATTGCCGAGCGCTGTGACACCAGCATCACCATTGAAGCCGGAGCAGTGGTAAAAACTTAAAGTCTTTTTGGCCTCTAGCGCTTATGGGGTAAGCGCTTGCAGCTATGAAAAATGTAGTTTATCCGCCGCCCGGATAATCTCCCCATGTCCAGCCCCAAAGTTCTCTTCGGCTTTCACGCCGTCGGTGTGCGCCTCAAGACGGCGCCGCAATCCATTGTCGAAATTTATTACGAGGCCACGCGGCGCGATGCCCGCATGCGCCAGTTTCTCGACCGGGCGCGCGAGGCGGGGGCCCGCCTGATCGAAGCCGACAGCCTGCGCATCGCCAAGCTGGCCGGCAGCCACGGCCACCAGGGCGTGGCCGCGCGCGTGCAGCCTCTGGCGCAGATCACATCGCTCGACGAACTGCTTGAAGACCTGGAGGCCAAGGGCACGGTCAACCCCTTGCTGCTGGTGCTCGACGGCGTGACCGACCCGCACAACCTGGGAGCCTGCCTGCGCGTGGCCGATGGCGCCGGCGCCCACGCGGTGATCGCCCCCAAGGACCACGCCGCCGGCATCAACGCCACGGTGGCCAAGGTGGCCAGCGGCGCCGCCGAGACCATGCCGTACTTCATGGTCACCAACCTGGCGCGCACGTTGGGCGAGCTCAAGGAGCGCAACATCTGGATCATTGGCACCAGCGACGATGCGCCGCGCACGCTCTACCAGGCGGACCTCAAAGGCCCCGTGGCGCTGGTGCTTGGCGCCGAGGGCGAAGGCATGCGCCAGCTCACGCGCAAGACGTGCGACGAGCTGGTGAGCATTCCCATGCGCGGCGCGGTAGAGAGTTTGAACGTTTCGGTGGCAAGCGGTGTCTGTCTGTACGAGGCGCTGCGCCAGCGGTCCTAACCGCCATTGCCTGGGGCGCTCCGGCTGCCCCTGTCCCGATGGCTTCCCTGTCCCGCCGCTGCTCGTTGAGAGCACTGGCCATCCACTGAAATTCCACGATGAAATCTGTTGTCCGTTATTTTTTTAGAACCTTGCGCGTCCTGCTGGGCCCCGTCATGCTCCTCAAGGAAGCGCTCACGCGGCCGCAAGGCGTCGTGCGCACGGGCGCCGAGCAGGCGTCGGTGGACGCCGCCTGCCGTGGACTGGCGCTCTACCAGTACAAGACCTGCCCGTTCTGTATCAAGACCCGCCAGGAGATGCGGCGTTTGTCGCTTGACATCGCCAAGGTGGATGCGCAGCACGCCGGCCCGGCCCGAACCGAGCTGCTCCAGGGCGGCGGCCAGACCAAGGTGCCTTGCCTCAAGATCACCGACGCTGCGGGTTCCAGCCGCTGGCTCTACGATTCCGAAAAAATCATGGCCTACCTGCGCAGCCGCTTTGCCCCCGCTTGAGCTTCGTGGAGGCCGCTTGGGCAGGGCGATGGCACCTCGGAGACAGCCGCTGACAAGCGCCTTCACCGACACTTTCCGAATGACAGGCCAGACTTCGCCAGTACAGATGACCGAAGACTTTCGCCGGCTCTCTGGCGAGCCGATGCGCGGGGCCAGTGCGCAGGCGCCGGCCGATTTTCAGAAAGACATCGAGAGGGAGGCCCGGTGAGCGCTGAAGCACAGATTCCGGCGGGGTTCAGCCCCATCGAGGCGGGCGGCCCGTTCATGGACAGCAACGGGCCGCTCTATTTGCTGCACCAGGGCGACGTGGTGAAGTTCGGCTTTCGGGTGGAGCGCCGCCACGTCAACCCCATGAACAACCTGCACGGCGGCATGATGGCGAGCTTTTGCGACATGCTGCTGCCGCTCTCGGTGCACCGCAAGGACAGCACGGTGGGCATGCGCTTTTTGCCCACCATCAGCCTGCAGATCGATTACCTGGCTCCGGCGCCGCTTGGCTGCTGGGTGGAGGGCGAAGCCGAGCTGCTGCGCGCCACGCGTTCGCTGGTGTTTGCACAGGGCCTGGTGCGCGCCGATGGCGTGCCCTGCGCGCGGGTCAGCGGGGTGTTCAAGATCGGGCCGGAGTTCACCCTGGAGACGGCGAAACCCTGAAGGCTGATGATCCGTTTCACAAGGTGACGGCACGCCCGTGCCGGGCAGGCATTCGCCATTTGCTGCCGGCGCAACTGTGCTGACCGCGCGCAGCAAATTGGCGTCTCTTGCGCTGGCTCAAACAGACCCGGTATCCAGTACGCCGCAAGCGCGCACCGCGTTGACGCCACCCATGGTGGCTGTCGATACTGGCTGTTGACCGCTGGCGGGGTTTGGGCCGTTTGGGCGCCTTTCCTGCTGCATGCAACAGGAGAGGCCATGGAGCAAGAACCAGGGGCAGGGGCGCAGTCTGCACTGCGACAGGACATCGAAGCGCTGAAGCGGGAGAATCGGGCCCTGACGGCGGCGCTGCAGAGCAGCGAAAACGCGCTCCAAGAGGCGCGCGCTACCTTGGTGCGCAGCGCGGCGTACAACAAGCGCGTTTATCAGGATTCTCCGGTGCCCATCGTCATCATCGACCCGGCCATCGGCATCGTCGATTGCAACCTGGCAGCGGTGCGCATCTACGGCTTTTCCTCGCGCGACGAGGTGCTGGGCAAGATGCCGCTGGATTTCTCGGCACCCATCCAGTACGACGGCACCGACACGCAGTCTGCGGGAGAGGAGATCACACGTACCATCTTCGAGCACGGCATTGCCAATTTCCTCTGGCGTGCGCGCCGGGCCAATGGCGAGATTTTCGATGCCGAGGTCAATCTCATGGCCTTTGACTGTGGTGGGCGCATTTTGCTGCGTTTCACGGTGGACGATGTTTCGGAAAAGCGCCGCGCCCGGCAGGAGATTGACCGCCAGCAGGCCGAGATCGCCAAGCTGCTGCAGGAGCAGCAGGTGATCTTCGAGAACACCCCCAACGGGATTTGCTATTCGGCCGATGGCATCGTGCTGCGGGTGAACAAGCGTCTGTGCGAAAACTTAGGCATTGCGCGCGGCGATGTGCTGGGTCAGCCGGTGGCGCGCACGCTTTTCTCCAGTGAAGAAAACTACCAGGCCTTTGCCGCCATGGCGGCGCCGCTGCTCAGTGCCGGGAAAGAGGTCCGTACCGAGTGGGAGTTTCGCCGCAGCGATGGCACTTCTTTCTTGGCCATGGTCTCGGGCCAGGGCATCAACATTCCCGGCCACGAGCGCTCCGCCGTGTGGATCTACGAAGACATCACCGAGCGCAAGAAGCTTGAACTTGAGCGCCAGGACAACGAGGGCCGCCTGCTGCGCATTCTGGAGAACAGCCCCGTGGGCGTGGTGATTGGCACGCAGGAAGGGCGGCTGGTGTTTGCCAACCGCCAGCATGCCGCCATGATGGGGGTGCCTGCTGAGGATGTGCCGTCGTACAACACCTACCGTTCCTGGCGCAACCCGGCGGACCGCGACACCTTCATGGAGCAGCTGCGCCGGGACGGCAGCGTGAAGGCCTACCAAGCCGAACTGGTGCGCACCGATGGCACGCCCATCACCGTGCTGCTGTCGTCCATGCTGTTGGATTTTTCGGATGGGCGCTACCTCATCTCGTGGCTCTACGACATCACCGAGCGCCAGATCGTGGAGCAGCGCATCGCGCGCAGCGAGGAGCGCCTGAACCTCGCCTTGCGCGGTGCCCACCTGGGCCTGTACGACTGCAGCATCGATGCCCAGGGGCGTATCAGCGACGTGACGGTGAACGACATCTGGGCCGAAATGCTGGGTTACGAGAAAGAGAGCCTGCTGGCCCGCTACCCCGACCACCTGTCGTGCTGGCAAGACCTGATCCACCCCGATGATTTGCCGGAAGTACAGCAACGCTTGCAGCTTTTTCTGGACAACAAGGTGCAGGAGCACCAGGCCACCTTTCGCATGCGCACCCACTCCGGGCAGTGGCGCTGGATTCAGGACACCGGCGACGCCGCCCTGCGTGGCCCAGACGGCCGGCCGCGCCGCCTGGTCGGTATCAACCAGGACATCACCGACCAGAAAATGGCCGAGGCCAGCCTGCGCGACAGCGAGGCCAACAACCGCAAGCTGCTCGATGAGCAGCAAACGATCTTCGACAATGCCCCGAACGGCATCATTTACACCGCCGATGGGGTGATCCTGCGGGTCAACCAGCGCATGGGGGAATACCTCGGCTACGAGGCAAAGGATCTGATCGGTCAGCCGGGCAGCATCATTCACCACTCTGCCGAAAAATATGCCGAATTCGGCGCTCTGGTGGGGCCTTTGCTTGGTGCGGGCCGGGACGTGAATGAGGAATGGGAGTTCGCGCGCAAGGATGGGGGCACGTTCGTGGCCCAGGTGTCGGGGCGGGCCATCCACTCTTCTGACCACCGCAAGGTGACCATCTGGGTGTTCGAGGACATCGCCGAGCGCAAGGCGGCTGAACGTGCCATGGCCGAGGCGCGCCGCGTGGCCGAAGAAGCCACCCGAGCGAAAAGCGATTTTCTGGCCAACATGAGCCATGAGATCCGTACCCCCATGAACGCCATCATCGGCATGTCGCACCTGGCGCTGCAAACACCGCTGGACGACCGCCAGCGCAACTATGTGGAAAAGGCGCACCGCTCGGCGGTGGGCCTGCTGGGCCTGATCAACGATGTGCTCGATTTTTCCAAAATCGAGGCGGGCAAGATGGCCATTGAGCAGACCGGGTTCCAGCTCGATGAGGTGATGGACCATCTCGCCAACCTGATTGGCCTCAAGACCGAGGACAAGGGGCTGGAACTGCTCTTCCACGTGGCCCCGGACATTCCGGCGGGCCTGGTAGGTGACCCGCTGCGATTGGGGCAGATTCTGGTCAACCTCGGCAACAACGCCGTCAAGTTCACCGAATGCGGTGAAGTGGTCATATCCATTGAAAAAACGGCCGAGGACGCGCAGGGGGTCGAGCTGTATTTCCGGGTGCGTGACACCGGCATTGGCATGACGCCGGAACAATGCGCCAAGCTGTTCCAGCCCTTCAGCCAGGCCGACAGCTCCACCACGCGCCGCTACGGCGGTACAGGTCTGGGCCTGGCCATCTCCCGCAATTTGGCCGAGCAGATGGGCGGGCGCATCTGGGTGGTCAGCACGTCGGGGCAGGGCTCTGAATTCCATTTCACCGCGCGGTTTGGTCTCCAGGACATCGCCACGACGGCACCCCGCCTGGGCCGCGAAGCACTCCAGGCCATGCGGGTGCTGGTGGTGGACGACAACGCCTGCGCCCGCGAGATCACGGCCAGCATTGCCCTCAGCCTGGGCCTGCAGGTGGACACGGCGATGGATGGCGCGGCTGCCCTGGCCGCCGTGGCCAGCGCCGAACAGCAGCACCAGCCCTACAACCTGGTGCTGATCGACTGGAAGATGCCGCAGATGGATGGCATCGAAACCCTGCGGCGGCTGCATGAGCATGCGCTCCTGCAGGTGCCAGCCACCATCATGGTCACCGCCTATGGCCGTGAAGATGCTCTGGGCGAAGCCGAGCGCTGCGGTGTCGCACTGCGCTCGGTGCTGACCAAACCGGTCATGGCCAACCAGTTGCTGGACGCGATTGGCCGCACGCTGGACCATATCGGGCTGGTCGAGCACGAATCAGGCCTGATGGGCCAGGATGCCCGGGCCGCCATGCACCAGTTGGCCGGCGTCCGCTTGCTGCTGGTGGAAGACAACGAGCTGAACCAGGAGCTGGCGCTGGAGCTGCTGCGCCATGCCGGTATGCAGGCTGTGCTGGCCACCAACGGCCAGGAGGCGCTGGATCTGCTCGCGCGCGATGCGCAATTCGACTGCGTACTGATGGACTGCCAAATGCCGGTGATGGACGGCTATGAGGCCACGCGGCGAATTCGTGCCCATCCGGCGCTGCGCCACCTCCCCGTGATTGCCATGACGGCCAACGCGATGGCCGGCGACCGCCAACGCGCTCTGGCCACGGGCATGAACGACTACATCGCCAAACCGCTGGACGTGGGCAACATGTTCCGCACCATCGCGCGCTGGGTAGGCGCGCGCTGCGCCGTGCCGGGCGCCACCGCGCCAGCGGTGCCGGTGCAGGGACCGTTGCCGCCACCTGCCGCATCGGGCCTGCCGCAGCTGCCGGGCATCGACACCCGGGCCGGATTGGCAACCACGATGCACAACGAGGGGCTGTACCGCTCGCTGCTGGGCAAATTCCACACGGGCCAGGGCGCATTTGTGTCGTCCTTTCGGACTGCGCAAGGGTCTGGCGATGCGGGTGCCCCGGAGCGGCTGGCCCATACCCTTAAATCGGTGGCGGGCAGCATTGGCGCGCGGGGCGTGCAGGCGGCAGCCGCAGCGCTGGAGGGCGCTTGCAGACAGGGCGATGCGGCCTCGCGCATCGATACCTTGCTGAACACGCTGGCTGCTGAACTGGCCCCGGTTCTTGAAGGCCTGGACGCCCTGGTGGTGCCAGCCGCCGTGCCCGCCGCGCCTGCCGCGCCTGCCGCCGCAGATCCGCAGCAGCTGCGTGCGTTCGTGGAGGGGTTGCAGGAGCTGCTGGTGGCGGGAGATTCCAGCTCGCTCGATTGGGTGGCCGCGCAGGCTGGGCTGCTGCAGGCGGCTTGCCCGCAGGCGCACCAGGCGATCGCCGCGGCGATCGAGGGCTTTGATTTCGAGGCCGCGCTGGCCCTGCTGCAGGAGACCGCCCCGGTGCAGTGAGTTAGGGCAATGAACGAGTCCCTCACGCGCCGCGCATCCGTCCCTCGGGCGGTCTGCGGCGTTGCAAATCCTCGCCATAGCTGCGGCTATGGCTGCGGTTTGCGCCTTGTATCCCATCCCGATGCACGGCGCGCGTCATCGCGGTGACTTATTCAGCATCGCCTTAGCGAATGCGTGCCACGAAGCGGTTGCGTCCCGCGCTTTTGGCCTCGTACAGGGCGGCGTCTGCCATGTCCACCAGGGCCTGCGCGGGCTCGTCCGTCTGGGGTATGGCCGTGGTCACGCCCAGGCTGATGGTGACATGGCCGTGCGTGGGCGACTGGGCGTGCTCCAGGCACAGCGCCTCAATGGCGGCGCGCATCTGCTCGGTCAGGCGGCTGGCGCCGCAGCTGTCGGTGGAGGGCAGCAGGCAGGCAAACTCTTCGCCGCCGCAACGCGCCACCAGGTCGGTGGGCCGCGTCACGCAGGCAGCCAGCGCTTGGGCGACCTGGATCAGGCACTGGTCGCCTCCGGGGTGGCCGTAGTGGTCGTTGTAGGCCTTGAAATGGTCGATGTCGATGGCAATGAGCGACATCGGTGTCTGCGCGCGCGCTGCGCGCTGCCACTCCAGATGCAAACGGTCGTCAAAGCGGCGCCGGTTGCTGATGCCGGTCAGGTGGTCTTGCGTGGTCAGGCGCTCCAGCAGGTCGCGGCTGCGCTTGAGTTCGATGTGGTTGCGCACCCGGGCCTGCACGATGGAAGGGCGTATGGGCTTGACGATGTAATCGATCGCGCCCAGCGACAGGCCGCGGGCTTCATCTTCCTCGTCGTCGCGGGACGATACGAACAGCACGGGAATCCCCGCCGTGGCAGGGTTCTGCTTGAGCCGGGCGCAGACCTCGTAGCCATCCATGCCGGGCATCATCACGTCCAGCAAAATCAAGTCGGGCGGTTCCGCCGCAGAGGCCAGTGCCAGGGCGCGTTCGCCATTGATGGCCACCTTGACCTTGTAATCCTGCTTGAGCACGGCAGAGATCACCTGCAGGTTCTCGGGGGAGTCGTCCACCACCAGAATGGTTGCCTGTGCTTGCATCAGCGGACCCATGTTGCGTTGACGGACGGAAAAAACGGTTACAGAACGTATTTGCCGCCGAAAAGCATAGGGTGTTTTAGAGGAACTGGTGCCAGAAATCGGTCTTTGGCTGCGCTGGATCAAGGCAGGGAGTGCCCGTGGGCGATGTTGACCACAAGCCACCAGGCAGTCAGCCCCAGTTGCCAGCGCGAAACGCCAGGCGCTACACCCAGCCCATCGCCCCCAGCAAGGCGCCCGCGGCCAGCAGCCACAACAGGTGCAGCTGGGTGCGCCAGACCAGCAGGCCGCAGACGCCGCTCAGCAGCCACAGCGGCCAGTCGGTGGCAGCCACGCCGTTCGCGCGCCCCAGCACCCAGGTGGTGGCGCAGACCAGCCCGACCACAATGGGCGCCATGCCCAGCCGAAAGGCCCGCACGCTGCGGCGCTCGCGATTGCGTTGGGCCCAGCGCGTGGCCAGCAAGGTCAAGGTGGTGCTCGGCAGCATGATGCCCGCCATGCAGACCACTGCGCCCATCAGCGCCCAGGCCCAGGTTGCTGCCGGGCCGCTGCCCGCCTGCGCTGCAGCGTTGAGTCCCACATTCCAGCCCAGCAGGGCGATGAACAGCACGTTGGGACCTGGGGCGGCCTGCGCAAGCGCAATGCTGGCGCCAAACTGCGGGTCGCTGATCCAGCCGTGCTCAGCCACCAGGATGCGGTGCATGTCAGGCGCCGTGCTGATGGCGCCGCCCACCGCCATCAGCGACAGCGCGAGGTAGTAGCCAAACAGATGCAGCCAGCTTGGCCAGTCCAGCGCCATTGCCGTCATGGCCGGCCCAACCTGTGCCAGCTGAGCACGCAGGCTGCGCCGCCCACGACCAGCAGCACCCAGGGAAGGGGAATGTGCAAGCCAGCGATGGCCAGGGCCGTGATCAAGGCCAGCGCGCAGGCCGTGCGCCAGCCCAGTGGGTGCTGGCGCAGCGCGGCGCCCAGCTTGATGGCCATGCCACCAATCAGCCCCGCCGCCACGGCGCCCATGCCGCGCAGGGCTCCCGCCATGGCGGGGTGGCCAGAAAACCGTGCATACACGGTGGCAACGACGAGCAGCAGCACCGTAGGCAACGCCAGCATTCCGGCAAGTGCCGCCAGTGCGCCGCGCAGCCCGAAGTAGCGGTCGCCCATCATCACGGCGAGGTTCACCACGTTGGGCCCTGGCATGACCTGGGCGACGGCCCAGTCCTCAATGAATTCCTCGTTCGTCAGCCAGTGCCGGCGCTCGACCAGTTCGCGCTGCACCACGGCCAGCACGCCGCCAAAGCCCTGCAGTGCCAGGGTGGTAAAGGCGAGAAACAAGGCACGGGGATTTTCCGGGCGGGAAGCCGGGGGCTGAGATGTTGCGGGCATCAGAAATCAAGTAAAAATGGCCTCTAGCGCTTATCTGTCTTGCGTGAGCAGCTATACATTTTGGGGTATTCAAGCGCGAGGGCGGATGTCAAGGGCGAACGTAGCCTCGCACCTACAAACCGTCTCCTGGCGCAAACAGGTCCCAGCAGGCCATGAAGAGCGCGGCAATCACGGGCCCGATGACGAAGCCGTTGAGGCCCAGCAGGGTCATGCCGCCCAGGGTTGAAATGAGAATCACATAGTCGGGCATTTTGGTATCGCGCCCGACCAGAATCGGGCGCAGCACGTTGTCCACCATGCCGATGACGGCGATGCCAAATACAGCCAACACCACCGCCTGCCATACAGCACCGGTGGCAAAAAAGTAGATGGCTACCGGCCCCCAGATGAGTCCTGCGCCAATGGCCGGCAGCAGGGACAAAAACGCCATCAGCACGCCCCACAAAATCGGTCCCTGCAACCCCAACACCCAGAAAATCAGGCCGCCCAGCAGTCCCTGCGTGGCCGCTACCATGAGGTTGCCTTTGAGCGTGGCGCGAATCACGGTGGTGAATTTGCTGCTGAGCCGCGTCTTGTGCCCCTCGTCGAGCGGAACCGCGCTTCTGATGCGCGCGGCCAGGGTGCGGCCATCGCGCAGCAGAAAAAACAGCAGGTACAGCATGACACCGAGGCTGACGACGAACTGCAAGGTGTTCTGGCCGATGTTGAACGCACGCGTTGCGATCAGCTGGCTGGCTTGCACGGATACTGAAGACAGCTTGTTCTGCAAAGACGGAATGTTGGTCAACTCCATGCGGTCCAGCCAGCCAACGGCCCAACTGGGCAGTGCTGCCATGACCTGCTGGAAGTAGGTGCCGAAGTTCAGTTGCCCCGAGCGCGTGCGCTCATACAAGTACGTGGCTTCTTGCACCAGCGAAATCGTCAGCAGGGTCATTGGCAAAATGACCAATACCAGGCACAGGATCAGCGTGGAGAGGGCCGCCAGATTGTGCCTGCCAGGCATGCGCGCGAGCAGCTTGCGGTGCAGCGGTGCAAACAAAATTGCCAGCGCGACGCCCCAGAACACGGCTTCGTAATAGGGCCACAAGATCGCCAGAAAGGCGATGGAGACGAGGATCAGGAGCAGCAAAAAAGTGCGGTCCTGCAGCTTGGAATGCGTCATGAGGCTCATGGTGGGACTGTAACGGTGCAGTCGGGATGGGTGGCACGGGCGGGCCAGGCCAAGAATGTACGCGAGAGCGTCCGCAAGCGCGCTGAAAGCCTATCGGTGGCACAATACCGCCCGTACCAAGGCCCTTCCCCAGCCACAGTCGCATCCGCCAATCGGTTCAGCCGTGTCGCGGAAGGTTTCTTAAACCACCTAATGCTTTCTGGAGAAAGCGAAAGGCCCGCGGAATATGAACGAGACGCCGTCCGTTTACCAAGCCTACCAAGGCAACACCTACCTCTTTGGCGGGAACGCGCCGTATGTCGAGGAGATGTACGAAAACTACCTCGCCAACCCAGGCAGCGTCCCCGACAACTGGCGCGATTACTTCGACGCCCTCCAGCATGTGCCCGCTGCGGACGGCAGCGATGCCCGCGATGTGCCGCACCTGCCCGTGGTCAACGCGTTTGCCGAGCGTGCCAAGCAGGGCGGCACCAAGGTGGTGGTCGCCAGCACGGATGCAGACATGGGCCGCAAGCGCACGGCAGTGCAGCAGCTCATTGCCGCGTACCGCAACGTGGGGCAGCGCTGGGCCGACCTCGACCCGCTCAAGCGCACCGAGCGCCCTGAAATTCCTGAACTCGAGCCAGCGTTCTACGAGTTCAAGGATGCCGACCAGGAAACGGTTTTCGACGCCAGCAACACGTTTTTCGGCAAGGAAAGCATGCCGCTGCGCGAGCTTATCAATGCGCTGCGCGAAACCTACTGCGGCACCATCGGTGCCGAGTACATGTATGCCACTGACCAGAACCAGAAGCGCTGGTGGCAGCAAAAGCTCGAGAGCATCCGCAGCAAGCCGGCGTTCAACGCCGAGCAGAAAAAGCACATTCTTGAGCGTCTCACGGCTGCCGAAGGCCTGGAGCGCTTCCTGCACACCAAATATGTGGGGCAGAAGCGTTTCTCGCTCGAAGGCGGTGAGAGCTTCATCGTTGCCATGGACGAATTGATCCAGGTTGCCGGTGAGACGGGCGTGCAGGAAATCGTCATCGGCATGGCGCACCGTGGTCGTCTGAACGTGCTGGTCAACACCCTGGGCAAGATGCCCAAGGACCTGTTCGCCGAGTTCGATCACACGGCTCCGGAAGATCTGCCGTCGGGCGACGTCAAGTACCACCAGGGCTTTAGCTCCGACGTGAGCACGCGCGGCGGCCCGGTGCACCTCTCGCTGGCGTTCAACCCCTCGCACCTGGAAATCGTCAACCCGGTGGTCGAAGGTTCGGTGCGCGCCCGCATGGACCGGCGCGATGACCCGCACGGCAAGCAGGTCCTGCCCGTGCTGGTGCATGGCGATGCCGCCTTTGCCGGCCAGGGCGTGATCCAGGAAACGCTGGCACTGGCGCAAACGCGCGGTTACACCACCGGCGGTACGGTGCACATCGTCATCAACAACCAGATCGGCTTTACCACCAGCGACCCGCGCGACAGCCGCTCCACGCTGTACTGCACCGACGTGGTCAAGATGATCGAGTCGCCCGTGCTGCACGTGAACGGCGACGATCCGGAAGCCGTGGCGCTCGCCATGCAACTGGCCCTGCAGTTTCGCATGGAGTTCCGCAAGGATGTGGTGGTCGACATCATCTGCTTCCGCAAGCTCGGCCACAACGAGCAGGACACGCCCAGCCTGACCCAGCCGCTGATGTACAAGAAAATCGGCCAGCACCCCGGCACGAGAAAGCTCTATGCAGACCGCCTTGCCGCGCAGGGGCTTGGTGAAGGCCTGGGCGACGAAATGGCGCGCGACTACCGCGCCGCCATGGACGCCGGCCGCCACACGGCCGAGCGTGTGCTGACCAACTTCAAGAGCAAGTACGCCGTCGATTGGAGCCCCTTCCTGGGGAACAAGTGGACCGACGCGGGCGACACGGCCATCCCGCTCACGGAGTGGAAGCGCCTGGCCGAGCGCATCACCACCATTCCAGAGTCCGTCACGCCGCACCAATTGGTGAAGAAGGTGTACGACGACCGCGCCGCCATGGGTCGGGGCGAGCACCCGGTGGATTGGGGCATGGGCGAGCACATGGCCTTTGCCTCGCTGGTCGCCAGTGGTTACCCGGTTCGCCTGTCGGGCGAAGATTGCGGTCGCGGCACGTTTACCCACCGCCACGCCGTGGTTCACGACCAGAAGCGCGAAAAGTGGGACGTGGGCAGCTATACCCCGCTGCAGAACGTGGCCGAGAACCAGGCGCCGTTCACCGTCATCGACTCCATCCTGTCGGAAGAGGCCGTGCTGGCCTTTGAATACGGCTATGCGTCGAACGACCCGAATACCCTGGTCATCTGGGAAGCGCAGTTTGGCGACTTCGCCAATGGCGCGCAGGTGGTCATCGACCAGTTCATCGCCTCGGGCGAAGTGAAATGGGGCCGCGTCAACGGCATTACGCTGATGCTGCCGCACGGCTACGAAGGCCAGGGGCCGGAGCACAGCTCGGCGCGCCTGGAGCGCTTCATGCAGCTGTCGGCCGACACCAACATGCAGGTGGTGCAGCCGACGACGGCCAGCCAGATCTTCCACGTGCTGCGCCGCCAGATGGTGCGCAACCTCCGCAAGCCCCTGATCATCATGACGCCCAAGTCGCTCCTGCGGAACAAGGACGCGGCCTCGCCGCTGTCCGAGTTCACCAAGGGCGCCTTCCAGACGGTGATACCGGAACAGAACCAGGACGTCGTGAAGAACGCTGCCAAGGTCAAGCGCGTCATCGCCTGCTCGGGCAAGGTGTACTACGACCTGGTCAAGCGCCGCACCGAAATGGAAAGCCTGGACGTTGCCATCGTGCGTGTTGAGCAGCTCTACCCGTTCCCGCACAAGGCGTTTGCCGCCGAACTCAAGCGCTTCCCCAAAGTGACCGAGATCGTGTGGTGCCAGGACGAGCCGCAAAACCAGGGTGCCTGGTTCTTTGTGCAGCACTACATCCACGAAAACATGGTCGACGGCCAGAAGCTCGGCTACTCGGGCCGCGCCGCCTCGGCTTCGCCAGCGGTGGGCTATTCGCACCTGCACCAGGAGCAGCAAAAGTCCCTGGTGGACGGTGCATTCGGCAAGCTCAAGGGGTTTGTGCTGACCAAGTAAGTCAGCGATCCGACTCCCCCACAAACCCCCAAAATTTCCCGAAAGATTGATATGGCTATCGTAGAAGTCAAAGTCCCGCAGCTGTCCGAGTCCGTGGCGGAAGCCACGCTGCTCGCCTGGAAGAAGAAGGTCGGCGAGGCCGTCGCCATCGATGAAATCCTGATCGAAGTCGAAACCGACAAAGTGGTCTTGGAAGTGCCCGCTCCCGCAGCAGGCGTGCTCACCGAGATCGTGCAAGGCGACGGCGCCACCGTGGCGGCCGAGCAGCTGATTGCCCGCATCGACACGGCAGCGGTCGCAGGGGCGTCAGCGCCAGCGGCGTCAGCACCGGCTGCCGCGGCAGCACCCGTCGCTGCGGCGTCGGCCCCCGCCACTGCCGGCTCCGGCAAGGGCGACGTTGCCATGCCTGCGGCGGCCAAGCTGCTGGCCGACAACAACCTGTCGACGGCCAGCGTCGCCGGCACCGGCCGCGACGGCCGCGTCACCAAGGGCGACGTGCTGGGCGCCCTGGCCTCCGGCACAGCGAAGGCCGCGCCCGCCGCTGCGCCAAGCAGCATTCCAACGGGGGCGCCAACCAAGTCCCTGCCGCAGGTGGCGGCGCCCGCCAGCAAGACGAACCTGGGTGAGCGCCCGGAGCAGCGCGTGCCCATGAGCCGTCTGCGCGCGCGCATTGCCGAGCGCCTGCTGCAGTCGCAAGCGACGAATGCCATCCTGACCACGTTCAACGAAGTGAACATGGCTCCCGTGATGGAGATGCGCAAGAAGTTCCAGGACGCGTTCACCAAGGAGCACGGCGTCAAGATTGGCTTCATGAGCTTCTTCGTCAAAGCGGCGGTGCATGCGCTCAAGAAGTACCCGGTCATCAACGCCAGCATCGATGGCAACGACGTGGTGTACCACGGCTATTTCGACATCGGTATTGCCGTGGGCAGCCCGCGCGGCCTGGTGGTGCCGATTTTGCGCAACGCCGACCAGATGAGCTTTGCCGACATCGAGAAGAAGATCGCCGAGTTCGGCCAAAAAGCCAAGGATGGCAAGCTGGGCATCGAAGAGATGACTGGCGGCACCTTCTCGATCAGCAATGGCGGCACCTTTGGCTCCATGCTCTCCACACCCATCATCAACCCGCCGCAATCGGCCATCCTGGGCGTGCACGCCACCAAGGACCGCGCGGTGGTGGAGAACGGGCAGATCGTCATCCGTCCGATGAACTACCTGGCCCTGTCTTACGACCACCGCATCATCGACGGCCGCGAAGCCGTGCTCGGTCTGGTGGCGATGAAGGACGCGCTGGAAGACCCGTCACGCCTTCTCTTTGACATCTAGCCGCTGTGCGTGGCCAGCCCACCCGCGCCGTGCCTTGGAGGCGCTGCGCCCGGTGGGTTTTTTACCCTATTGAACGAGGTTTCTTATGAGCAAACAATTCGACGTCATCGTCATCGGCGGTGGCCCCGGCGGCTACATTGGCGCCATTCGCGCGGCGCAACTCGGCTTCAACGTGGCCTGCATCGACGAGTGGAAGAACGGCGTGGGCGGCCCTGCACCCGGTGGCACTTGCACCAACGTGGGCTGCATTCCCTCCAAGGCGCTGCTGCAGTCGTCCGAGCATTTCGAACACGCCAACAAGCACTTTGCCGAGCACGGCATCACGGCCACCGGCGTGAAGATGGACGTGGCGAAAATGGTCGGCCGCAAGGATGCGGTGGTCAAGCAGAACAACGATGGCATCCTGTACCTGTTCAAGAAGAACAAGGTCAGCTTTTTCCATGGTCGCGGCTCATTCGTCAAGGCGGTCGATGGCGGCTACGAGATCAAAGTGGCCGGCAGCACCGAAGAGACGCTGACGGCCAAGCAGGTCATCGTCGCCACGGGTTCCAACGCCCGTGCCTTGCCCGGCGCAGAGTTTGACGAAGAGCGCATCCTGTCGAACGACGGCGCGCTACGCATCGGTGCCGTTCCCAAGAAGCTTGGCGTGATTGGTTCTGGCGTCATTGGCCTGGAAATGGGTTCGGTCTGGCGCCGCCTGGGCGCCGACGTGACCATCCTCGAAGGCCTGCCGACCTTTCTGGGCGCGGTGGATGAGCAAATTGCCAAAGAGGCCAAAAAAGCCTTCGACAAGCAAGGCCTCAAGGTCGAGCTGGGCGTGAAGATCGGCGAGGTGAAATCTGGCAAGAAGGGTGTCAGCATCGCCTACACCAGCGCCAAGGGCGAGGCCCAGACGCTGGACGTGGACAAGCTCATCGTCTCCATCGGCCGCGTGCCCAACACCATCGGCCTGAACGCCGAGGCCGTGGGCCTGCAGCTGGGCGACCGTGGCGAGATCGTGGTGGATGCCGATTGCAAGACCAACCTGCCCGGTGTCTGGGCCGTGGGCGACGTGGTCCGCGGTCCCATGCTGGCGCACAAGGCCGAGGAAGAGGGCGTGGCCGTGGCCGAACGCATGGCGGGCCAGCATGGCCACGTCAACTTCAACACCATTCCCTGGGTCATCTACACCAGCCCCGAGATCGCCTGGGTGGGCCGCACCGAGCAGCAGCTCAAAGCAGACGGCGTCAAGTACAAGGCCGGCACCTTCCCGTTCCTGGCCAACGGCCGCGCGCGCGCCCTGGGCGACACGACCGGCATGGTCAAGTTCCTGGCCGATGCGGCGACCGATGAAATCCTGGGCGTGCACATCGTCGGCCCGATGGCCAGCGAACTGATTGCCGAAGCCGTGGTCGCCATGGAGTTCAAGGCCAGCAGCGAAGACATCGCCCGCATCTGCCATGCGCACCCCTCGCTCTCCGAATCCGTGAAGGAAGCGGCCCTGGCAGTGGACAAGCGCACGCTGAATTTCTAACTTGAAATTTGTAGTGAAATAGGGCTCTAGCGCTTACTGGATAAGCGCTGGCAGCTATAAATTTAGTAACAAAGGCGTTGTCTGTCTGATTCTGTAGTCACGGCCTACCGCGCCGAATTGGCGAGCAAGGGCTACCAGAGCGATCCGGCGCAGGAGCGCGCGGTCGCGGCCCTGCAGCGTTGCGCGGACGATTGGGCCCAATACAAAACCAAGCGCTCCAGTGCGCTGAAAAAGCTCGTCAACCACCCGGACATCCCGCGCGGCGTGTACATGTACGGCGGGGTGGGGCGCGGCAAGAGCTTCCTGATGGATTGCTTCTTCAACGCCGTACCGCTCAAGCGCAAGGTGCGCCTGCACTTTCATGAATTCATGCGTGAGGTGCACCGCGAGCTCGCCAGCCTGCAGGGCACGGCCGACCCGCTCGATGTGCTGGGTGCGCGCATTGCCAAGCGCTACAAGCTCATCTGTTTTGATGAATTCCATGTGGCGGACATCACCGACGCGATGATCCTGCACCGCTTGCTGGCGGCGATGTTTGCCAGTGGCGTGGGTTTTGTCACCACGTCGAATTTCAAGCCCGATGAGCTCTACCCCAACGGCCTGCACCGCGACCGCATCCTGCCGGCGATTGCCTTGCTGAACGACCGGCTCGAAGTCATCAATGTGGACAACGGCACCGACTACCGGGGCCGCACCATGGAGCAGGTGCAGCTCTACCACACGCCGCTCGGCCCCCAGGCCGATGCCGCCATGTCGGCCGCGTTTGACCGGCTCGCCGAGGTGCGCGACGAAGACCCGGTGCTGCACATCGAATCGCGCGAAATCGTGGCGCGGCGCAAGGCGGGCGGAGTGGTCTGGTTCGACTTCAGGACGCTGTGCGGCGGCCCGCGCTCGCAGAACGACTACCTGGAGATCGCCACGCAGTTCCACACGGTCCTGCTCTCCGACGTGCCGCACATGCCCGTCAGCATGGCGTCGCCTGCTCGGCGCTTCACCTGGCTGATCGACGTGCTGTACGACCGGCGCGTCAAGCTCATCCTGTCGGCCGCCGTGCCGCCCGAGGCGCTGTATACGGAAGGGCCGCTGGTGCATGAGTTTCCCCGTACCGTCTCGCGCCTCAACGAGATGCAGTCCAAGGAGTTCCTTGCGCTGGAGCGGCGCGACGTGGACACAGGTTTGACCTAATGCGCCACAACAAGCTTTTCCTCGTGCTGTGCAGTCTGCTGGTGGTGGTGGCGGGCGCTGTTTCGGCCAAAGAGACCGACGAGGCGCAGCTGAAACAGGAACGCAGCGCCATTGACAAGCGCCTGGCGGCAGCGGAGGCAGCGTGCTACCAGAAGTTCGCTGTCAATGGCTGCCTGCGCAGCGCCCGTCAGCAGGCGCGCAGCGAGCGGGCAGCAGTGCAACAGCGGGAAAACGACCTGAAGGATGCAGCCCGGCGCGAGCGCACTGATGCGCACCGCCAGGAATTGCAGGACAAACAGGCCGCCGCAGCAGAAAAAGCGGCTCTTGGTGGCGCGCACCCAGCACCCACTGGCCCCCGGGCGCACCGCCCCAATCCGCCGGCGCCCAGCGCACACCGCAGCCCGGCGAACCAGAGTGCATCTGTTGGCAACGCCGAGCAAGCGCGTGCGCGGCGCGCCCAGGATGCGGCGCAGGCCCGCCAGCGCCTGCTCGACAAGCAAAGCGCCGCAGCCGAGCGTGCACAGGCCCTGCGGCGCCACCAGGCACAGCGCGAGGCAAGCGGCCACCCGCAGGCTGCGCCGCTGCCAGATCCGCCCTGAAGCTGTCTTGCGAGGAAGGCCTGGCAGGCCTTCACCAGCGAACGCTCAGGTTTGGATGGGAAACGCCTTGAGCGGTGGCGGTGGTTGGTCGGCCAGCGCTTCCACCTTGACGATGGCGAGCGAGAGGTTGTCGCCGCCGCCGCGTGCACGCATGCGCGCCTTGTCGATCAAAAACTCCGTTGCTTCGCGTGGCGAGAGCGATTCCACCACCGAGGCCAGCTCGGACGGGGAAAAATAGTGCCAGACCCCGTCGCTGCAGGCGAGCAACACGTCGCCCGGTTGCAACTGCGGGATGAAATGCGTGGTCAGCGGTGGATCGCTTTCGGTGCCCAGGCAGCCCACCAGAATGTTGGAGTGCGGGTGCACGTTTGCTTCGGCTTCCGTGATCTCGCCACGATCGACCAGCGCCTGCACGTAGGAGTGATCGCTGGTGCGCTTGACGAGCAGTCCGCCACGGAAATGGTAGATACGGGAGTCCCCCGCGTGGACCCAATGGCAGTCGCCCCGCGGGTTGATCAGGAAGGCGGCAATCGTGCTGTGCGGTTCCTGCTCCGCCGTAATGGCGGTCAGCCGGATGACGATGTGTGCTTCCTGCACCATGTTGGCCAGCATGGCGGCCGCATCGTCTGAATCCGGTGCGTAGCGGTCGAACAGCTGCTGCGCCGACATCATGACCTGGTCGGAGGCTTTGCGTCCGCCGCTGCGGCCTCCCATGCCATCGGCCAGCACGGCCAGCACGCAGCCATTGAAGCGCGGATGCGCCAGCAGCAGCACCTGGTCTTGCTGGTAGTCGCGGTCACCCTTGTGGATGCCAGTCGAGGCAATGAGGCGAAACGCTTTGGCCATGCGGGGGATTGTCGCGCAGTGTAGGTGCGCTGCACCGCTTGTGGTGCAGCCGCGCCTGTATTATCTGGCGCCGTGTGGGATTTTCGCCATGCCTGCGGCGCCTGCATGTCCACTCAAGCTTCGTCCTTGCCACCCAATCCCCCCTCGCTGACGGCGTCAGCGGCCACATCTGCGCTGTCCGAATGGGAGCAGGAGGTGGCCGATGCGTTTTCCGAAGTGGGTGTTTTGGCGCAAGCCCACACGGGCTTTCTCTTGCGCGCCGGCCAGACCGAGATGGCGCTCGCCGTCGCCAGCGCCATCTCGCAGGGCCGTGCACTGGTGGTCGAGGCCGGCACCGGGGTGGGCAAGACCTATGCCTACCTGGTGCCCGCCTTGCTCAGCGGTGAGCGTGTGCTGCTCTCCACCGCCACCAAAGCCTTGCAGGATCAGCTCTATGGCCGCGATCTGCCGCGTGTGCTGCAGGCGCTTGGCCTGCCCAAGCGCACGGCGCTGCTCAAGGGCCGTTCGAGCTACCTGTGCTGGCACCGACTGGTCAGTGCCCGCCAGCAGGCAATGGACGACGCCTTGGCATGCAGCCTGGGCGAAGTGGAGCAATGGGCGCAGGCCACGCAAACCGGTGACTTGGCGGAGCTGCCGCATCTCGACGAGCGCAGCAGTATCGCTACCTTGGTTACGTCCACGCGCGACAACTGCCTCGGCGCGGCCTGTGCCTACGCGCGGGACTGCCATGTCAACCTGGCGCGCCGCAATGCCCTTGCAGCCGATGTGGTGGTGGTCAATCACCACCTGCTATTTGCCGACATGGCGGTGCGCGAGTCGGATATTGCGCCGTTGCTGCCGAGCGTGCGTGTGGTGGTGGTGGACGAAGCGCACCAGCTCAACGACATCGGCGTGCAGTTCCTGGGTGCGCAGCTGGGCAGTGCGCGCCTGCAGGATTTCGCGCGCGAATTGTTGGCCACGGGCCGCCAATCGGCGCTCGGCCTGGCCGATTGGCATGCGCTTGCCGCTGCACTCGATACTGCGGCGCGCAGCTTGCGCACGCTGCCCGGCGGCGATGGCGCTGCTGGGCGCCGGGCGTGGGAGGGCGGCGCACCGCAAGGGTACGAGGCCAGGGCCTGGACGGAAATGTTTGACAGCCTTCTGCTGCAGCTCGAAGGTATTTCGGCTGCGCTGACACACGCATCGGCTTACGCGCCTGAGCTTGACCGTTTGCTGGAGCGTGCCGAGGACTTGCTGGCTCTGGCACGGCGCTTTGCGGCGCCGGCTGCGGGTGAGCACGTGCGCTGGCTGGAGGTCTCGGCGAGTGAACTGCGTCTGATGGAATCGCCGCACGACGTGGCGCAGGCCCTGCGCTCGCGCCTGATGGGGCTGCCCGACCCAGAAGCGGAAGCCGTGCCCGCCCCCGCCGTGCAGGAAGGCCTTTCGGTGCCGCGCACCTGGATTTTCACCTCCGCCACCCTGGGTGACGATGAGCGTCTGTCGTGGTTCACCGAGCCTTGTGGCCTGCAAAACGCCCGTGTGCTGCGCGTCGCAAGCCCGTTTGACTACGCGGCGCAGGCTGCGCTCTATGTGCCGCAGCATTTGCCGGCACCGGGCGACGAAGCGCACAGCAGCGCTTTGGCCGTATGGCTGGCCCCCGCCGTGCAGCGCCTGGGCGGGCGCACTCTGGTACTGACCACCAGCCTGCGCGCCTTGCGTGCGATTGGCGCCGGGCTGCGTGAGGGCTTGCCTGCCCAAGCGGGTGTGGAGGTTCTGGTGCAGGGTGAATCGCCCAAGCGCTGGTTGATGGAGCGTTTTCGCTCCGGCAGCTCACGGGGGCAGGGCGGCTGCGTGCTGGTGGCCTCTGCCAGCTTCTGGGAGGGTTTTGATGTTCCCGGCGACACTTTGCAACTGGTGGTGATCGACAAGCTGCCCTTTCCCCCGCCAGGCGATCCGCTGGCGCGGGCCCGCGGACAGCGCATGGAGGCACTGGGCCGCAGCGCGTTTGCCCACTATGCGGTGCCTGAGGCCGCTGTTGCGCTCAAGCAAGGCGCAGGGCGTTTGATTCGCAGCGAAACCGATCGCGGCATCCTGGTCGTGTGCGACCGGCGCCTCACCGATAGGGGCTACGGCAAGCGATTGCTGCGTGCCCTGCCGCCCATGCGCCGCCTGCTGGACGCTCAGGCGTTTGACGAGGCGCTGGCCGAGCTCACCACAACACCCACCACGGTTTCGACGCCCCCTTGAAACCGTTGGCGATGAAGGTGCTGTTGGGATAGTTCTTGTCCAGCACGCGTCGCGCGTCGTCGCGCAACTGGGTCAAACCCAGGGCATCGTACGACTTGACCAGGATGTAGAGCGCCTCTTCGGTTGCCGGCACCGCATCGTAGTCGGCCACTGCGCGCTGTGCGCGTGCGATGGCGGCCACATAGGCGCCTCGGTCGTAGTAGTAGCGCGCCACATGCACCTCGTATTGGGCGAGCGAGTTGACGATGTACGTCATGCGCTGGCGCGCGTCCTGCGCGTAGCGCGAGTTGGGAAAGCGCGTGGTCAGCTCGCGGAAGGTTTCGAACGAATCCTTGGCCGCCTTTTGGTCGCGCTCTGAGAGGTCTTGCCGCGACAGCCAGGAGAACATTCCCAGGTCGTCGTTAAAGTTGATCAGACCTTTGAGGTAGAGCGCGTAATCGAGCGCTGGGCTGGCAGGGTGCAACTTGATGAAGCGCTCCAGTGTCGCCAGGGCCTGCGCTTTTTCCTGGCCTTTGTACTGGGCGTAGGCCTTGTCGAGCTGGGCCTGCTGGGCTTGGGGCGTGCCAGCGGCACGGCCTTCGAGCTTTTCCAGCAGGGGCACGGCCTTGTCGTAGCTGCCACCGTTCATCTCGTCGCGTGCCTCGGCGGCAATCTTTTCGGTCGACCAGTTGGCCGTCTTGTCTTCGACACTGCTCGCACAGCCCGCCACGAGCGCGGCGGCAGCCAGCAGGGCAGGAAGGAGGGCACGGGGCGCACGCAGCATGGCGAATGGCTTTCTGAGGAGCAGAGGTTGGGGCAGGGCAGTGGCAGTGGCCAGCGCCCTGTCGGCAAAAAAAGCATTCTAGCGGCCCGATACGAGCGGGCCGGCACTGGGCTGCAAGCGGCTTTCTACAATGACGGGATGTTTGTTCATTTGCGCCTGCACACCGAGTTTTCCGTCGTCGATGGAACCAACCGAATCGACGAGGCTGTGGCCAGCGCAGCGGCCGATCAACAGCCGGCGCTTGCCATTACCGACCTGAGCAACCTCTTTGGCGCCGTCAAGTTTTACAAGGCAGCACGTGCCAAGGGGGTCAAGCCTTTGCTGGGCGCCGAGCTGCCATTGGAGGGTCTCGACGGCGCCGCGCCGTCGCGTCTGGTGCTGCTGGTGCAGGGCACGCAGGGGTACCTGAACCTGTCGGAAATCCTGGCGCGAGCCTGGACGCGCAGCGCCTCCAAAACCCAGGCGCTGGCGCGTTGGGAGTGGCTGGAGGAACTGGGCGAAGGGTTGATTGCGCTCTCGGGCGCGCAGGCTGGTCCAGTGGGTGCGGCGCTGGTGCGGGGTGATGAGACAGCCGCCGCCGATTGCGCGCTGCGCCTGGCACGCGTATTTCCCCACCGTTTTTACCTGGAAGTCCAGCGCGCCGGCCGGGCCGACGACGAAGTGCACGTGGTTGCCGCAGCACGCCTTGCCGCACGGCTCGAACTGCCGCTGGTGGCGACGCACCCGGTGCAGTTCGCCAGCCCCGACGATTACGAGGCGCATGAGGCGCGTGTCTGCATTGCCGAGGGTGAAATCCTTGGGAATGCCCGGCGCGTGCGGCGCTTCACGCGCGAGCAGTATTTCAAGACGGCTGCTGAAATGCAGGCGCTGTTTGCCGACCTGCCCGCTGCTCTGGCCAATACGGTGGAAATCGCCAAGCGTTGCAACCTCTCGCTGGTGCTGGGCAAGCCCCAACTGCCCGATTTCCCCACCCCGGGCGGCATGCCGATTGATGAATTTTTTCGAATTTCGTCCTTCGAGGGCCTGGAGCAGCGCCTGGCGCACTTGTACCCGGATGCACAAGAGCGCGAGCGCCAGCGGCCGCGCTATGTCGAGCGCCTTGAGTTCGAGCTTAAAACCATCCTCAAGATGGGGTTCCCGGGCTACTTCCTGATCGTTGGCGACTTTATCAACTGGGCCAAGAAAAACGGCTGCCCTGTGGGCCCGGGGCGCGGCTCGGGCGCCGGCTCGCTGGTGGCGTACGCGCTCAAGATCACCGATCTGGACCCGCTGGAATACAAACTGCTGTTCGAGCGCTTTCTGAACCCGGAGCGGGTGTCCATGCCTGACTTCGACATCGACTTCTGCCAAGCCAACCGCGACCGTGTCATTGACTATGTCAAGGACAAATACGGCAAGGACGCGGTCAGCCAGATCGCCACCTTCGGCACCATGGCCGCCCGCGCCGCCATCCGCGATGTGGGCCGCGTGCTCGACATGAGCTACACCTTTTGCGACGGCATCAGCAAGCTCATTCCCAACAAGCCAGGCCAGCACATCACCATTGCCGGGGCCATCGAGGCCGAGCCCATTCTGGCCGAGCGCCTGGCCCGCGAGGACGAGGTGAAAACCCTGCTGGCGCTGGCGCAAAAGTTGGAGGGCATGACGCGCAACGTCGGCATGCACGCGGGCGGCGTGCTGATTGCGCCGGGCAAGCTGACCGATTTTTGCCCGCTCTATCAGCAGCCGGGCAGCGAGTCCGCCGTGAGCCAGTACGACAAGGACGACGTCGAGGCCGTCGGTCTCGTCAAGTTCGACTTTCTGGGCCTGGCCACGCTCACCATCCTGGAAATTGCGCGCGAATTCATCATGCGCCGGCACAAGGGCCAGCAGGACTTTGCCTTTGAGAACATTCCCTTGGACGACGCGCCCACGTACTGCTTGTTCCAGCAGGGCAAGACCGAAGCGGTGTTCCAGTTTGAAAGCCGTGGCATGCAGGGCATGCTCAAGGAGGCCAAGCCGACGCGGCTCGAAGACCTGATTGCCCTTAACGCCTTGTACCGGCCGGGGCCCATGGACCTGATCCCCAGCTTCGTCGCGCGCAAGCACGGGCGCGAGCCGGTCGAATACCCGCACCCGCTGGTAGAAGAAATGCTGTCGGAGACCTACGGCATCATGGTCTACCAGGAGCAGGTGATGCAAACCGCGCAGATTCTGGGCGGCTACAGCCTGGGCGGCGCCGATCTGCTGCGCCGCGCCATGGGCAAGAAAAAGGCCGAGGAGATGGCGCAGCACCGCGGCATCTTCCGTGAGGGCGCGGCCAAGAATGGCCTCTCCATCGAAAAGGCCGACGAAGTTTTCGACCTGATGGAGAAGTTTGCCGGTTACGGCTTCAACAAGTCGCACGCCGCCGCTTACTCGCTGCTGGCCTACCACACCGGCTGGCTCAAGGTGCACTACACCGCCGAGTTCTTCTGCGCCAATATGACCGTGGAAATGGACGACACCGACAAGCTCAAGGTGCTGTTCGAGGACGCGCGCAAGAACTTTGGCCTCTCCTTCGAGCCGCCAGACGTGAACCGCGGCCGTTACCGCTTCGAACCTGTATCCGACACCGTCGTTCGCTATGGCCTGGGTGCGGTGAAAGGCACTGGGCAGCAGGCTATCGAGGCCATTGTCGCGGCGCGTGAGGGGCGCGGAGAGGGCGCCCACGGCAGCCGTTCAGGGCCATTTACCAGCCTGTTCGACTTTTGCCTGCGCGTCGACCGCACGCGCCTCAACAAGCGCACGGTGGACGCGCTCATCAAGGCCGGTGCCTTCGATGCGCTGGAGCGCAACCGCGCGGCGCTCAGCGCGTCTATCGACCGGGCGTTCGATTTCTCCGCAGCGGCGCAGGCCAACGAGCACCAGGGTGGCTTGTTCGACATGGACGACGGCGACGCCCACGGTTCGAGCACCCAAGAGCCAGATTTGGTCGCGGTAACGCCCTGGGGCGTGCGCGAGCAACTCACGTATGAGAAAACGGCGCTGGGTTTCTACCTCTCCGGCCATTTGTTTGACGAGGTGGCACGGGAGGTGCGCCGCTTTGTGCGCAGCGGCATTGACGAGCTCAAGGACAGCCGCGAGCCGCAGACCGTGGCTGGTATCGTCAGCGATTTTCGCGTCATCAACGGCCAGCGCGGCCGCCAGGCCATCTTTGTGCTGGAAGACGGCGTTGGCCGGGTCGAGGCCACGGCGAGCGACGCGCTGGTGCAGCAGCACCGCGAGCTGTTCAAGGACGATGAACTCTTGATTGCCACCGGCCGCTTGCAGCCGGGGCGCAACGGATTCGAGGCGCGCTTCGTCGTCCAGCAGGCCGGCGATCTGGCCCAGGCGCGTTGCCGTTTTGGCAAATACCTGCGTGTGGACGTGGGCGACAAGCCCCCGCAAGTGGCGCGGCTGTTGCAGGAGTACGCAGCGCGCAAGGAATCCACCGAGCATGGCGACCTGGTGCACGGCCTGCGTGTACGCCTGGGTCTGCGCTGCTGCAGTGCAGAAGGCGCCGCCAGTGCCGAGTTGCAATTGGGCGACGCCCACCGCATGTACCCCAGTGATGCGGCGCTCGCGGCCTGGGCAACCGAGGCTGAACTTGGGCGCGCCGTAGTGGTCTACGAATGAGGGCCTTCGGGCTTGAAAAGCCCCTGGGCGCACTCAGTTACTTTCCCTGGCGTGCGAAGGCATGCCTTTTCCACCAGCAGGCTGTTTGCACCCTCGCTAGAATGAATTTCATGGCAACCCAACCTCCAGCACCCCCGCGCACGCCCCGCGTCACCCGGCCCAGGCCGGACGACGGCGACTCGGTCGTGCTCGAACGGCGCCCGCAAAAGACCCAGCCGCCGCAGATGTACCGGGTGCTGATGCTCAACGACGATTTCACCCCCATGGAATTTGTCATTGTGGTGCTGCAGGAGTTCTTTAGCAAAGACCGCGAAACGGCCACGCAGATCATGCTCAAGATCCACCTCGACGGCAAAGGCGTCTGCGGCGTGTATTCGCGCGACGTGGCAGCCACCAAGGTCGATCAGGTGCTCGATGCGGCGCACAGCGCGGGCCATCCGCTTCAATGCATTAGTGAACCGGTTGAATAACCATTCGGTCACCCCAAATACCGCTTATTCTTTTTCTGCAAGCACAAAGGAGTTCACATGATTGCCCAAGAACTGGAAGTCAGCTTGCACATGGCCTTTGTCGAGGCCCGGCAGCAACGCCATGAATTCATCACCGTCGAGCATTTGTTGCTCGCGTTGCTCGATAACCCCAGCGCCGCCGAGGTGCTGCGCGCATGCTCGGCCAATATTGACGATCTGCGCGCATCGCTGGCTAATTTCATCAAAGACAACACCCCGCAGGTCGCGGGAACCGATGAAGTCGACACCCAACCCACGCTCGGTTTCCAGCGCGTGATTCAACGCGCCATCATGCACGTGCAGTCCACGGGCAATGGCAAGAAGGAAGTCAACGGCGCCAACGTGCTCGTCGCCATTTTTGGCGAGAAAGACTCGCACGCCGTGTACTACCTGCACCAGCAGGGTGTGACGCGGCTCGACGTCGTCAACTTCATTGCCCATGGCATCAAGAAGGGTGAGCCGCCCGAGGTGCCCAAGAGCGGGGAAGGCGCTGCCGAAGCCGAAGAAGGCAGCAGCGAGAAGAGCGAAAAGGCCTCGCCGCTGGAGCAATTCACGGTGAACCTGAACCAGCTCGCCAAGGAAGGCAAGATCGACCCACTGATCGGCCGCCACTACGAAGTCGAGCGCACCATCCAGATCCTGTGCCGCCGCCGCAAGAACAACCCGCTGCTCGTCGGCGAGGCGGGCGTGGGCAAGACGGCGATTGCCGAGGGCCTGGCCTGGCGCATCACCCAGGGCGACGTGCCCGAGATTCTGAGCGAAGGCATCGTCTATTCGCTCGACATGGGCGCGCTGCTGGCTGGCACCAAGTACCGCGGTGACTTCGAGCAGCGCTTGAAGGGCGTGCTCAAGTCGCTCAAGGACAAGCCCAACGCCATCCTGTTCATCGACGAGATCCACACGCTGATCGGCGCGGGCGCGGCCTCGGGCGGCACGCTGGATGCGTCCAACCTGCTCAAGCCAGCGCTCTCGAACGGCGCGCTCAAGTGCATTGGCGCCACCACCTTCGCCGAATACCGCGGCATCTTCGAAAAAGACGCGGCCCTGTCGCGGCGCTTCCAGAAGGTCGATGTGGTGGAACCGACGGTGCAGGAAACCGTCGACATTCTCAAGGGCCTCAAGAGCCGCTTTGAAGAGCACCACAGCGTCAAGTACGCCGCCGCCGCATTGCAGGCGGCTGCCGAACTGAGCGCCAAGTACATCAACGACCGCCACCTGCCCGACAAGGCCATCGACGTGATCGACGAGGCCGGTGCCGCGCAGCGCATCCTGGTGCCCTCCAAGCGCAAGAAGACCATCGGCAAGACCGAGATCGAAGAGATCGTGGCCAAAATCGCCCGCATTCCCCCGGCCAACGTCTCCAACGACGACCGTGGCAAGCTGCAGGTGCTCGAACGCGACCTCAAAAGCGTGGTCTTCGGGCAAGACAAGGCGCTCGACGTGCTGGCGTCCGCCGTCAAGATGGCGCGCTCCGGCCTGGGCAAGGGCGACAAGCCCATTGGCGCCTTCCTGTTCAGCGGCCCCACGGGCGTCGGCAAGACCGAAGCGGCCAAGCAACTGGCCTACATCATGGGCATCGAGCTGATCCGCTTCGACATGTCGGAGTACATGGAGCGCCACGCCGTCAGCCGCCTCATCGGCGCGCCTCCGGGCTACGTGGGCTTTGACCAGGGCGGGCTGTTGACCGAGGCCATCACCAAGAAGCCGCACTGCGTGCTGCTGCTCGACGAAATCGAAAAGGCGCACCCCGACATCTTCAACGTGCTGCTGCAGGTGATGGACCACGGGAGCCTGACGGACAACAACGGGCGCAAGGCCGACTTCCGCAACGTCATCATCATCATGACGACGAACGCGGGTGCCGAGACCATGAACAAGGCCACCATCGGCTTCAACAACGCCCGGCAGGCGGGCGACGAGATGGTCGACATCAAGCGTTTGTTCACGCCCGAGTTCCGCAACCGCCTGGACGCCATCGTCAGCTTCAAGGCGCTTGATGAAAACGTCATCCTGCGCGTGGTCGACAAGTTCTTGCTGCAGCTCGAAACCCAGC
>Ga0208272_100122_pt1 | contig 55963 bp, 48 predicted proteins | sample LakWasM129_HOW14_2_FD_183939 | JGI IMG/M metagenome (GOLD analysis project Ga0208272, IMG submission 183939) | Freshwater sediment methanotrophic microbial communities from Lake Washington under simulated oxygen tension - Sediment Metagenome... | ecosystem: Environmental > Aquatic > Freshwater >... | reverse complement strand
CAACAAAAGGAGCACCCATGAACCGATTTCTCGATCATCTCGCCTTTGCCCAACCCTACCTGATTGCGTTCGGGTTGCTGGCCGTCGTCCTGTTGCTCGCGCCCGGATGCGCCACGGCCGGCGCCGGGTCCGCCGGTCGCACCCGCGATTTCGCTACGACCGCCGCCACGACCGCGGCGGGGGCCTACGTCGGCGCGAACAATGCCCACGATGGCGCGAAGGATGCCGCGGTCGGCGCCACCGCGGGCTTCGTCGCGGGCGAGGCGCTCAATTTTTTCAACAACAAGGCGCAGCGCGAGGCCTACCTCGCCGGTTACGAAAAGGGCCAGTCCAACGCGGTGAAACAGCAGTATTGGATTGCCCGCGAGAACCAGCGTGCCCAGGCGGACGATGGCTACGAGGAAACCCTGTATGAGGTGCCGATCCCGGCGAGCGATCAGGGCGGCGTGCATCGCGAAGCGACCAAACGGGTCATCCGGGTCGTCCTGCCGAAGGAGGGATTATGAAAATCCTGTTCCTGCTCGTCGCCTCGCTGGCGCTCGGCCGTCCGTGCTTCGCGCAGTGGGCCGTGATCGACGCCGTCAACCTCCAGCAGAACGTCACCAACTATGGCATTATGGTGCAGCAAATCGCGAAACAGGCGGAGCAAATCACGAACCAGGTGCGGCAGATTCAGCAGATGGAGGACCAGCTCAAGCGCCTGGGGAACATGGCGAACGTGAAAGCCGTCGTCGGTTTCCCCGAATTCAAGGTGGACCTGAACCTGCCCACGCGCATCCGCACCTGGGCGGAGGGCGTCGCGCGGGCCGATGGCCGCCGGATTTTCGGGGATTCGCGCGGGGGCATTTTTACGGCCATCGGCAGCGAGTATCCCGATTTCGACGGTGCGATGGTCGCGCGCGAGGCCGACGCCTACAGGCCCGCCCAGGAAATCACGGCCAAGGTGGATGAATTCAAGGACGTGCAGGCCGACGTGTATGCACGGCGGGTGGAGTTGAAGAAGGCCATCGCGCAGACCAGCGACGCCTTGCAGGCCGCAGAGACTGACGCCGAGGAAAAGAAACTCGCCGCCATCCTGAACGCCCAATACGGCCAGCTCGCGACGCTCGATTCCGAGGTCGCGCTGAGTGCCGCGGAAATCCAAGTGCGCGCGGCTGAATCAACCGCGATGACGAGCGCACAAAACACCGCCGACGCCGAGGCACGGCGAACGCTCGCCCAGCAGGAGGCACAGAAAATCGGGACGACGTTCAAGCCGATTTACGAGTCGGTTTTGCTCCATGTGAAAGAGCAGCCTTTTCGCCCATAAAACGGCAACAGATTTTAACGCAAGTGGTCTTAAATTGCACTCTACCATGAAGACAATTCGCCCCCTCGTTTTGCTGCTCGCCGTCCTGGCCGCCGTTGGCTGCACCGACCGGGAGGCCGCGGCGGAAAATGCCCGGCAGGATGCGGAAGCCAAGGCTCGCGCCGACGCGAAGGCCCGCGCGGATGCGGCCCGGAAGGAAATGGAAGTGCTGCCGAAGGTGTTCCGGTCGCGCTATAACAAGCGGCTCGAACCGGAGCCGACGACGACCACTCAGCCCGCCGCGCCCGAGCCGGCGAAAAACCCATGAGCGCTCCCGCCGGCAGTATCCTTCCATCGTCGTATTTCGACGGGCTCTCGCAGTTGTGGGGTGCGACAGCCTACGTCGCCGCATCCATCGCGGCCGCGGCGGTTACATTTTCCGGCTGGGCGAACCGCAACGATCCGGTCGCGCTGCTCCGGCTTGTCGTGAAACTGTTCCTCGTCGGGCTCACGACGGTTTTCCTCCGCGAGTGGTTGATGCGGCTCGGCGATGTGGTCATGGCCTTCGGCCAGGTCTTCAACATCGACCCCACGAGCGTGGATGAGAAATTCATCCGGTTCCTGTCCGGCACGTCGCCCTCGACGCCCAGCGCCAGCGCGTGGGACGTGATCTGGGACACCGGCTCCGTCGGGACCGCCATTGCCTATGCGCTGCTCTGGCTGTTCGGCTGGTTCTCCTACGGGGTGCAGTTCATCGTGAAGTTGGTTGGCGACATCCTGCTTTCGGCCGGGTGGTCGCTCAGTCCGCTCTTTCTCTCGTTCTTCCTGCTGCGGCCGATGGCTGGCGTCGGCCTGAAATACATCCTCGGTCTGATCGTGCTGGTCTGCTGGCCGTTCGGCTGGGTGATCGCTGCGGTCGTGACGAATGCCATGCTGGAAGCCGCGGCGACGGCGAGCCTGCTTCCCGTGGTCGTGACGGGCGGCGCCTCCGTCGCGCCCGTCCTCACCGTGCTGATCGTCGGCGTGTGGATGCTCCTCAGTTCGGTGCTTGCGCCGTATGTGCTGTATCGCGTGCTGACCTCGGGCGCGAATCCGGCGGCGGCCTTCGCGCAGGGCCTTGGCGGCGTGGGCGAAGCCGCGCTGGCCGGTGCCGTCGGCGGGGCGACGGTCGCCGTCACGGGTGGCGCGGCGGCACCGGCCGTCATCGCGACCGCCGCGCTCGGGGCGATGTCCGCGGGCACGGAGTCCGCAGCTCGCGGCGGCGGATCGCCACGTATGACCGGGACAGCGATGGCTGGCATGGCGGGGTTTTACGGCGGACGCTTCATGCGGGGCCAAACGGCTGCGATGAAGGAAATGGCTGCTGCCGAAACGCGCCGCGCAGCAGCGTCCGAAAGATTCGAGGCACATTTTGGCGATGCCGCGCGTCAATATCAGGCACAGCAAACTGACTTCCCGCATCAACCGCACCACCCGAATCCCAATCAAGCTGCCATCGATATCGAATCTCGCAATGTTTAAGGATGAATACAGTGCCGCGCTAAAACAGTGGGTGAACGCCCGCAAGCGCACCGATGTGGCCGAGGAAAAGGTAGGTCGGACGTTTCTCGATTGGTTCTTCCGACGCAACAGGGAAGCCAGCCCGCCTGCCGCGCGTCCGTGCAAGAACGTCACTCCTCCCCAAGAACCTTCAAAGAAATAACATCATGGTCGCACCCGTTGACACCACCGCGGCGCGCGTGCCGCCCCTCGCCCCCGGCTTCGGCCAGCCGAAATCCACGCTGCTCGCGATCTTCACGCGCCAGCGGCGGCAGTCGTTGGTCTGGTTCCTGGTGGCGGTCGCCGCCTGGCTGTGGGCGGTGTGGGACCGGCATCTCCTGCTGGAGCAGCTCACGCGCAAACGCGAGGTCGTCGTGATCGACAGCCTGGGCACCTATTACGTCTCGCCGGTCGTCGATATTCAGCACGCGAAGGATCTCCACGCGCTGCAAACGAAGTGGGCGTGCAAGGCCCTCTTCGAGCGCAACCCCGACGGCCTGGGCAACCCGGAATTGTTCAAGCAGCTCTTCTTGAAGGACGCCGCCAAGACCGCGCAGACCGCCATCGACAAGACCAAGGCGGAATTTCAGGCGAAGTCGCTGCACCAGTTCGTTGAAACCGATCCGGTGGAGGTTCTCAGCACGCGTGATGACGCGTTTTATACCTCGGTCAATGTGCAGTTGATCCGGGTCGGCTCCTTCCAGGGTGCGCCGCTGACGGAAGTGCTGCGCTACAAGGTGAAATTCAAATTTGTCCCGAACCCCGATCTGACGCGCAACGGACGGTTTCCGACCGCCGTGGCCTCGTTCCAAGTCGAGCGGGCAGAGAAGACCTGACGGAGGTATTTATGTGGAAACTCATCGCATGGGGGGTGGTTTTGTCGCCGATGATGGTGGCGCAAACGATTAACGAGTTTCCGCTGGATCCCCACAAGGTGATCGAACTGCCCGTCTCCCGCGAGGTAACGACGGTCACGTTTCCCGGCCCCATTACCGCGGTTGCCGGCGCGGATATGCTGATCGACGACGGCCGGGCCGCGAGTGAAGTCGAAGAGGGCACGCCAGTGCGCTTTCACGTTACGCACGCCAAGGGCGCCAATTTTCTCCTCGTGCGCAGCGTGCAGGCGGAGGGGGCCGGCACGGTCACGGTGATTTTCGAGGACGCGGCGTATGTTCTCCAGCTCCGGACGGTCGCGGCGAACCCCCTTGCCAGCGCAATTTTCAAGCGCGCGGCGGCCGATGTGGCCCTGAAGGTGGCGCATGGGCCTGAGCCGGTGAAATTCACGCCGCGGGTCGGGTTCAGCGTCCTCGACCGTGCCCGGGCTTATCCCGTGCTCGTGCGCTCGCTGCCGCGAGCCGTCGAAGGCGTCACGCCGCGCACGTTGCACCGCAAGATCGAGCTGCCCGATCTCGAGGTCGAGGTGCAGGAGGTCTATCGGTTCTCGCGCGAGGATGCGGTCGTGTTCCTGCTCAACCTGCGGAACAAGACCGATCAGGTGCTCGAAGTGTCACCCAGCACATTCGCGGCCCGCGTGGCGGATGAGAAATTCGAGCAGTCGATTGCCAACGGCCCGCGGACGCTGCAGCCGGGCGAAGCACGCGAGGCGGAGTTCGCGGTCGTCGGGATGCCGGATGGCACCCGCAACGACCTCAGTGCCGACAACGCCTTCACGATCCTGGTCACCACCGCGCGGCGGACGACTGAGACCGCCGTTACACCTGCACCCGCCGAGAGGCCGTCGTCATGAACCCGCGCCGCATCAAGGATTTTCTGACGAGCAAATTTGGGATGTTCGTCGTCTTCGTGGTCGTGTTATTCGGCGGGCTGTGGGCTTACGGCCGCAGCCAGGCCGAGCAGAAGCAGGCGGCCCGGCTCGCGGCCACGGCGAGGAAGGCCGAGCTGGGGCGCATGGCTGCGCCGCTCAACGAGGGACTTGAGAGCGGCGTGCCGCAGTCGGCGGCCTTGCGCGACGCGGCCCAACTCGCGGGCGACGGCCGGATCGTGCCGTTTCACCCGCCGGGGGCGACGGCGGCCACACCCGAGCCGGTGAAAAATGCCGAGCCGGTGAGACCGCCGAAGAAAATCCGCTACCAGACCATGCTCGCCGCGTATGAGCCGCCGCCAGCCAAACCCGCCGCCGAGCCGACGCCGAAACGCGTCATTCCCTACGGCACGCTCCTGAAATGCAAACTCGTCAACACCGTCGATAGCGCGAACCTGGAAACGCCGGTCATCGCTGTGCTCCTCGAAGACGTGTGGCAGAACGGCGAACGGGTGGTTCCGGCGAACACGCTCGTCCATGGCACGGCGCGGGCGGGCCGTCTGCGCGACCGGGTGACGGCCAGCGGCACCTGGCGTTTCGTTTGGCAGGACGGGCGCGAACTGGCGTTCAACGGCGTCGCCCTCGACCGCGAATACGATCACGACATCGACGGTTACGGCATCACGGACGGTTCGGGCGGGATGAAGGGCCGCGTGCTGGCGGCGGACGATTTGCAGGAATTGAAGCTGCTCGCGTCGGCGGCCCTGAGCGGCTTTGCCCGCGGAACGCAGGACCGCACGCAAACCGTGTTGGGGACGAGCCTCACCGGCTCGGTCTCGAACGGCGTGCGCGAGGGCGTGGGCGAGGTGTTTGATCTCTATGCGCAGCGCACGCTCCGGGACATCGAGCAGAATGGATACTACGTCCGGGTCGCCGCGGGAAAGGAGTTTTACGTCTATGTCCTCGAAACCGTGAACCCGGACCAAGCCAGGATCGCCGGAACGAAAGGCGCGGCGCGCAGCGCAGCGACCACGCCGGCCGGCGACGCGACCTCTTCCGAACCGAAAACCAAAGGATGAACCATGCGCCTATTTTCGCTCTTACTCATGTCAGTATCGCTCGCGGGCTGCGCGACGCCGCGGATCGCGCTCGTCGTCCCGGCAAATCAGCCGGCCGATAGACCGGTCGTGCGCGAAGCCGCCGCAACGCGCATTGTCGAGACTCGCTACGAACTGCGCGGCTATCGCGACGCAGACGATCCCGCCGTGCGCCATGAGCCGCACGCGGTCTATCGCACGACGCGCGTGCCCGTCCGCGTGACCTCGCTCGACACCGCGCCCCGGAGCGAATTCGCGCCGGTGAGCTACGCGCCGCTGCCGGCGAGCGCGGCGCTGGCTGCCGAGCTGGCGGCGCAGAAACAAATTACGGCGGACCTGCGCGCGATCCAGGCGCGCATGGTGTCCGTGGAGCAACAGGCGCAGAGCCAATACGGGACGCTCGTCAACCAGACGGCGGAAACGATCCAGCTCCGCCGCCAACTCGAAGACGAACGCGCACGGGCACAGAACCAACGGCGCGACAGCCGGCCTGATTCCAACGCGCCGTCTCCGGCCGCGGCGACCGGCGACGCGAAATGGTAAACGTCATGGTGCCCGACGAACATTTGCGGGAAAAGCTGCGCACGCTGCCGCCGCGATTGCGGGAGGTGGTGCTCGGCCAGGACGAGGCGATCGCGCTCGTCGCGACGCGTTTGCAGCACGGCGAACTTGGGCTGACGGCGCCGGGCCGGCCCAAGGCCAGCTTCCTTTTCCTCGGTCCGACCGGTGTCGGCAAAACCTCGCTCGCCCGCGAATTCACGAGCGACCTGTTCGGACCGGGCCGGATCCTCGAACTCGACATGTCGGACTACATGACCCTCGACCGGCTGGCGTTGCTCCTGGGCACCTCGGATGCCGATCCGGGCCGAATCGCACAAGGCTACGATGCCTGCGGGTGCCGGGGCACGATCCTGTTCGATGAAATCGAAAAGGCGCATCCCCGGGTGCTGGATATTCTGCTGCAACTGCTCGATGTCGGCCGGCTCACGGTGGCCGGCAATCGCGTGCTGGATTTCTCGCCCTGGTATGCGGTCCTCACCTCCAACATCGGTGCGCAACGCATCATGGCGATGCGCAAGTCGATCTACGAGACCATGCGCCGGCTTGTGCGGCAGGACGCGCAGCGCGAACTCCGCCCGGAACTTTTCGGGCGGATCACCGAGGCCGTCGTCTTCAACCGGCTCGACTACGACACGCAGGGCCGGGTGGCCGCCCTGGTCGTAAGGAAGGAAGCCCGCCAGCAGGGTGAGCGCGGGCACACGTTTGCCGCGGACGGCGGCGTGGTCGAAACCGTCATCAAGCAGGGCTACCACGACCGGCTCGGCGCGCGCCCGATGCGCGACGCGGCCGAGCGGCTGGTGCGGGATGCGTTGACGGAGGATTTACTCAACGGGGGTCGCGGAACCGGACGGCTGCGGGCGCATCCGACGGGAACCAAACTTGAGCTACTGCCAGCCGCGACGGCAGGGCTCACCTGAAAGGAAACAACATGGAACAGGTCTCTGGCAGTGCCAAGCTTCGCGCGGTCGTCCTCAAGTGGGATCGACTGTCCGGCGATTTGATCCGCCGGCAGATTTGGGATTTGTGGCCGAACGCGGTCGTGCGCGTGTTTCAGCGCGGGCTCGAAGCCCTGGCCGCGATGCAGGACGAACCGCCGGAATTGTTCGTCACCGGCGTCAAGATCGAGGACATGGACGGGCTCGAACACCTCGAACCGTTCACGGACAAGCCGCTGCCGATCCTCATCGTCACGTCGCGGCCGGATACGCGCACGTTCAAGATGCTCCGGCACGTGCGCTATGACGGGCTGTTCGACGGGGTGTCGGAAGGCTTGGAGCGGCTGCCGGGTGCGCTGCGGCAGGTGATGCAGCGCCGTCTCTACGTGAGCCCCTCGCTGCTGCCTTTTTTGCAGGAGCGTAGGAGCGTCACGCTGGATACGCTCACCGAGCGGGAGCAGATCGTTCTCTCGGTCATCGGCGACGGCTCGGACAACAACCAGGCCGCCGACCGGCTGGGGATTTCCGACAAGACGGTTGGCACCCACCGCGAGTCGATCATGCGCAAACTCAAGCTCCATCAGATGACGGAACTCATGCTCTACGCGCTGGTGCATGGCTTCGTGCTGGTGACGGCGAAGGGCGTTTTCTATCCGGGTTTCCAACGCCGGCTTCGCGGCATCGGGAGAAACACGCTGATCCCCGCGCCGCCCGTCCTCGCCACCGGCGGACGTTCACTCTTTTTAGCCCAGTAGGCGGCTCTTCCCGCGCCAAGGCAGAAAAAAGGCGGCCGGTTGAATCCGGCCGCCCGTGGAGGCGATCCTCACGCCGCGGGTCGGGCGGCTTTCGCCTCCGCGCGCTGCTCGAAAATGAACGAGTGCGCCTGATTGGCGACCTTCGCGACCAGCGGCAGGTCGTCGCGACCGAAGCTGGCGGTGTCGTGCGGCTGCTGGTCCTCGCCGGTATAGGTCCGGGCGAAGGTCACGTTGTGGAACTGCTTTTCGCCGGTTCCGTTGAGCCACACGCTCGCCTTGATCCGGCCGAGGCGGAAGGTCCGCACCGGCTTGGCGCCGGCGGCGTTCTTGGATTGCGGGGCAGTCTGGGCGTTTTTGGAGGACATGATGTTTTCCTTTTGCTTTGCGAGGAGCGGAATTGCTTCTCGACCAAAGGCGGGGGTGCCGACCGGCGCGAGGGGACAGTTGGGTTGGGTTCCCTCCAGGGGGCACCGAAATGGCCTCGGCCGCTTGCGGCGCGCCGGTGGGAGGGGCCGCCAGAGAAGCAAGACCGCTCCCGCAAAAGGAACGGCATTGCCGCCACAAACGCGGACGTCCCGCTGGCTTGAACGCACCCGGTGCAGTTTGGGATCGACCGTGCCTCGGCCATGGGGATGCGGCTGGCTCAACCGGACGGAAAGCAGTTCGTCAGGACTTCGCCTGGGCAGGAGCGAGGATGAGCACGACACCGCCGGCCGCGACGCGCTGCCGGCGAAGCTCGCGGGCGCGCATTCGTCTGGCGCGCGGAGGGGAGAGCCGCACGGCGACCTGGATCGCCTCGACGGTCGGGACGACCGGACGCCGTTTGGACCGCAGGCGCGTCCATCTCTGGTCGGCGCGTGCATTATTTTGTGAGCGCCCTGAGCCGGGTGTTCAGCACCTTGATGTCGATCTCGGCGCCGACCGCCGTAGCGCGTGCTTTTGCGAGGCGGACCTCGGCCTGGAGCAACTCGTGTTTTAGCTGGGCGAGTGCGTCGGGATTCACGGCGGTCTGGGTGGTCCGCGTCGAGGGGCCGGACGGGGTGGCCGGCGAATGTTCTGAATTTCCGTTGTTCATGGTGATGGGATGACCGTTCAGGCGGTCATGCGGATGTGGTTGGTGATCGTTTGCTCGAGTTTTTCGCGCTCGGCGATTTGCTCCGCCATGACCGCGAGCGAAAGGTCGTGAAAGACATTGGAACGCTGGCGGACGGGGAAGCCCATGCGGGTTGTTTCCATCTGCCAATCAGCGGACGCGACGGCGCGCTGTTCCCGGTGATCCCAGAGGTGGAGTCCGCCGCCCTCGAAGGCCGGGGTAGCGTGGAGAAAGTGCGCCACAGCGTCGGCGGGCGAATCAATGCTATCGCCGTGGCTGTGGTGGAGGCCGTTGCGTGCCTGGCGATAGACTTGGTAGCGGTGCGGTGTGAGGCTCCGCGGCTCTGACGAGGCGAGGTGTTCTTTCTGAATCATGATAATGTCCTCCGTTTTCAGGGTTTGAATTGATGACGGAGAAACATCTGCGCGGTGGTCGTCTGCGCACAATGAGCCGCTCCTGCTGAGTTCGGCGGAGCCGACCTGCTGGAATTCCAGTAGGGGCGGTGGGATGATTTCAGCAGATGCGCCCGCTTGAACGACAGCCGCCCCGGCTGATTTTCACTGAGATTATGAACACGACCAGCCGGGCGATCCTGCAATCGGTGCTCACCAGCGATGCCGCACTCACGGCTCCCGAGCGCACGTCCCTGGAATGTGCGCTTTCAGGGGCGTCGGTGCCGCAGACACCGCAGGCGCAAGAGCGCCTGTTGATCACTCAAAAGCATGTTGCGATAGCTTTGAGCATAAACCGTGTAACCGTATGGCGGATGACGCGTGACGGCGTGCTTCATCCAGTCGAGATTTTGCCCGGCACCTGGCGTTATCTTTGGACGGAAGTGGCCGGACTGGCTGAGACGGGCTGGTGTCAGGAGAAAAGTATCCGCCAAACAATACCTGCGGCATAGGCACCGGTTTGCTTGCGATGGCGATGATGGCACTGTCAGAAACGGTGCGTCGCTGGCGAAAGGAGTGCTTGGTTTTTAGGCTTCGCGGCTGACGCTGTGAGTTGGCTCGAAAGAGTTGAGTCCAAATCACTGCTCAAAAGATTTGCCTCCGGAAAACTTAGTCCTAAACTTAGGCCAAGGTTGCAGAGAACTGCCCAAAGTTGCCTGACGTTGCTCTTTTTCATCCGCCCGCGCCCGACTCGCGTAAGTAATTAAACAAGAAACCCTCCGAAGGGTTTCGGAGGGTTTCAAATTGGGTGCAGGGGCTGGATTTGAACCAGCGACCTTCAGGTTATGAGCCTGACGAGCTACCAGGCTGCTCCACCCTGCATCAATGGGAGGTGCATAAGTGCTGACGCGGACGGTGGCTGTCAACGGGTTTTTGTCGTGCTTGCGGGCGGCCGGTCGCGGGATGGTTTTAGAAGTTGTGCAATACCTATTTGCATGGACGCGCTTGGACATCAATCATGCCCCTCCGCCATGAGAGCTGGAACCACCGTCAAGCGCATCAAATTCCAAGGGTTCGACGCGGTCGAGTTGCTCACTCCGGCGCTCCGGCTCGTGGCGCTCACAGCCATGGGTCCGCGCGTGGCCTTTCTCGGTCTGCCCGGCGGGGACAACCTGTTGTTGTGGACACCCGGCAAATACCGGCGAGGCAAATGGGACTTGATGGGCGGGCACCGCCTGTGGCTGGCGCGGCCGGGTGCCGACGAGGCCGAGGAAACCTACGCGGCGGACAACCACCCTTGCCATCTCGACACGCACCCCGACGGCTTCACCCTGACGGCGCCGGTCGATCCGGTGCATCACACGCGGCGGGGTTTTCGCGTGACCCTGCTCGCGCCCGATCGCGTGGCCTTGGATCATTTCGTGCGGAACGAGAGCGACATGCTCTGGAGCGGCGGGCTTTGGACCCTGACTTGCTCCCTGCCGTCGAAGGGCGCCACCTACACCGTGCCGCTTGGCGACGGTTCGTCGTGGGATTATGCCACGGTCATCTCCTTTCGCACCTGGGGCGGTGGGCACGGGGGCGGGGGTTTCAACGATCCGCAGTTCAAGCTCACCGACGACGCGCTGGTGTTGCATCCTTCGGGACGGGAAAACAAGCGCATGCTCAAGGCCGATCCCGGCATCATCGCGCTGCACGATCCGGTCCGTCGGCTGCTGTTTGCGAAGCAAGCCGCCTATCAGCCCGACGCCAGTTATCCGCTCGGCACCAATCTTGCCCTCTACGTCGGTCCGAAGAATTTCATGGTCGAGATGGAGGCGATGGGACCGACCGTCACGCTCAAGCCCGGCCAGTCGCTCGGCCTCCGCGAAACCTGGCTGCTCAGCTCCACCAAATCCGCGTCGACGCCGAAGGCTTTGCGCGGTCTGTTTGCCGCGGGTTAACCCCCGGCGCGAGCCTTGGCTTTGCGGGTGGCCTGTGCCTGCACGGACTGGCCTTCGACCCAGCTGGCGCCGATGAGGGTGGCCCGGGGGAAGGCCGGAATGCCGGTTTCGTTGTGGTGAATCTGGCTGACGACCATGTCCACCGCGGCCTCGCCCACGGCGTCGTTGTGCTGGTTCATGCCGGAGATATCGGCGTGGCTGGCGCGCCATTCGAGCTGGATGATGCCGACGTCCTTCGGCACGCGCAGGCCGCGCTCCTTCAGCCACGGGAAGACGACGTTGTAGAGCGACAGAAGCACGTCGGGCCGATGCTGATCGAACCAGCCGTAGAACAAATCCCGTTCGTCGCGCGCCCGGTCGATCTGCGTGAAAACCGGCACGCGGTTCGCCCGGGGCAGGCCTTGTTGCGCGGTCAGCATGGCGCCGGAGAAGCGTCCTTCAACGAGCCGGTCGATGCGCTCCTCGATGACCAGGGCCGGTCGCTGATAGCCGAGGGCGAGCGCGTGCTCGAAGGCCTGGATGACCAGATCATGATGATCGACGCAACTGAAGGAGAGCGCCGGGTCGCGCGTGCGCACGCCCGTGACCACGCACGGAAAATTTTCCCACACCGGCAACAGGTGCGGCGGCAGGTGGTTTTGATCCATCATGCCGACGATGATCAGGCCCTTGATGGCGCGCGTGCGCAGGACGCGGATCCAGCTCTCGGCTTTCAGTTTCGGGTCATGCAGCCAGAATTGGTCGAAGGAATAGCCGAGGCGCGCGGCGCGGCGCTCGCAACCCTCCACGTAGGCCGGAATCGTCGCGTGCGTGCGAAAGGCCTTGGGATCGCGGTGAGCGTTGACGAGGGCGAGCTTGGCCTGAAAGCGCACGGTCTGGCTGGAGCGCAACTGGGCCATCAGGTGGGAGACGACCGCATTGGGTTGATAGCCGAGCCGGTCCGCGACCCGGCGGATCTTTTCGCGGGTGGACTCCGGGATTTGCGGACTGCCGCGCAAGGCCAGCGACACGGTGTTCTTCGAACAACCGGCCTCGGCGGCTATCATGCTCATGGTGATCTGGGGCATGGTGGACAGCCTGCATACGAGTCGGTTTCGGCTCACCGTCAAGGACGCGCTGGGCCGTCGGCCGGAGGGAAATCCCGGTCGGAACGCCCGCATTTCGCCGAAAATACGTGACGGTCAAGTGGCAAGGGGGGCCGCAGCCCGGCAAACACATTGACCAACGGGCCGGATGGGCTCAGAGAAAAGCCGGTCAGCCACGCCGGTAAACCCCAACCCCCCATGAACCGCTGGACTATGGAGAGCCTGATGGTCGCTTTGGACCATGGCTGAGATCACCCAGATTTTGCAGGCCGTCGACCAGGGCGATGCCCGGGCCTCGGAGGAGCTGTTGCCGCTGGTCTATGAGGACTTGCGCCGGCAGGCGATGGTGCAGATGGCGCACGAGGCCGCCGGGCAAACCCTGCAACCGACGGCCTTGTTGCACGAGGCCTGGCTGCGCCTGGTGGGGAAGGGGGAGCGGCACTGGCAGAACCGGGCGCACTTCTACGGCGCCGCCGCGGAGGCGATGCGCCGCATCCTGATTGAGAACGCCCGCCGCAAATCCCGGCTCAAGCGCGGAGGCGACCAGTTGCGCGTGGATTACGAGCAGGTCGAGCTGGCCGAGACCTCGCCGGACGAAAAAGTCCTCCTGATCAACGACGCGTTGGAACGTCTGCAGGCGCAGGATCCGGAAAAGGCCCAGGTGGTGGTGCAGAAGTTTTTCGGCGGCCGGACCAACCAGGAGGTGGCGGAGAGCCTCGCGGTGACCGAGCGCACCGTCGAGCGCCATTGGGCCTACGCCAAGGCGTGGCTCTTTCGCAGCATCCAGACCCAAAGATAAACGTGGCACGCCGAAAAATGACCCGCCGTGTCGGGTTTCGCCCGGCGGAACGCGCATGTTGATACGACGCCCCGAACGATGAACCTGGAGACCCAGCGCGAAGAGGACTTGTTTGATGCCGCCCGGAAACTCGCTGATCCGGCGGCGTGCCGCGCTTATCTCGAGCGGGCGTGTGGCGGCGATACCGCGCTGCGGACCAGGATCGAGGAGTTGCTCAAGGCGGAACGGGCGGCCGAGCAGTTTTTCTTGGAAACCGGCCCCGCCTTGACCTTGCCCGGCTCCCCGGAAAAACCGGGATGCGATGCACCCGCGACCGGCGGCGGGGGCAATGCCGGGACCGTGCCCGGCGAGGAACCGGTCGGCACCCGGATCGGGCGCTACAAGCTGCTGCAGAAAATCGGCGAGGGCGGCTGGGGGGTGGTCTACCTCGCCGAGCAGGAGGAACCGGTCCGTCGCTGCGTGGCCCTCAAGATCATCAAGCTCGGCATGGAGACCAAGAGCGTCATCGCGCGCTTCGAGGCGGAACGCCAGGCCCTCGCGATGATGGATCACCCCAACATCGCCCGGGTCTTCGACGCCGGGGCGACCGATCGCGGGCCGCCCTACTTTGTCATGGAGCTGGTCCAGGGCGTGAAGGTCACGAAGTATTGCGACCAGCACCGGCTCGGCATTCGCGAGCGGCTGGACCTGTTCATCCAGGTGTGCCACGCCATCCAGCACGCGCACCAGAAGGGCATCATCCACGGCGACATCAAGCCCTCGAACGTCATGGTCTCGATGCACGACGGCCGGCCCGTGCCCAAGGTGATCGATTTCGGCATCGCCAAGGCCACTGAGGCACGCCTGACCGACCGGCGGCTGTTCACCTCCTACGTGCAGCTGATCGGGACGCCGGCCTACATGAGTCCGGAGCAGGCGGAGATGCGGGGGCAGGATATCGACACCCGCAGCGACATCTACAGCTTGGGCGTGTTGTTGTATGAACTGCTAACGGGTCTGACGCCCTTCGACGCCAACGAGCTGCTGGCCGCCGGTCTCGACGAGATGCGCCGGACCTTGCGCGAGAAAGAGCCGGCGCGGCCCTCCGCCAAGCTCGGCCCCCTCCCGCCGACGGAGTTGACGAAGACCGCCGGGGAGCGCCGGGTGGATCCACACCGTCTGAGGTCCTTGCTGCACGGCGACCTCGATTGGATTGTCATGAAGGCGTTGGAGAAGGACCGCGGGCGCCGTTATGAGACGGCCAACGGGTTTGCCTTGGACATCCAGCGCCACCTCAGCAACGAGCCGGTGATGGCCCGGCCGCCGAGCCGGATCTACCGCTTCCGGAAACTGGTCCGCCGCAACCGCGGGGTGTTTGCCGCCGGCGCTGCCGTGGCCGCGGCGCTCGTGATCGGCCTCGGCACCTCCACGTGGCTCTTTCTCAAGGAGCGGGAAGCCCGCCAACGGGCGGTCGCAGCGGAGCAACAGCAGGCTCAGCTCCGGCACCAGGCCGAGGCGCGGGAAAAAATCACGCAGGCCGCGCTGCTGGTGAGCCAGGAAAAGTTCAATGAGGCGGACGCGTTGCTGAGCAAGATCACCTTCACGCAACCGACGTTGGAGGGCGCGGCCGTGTTCCGTTCCATCGGCGAGTGGCATGCCATCAACGAGCGCTGGCCCCAGGCCGCGGAACGTTTTGCCCAGCTCCTCGCGGTCAACCAGCTCGACGGGCTCGACGTCGCCACGCTCGATTACCTGGAGCAGGGACCGGCATTGATCGAGCAAGGCGACTTCGCCGGCTATGAAAGCTTCCGGCAGGAGGCGATCATGCGGTTTTCGGGGGCGCCCTGTCCCTTCTCGGACCGCATCGTCAAGATCAGCCTCTTGCGGCCGGCGAACGAGAAGTTGTTCGAGGCCCTGCGTCCACTCGCTGAGGGCAACAGCCAGGCGCTGGCCGAGGCCGACCAGTCGGGCGACGTCTTCACCGCGGCCTGGCGGTCCGTTTCCATGTCCTTGTGGGAATACCGGCGGGGCAATTTCGCGAAGGCGGCCGAGTGGAGTCGCCGGTGTCTGGCCTACCCGGAGGCGAATGCGCCCCGGACCACCACCGCCCGCGTGATTCTGGCCATGTCCTGCCAGCGACTGGGCCGCCGGGAGGAGGCGCGCGCCGAACTGGCCGCGGCCCGCGCCAAGGTCGAGAACACGGCCCGCAACCGGACCGGCCGGGGCACCCCGGTGCAAGGCTTCTGGTTCGACTGGGATTTCGCCCTGATTCTCCTGCGCGACGCCGCCCTGATCGAGGCCCCGCTCCGTCCCGACACTCCCGCCCAGCGGTGATGGGGCGGTTTGTTTCGCGGGGAAAAAGATTTTTCGCCGGACTTGTCGGGTTTGGGTGGGAGATGGCGCATGTAGCATTGAACCCCTGACTCCGGTTAGGGACGTTTAGTCCATACCTACCCCGACCCGCATCATGACCTACCCTGTTTGTTTTGCCCCCCGCAAGCAATCCGTCGCCCCCGGCCGCAAGATTGCCCTGCTTTGCTCCGCCGCCCTCGCGTTTGTTTTGGGTTCCTCCACCGGCAACGCCCAGCCAACCACGACCGCGGCCAAACCCGCCTCGGAGCAGCCCGTGGTGTTGGAGACCTTGGTGGTGACCGGTGTTCGCGCCAGCATGATCTCCGCCCAGGAGATCAAACAAAACTCCGTGCAACTCGTCGACTCCGTGGTGGCCGAAGATATCGGCAAACTTCCGGATAACACGGTGGCCGACGCCCTGCAGCACCTGCCCGGCATCCAGGTCGGTCGCAACAACGGCGAGGTCAGCTCGGTATTGATCCGCGGTCTGCCGAACCTGGCCACGACGCTCAATGGCAACGAAATCTTCACCGGCACCTCGCGCGGGGTGGCGCTGCAGGACATCCCGGCCGAGCTCGTCGCCGGCGTCGATGTCTACAAGTCGACATCGCCCGACAAGATCGAAGGCGGCATCGCCGGCTTGATCGACATCCGCCTGCGCAAACCGCTAGATTTCACCAAGCCCCAGTTTGCCGCCAGTGCCCGCGGCATCTACGGCGAGAGCGCCGCCAAGACCGGCTATGTCGGCAGCGTGCTGCTGAGCAACCGTTGGAAGGTGGGCGAGGGCGAGATCGGCGTGCTCTACTCCGGGGCGTATCAGCAGCGATATTTCGTCGATCAGACGGCGTTCAACTTCCTCTTCGAGCCCCAGAGTGTGCCCACCAGCATCCAGTCGAGTGGCACGCTGGAGCTGCCCTTCACCCAGGGCTCGCTCATCATCCCGGGCGACCGCAAGCGCTACGCCAACAATTTCTCGGTGCAGTGGAAGGTGAACAACGACCTGGAACTCTACGACAACTTCCTCGGCACGGCCTATCGCGACAAGCATCACGTGAACTTCCTCATCGGTTTCCCGCGCTTTGGCGCCTATACGGCCGCCACGGTGATTCCCGGGACCAATGTCCCGATCACGACGACCTCGGTGAATAACTTCCACCTCACCAGCACCCAGGCCTTCCAGCAGCAGACGGACGGTTACCAGAACATCCTCGGCGCGAAGTGGACCCAGGGCGACACGAAGGTCACCGCCGAGTATCTCTACAACTGGAACAAGTTCAAAAACCAGGCCTTCATCGTCGACACGCGTTACGGCCCGGCCACCGCCGACACGTTCACCTTCACCTACAACGATGGCGGCCGCGCGAACCTCACCATCCCGGGCACCGCCATCACGGATGGCAGCAATTACTACCTCTGGGGCCTGTTCGACAATCACGACACCTCCACCTCCGAGCAGAACGGCCTGAAGGCGGAGATTGAACAGAACCTGCGCAGCGGGTTCTGGCACAAGATCGTCGGCGGCCTCCGTTGGAGCGACCGCGACGTCCGGTTTCGCGGCACCAGCCGCAACGACGTGGCGCCCGCGGGCGCCACCAACGGCGACCGTTTCGCCCCGACCGTGCCCAAGACGTCGACGATCCCGGGATTCGGCAGCGTGAATGACGACGGCCCGCTCTCCTACTACGGCACGCCGCATTGGTTCGGGGCCAACGCCAATTTCCTCTACACGCACGAGGACCAGGTGCGCGCCCTGTTCGGCCTGCCCGCCGGCCCAGCCCCCTTCAATCCGACGCTCGGCTTCACCGACAAGGAGACCGTCACCGCCGGCTACGTGAACGCCCTTTATGGCAGCACGCTCTCCGACAAACCCCTCGACGGGTCGATCGGATTCCGCGTCGCGCGCACGACACAGGATCTGCGGGGCTACCGCACCAGCGGCGCCGTCATCGACAGCAGCAAATCGCAGACCGACGTCCTGCCGGTGCTCAACGCCCGCTTGAAACTGAACGACAAGTGGCAGCTGCGCTTCGCCGCCGGCCGCACCATGACGCGGCCCAACTTCGGCGATCTCAATCCGGCCGTTACGCTCAACGCGCCGACCACCACGGGCGGCGGCGCGGGCTCCGGCAGCGGCGGCAACCCGGATCTCAAAACAGTCAAGTCCGACAACTACGACCTCGCGCTCGAATATTACTTCGACAAGGCCAGCTACGCTTCGCTCACCGCGTTCCACCGCGACATCGACGGCTATGTCCAGACCTTCGCCGCGACCGAGACGATCAACGGCGTGAACTACACCGTTGTGCGCCCGCGCAATTCCGGCAAGGGCAAGCTCGACGGCTTCGAGTTCAGCTATCAGCAGTTCCCCGAGATGCTGCACGGCCTGGGTTGGATGGCCAACTACACCTACATCAAGGGCGACACGGATGCCCCCGACTCCTCGGTCGGTGCCGCGGTCGGCGCCCGTGTGCGCAAGCCCTACGCGCAGGTCTCGAAGCAGTCCTATAATATCATCCTGGTTTACGAGAAGGGAAAGTTCTCCTCGCGTCTCGCCTACAACTGGCGTGGCGAATTCACGGACACGTTCGACGGCCCCAATGCGGCCGGCAGCCCGCTCCGTCAGATCATCGTGAAGCCGCTCGGCACGCTCGATTTCTCCCTGAGCTACGCGCTGAGCCAACGCCTCACCCTCACGCTGGACGCGACCAACATCCTCCAGGGCGAATACCACGATTACTTCTATGATGCCTCCCGTTATCCGCGGGACACGCGCGCCTACGACCGCACGCTCGAAGTGGGGGCGCGCTATCGGTTCTGATTCGCAGGCCGCATTCGGTTTAGCCACCCAACGACCCGCCGGACGACGTGAACCTCCGGCGGGTCCGGCCGACTCTGGGCCTCATTTCATCGACCATGCACTCCAGCTTCATGCACTTGCCCCGGTTGCTTATCGGCCTGCTGCTCTTTGTGGGCTATTCGCTCGCACCGGCGGCGCAGGTGAGCATCCACGATCCGGTCATGGCGCAGGAGGGCAGCACCTTCTTTCTCTACAGCACCGGTCCGGGGATCACGTTCTATAGCTCGACGGACCTGAAGAACTGGCGGCTGCGCGGAAGGATTTTTCCCGGCGATCCGGCGTGGGCCAAACAGGTGGCGCCCGCTTTTAACGGGCATATCTGGGCGCCGGACATCGTGCGCCACGCCGGGCGGTATTATCTCTACTACTCGCAAAAACACGTCCGCCATCGGCGTGACTGTCAACCGGACCCTCGATCCGGATTCGCCCGCCTATCATTGGGAGGATCAGGGCATCGTGCTGCAATCGGTGCCCGGTCGCGATCTCTGGAACGCGATCGATCCGGCGGTCGTGCTCGCGCCGGACGGGACGCCCTGGCTGGCTTTCGGTTCCTTTTGGTCGGGACTCAAGCTGGTCAAGCTCGCGCCGAGTCTCACCGCGCTGGCGGAGCCCGAGGAATGGCACGCGCTGGCCAAGCGCGAGCGCTCGGTGCTCGTCGACGACACCCAGGCCGGACCGGCGGCCATCGAGGCGCCCTTTATTTTCAAGAAAGGCGACTATTTCTATCTGTTCGCCTCGTGGGATCTGTGCTGCCGCGGCAAGGACAGCACCTACAAGATGGTGGTCGGCCGTTCGAGAGAACTCACCGGTCCCTACCTCGACAAGACCGGACGCGACATGGCGGCGGGCGGCGGCAGCCTGCTGCTGGCCGGCGACAAGGATTGGGCCGGGGTCGGTCACAACAGCGCCTACACTTTTGACGGCAAGGACTACCTTATCTTCCACGCGTATGAGAACGCCGACTACGGCCTGCAGAAGCTGAAGATTGCGGAGATCCGGTGGGACGAAGACCAGTGGCCGGTCATCGATCCACAAGTGCTGGGCAACTATCACAGCAACCTGATCAAGTGACCGGAGTCCGCCCCCTATCCTCCACATGAATACCCCCAGGCTTTCCGTCCTCGAAAAGATCGGCTTCGGCGCGGGCGACGCCGCGGTGAACGTCGTCTGGTCGTCGATGGCGCTGATCCTGACGTTTTTCTACACGGATATCTTCGGCCTGAAGACCGAGCATATCGGCCTGCTCATCTTCCTGCCCCGCATGATCGACGCCTTCGCCGACGTCGCGATGGGCATGATCACCGACAGCCATACCACGCGGTTCGGCCGTTACCGGCCCTATCTGCTGTATGGCGCCGTGCCGTTCGGTCTCGCCGTGATGATCGTCTTCACGACGCCGGACTTCGGCTATGCGGCCAAGCTCATGTGGGCTTACGGGGCCTACATCATCCTGATGCTCGTGTTCACGACCGTGACGATCCCCTATATCTCGCTGCCGGGCGTGATCACCGACGACCCGCAGGAGCGCCTCTCGGCGAACGGCTACCGGCTGTTCTTCGCCAAGGTCGCGGCGCTGATGGTCACGAGCTTCGTGCCGCTGTTCGCCGCGCGCTGGGGCACGGAGCACAAGGCCCAGGGTTACCAGATGTCGATGGCCGTGATGGCGGGACTCGCCACGCTGCTGTTCCTGTTCTGTTTCTTCACAACCACCGAGCGCGTGAAGCATGTCATCGAGCGCAAGCCGCTCGGCCTGCAGCTGACCCTGCTCTTCAAGAACGACCAGTGGCTGGTGCTCGCCGCCGTGTGCATCATCGGCACGATCGGCTACGTCATCCGCGGGTCGGTGGCGCTCTTCTACGCGAAATACTACATGGGCGGGGGCACGACGCTGCAGTCCTGGTTCATCACCACGGGCGTGCTCGGCAACATCGCCGCGATGGTCGCCTCGACGTGGATCACGAAACAGTTCTGCAAGATCCAGCTCTTCCGCTGGACGCAGATCCTGGTCTTCGGGCTGAGCGTGCTGCTCTATTTTCTGGTCAAGCCGGGGGACGTCGCGTTGGCGTTCGCACTGTTCTTCCTGATCCAGTTCGTCGTCGACCTGCACGCGCCGGTGTTCTGGTCGGCGATTTCCGAGGCGGTCGATTACGGCGAGATCAAGAGCGGCAAGCGCGTCGCCGGGATGGCGTTTGGCGGCATTTCGTTCGCCCAGAAAATGGGCATGAGCCTCGCGGGCCTGGTCGTCGGCGGTCTGCTCACGCATTACGGCTACGTGGCCGACCGGGTGCAGAGCGCCCACACGCTGAACGGCATCGCGCTCCTCCTCACCATCATCCCGGGTTCGTTCCATCTCGTGATGGGGCTGCTGATGTTCCGCTACCGCATCACGGACAAATTCTACGCGGACATGAAACGCGATCACGCCCTGGCGGGCGGGGTCATGGCCGGAGTCGTGGGCGAAACCCCGAAGTGATCCGCCCCGTCTGAGATTGCCCTCCATGAACATCCTCCAACCGCTCATCCTCCAGCGTGCCGATCCCTGCATCCGCCGATTCGACGATGGCTGGTATTATTTCACGGCCTCGGTCCCGGCCTACGACCGCATCGAGCTGCGCCGGGCGCGGACCATCACGGAATTGCCCGAGGCGCCGACGGTCGACATCTGGTGCAAGCCCGCCACCGGTCCGTTCAGCGAACTCATCTGGGCGCCGGAACTCCACCGCCTCTTCGACACCTGGGTCGTGTTCTTCGCCGCCGCTCCGTCGCGCGAGATCAAGCACGACCTCTTCCAGCACCGCATGTGGGCGATCACCACCACCGCGCCGAATCCCCTCGAAGGCCGCTGGTCCGCCCCGGTGCGGGTGGACAGCGGCATCGATGCATTCTGCCTCGACGCCACCGCCTTCACCCACCGCGGGGCGACCTATTACGTCTGGGCCCAGAAGGAACCGGCGATCCGGGGCAACTCCAACCTTATGATCGCGAAGATGGCGTCGCCCACCACCCTCGCGACCAAACCCGTGCGCCTGAGCGTCCCCGAGTTCGAGTGGGAAATCCGCGGCTTCTGGGTCAACGAAGGCCCGTCCGTCGTGATCCGGCACGGCCGCGTGTTCCTCAGCTATTCCGCCAGCGCGACCGATGAGAATTACTGCATGGGCCTGCTCCATGCGCGGGTGGATGCCGACCTGCTCGATCCCCGCAGCTGGACGAAGTCGCCGCGGCCCGTGTTCCAGACCGACCACGAGCACAAGATTTACGGACCCGGCCACAACAGCTTCACCGTCGCCGAGGACGGCGTCACCGATCTGCTGGTCTATCACGCGCGCACCTACACCGAGATCGTGGGCGACCCGCTCTGGGATCCCAACCGCCACACCTATGTGAAGCCCCTGCGCTGGGACCGGGCGGGCATGCCCGTCTTTGGCCGTCCGTCAGGATGCGAATGAATCACGCCGCTCGCCTCCACCGGTGGCTCGCTCGTTGTTGCTTCGCTGTGACCGCGATTGCCGCGCCCGCCTTGCGCGCCCAGCAGGATCCGCCGGCGCCCACCTTCGTCAATGTCACGGTGCACGACCCTGCCATCGTCCGGGATGGCGAGACCTGCTACGTCTTCGGCTCGCACATGGCGTCGGCAAGCACGACCGATCTGATCAACTGGACGCAGATCACCACGAGTGCGGCGGCGCCCAATTCCCTGATTCGCAACCAGAATCCCCAGACCGAGTTTGCCGAGGCGCTGGCCTGGGCGCAGACGAACACCTTCTGGGCGCCCGACGTCATCAAACTGGCCGACGGGAAATACTACTACTATTACTGCGCCTGCCGGGGCGATGCGCCGCTCAGCGCGCTCGGCCTCGCCGTCTCGAACTCCATCACCGGCCCCTACACCAACGTCGGCCTCCTGCTCAAGTCGGGCATGGTCGGCCTGAGCCCGGCCGGCGTGAACTACAACGTCAACCTCCACCCCAATGTCGTCGATCCCTCCGTCTTCTTCGACTCCACCGGCAGGCTCTGGATGGTTTACGGCTCGTTCTCCGGCGGCATTTTCATTCTCCAACTCGATGCCACGGTCGGTTCGCCCACCATCGGACAGCCCATCGCGGGTCAGGGCTACGGCAAGAAGCTGATCGGGGGAAACTCCTCCCGTATCGAGGGCGCCTGCATTGTCTACAGTCCGGAGACGCGGTTCTACTATCTGTTCTGCACGTTCGGCGGACTCGACGCGGCGGGCGGCTACAACGTCCGGATGGGCCGGTCGCCGAACCCCGACGGGCCGTTCCTCGACGCCGTCGGCAACGACCTGACCAGCGTCAAGGGCAACTTCGCCTTCGACGACGCCACCATCGCGCCCTACGGCGTGAAAGTGATGGGCAACTGGCAGTTTCTCCACGTCGCGGCCGACCCGCGCACCACCAGCCGCGGCTGCGTCTCCCCCGGCGGTGTCTCCATCAATCGCGATCCCGCCACCGGAAAATACCTGCTCGTTTTCCACACCCGCTTTGTCGGCCAGGGCGAAGTCCACGAGGTGCGCGTCCACCAGATGTATCTGAACGAGGACGGCTGGTTCGTCGTCGCGCCGCATCGTTATGCGCAGGAAACCATCGCCACCACCGTCGCCGCGCAGATTCCCGGCGACTTCAAGCTGATCAACCACGGCAAGGACATCACCGCCACGGTCAAGACCTCCGTGCTCGTCACGCTCACCGCCGGGGGCGCCATCACCGGCGCGACCACTGGCAACTGGCAGCTCTCCGGCGATCATGACGTCCGGCTCACCCTCGGCGGCACCGATTATCACGGTGTCTTCTCGCGGCAGTGGGACGACGACAACCAGGCCTGGGTGCTCACCTTCAGTGCGCTGTCCGCCAACGGCGTCGCGGTCTGGGGCAGCAAAGTTGCCGCGGCCACGGGTGACGTCGCCCCCGCCATCACCACGCAGCCCGCGAGCCGGACCGTGACCGCCGGCAGCGCGGTCACTTTCACCGTCGCCGCCAGCGGCTCGCCTGCGCCCGCTTTTCAATGGAAGAAGGACAACGGGGACATCGTCGGCGCCACCGGCGCGTCCTACAGCATTGTCAGCGCCGTCGCGACGGACGCGGGTTCCTACACCGTGGTTGTCACCAACTCCGCCGGCTCCGTCACCAGCAACGCCGCCACGCTCACGGTCAATGCCGCTCCCGCCCCAACCCCGGCCCCATCGGGTGGCGGTGGTGGCGGCGGTGGCGCGATCCCACCCTGGTTTGTGGCGGCTTTGGTCCTTCTCGGGCTCGGTCGGCGCGGTTTCCGGCAGGCTCCGCGCTGAGCCGCTGCGATTCCGAATCAGAAACCTTGTCGTGGTCCATGGCGGCACTTTAGTTTTGTCGCTCCATGAAAATGCCCCGTCGTTTGGCCGCCCTGATTTCATTGCTTGCTGTTACGCTGGTCTCGCTGCGTGCGGCGTCAGTAACCGTTCGGGTGGATCAACCTGGCGCGGCCATCAATCCCGCGATGTGGGGCGTTTTCTTCGAGGACATCAATTTCGGGGCCGACGGCGGACTCTACGCCGAGCTGGTCAAGAACCGCGGCTTTGAATTCCCTGAGCCCCTGATGGGCTGGGCCAGGTTGAGTCCGTCGAAGGCCAAGGGCGAACTGACCGTGCGGACCGACGCTCCCTTCACCCCGGGCAATCCCCATTATGTCCGCCTGCAATCCGAAGGCACCGCGCCGTTCGGCCTGTCCAACGAGGGCTTTCGCGGCATGGGCGTGCGCGCGAACGAGGCCTATAATTTTTCGGCGCGCGTGCGCCGCATTGCCGGGGCGCCCAAACTGACGGTGCGGCTCTATGGCAGCGACGGCACCGTGCTCGCGTCCGCGGAATTGCGGGACTTCAGCGATACGTGGGAGAAATATCCGACAACGCTGCACCCCAAGGCGACGGACGCCAAGGCGTGGCTGGCCGTGTTGGTGGAGGGCGCGGGCACGCTCGATCTCGATTTCGTTTCCCTTTTTCCAGAGCACACCTGGAAAAACCGGCCCGCCGGCCTGCGGGCGGACATGGTGCAGCCGCTGGCGGACATGCATCCGGGTTTCCTGCGTTTTCCCGGCGGCTGCATCGTCGAGGGCACCGATCTGGCGCGCCGCTACGAGTGGAAGAAAACGATCGGTCCGGTCGAGGAGCGCCCGTTGCTCGTCAACCGCTGGAACTACGAGTTCCTGCACCGCCCCGCGCCGGACTACTACCAATCGTTCGGGCTTGGCTTCTATGAATACTTCCAGCTGTGCGAGGATATCGGTGCGCAGCCGCTGCCGATCCTGAACTGCGGCATGGCGTGCCAGTTCAACTCCGGCGAACTCTGCCCGCTCGACCAGCTCGATCCTTATATCCAGGACGCCCTCGACCTCATCGAGTTTGCCAACGGCCCTGCGACGAGCCCTTGGGGCGCGAAACGCGCGGCCTTGGGCCACCCCGAGCCATTCCATCTGCAGCTGCTCGGCGTCGGGAACGAGCAATGGGGTCAGGACTACATCGACCGCTACACGAAATTTGCCGCCGTGCTGAAGGCGAAGCACCCGGAAATCTCCCTCGTGGCCGCCGCCGGCCCCGATCCGGGCGACGCCCGTTTCAAGTTGGCTTGGGAGAAACTGCGTCCGCTGCACGCCGACCTGGTGGACGAGCATTCCTACGCGAGGCCGGAGTGGTTCCTCGATGGCGCCCACCGCTACGATGACTACGACCGCAACGGGCCCAAGGTTTTCATGGGCGAGTATGCGGCCCACAGCACGAAGGGATCCGGCTCCCGCAAACCGAACAATCTTGAAAGCGCCCTGGCCGAGGCCGCCTTCATGACCGGTCTCGAGCGCAACGCCGATGTCGTCCGCATGGCGTCCTACGCCCCCTTGTTTGCGCATGTCGACGCCTGGCAGTGGACGCCGGATCTCCTCTGGACCGACAATCTGCACACGTTGCGGACGCCCAATTATCACGTGCAAAGCCTGTTCGCGCGCAACCGGGGCGACCGGGTTTTGCCCGTTGCACTGGGTGGGCTGGCCACCGGAGAGGAGAAACGCGTCTTTGCCTCCTCCACGATGGAAGAAGCTTCCTCGCAGGTGATCATCAAGCTGGTCAATGCTACCGCGAACGATTCCACCTGCACGGTGGATCTGGCCGGCGCCCGCGAGGTCAAGGCCGGCACGCTGACGGTCCTCCGCGCGGACAATCCGGAAGCAGTGAACACCTTTGCCGCACCCAATGACGTCGCCCCGCGCGTAACCGACTTCGCGGCGCCCGGTCCGAAGTTCGAGGTCACGCTGCCCGCCAATTCATTCAGCGTGATCCGCGTGGGAGTCGGCAGGTAATGTTTTGTGGGAGCGTGCAAGCTCGCTCCCACGAGCATGCCTGAAAGGTGGTCGCCGATTTCCATATCGGCGATTGGCGCCGGTAGGGACACCGACGCCCACCCAAAACATCGTTCCAGCTACGCTGCCGCAACACCCGCCATCAGCCGCATCAGGGTCGCTTCGCTGAAGTTCTCGCGGGCGACTTCGCCGGCGAGCTGGCCGTTGCGCATGACCAGAATCCGCCGGCACAGCCCAATCAGTTCGGGCAGCTCGGAGGACACCACGAGCAGCGCCTTGCCTTCGCAGGCAAGCTCATCGAGGAGCTGGTAAATCTCGGCCTTGGCGCCAACGTCGACGCCGCGCGTCGGTTCGTCGATCAGCAGCACGTCGCAGGAGCGCGCCAGCCACTTCGCGAGGGCGATCTTCTGCTGGTTGCCGCCACTGAGGCCGGCCGTGATGGTGTCGAGCGAAGGCGCCTTCACGCGCAGGCGGCTGACGAAGCGCTGGGCGAGGGTCCGTTCGGCCGCGCGGCGCACCCAGCCGAGGCGGGAAAGTTCGGGCAGCGCGGCGAGAACGGTGTTTTCCCGGCAATTGAGTCCGAGCACCAAGCCTTGGCGTTTTCGATCTTCGGGCACGAGGCCGATGCCGGCCGCCAGCGCCGCGTCAATCGAGCCGAGCGGCAGTGGCCGGCCGCCGATCTCGATTTCGCCCGTGGCCGCGGGATCGAGGCCGAAGACGGCCTGCACCATTTCACTCCGGCCGGCGCCGACGATGCCGGCGACGCCGACAATCTCGCCCGCCCGGACCTCGAGGTTGATGTTGCGAAACAGGTTTCCGGAGGAAAGGCCGTGCACGGCCAGGCGGCAGGTGCCGGGCTCGCGGGTGAGGTGGACCGGGCTCTGAATGAGCAGTTCGCGGCCGATCATCTGCGTCACCACCCGGTGGGGATTGGTGTCGGCCACGCGCTCGGTGATGACATGGCGGCCGTCGCGCAGGACGGTGATGTGGTCGCACAATGCGAAGAGTTCCTCGAGCCGGTGGGACACGTAGATGAGCGTGATGCCGCGCGCCTTGAGCTCACGCACAAGCCGGAAGAGTTCGCTCGTCTCGGCGGCCGAGAGCGAGCTGGTGGGCTCGTCCATCACGATGACCTTGGCGCCGGTGCCGACGGCGGCGGCGATCTGCACGAGCTGCTCGCGGCCGGTGGAGAGCGTGCCGATGATGGCGTCGGGGTCGATGTCGACACCGATGGTGGCGAGCATGGCGCGGGCGCGGGCGCGCAAAGCCGTGCGATCGACAAAGCCGGCGCGCCGCGGCAGATCGCCGAGACAGAGGTTTTCGGCGACGCTCAGATTGGGGCAGAACGCGAGTTCCTGGTGCACCATCGCGATGCCCAGTTCGCGGGCCGCGAGCGGCGTGGCCGGATGGATCGCACGGCCGTCGAGTCGGATCTCGCCGCCGTCGGCGGTGTGCACGCCGGCGAGAATCTTGCCGAGCGTGCTCTTGCCGGCGCCGTTTTCCCCGATGAGGGCGTGGCAGGTGCCTCGCTCCACGCTGAAGCCGACCCCGTCGAGCGCGAGCACGCCGGGGAAACGCTTGGTGATGCCGTGGAATTCGAGGAAGGGCACGGGAAGAGTAGCGAGTAGCGGGTAGTGAGTAACGAGTAGGAAACAAATCAGAGTGGCCGAATGCTCACTACTCGATGCTCGCTACTCGCTACTTCAAAAATCAATTCGGCAGCCATTTCTCCCAGTTCTTGGCGTAGGCGTCGACATTGTCCTTGGTGACGGGGACCAGCGCGCTGATCTCCTTGATCGCGGGCGGATCCTTGTGATCGACGATCTTGGCGATGAGCAGTTCGACGGTGCGGTGACCCCATTCGTAGCATTGCTGGCCGAGGAGCACCGGCACGTGGCCGCTGCGGATGTAGGCGAGCTGCGCGGGCAGGGCGTCGACCGAGACGCATTGCACGGTGCCGGGCTGCCATTTGAGGGCGTTCTCGGTGAAGAGCGGCCAGCCGCCGATGAAGGCCCAGCCGGTGATGTCGGGATTGGCCTGCATGACCTGCTCGATGCGGGCGGCGGCGTCCTGCGGCGTCTCCTTGTGATAATAGACGTCGCGGATGGTGATGCCTGGGAACTGGGCGGCGACGGCCCGGACCCCTTGCACGCGCTTCTGGAGGTTCGGGGCGTTGGGATTGCCGGCGAGAACGGCGATGACGCCTTTGCCGTTCATTACCCGGGCGAGCTCGGTCATGGTCTGCTTGCCGCATTCGAAGTCGTCGACTCCGTAGGTGACGAAGCGCTTCGAGGCGGGCGCGTCGGAGTCGAAGGTCGCCACGGGCACGCCGTTGTCCACGGCGCGGTTGATGGCGTCGGTGAGCTTGTTGGCGTCGGAGCAGCTGACGGAGATGCCTTCGGCGCCGGCGAGCACGAGTTGCTCGATGGCCTCGGCCTGCTTCTGGGCGTCCTCCTCGTTGGGCGTGCGCCAGTCGATGCGGATATCGAGGCCGTATTTGGCGCTGAGTTCCTTGGCGGCGTCGATCGCGCCGACACGGGCGGCCTGGAAGACGGGATTGCCCTGGGACTTGGCGACCAGGCCGAGGGTGATGGTGCGCGGCGCGGCGGCCGCGAGCGCGGCGCCGGCCAGGGCGAGAACGAGGAGGGGCAGGATTTTTTTCATGGGTTGGAAAGCAAGGTTCAGGAAGCGTGGGTGAGCCGGCGTTTGGAGAGCCAGGTGTTGAAGTTGTCGAGGACGACGGCGGCGATGACGACGGAGCCGATGATGATCTGGCTGTAGTTCTGATCGATGCCGAGAATCACGATGCCGCTGCTGATCATCTGGATGATCAGCGCGCCCAGCACGACGCCGAGGGCGGAGCCGCGACCGCCGCTGAGGCTGGCGCCGCCGACGACCGCGGCGGCGATGACGTTGAGCTCATAACCCTGGCCGTCGCCGGAGGTGGCGGCGCCGTAGTAGCCGATGGAGAGGAGCGCGGCGATGCCGGCGGCGAAGCCCGAGAGCAGATAGACACCAAGCTTGACGCGTTCCACGCGGATGCCGCTGAAACGGGCGGCGAGTTCGTTGCCACCGATGGCGTAGACGCGCCGGCCGGCCGCGAGCCGCGCAAGAAAAATCCAGCCCGCCACCAGCACGACGAGCATCACGATCATCGGCACGATGCTGAGGCCGTCACCGACTTCAAAACGCACCAGCTCGCGGAACACCGGCGGGAATCCGCCGACCGACTGGCCCTTGGTGATGACGAAGGCGATGCCGCGCAAGATGGCCATGGCACCAAGGGTGATAATGAACGGGTGCACGCGCAGCGCGACGATCAGTCCGCCGTTGACCAGTCCGCACAGTGCCGCGGTGCCGACGCAGGCGCCGATGCCCAGCAGCACGCCCAACCACGGGGCGGTGGCGGCCCCGGCCCCGTCGGGCCCGTAATGGTTCAGCACGAGTGCACCGATCACGGAGGCGAGGGCGTAGATGGCGCCGACGGAGAGATCGATGCCGCCGGCGATGATGACCACCGCCATGCCGACCGCCATGATGGCCGTGAAGCTGGTGTCCTTGGCCAGCTGCGCGAGATTCTGGGCGTTGAAGAACTTGTTCTTTTCGACGAAGGCCGGCACGCGTTCGCCGGCGGCGTTGACCGTGAAGACCCGCTGGCGGCCGCCGTCCGCCGTGCGCGTGAAACTCGGGATCCGCACCGTGCCGCTGAAGATCGTGAGCAGCAGGCCCAGGCCGACGATGACGAGCAGCAGTCCGCTTTCTTGGAATCTCAACAGGGATCGGAGGAACGACATGGGGGCGCAGCGTGAAGGAAAAAACTGCCGAAGACTGCACCGGTCCGGTGCGGGTTCGTCAACAACTACCCGAATGGGTGGTTGGAGGCTTTGCGGCTTGCGTCTCTCGGCGGGCAGACCATTAACTTCGCCTCCATTATCCCCGGGCGGCCCCGCCCAGTCTGATTCAGGTCGCGCAACATTATACCCATGCATGTTTCTCCTCTTGTTCCCCTGTTCGCCACAGCCGGCGGTGCCGGCTCAGTCGTGCTGCAGCTGGCCACGGTCGACTATCTGATCCTGGCGCTGTATTTCATCTTCGTGATCGCCATCGGCTGGGTCATCCGGCGGTCCATGAAGACGAGCAAGGACTTCTTCGAGTCCGGCCGCTCGCTGCCGGCGTGGATCTGCGCGCTGGGCTTCATCGGCGCCAACCTCGGCGCGCAGGAGGTCATGGGCATGGCCGCCTCGGGCGCCAAATACGGCATCGCCACCAGCCATTTCTACTGGGTCGGCGCCATTCCCGCCATGGTCTTCGTCGGCATTTTCATGATGCCGTTCTACTATGGGTCCAAGGCCCGCTCGGTGCCGGAATACCTCAAGCTCCGCTTCGACGAGAAGACGCGCACGTTCAACGCCCTGTCCTTCGCGGTGATGACGGTGTTCTCCTCGGGCATCTCGATGTTCGCCCTCGCCAAGCTGCTCAACGCCATCCTCGGGTGGAATTTCGACGCCTGCATCATCTTCTCCAGCCTGATCGTGCTGATCTACATCTACTCCGGCGGCCTGACTTCCGCCATCTACAACGAGGTGCTGCAGTTCTTCCTCATCGTGCTGGGGTTCCTGCCGCTCGTCATCCTCGGTCTGCAGGACATCGGCGGCTGGAGCGGCCTGATGCACAACCTCGACGCCTACTCCGCCACCAAGGGCATGCCCGGCGCGTGGAGTTCTTCCTGGTCGCACATGGGCAACGCCACCGCCAATCCGATCGGCATCGAGTGGTTCGGCCTGGTGGCCGGCCTAGGCTTCGTGCTCTCGTTCGGCTACTGGTGCACGGACTTCCTCGTCATCCAGCGCGCGATGGCGGCCAAGGACATGAACGCCGCCCGGCGCACCCCCCTTATCGCCGCCATCCCGAAGATGATGTTCCCGGCGCTCGTCATCCTCCCCGGCATGCTCGCCATCGCGCTCTACCACAAGGGCGGCACCGCCGGCATCGCGCTGCCGATGGGCACCGACGGCAATCCCGACTACAACATGGTCGTCCCCGCCATGCTCGCGAAATACTTCCCGAACGGCATGCTCGGCATCGGCCTCACCGCCCTCATGGCCTCGTTCATGTCCGGCATGGCGGGCAACGTCACGGCCTTCAACACGGTCTGGACCTACGATCTCTACCAGCGCTGGGTGAACCCCGATTCCAGCGACGCGCACCTGATCAAGGTCGGGCGCGTGACCACGGTGGTCGGCCTCATCATCAGCGCGTGCTGCGCCTACGCCGCGGCAAAATTCAACAACATCATGGACATGCTCCAGCTGGTGTTCGGCTTCGTGAACGCGCCGCTCTTCGCCATCTTCCTGCTCGGCATGTTCTGGCGGCGCGCCACCGGTCACGGCGCCTTCTTCGGCCTCCTGCTCGGCACGCTCTCCGCCGCGATCTTCCAGGGCCGCACGCTGCCCATCGGCGAGACCGCCGGCCTGCTCAAGGGCGGCTGGCTCGGCGTCCAGCACACCTTCGTCAGCTCGATGGCGCAGAATTTCTGGATGGCGATCTTCGCCTTCAGCGGCTGTTTTCTCGGCACGCTGTTTATTTCCCTGGCCACCAAACCAAACCGCACCAACGACGAGCTCCGTGGGCTGGTCTATTCGCTCACGGAGAAGCCGAAGGACGAGCACGGTGCCGCCTGGTATGCCCGGCCCATGCCGCTCGGCCTGCTCGTGCTGGCCTGCACCCTCGTGCTGAACATCATCTTCTGGTAACCCCAACCCGCTCCGCTCATGCAACTCGACATCCGCCTGCCCATGGGGCTCCTCTTCCTTCTCCTCGGCATCATTTTGGTCGGCTACGGTTTTGTTTCCGATCACGCCATCTACGTTCAACACTCCCTCGGCCAGAACGTGAACCTGCTCTGGGGCGCGATCTTCGCGCTCTTCGGGGCCTGGATGCTGTTCCTCGCGCGCAAGAAGAAGCAGTAGGGCGTTGATCGGATGGTAGGGACGCAGGCTTGCTGCGCCCTTGGTGGGGGCCATCACGTTCGAGGGCGCAGCAAGTCTGCGCCCCTACGCGGCAAAGCTATTTCTTCTGCCCGTAATAGGCGCCGGGGCCGTGCTTGCGCTTGAAATGCTTGTTGAGCAACGCCGGTTCGATGGCGCGCAGTCTCGGCTCCAGTTGGAGGGACATCAGCGCCATGTGGGCGCAGCACTCGGCGGCGACGGCGACCTCGACGGCCTTGGCGACCGTCTGGCCCCAGGTGAACGGGGCGTGACGGTTGACCAACACGGCGGGGCAGTCGAGCGGGTCGAGCTTCGCGAACCGTTCGAGGATGACATTGCCCGTCTCCCACTCGTAGGCGCCGTTGCCGATCTCGGCGGCGGTCATTTTCCGGGTGACGGGTATCTCGCCGTAGAAGTAATCCGCGTGCGTCGTGCCGAAGATCGGCACGGGCCGGCCGGCCTGGGCGAAGGCCGTGGCGTGGGACGAATGCGTATGCACGATGCCGCCGACGGTCTTGAAGCCGAGATAGAGCCGGCGGTGCGTCGGTGTGTCGGAGGAGGGGCGCAGCTTGCCCTCGACGATTTTGCCGTCGAGATCGACGAGCACCATGTCCTTGGGCTGGAGCGCGGTGTAGTCGACGCCGCTGGGCTTGATGGCGAAGATGCCCTTGGCGCGGTCGAGTGCGCTGGCGTTGCCAAAGGTCAGGTTGATGAGCCCGTGCCTGGGCAGGAGCAGGTTGGCCTCGTAGGCCTCGCGTTTGAGTTCGGTCAGCATGGGAGGAGAGAAGAGTGAAAGTGAAGGTGAAGGTGAATGAGGAGATTGGCGAGCGCTGGTGGGTGTTGGTTCGGGCACTTTTCCCTTTCCCTCTCACTTTCACCGCGCCGTCAGGCGCGCTGCTTGAAGCGGTCGAGCATGACGGCGGCGAGGAGGATGCAGCCGCGGGCGACGTATTGGTAGAAGGGCGGAATGTTGAGGAGGTTCATGGCATTCTGGACGACGCCCATGATGAGGACGCCGGCCACCACCGAGCCGAGGCGGGCCACGCCGCCGCTCAGTGACACCCCGCCGAGCACGCAGGCGGAGATCACCTCGAGTTCGAGCCCCTGCGAGGTGTTGGGCTGGCCGCTGGTCATGCGGGCGGCGAGCACGAGGCCGGCGAAGGCCGCGACCATGCCCTGCAGGGTGAAGATCACGATCTTGATCCGGGTCACCGGCACGCCGGCGAGATGCGCGGCCTCCTTGTTGCCGCCGATCGCTAGGGCGTTGCGGCCGAAGATGGTCTGGTTGAGGAGCACGCCAAAAACCACGAAGCAGAGCACGGTCAGCCAGACGGGCGCGGGCACGCCGAACCACGCCGAGTTGCCGAGCGCGAAGAAGGCGTCCGTGCGGATGCCGACGGCGCGGCCGTCGGAGGCGATGAAGCCCAGTCCGCGCACGATCTGCATCGAGGCGAGCGTGGTGATGAGCGCGTTGATGCCCAGCCGGGCCACAAACACGCCGTTGACGAAGCCGATGAGCGCGCCGCTGCCGAGGGCGGCCGCGGCGCCGGCTGCGACGCTGCCGGTCGCGTTCATCACGGTGGCGCCCAGCACGCCCGCGAAGGCCACGACCGAGCCGACCGAGAGGTCGAAGTCGCCCGCGGCGAGGCAGAACATCATCGTGCAGGATATCATGCCGATGGTGGACACCGCGAGCGCCAGGCCGCGGAGATTGGTGGCGGTCAGGAAATTGTCCACGCCGAGCGAGCAGACGAGCAAGAGCACGGCCAGCACCAGGAGCATGCCGGCGGAGTCCCAGAGGCGGGCGAAGACGGACAGGGAGGGAAGGGGTTTCTGGCTCATGGGAAAGTTCAGGCGGAGGCGACCGTTACGGGCAGCGCAGCGTGCAGCACGGTCTCGGGCGTCGCGCTGGCGCGATCGAATTCGGCGGCGACCATGCCTTCGCGCATCACGATGACGCGATCGGCGATGCCGAGCACCTCGGGCAGTTCGCTCGACACGATGACGACGCTGGTGCCGGCCGCGGCGAGGTCATGGATGAGGGCGTAGATTTCGCTCTTGGCGCCGATGTCGATGCCGCGGGTCGGTTCGTCGAGCACGACGACGCGCACCGATTCGGAGAGCCAGCGGGCGAGGATGGCCTTCTGCTGGTTGCCGCCGGACAACAGCCGGATGGGGGTCGAGGGCGAGGCGGTGCGGACACCCAGCCGGGCGATCTGCTCCGCGGCGTTGGTGCGCTCCCAGTCGTTTTGGAGAAAAAAGCCGGCGTGCAGCCGCGAGCGCCGGGCGCTGAGGTTGATGTTCTCCGCCACGGAGCGGACGGGAATGATGCCCTCCTTCTTGCGGTCCTCGGGGCAGAACACGAGGCCGGCGCGGATGGCGGTGCGCGGCGAACCGCCCGCGACCACGGCGCCGTGCACCCGCACTTCGCCGCCCGTGGGCGGAACCGCGCCGCAGAGCAGCCGCATGAGCTCGGTGCGGCCGGCGCCGACCAGGCCGAAGAAGCCGAGAATCTCGCCACGGGCGACGGTGAAGGTCACCGGCGCCCGCAGGCCCGGTCCGGCGAGTTCGCGCACGGTCAGGCCGTCGGGCGCGTGCGGCCGCGAGCGGTAATTGAAGACATTGGTCAGTTCGCGGCCGACCATGCTCTTGACCAGCGCGTCGCGCGTCACACCGGCGAGCGCGTCGTGCGTGACGACATGCCGTCCATCGCGCAGCACCGTGGCGGCATCGCAGAGTTCGAAGATTTCGTCCATGCGGTGGCTCACGTAAAGGATGGCGTGGCCGCGGGCGCGCAGGTCGCGGATGATCTCGAAGAGCCGGCGGGTCTCCTTCTCGGAGAGGCTGCTGGTGGGCTCGTCAAAGGCCACGATCTGGGCGCCGCGGCCGAGAGCCTTGGCGATCTCGACCATCTGACGTTGGGCGAGCGGCAGCCGGCCCACGCGGGTGTCGGGGGAGATATCCTCGCCGACGAGTTGCAGCAACCGCACCGCCTCGGTGCGCAGGGCGGCCCGGTCGAGGAGGGCGCCGCGTCGCGGGTAGCGGCCGAGCAGGAGATTTTCGGCGACGGTCATCTCCGGCACGAGGTGCAGTTCCTGATAAATCACCGCCACGCCGGCGGCGATGGCCTCGGCGGTGGAGCCGAAGACCTTCGGCTGGCCGCCGAGCCGCACGCAGCCGGCGGTCGGCTGGTAGGCGCCGCTGAGGATCTTGAGCAGGGTGGATTTACCGGCGCCGTTTTCGCCCATCAAGGCGTGGACGCTGCCGGTGCGCACGCCGAACGATATGCCGTCGAGCGCGCGCACACCGGGAAACTCCATGGTGAGCCCGTCGAAGCGGAGCGCGGGGGCGGAGTCAGGCATGGGTTTGCGTTCGGGTTATCAGCGGTAGGGCTGCTGCTTACCGGCCGGCTGCGGCACGGCGCAAGCGCCGGCCCCACCGGGAACAGATCACAGGATACCTTCGGCCTTGAGCACCTGTTCGAAATTTTCGCGGGTGATCAGCTGGCCCTCGGTGCGGGTGTCGGGCGGCGGCACCTTGCCGTCTTTTGCCCAGAAATAGAGCATCTCGGTCGTGCGGGCGCCTTCCTGCGGGGCGGAAATGAGGATGGAGCCGTAGAAGCCGGTGGGCGCGGGCTTGCGCAGCTCGTCGAGGCAGTCGGTGCCGTTGATGCCGATGCCGACGACATCGTCGGCCTTGAAACCGTTGCCCTCGGTGGCGCGGACGGCGCCGAGGGTGGCGGTGTCGTTCATACCGGCCACGAGCCAGTGTTTCACGCCGGTCTTCCGGGCGAGCAGGGCGTTGGCGGCGTCGAAGCTGCCGGGGATGTCAGTGGTTTTTTGCGGCGCCTTGAAAATGCGTTCGGGATCGAAGCCGGATGCCTTGAGGGCGGTGATGACGCCATCAGTGCGTTCGCGGGCGGTGTCGAGTTCCTCGAAGGTCACGACGCACGCCGCGGTGTCGGCGGCGGCCCAGCCGCGGCGTTGCATCTCGGCGGCGAGGGTGCGGCCGGACATCTCGCCGATCTTGCTGGCGGACATGCCGAGGTAGGGAACCTCCGTGAGGAACTTGCCATCGGCGCCGACGAAGCGGTCGTCGACGAGGATGACCTTGAGGTTGGCGGCCTTGGCTTTGGCGACGATGGCGGGGCCGAGGCGGACATCGGGGGTGCAGATGACGAAGCCCTGGGCGCCGTTGGCCGCGAGACTGTCGATGGCGGCGAGGGTTTTTTCGCCGTCGGGCACGCCGATCTTGATGAGTTCAAAGCCGTATTTGGTCGCGATGGTTTCGCCGCCCTTCCACTCGTATTGGAACCACGGCTCCTCCGGTTGCTTCACCAGGAACCCCAGTTTGATTTTGGCGGGGGTGGCGGCGGTGCCGGCACCCGGGGCCGGCTGTTTCGAGCAGCCGGCGAAGAGGAGGAACGTGGTGGCGAGACCGAGGGTAAGGAGTCGGGTGGGATACATGGCGTGGAGGGGGACAGTAATCAGACCCGCAGGCCTTGGGCGAGGGTGTAGTAGAGGTCGTTCTGGCGGAGCTCGGTCTTGAACTCGCGCAGCTTTGTGTCGGCGTCGATGACCGCCAGCTCGATGCCGGCGATCTCGGCGAAGTCCTCCATGTGCTCCGTGGTGACGCTGTAGCTGTAACCCGTGTGGTGCGCACCGCCGGCGTAAATCCACGCGGCACACGCGGTCTTGAAGTCGGGCTGGCATTCCCACACGGCGCGGGCGACAGGAAGCTTCGGCAGCTTGGGCGTCTTGACGGCGTTGACCTCGTTGACGATGAGCCGGAAACGGTTGCCCATGTCCACGAGCGAGGCGTTGATGGCCGGACCGGCGGGGGCGTCGAAGACGAAGCGCACGGGATCCTCCTTGCCGCCGATGCCGAGCGGGTGGATTTCGATCGTCGGCTTGGTGACGGCGATGGTCGGGCAGACCTCCAGCATGTGCGAACCGAGCACCTGATGGCCCTTGGGCGAAAGATGGTAGGTGTAGTCCTCCATGAACGACGTGCCACCGGGCAGGCCGTCGCCGATTACCTTCATCGCGCGGAGCAGGGCGGCGGTTTTCCAGTCGCCCTCGGCGCCGAAGCCGTAGCCGTCGGCCATGAGCCGCTGGACGGCCAGGCCGGGGAGCTGGCGGAGGCCGTGCAAATCCTCGAAGGTCGTGGTGAAGCCCTTGAAGCCGCCTTCCTCGAGGAAGGCGCGCAGGCCGAGCTCGATGCGCGCGCTGTAACGGAGCGAGTCGTGGCGGGCGCCGCCCTTGCGGAGCTCCTTCGCGACGCGGTAGTGGTCCTGGTATTCGGCGCAGAGCGCGTCGATGTGTTTGTCGTGGATGCCGACGTCGGAGATCTTCGCGACGAGGTCGCCGATGCCGTGACCGTTGGTGGTGAAACCAAAGCGGATTTCCGTGGCGACCTTGTCGCCCTCGGTGACGGCGACCTGCCGCATGTTGTCGCCGAAGCGGACGAAGCGGGCGCCCTGCCAGTCGTGCCAGGCGCGGGCGACGCGCGTCCAGGCGCCGAGGCGCTGCTGGACCTCGGCATCGCTCCAGTGGCCGACGACGACCTTGCGGCCGAGGCGGAGGCGCGTGTGCAGGAACCCCGCCTCGCGGTCGCCGTGGGCGGCCTGGTTGAGGTTCATGAAATCCATGTCGATCGTGCTCCACGGCAGGTCGCGGTTGAACTGCGTGTGCAGGTGGCAGAAGGGTTTCTTCAACGCGGTGAGACCGCGGATCCACATCTTTGAAGGCGAGAAGGTGTGCATCCAGAGGATCAGGCCGGCGCATTTCGCGTCGGCGTTGGCGGCGAGGCAGAGCTGCGTGATCTCGTCGGGGGTCGTGAGCAGGGCCTTGAAGACGATCTTGACCGGGATGTGCTTGGACGCGTCGAGCGCGGTGGCGACCTCGCGGGCGTTGCTGGCGACCTGCTGGAGCGGGCCGGGGCCATAGAGGTGCTGCGAACCGCAGACGAACCAGATTTCGGAGGGAGCGAGATTTTTCATGGGAAGGTGATTTTGAAGACGGTGGCGGGAGTGTCCGTCGCCGAGGCGGCGGGGGTGATGATCAGCGCGGAATCGTTCTGAGCCCAGGTGATGCTGCCGGGGTTGCCCAGCTGCTCGACCTTGACCGGGGCGCGGTCGAGCAAGCCGGCGTGCTTGCCGAGGGATTTGATCGTCAGCGGCGCGGTCGGGTGCCCGAGCGAGATGACGTAGAGGATGTCGCCCTTGATCGTGAAGCGGACGTCCTCGGCGGTGAAGGGCTTGCCCTTGCCCTCGTTGAAGCCCTGCGCGGTGATCGGCGCGCCCTCGGAGGCCGGGCCTTCGCCGAAGACCTTCCACGGGCGGGTGCCGAAAATGCATTCCTGGTTCACGTCCATCCATGCGGCGATGCTTTCGACGACGGCCAGTTCGTCGTCGTCGATCGTGCCGTCACCGCGCACGGGGACGTTGAGGAGGAGGTTGCCGTTCTTGCTGACGACGTCGGCGAGCGTCTGGATGACGGTTTTCGCGCTCTTGTAGCGGTGTTGCTCGAACAGAGACCGGTCGTAGTGCCAGCCGCCGATGCAGGTATCGGTCTGCCACGGCTGGGGCTCGATGACGTTGCTCTGGCCGCGTTCAATATCCCAGACCATGCAGTGGCGCTGCTGTTCGTTGAGGATCTTGCCGAAGAGGACGGCCTCCAGCTTGCCGCCGTGCGCCTGCATGTTGGTGTTGTAGAAATGGGCGGCGATCTTCAGGCCGGCGTCGCTGATGGGCCAGAGGGGCAGGGCGGTGTCGTCGAAATAGATCAGGTCGGGGTGGTATTGGTTAATCAGGTCGACGGTGCGGTTGTAGAATTTCTCGCAATAGGCCTGGTCGGGGATGCTCACGCCGTTGCCCCAGTCCCAGCGAGCGTGGATGGAGCTGGGCTCGGCGAAGTTCGGGCTCGGCGTGTGCCGTTGCTCGTAGAGATCCTGCGGATCGAGACCGTCCCACCACTGACCTTTGCCGTCGGCCTTGGTGAGCTTGCCGTCATAAGGCACCCCGGCGAAGGGGCCGGCTTTGTCGGCGCCCTGGGCGACTTCATACCAGCTCCAGGCATGGGCGGCGTGGACACTGACGCCGAACTTCAGTCCGTTGGCGCGCGCCGCCTTCGCCCAGCCGGCGATGAGATTCTTCTGCGGCCCGATCCGGACCGAGTTCCACGGCTGGTATTTGGAATCCCAGAGATCGAAGTTGTCGTGGTGGTTTGCCAGCGCGAAGAAGTATTGGGCGCCGGCGCGCTTGTAGAGCGACACGAGCTTGTCGGGGTCCCAATGCTCGGCCTTCCAGCGGTGGATGACATCCTTGAAACCAAACACCGATGGGTGACCGTAGTGCTCCCGGTGGAACTTGCTGACGTCATTGCCCCATTGTGGCGCGCCTTCGAGATACATGTGTCGCGCATACCAGTCGCCCTGCTCGGGTTCGCACTGCGGGCCCCAGTGCGCCCAGATGCCGAACTTGGCGTCGCGGAACCAGGCGGGCGTCTCGTATTGGCTGAGCGACTCCCAGGTCGGGGCGAACTTGCCCGGCTGCATCGGCTCGGCGGCGGTGCTGACTTGGTGGAAAACGGCCGGTTCAGCCGCGCCGAGGCCGGCCAGGGGAAGTGCGCTAAGGGCAAGCAAACGGACGAGGGGATGCATGGCGCTTACTCCAAGGTGAGCACGACCACGGATTTGGCGGGGAGGGCGATGGTGAGCTTGCCTCCGGCGAGGGTCGCGCCGTCGAACTTGGCCGGCTCGACCGTGTGCGGCGCGGCAAAGGTGTTGTAGCTGTTGATCGCGGGCGCCGTGAGCACGCGGCCGGAGACGGTTTTCGCGGTGACGCCTTCGAGGGTGCAAGTGACGGTGATGGCGTCATGCGGATTGGCGTTGGTCAGCGAGACGTGGATTTTGCCGGCGGTATCGCGCGAGGCGGAGGCGCTGACGGCGGGGATCTTTTCCTGGCCGACGACGTAGTCGGGCGTCGTCAGCACGAGGGGCAGGGAAGTGGCGCCCTGGTGCACCTTGAACATCTCGAAGACGTGGTAGGTCGGCGTGACGAGCATCTTTTCCTTGTCGGTGAGAATCATGGCCTGGAGCACGTTCACCATCTGGGCGATGTTGGCCATGGTCACGCGGTCGGCGTGCGCCTGGAAGATGTGCAGGTTGATCGCGGCGAGGATGGCGTCGCGCAGGGAATTTTGCTGGTAAAGGAATCCGGGGTTGGTGCCGGGCTCGACATCGGTCCAGATGCCCCACTCGTCGACGACGAGGCCGACCTTCTTTTCCGGGTCGTATTTGTCCATGATGGCGGAGTGCTTGGTGATGAGTTCCTCCATCGAGAGGGTGTAGCGCAGGGTCGTGAAATATTCGGCCTCGCTGAAGTTCGTGGCGGAGCCTTTGCTACCCTTCCACGAACCGGACGGCAGCGTGTAGTTGTGCAGTGCGAGGCCGTTCATGTTGTGACCGGCGTTCTTCATCATCGTCTCGGTCCACGCGTAATCGTCGCCGCTCGGGCCGCAGGCGATGCGCTGGATGCGGGTGTCGCTGTAGTTTTTGACGAAGGTGTTATAGCGCTTGTAATTATCGGCGTAGAAGGCCGACGTCATCGAACCGCCGCAGCCCCAGCTTTCGTTGCCGATGGCCAGAAAGGGCACCTTCCAGGGCTGTTCGCGGCCATGGGCGCGGCGCATGTTGGCCATGGGTGAGTTGGCGGGGGAGGTCATGTATTCGACCCACTCCATCGCCTCCTGCACGGTGCCGCTGCCGACGTTGAGGCAGACGTAGGGCTCGATGCCGAGCATCTCGCAGAGGTCGAGGAATTCGTGCGTGCCGAAATGGTTGTTCTCCACAACGCCGCCCCAGGTGGAGTTAAAGATGGAAGGCCGCGATGCGCGCGGGCCGATGCCGTCCTTCCAGTGATACTCGTCCGCGAAACAGCCGCCCGGCCAGCGGAGCTGCGGCACGCCGAGTTGCTTGAGCGCGGCGAGCACGTCGTTGCGGTAGCCCTTGGTATTCGGGATGGACGAGTCGGGGCCGACCCAGATGCCTTCGTAGATGCCATGGCCGAGATGCTCGGCGAACTGGCCGTAGATTTCCTTGTGGATGACCGGGCCGGGCTTGGCGGCATCGACGACGAGCGTCGCGGCCGGTTCCGCGGCCTGGGCGAACGAGGTCGCGACCAAGCAAAGCACAAGAGCGCCGAGGCGCAGCGAGGGGGTATTCATAAGAGACGGTCGGGGTTTAGTTTTTGAGGGCGAGCAGTTCCTTCATGACGTGGGAAAGATCCGCGGACTTGTTCAGGCCGCCGAACGAGTCGTGGAGCTGGCGGTAGAGGCCGTAGAGCCGGTCGTAGGTTTTCTGTGCCGCCGGCCGGGGCTTGTAAGCCACCTTCTTGAGCGAGGTCATCTTGCGCTGCGCCGTCGGGAAATCCGGATGCGCGCGCGCGAGCACGGCGGCCGAGACGGCGGAACCGAGCGCGCAAGCCTGGCTGGAACCGGAGACGAGCATCGTGCAACCGGTGACGTCGGCGTAGATCTGCATCAGCAGCGGGTTTTTCTCGGCGATGCCGCCCGCGCAGACGACGCGGTTGATCGGCACGCCGTATTCCTTGAAGCGCTCGATGATCGCGCGGGCGCCGAAGGCCGTGGCTTCGATGAGGGCGCGGTAGATTTCCGCCTGCGTCGTGTGCAGCGTGCAACCGAGGACGAGGCCGGTGAGCAGCGGATCGACGAGGATGGTGCGGTTGCCGTTCTGCCAGTCGAGGGCGAGCAGGCCGCTGGCGCCGGGCTTTTGTTGCGCGACCTCGCGCGTAAGCCGCGCGTGCCGGGCGGCGTCGCCCTCGCACACGACCTCGACCCACCACTTGAAAATGTCGCCAACGGCGGACTGCCCCGCTTCCAGTCCGTAGAAGCCCGGCAGAATCGCGCCGGGCACGATGCCGCAGATGCCCGGGATGTCCGGGACGGTCTTGCTGGCGGAAACCACGCCGCAATCGCAGGTGGAGGTGCCGATGACCTTGACCAGCGTGCCCTCGGCCACGCCGCAGCCGATGGCGCCGTAGTGCACGTCAAACTCGCCGATGGCGATCGGGATGCCGGCGGGCAGGCCGAGTTTTTGCGCCCACTCCGCACCGAGCGAGCCCGCGGGCTCGGTGGCGTCATAAGCCTTCGCATAAAGCCGGTCGCGCAGGTCGGCGAGCGCGGGATCGAGCAGGGCGAGGAATTCCTTGTCGGGCAAGCCGCCCCAGTCGGCGGAGTAGAGGGCCTTGTGGCCGGCGGCGCAGACGCCGCGCTTCACCTGCAGCGGATCGGTGATGCCGGCGAGGACCGCGGGGATCCAGTCGCACAGCTCGACCCAGGAATGCGCCGCGGCGAAAACCTTGGGCGCGACCTGCCGGCAGTGCCAGATTTTCGACCAGAACCACTCGGAGGAATAGGTATTGCCGCACTTGGCGATGAACTGCGGCCGGTGTTCCGCGGCGAGCGCGGTGATGCGCGCGGCCTCGCGGTGGCTGGTGTGGTCCTTCCAGAGCCAGCACTGGGCGTGAAGATTCTTCTTCCACTTCGGCGAAAGCGCCAGCGGCACGTTGCGGGCATCGACCGGGATCGGACTGGAACCGGTCGTGTCGACGCCGAGGCCGATGACTTTGTCCGCGGAGAAGCCGCGCGTTTTCTTCGCCGCGGTGAGGGCGCCGCGGACGCTTTTTTCGAGGCCGAACAAGTAGTCGGCCGGATGCTGGCGCGCGAGGTGGTGGTCGCGCGGGTCGAGCAGCACGCCTTCCTTGCCGCTGGGGTAAGGGACGACGCAGCTGCTGATTTCGGCGCCGTCGGTGCAGCGGACAACAAGGGCGCGCACCGAGTTGGTGCCGTAGTCTAGGCCGAGGGTATACACGGGAACAGGGTAGCTGCTCCCCGGAAGCGGGGAAACATTCCCGCTACTTTACAGTCAATCCCGCGGCGGGCGATCCGGAAAACGGCGATGCAACCGGCGCCGGCCGCTCACTCGTCGGGCCGGCGGAACTTCTTATGATCCTCGCGTTGCTCCGCGCCCATCTTCTTCAGGAGAGCCGAGGCGGTGGCGTTGTCGTTGGCCTTGAACGCGGTGGACAGCTGGTCGACCAGCCCGATGAACTCCTTCAATTCCTTGCGGAAGGACTCGACGTATTTCTCGCGGTCCGCTGCCGGCACATCCTCGGCCCGCGCCGGGGCGAGCTTGAGGCCCTGTTCAAGGCTCGTCTTGATCGCGGCCGCCAGTTCCAGCGAAGAGGCGTTGCTGGCCGGGTCGTCCACCTGCTTCTTCAAGGTGCGCCAGTTGCGGCCCACCTTTTCCATGATCTTGCCGAGCTCGGTGTCGGGCTCCTTATGTTCGCGTTTTTGCTGGGCATGCAAAATCGAGGTGGTGGGCAGGACCAGCATCAGGGTCAGGACGGCGTGGAGGAGATGTTTTTTCATGAATAAATGGAGCGTGGGATTAGGCGAAGATCCGGCCAAAAGGCCAGAGCGCAGTTGGGTGAAGACGAACCGCACCGGTCCGGAGTTTCGGTGGACCGGAAAAATTTGACTGTAATGTTAGCGCACGTTTGTGGGCTGGCGCGGTCGTCCTAATTGTGCAAGTTCACCTCTGTTGAGAAAACCCTGATTCAGCCGCCGTCCCCGCCGGCTTCCCTCCGCATGAAAACCACCCCTCTGTTCAGATCGTTCATTGCCGGCCTCGTGGCCGTCGTCACCCTGCTGGTCCCGGCTGCCGCCAAGCCGCTCAAGGTCGGCTTCGCCCAGACCGGGGCGGAAAGCGCCTGGCGCACCGCCAACTCCGAATCGATGAAGGCCGAGGCGGCCAAGCGCGGCATCGACCTCAAGTTTTCCGACGCCCAGGGCAAGCAGGAGAACCAGATCCGGGCCATCCGCTCGTTTGTGACCCAGCACGTGGACGCCATCGTGCTCGCCCCGCTGGTCGAGACGGGTTGGGACCCGGTGCTGCGCGAAGCCAAGCGCGCGGGCATCCCGGTGATCATCACCGACCGCAGCATCCAGACCGCCGACGAATCCCTCTACACTTGCTTCATCGGTTCCGATTTCTATCAGGAAGGCCGCATGGCCGCCGACTGGCTGGCCAAAAAAGTCAACGGCACGGGCCGCATCGTGGAGTTGCAGGGCACGCCGGGCTCCGCCCCCGCCAACGACCGCCGCAAGGCCTTTGGCGAGGCCATCGCGAAATATCCCGGCCTGCAGATCATCGACTCCCAAAGCGGCGACTTCCGCCGCACCGGCGGCAAGGAAGTGATGGAGGCCTTCATCAAGAAACACGGCAAGGCCATCGACATCCTCTACGCCCACAATGACGACATGGCGCTCGGCGCCGTCCAGGCCATCGAGGAAGCCGGCCTGAAGCCGGGCAAGGACATCATCATCGTCAGCATCGACGCCATCAAGGAGGCGATCCAGGCGATCATCGACGGCAAGATCAACTGCACGGTGGAGTGCAACCCGCTCTTCGGTCCCAAGGTTTACGACACGGTCGCCAAGGTGCTCGCCGGCGAAAAGGTTGAGCGCAAGTCCTACAACAAGGACGAGCTCTTCGACTCCGCCAACGCCGCCGCCGTCATCGCCTCGCGGCAATACTGATCGGTTTCGCAAGGCCTCGAAATGGCAGACCTGCTCGAACTTCGCGGCATCGGGAAAAGATTTCCCGGCGTCGTGGCCCTGCAGGGCGTGGACTTCACGGTGCGGGCGGGCGAGATCCACGCGCTGCTCGGCGAGAACGGCGCGGGCAAATCCACGCTGATCAAGGTGCTCACTGGCGTGCATCCCGCCGATGCGGGTGAGATCCGCTTCGGGGGACAGCTCATCCGGCCCGGCGCGCCCAAGGACGCCGAGCGGCTCGGCATCAGCACGGTTTATCAGGAGGTCAATCTCGTCCCTTCGCTCTCCATCGCGGAGAACATCACGCTCGGCCGGCAGCCCGGTCGCGGCGGATTTCTCAACTGGCGCGCCATCCGCCGCCGGGCGCGGGCGGCCCTCGCCCGGCTCGAGGTCGACTGCGATGTCGATGCCGAACTCGGTTCCCTGTCGGTGGCGCTGCAACAGATGGTCGCGATCGCCCGCGCGCTCGACACGTCGGCCCGCCTGCTGGTGCTCGACGAGCCGACGGCCAGCCTCGACGAGAAGGAAGTCGCCGAGCTGTTCACGATCATGCGCAAGCTCCGCGCCGACGGCCTGGGCATCGTGTTTGTCACCCATTTCCTCGACCAGGTCTACGCGGTCACCGACCGCCTGACCATCCTGCGCAACGGCCAGCTGGTGGGCGAATACGCCACGGCGGACCTCACGCGCCTGGCCCTGGTCGGCAAGATGCTCGGGCGCGAGGTGAGTGCGGCGGATTTTTCGCCCGGAGTGGTTGCCGCCCGCCCGGACCAGACGGCCCCTATCCTGACCGCCAGCAAGTTGGGTCGGAGTGGTGCGATCGCGCCCGTGGACCTGGCCATGCATGCGGGTGAAGTGACCGGCCTGGGCGGGTTGCTCGGCTCCGGCCGGACCGAGACGGCGCGGCTGCTTTTCGGCATCGATGCGGCCGACAGCGGCCGGATTGAAATCAAGGGCGCACCGGTAGCGATCGATTCACCCCGCGACGCCGTGCGGCTCGGACTGGCGTTCTGCTCCGAAGACCGGAAGGCCGAGGGCATTTTGCCCAATCTCTCGGTCCGCGAGAACCTCATCGTCGCTCTGCAGGGCAAGCGCGGCGCGTTGCGCGCTCTCTCCCGCGCCGAGCAAGCCCAGCTCTGCGATCACTACATCAAGGCGCTGCGGATCAAGACCGCTGACGCCGAGACGCCCATCAAAAACCTCTCCGGCGGCAACCAGCAGAAGGTGCTGCTCGCCCGCTGGCTGGCGACCCGGCCGGCGGTCATCATCCTCGATGAGCCGACGCGCGGCATCGACATCGGCGCGAAGCAGGAGATCGAGCAGCTGATCGCCAAACTGCGCGCGGACGGTCTGGCGGTGCTGTTCATCTCGTCGGAGATCGACGAGGTCGTGCGCAACTGTTCGCGCGTGCTGGTGCTGCGCGAGCGCCGCCTGACCGGCGAGGTGGCCGGCGCGGGGCTGAGTTCCGAAAACCTGATGCACCTGATGGCCGGCACCCATGAAAACTAAATCGCCGGTCATCTGGCCGCTGGCCGGCCTCGGGGCGCTCGTGCTGCTGAACGCGGTTTTCAACCCGGGCTTTCTCCATATCACCCTGCTCGACGGCCACCTCTACGGCGTGCCGGTCGACATCCTGACGCAGGGTTCGCGCACGATGCTCGTCGCCCTGGGCATGACGCTCGTGATCGCGACGGCGGGCGTCGATCTGTCGGTGGGTTCGGTGGTCGCGATCGCCGGCGCCGTCTGCGCCGTGTTGCTGCAGGACGGACACGGGCTGGCCACGACGCTGGCGGCAGCCATCGGGGCCGGATTGCTGGCCGGTCTGGCCAACGGTTTGCTTGTAGCCCGGTTCGGGGTGCAGCCGATCGTGGCCACGCTGATCTTGATGGTGGCAGGGCGTGGCGTGGCGCAGCTTATCGTCGACGGCCAGGTCATCATCATCAAGAGCGCCGCCTTCGACTATCTGGCCAACGGCTTCCTGCTCGGCCTCCCGTTCGCGCCGCTGCTGGTCGTGGCGCTTTACGCCGTCGCGCATTTCACGCTGCGGCGGACCGCGCTGGGTTTGTTCATCGAGGCGGTGGGCGACAACGAAACGGCAAGCCGTTTCGCCGGCCTGGCGGCGGCCCGCATCAAGGCGTTTGCCTACGTTTTTTGCGGAGCCTGCGCCGGGCTGGCCGGGGTGCTGGCGGCGGCGAACATCCGCGCAGCAGACGCCTACCGCGCTGGCGAGAACATGGAGCTCGACGCCATCTTTGCCGTCGTGGTAGGCGGCACCGCGTTGTCCGGCGGCCGGTTTTCGATTCTGGGCACGGCGGTCGGGGCGCTGCTCATCCAGACGCTGACGACCACGATGTATAATCTCGGCGTGCCGCCGGCCATCGCCCCGGTGCCGAAGGCGCTGCTCATCATCGGAGTCTCGCTGCTCCAGTCGGAGAAAGTCGGCCGCTGGCTCGGCGGACTGGGACGAAAGAAGGAGGCGACATGAATTCCTTGCGTCGCTTCGCCTCTCGCAACCTGCCCCTGCTGGCCACGGCGGTGATCTTCGCCGCCCTCTTCGGAACGGCGGCGTATTTCTACGACGGCTTTTTCTCGACGCGCGTCTTCGTCGGCCTGCTGTCGGACAACGCTTTTCTCGGCATCGCCGCGGTGGGCATGACGCTGGTGATCTTCTCCGGCGGCATCGATCTGTCGGTCGGTGCGGTCATCGGGTTCACTTCCATTTTCACCGCCACGCTGATCGAGCAACGTCACATGGCTCCCGGCCTGGCCTGGATATTGGCGCTGGCGGCGGGCGCGGGCCTCGGTGCGGGCATGGGCGCGTTGATCCATTTTTTCCGGCTGCCGCCGTTCCTGATCACGCTGGCGGGTATGTTTCTCGCGCGGGGCACTGGATTTTGGATCAACACGGAATCCGTCGGCATCAATCATGACCTCTATGCCCGGATCTCCGGCTACGAGCTGGCGCTCGGTCCGGTCGTGTTTCCGTCGAACGCCCTGATCCTGCTCGCGGTGATGCTCGCGGGTTACGTCGTGGCGCACCACACGCGCTTCGGCCGCAACCTGCTGGCCATCGGCGGCAACGAGCAGTCGGCGTTGCTCATGGGCCTGCCGATCGGTCCGGCCAAGATTTCCGTGTATGCGGTCAACGGCTTTTGCGCCGCGCTGGCGGGCATCGTAGCCACGCTTTATACCGGTTCAGGCAATCCGAGCATGGGCATCGGGCTGGAGTTGGACGCCATCGCGGTCGTCGTGATCGGCGGCACGTTGCTGACCGGCGGGCGCGGCCATGTGCTCGGCACGCTGCTCGGAGTGCTGATCTTTGGCACCATCCAGGCCGCCATTCTGTTCGACGGGCGGTTGAGTTCCTTCTGGATGCGTATCGTGGTGGGCGGGCTGCTGTTGGTGTTTATCCTGTTGCAGCGCTTTTTCTTGCGCAAGAAATGAGGCTGCTGGCTGCGGGGCGAAAGATCCACTCGCTCACGCTCGTGGCCACTTTGGGCTTAAAATCCCAGAATCGGTCTTGCCAAGGGTGGGGGCGGTCTCTCTTTTCGGCCTTTCCCGTTCCTTAAACCTACAACCGTTAACCGCAGTCACGATCGCAAGGCGGCCCAGTTTGGCCGACCTGTGTCTCGTCACGACATAGATCATATGAACATCACTCCCAAAGACCTCCTCGATGCCGGCGTCCACCTCGGTCACCAGACCAAGCGTTGGAATCCGCGCTCCAAGCCCTACATTTTCGACCACCGTCAGGGCATCACCATCATCGACCTCGAGAAGACCCACGCCAACCTGGAGAAGGCGTGCGCGTTCCTCGAGAACCTCGTCGCCAGCGGCGACGACGTGCTGCTCGTCGGCACCAAGCGCCAGGCGCAGGAGCTCATCAAAGAGGCCGCCGCCGCGACCAACATGCCCTACGTGACCAACCGTTGGATGGGCGGCACGCTCACGAATTTCGAGACGATCAAGAAGTCCCTCGCCAAGTTCAAAAAATACCAGGCGATGGACGCCAGCGGCGAACTCGCCAAGTTCTCCTCCAAGGAGGAGTCCGCCATCCGCCGCGAAATGGCCCGCATGACCCGCAACTTTGACGGCATCGCCAACATCACCGGCCTGCCCGGCGCGATGTTCGTGGTCGATACCAGCTACGAGGAGATCGCCGTGGCCGAGGCCAAGCGCATGAACATCCCCTCGATCGGCCTCGTCGACACCAACTCCGACCCGACGCAGCTCACCTACCCGATCCCGGGCAACGACGACGCGACGAAGTCCGTCCGCATCATCGTCGAGACCATCGTCGAGGCGATCACCCAGGGCCTTGCCCACCGCGAGACCCGCCGCGTCGCGCACGCCGAGGCCAAGGCCGCCGCCACTGGCGTCAGCGAGACCGGCGAGATCGACCTCGATAAGGTTCCGATCCCGGCGAACCTCAAGGATCTGGTCGAGGAGGAGAAGCCCGCCGTGACGCCGCGCAAACGCACCAGCCGCGTCGGGGCCAAGAAGGGCGCCGTCAGCACCGAGGAAGTCTAAACTTTAATAACCCAAACACTATGTCCGTCATTTCAGCCAGCATGGTCGCGGAGCTCCGCGAAAAAACCGGCGCCGGTCTGCTCGATTGCAAGAAGGCCCTCGATGAAGCCAAGGGCAGCATGGAGCAGGCCGAGACGATCCTCCGCAAGAAGGGTGTCGCCTCCGCCGCCAAGAAAGCCGGCCGTTCCACCTCGGACGGCCTGATCCACTCCTACATCCACGTCGGCGGCAAGGTCGGCGTCCTCGTCGAGATCAACTGCGAGACCGACTTCGTCGCCAAGACCGACGATTTCAAGACGTTCTGCCAGGACGTCTGCTTGCAGATCGCCGCCGCCAATCCCTCCTTCGTGCGCCGCGAAGACGTGCCCGAGGCCGACCTGGCCAAGGAGCGCGACATCGCCGCCGCCCAGGTGCAGGGCAAGCCGCCGGCCGCCGTGCAGAAGATCGTCGAGGGCAAGCTCGAGAAATATTACTCGCAGGTCTGCCTGCTCGATCAGCCGTTCGTGAAGGACCCCGAGAAGGCCATCAAGGACGTCCTGACCGAGAAGATCGCGAAGCTCGGCGAGAACATGCAGATCCGCCGCTTCGCCCGCTTCCAGCTCGGCGCCTGAGCCGCCGATCGCTGAAACCTTTCGAAGGCGCTCCCGCAACGGAGCGCCTTTTTTGTGTGGCTCGGTGGAGGGCAGGTCTCCCGGCCGACCGCGGTCGGTCAGGAGACCGGCCCTCCAAATTTTCCGTGCCCAACTGTGTAATCCATGGTTAGCTGTCCACTCATGAAAGTCACCCACGCCCAGATCATCGCCCGGGGTCTCACCAACCGGTGTCCCAACTGCGGTGGCCACGCTCTGTTCAAGCCCGGCAAGGTGTTCGAACTGGCCGACGCCTGCCCGGACTGCGGTCTGAAGTTTGAGAAAGACGACGGATTCTATCTCGGGGCGATGTCGCTTAACTACGGCGTCACGCTGGTCGGTTGTCTCGTGCCGGTGGCGCTCCTGTGGTATGCCGGCGTGTTGAGTCCCCGTTGGGCCGTGGGCCTGGCGATCGGCGGCTCCGTAGTCGTGCCCGTGCTGCTCTACCGATCGTCGCGCAGCTGGCAGTTGATGCTCTACTACAGCTTCTTCCCTCATCATCTGCCGGCCAACCGTCGCAAGCTGGACGCCGCCGAGGACGAGAACGTCTGAGCCACCACGAAACACACCAAATACACGAAAGGAATTTCCGCGCAGAAGACCGGGTTCAAAACCCTCAGTCTTTGGTGTGTTTCGTGTCTTCCGTGGTGAAAACGGCTTGGTTTGGTGGTTTAACTTTCGGCTTCCGTTTTGCGGGGCAGGTTCTACGTTCCGCTCCCCATGCCCTCCGAAGCCTCGGCGAAGGAGGGTTGTCACGGAGAGGTGGCAGAGTGGTCGATCGCGCCTGACTCGAAATCAGGTGGGCCCGTGAGGGTCCCGGGGGTTCGAATCCCTCCCTCTCCGCCACTTTCCCCCTCTGGGGGAGATGCCCAACAGCCGATTTGCCAGTTGACGTGGCAAATCGGTCATGAAGCCAAAAAATCCGTTCGTCATCTCTCAATTCACGAATCCCTCCGGGGAGTTCGTTTTCCGCGTTTCCGGTTGGTTGGACGGAAAGCGCATCCGTAAAAACTTTGGGACCCGTCCTGAGGCCGAAGCCGAGCGCCAAGTCCTCGAAATCCAGCGCCTCCAAGGCGAAACCGGCATCCGGCCCGCCGTCACCCGCCTGACCGAGGATCAGCTCCACGAGGCCGAGGCGGTGTTCCGCCGGCTGGCCAGCAATCCCCGGCCGCTGTCCTTCTACGTCGAATTCGCCCTGGCCAACTACCGCGAGCCCACGACTCAGAAACTTCTGACCGAAGCGGTCGCGGACTACGTCGCCACGAAGCAGCATGAACACGAGCAGGACCTGCTTTCGGAACCGCACCTGACGCGCCTGAAACGCGACCTGGAGCGGTTGAAAAAACACTTTCCTGAAACAACGGTCGCCGAGCTGACGGGGCCCCGGCTGATGGAATTCCTTGAGGCGCGCCGGGCGGGACTGAAGACATTCAACAACCGCCGGGGCATAGTTTCGACTTTCCTTAAATATGCCCTCCAGCGCGGTTGGATCGTCGAGAACCCATTAGGCAAAATCCCACCGCGTCGTATCCGCCGCCGGCGCGGCGGTGCCGTCACCTTCGACTCAGGGCAGGCAACGGCGCTTATGGCGCACGTCGAGACGCATTACCCCGCTGCCGTGCCCTTCTTCGCCCTGTGCCTGTTCGCCGGCATCCGCCCGTGCCTGCGCACCGGCGAAATCCTCCGGCTTAAGCCCGAACACGTGAAGCTCGCCGAGGGCGTCATCCGCATCGATGGCGAAGTGTCGAAAGTCCGCGAACCGCGCAACGTCACGATCCAGCCAAACCTGGCGGTCTGGTTGCGGAAGTATCCGCTCGAAAAGTTCCCGATCATCCCGACGAACCTCCAGCACCTCCGGGAGAAGATCGCGCTCAAGTTCCCGCTCGCGCACGATGTCATGCGGCACACGTTCATTTCGATGTTCGTGGCGAAGTTCCGGTCGCTCGGCGAGGCGGCGCTCCAGGCGGGTAATTCCGAGAGCATCATCCGCCGGCACTACCTCGACCTAAAGACTACCGAAGAAGCTGAGTTGTTCTTCGGCATCCGCCCGAAACGGACCAGAAGGGCAGCGGTCGTGGTGCCCATGCCAGCCGCGACGCTGCGCGTCGCGGTCTGAACCCTTCGGTTGACACGCCACGAAGGGTATAGAAACGCCTTCAGATCCTCTCATTAAAAACCGGCTCACGGATGTCCTCGGGCTCCGCGGGTGCGGGATATTCCCGGCTGGCAAGGAGCCCTCGGTGCGCACCCTCCGTGAATGGACGAAGCTGCGGCGCATCCCGTATCACCGCGTCGGGCATTTCGTTTACTACGACCCGGTCGAGGTCGAAATCCATATCCGCACCAAATTGAGGGTGCCGGCGCGCAACTGAAGGCGCGGGCTAATTGGCCTGAATATCCCGAGGAGGCGGAGACGAGCTGCCGAGCGCGCGGGCGCGGACCGCATCAACGAACTCGGTCAAGGGCTGAATCTCTTCCAAGGCCGATCGGGCGGTGCCCGGGGACCAGCTTCGGCACAGGTTGCGGTGTTGCAGGACCACACGACAAGCGGCGCGCAATTCGCGCATCACCTGGAAGGTTGCCACGGACCGCAGCGCTCCGGCGGCAGCTGTGGTCCGCTGCCGGCGTGCGAGGTGGACCCGAATGCGTTTGCGCAGCGCGGCTGTCGATAGCTTTTCCGCCTCGGCCTGCGCCAGCCACCATTCGATCTCGTTCGGATTGGAGAAAGCCAGTCCCACCTCGCAGTGATGAGTCCAGCTCAAGGCGTCATGGCGACATGACAGAGGGATGCGGGCGCAGACCATCTTGGCATTGCGCAGGGTGCCCGGCTCCAAGCCGGCCTCACCCGCGCAGGTGGCGATCCGGCCACGGTAGCTGTTTTCACCATAAGCCAGCGCATCACCCAACCAGGCGGTCAGCGTTTGCCTGGCCCCGGTCGTTGTGCGGGTCAGGCGGGCGAGATGGGTGACTAGGTGACGCCAACTCTCCTGATCGAGCTGCGGAGCCAGTGCCAGGCCAAGCCGGCCGGCATGGGTGACGGCAGTGCCGGGCAGTTCCGCCACAAGCTGCTGCACGTCAGTTCGCATCGCTGTATGGCATGGGCCGGCGCGGCAGGTTCAGCCGTCGCTGCATGGCCAAGACCTGCTTTCGGAAGCCCTCGTGCGAGAGTCCGTGCTTGCGGGCATAGTCGCGCAGGCTCGCTTGGTCGAATTCAGCCACGCCGGTGGCATGAACGAGCACATCGACCGCAAGGTCGCGGTCCTTTGCGCCGGCTAGCTCGTAGACCAGATCTCGGACGGCCTGCAAGGCGGCCTGCTGGTCAGCTTTCGTCTCAAGACCGAGCTTGGCCCGCAGCTCCTCGATAAGGCCCATCTGGGCGCAATCCCTCATCAGGTCGGCTACATTGTCGGCCCCCAAATAACGCGAATCCGGCGCCGCGGCGCCGGACCATGGCGTTTGCTCACGTTCCAGTCGGTTCATTTAGGGATTTTGAAAAGATAGCCTGATTCTGGAAAATTACCAATCGCACCTAGACTTCACTCGATTCCACTGGTCACGACCCGACGGCCAGCGGCCAGCGTCGGAGGCCGACGCGAAGCAGGGCCGCGCAGCCGATACCACAACTTCCGCCAACGGTAATTCCGACTAGTCCCCAGCAGTTCCGGGCGGCGTCGAGACACGAGTGATTCCGCGAGCGATAATATAGTAGCGGACGAATAGCGAACGAGCGACGGTTTCCTTGCGGCCGGCTAACTTCGTTAGGGGTTCTGCGTCCCATCTTTCATTATCTGAGGAGGCTTCTTTACGCAGATGGATTCTTCAGGGTCTATCGGTCGTTCGGTGGAGGCGGATGCTTTCTTCGGGTGCAATAACCGTGGGCATAAATTGAGATGTGAGGGGCAGGTGGTTCGTTGTTTCAGAGTGGTTTTCAATGGCACCGGTTGGAGCCAGGGATGGATTGTCGATACGGGGATTCATCGAGCTGGTTTTCTCGTCGCTGGGGGGCAGGCTGCAATCGGGCGACTACCAGGAGCCGGGTTGCAGCCGGAATGCCCGTGACCAGCCCGGCCCGCTGTCGCGCAGGCACGGCGGGCGGCGGAGGCTGGCATCAGCCGGAGCAGCTCCGACGTGACCCGCGCGTTAGCGGTTACCGGCATCCGCCGGGTTGTCCGGCACAGGTGGAGACGGCTCGCGGGCTTGCGCGGCTCCGGCCTCGGGCGGGCCTCTGCCGCCCGCCTGCGCCCGCCACCACCTGCCAGCAGGGCCACGCCTACGGGCTGCACCCCGTCTCGGCTATCCGCCTCGACCGGGTGCAACCGGTGCATCCTTCCTCAAAATTGGTGCGCTACGATTTCAAGTAAACTGACGAATTAGGACAACTGGATCGCATTGGTCCATCAAACGTCCTGCAAACCTCCATTTCAGGTTCATCAACCGAGCCCTGATTGCCACTCAACAAGGCCCGACCGATAGCATCCGCCTTCCCTTTTACACCAACCATTGAGCGACCGATACCATGGGGAGGATTACCCTAATTTCATTTGGATTTGGACGCGCCACCCCTAACGCGCGCGCTAGGAAATGCTGGGTGCCACCACCACCTCGTCACCACCACCTTGCCACCATTGCGACAGGACCGCCGTGTGGCCGCAGGAATTTCGGTGGTTACAACAAGTGTGGTCCTTGATGAGTGCAGGCTGCAATCTGGGATGCAGCCGGCATTCGAGGTGATTCAAGCTGATGCGAAAATTTCAGACAGCGATGTGCCAAAGTTCGGATGGACTTCGAACGAAGCTCGAATGGTCGTAAGCGTCCGGCCGAACTTTCAATTACCCACAATTCTGCAGGTTCAAGACGCCCGGGATAGTAGCGCGGCATGATATAGTGCGGTGCATGACGACACCCGATCATGCGAAGTCTTCGGTTGCGGCTGCCAGGGACGCTGACAGCTTGATTCAACAGGAACTGGAGTGCGGCGCCTTCCCGGATGAGCGTTTGGGCAAGCGGCTCGGGGTAATGCTGCAGCAACTATCAGACGGCACAGCAGAGAGCATCCCGCTGGCCTGCCAGGACTGGGCCAACACGAAGGCGGCTTATCGGTTTTTCGCCAACGACCGGGTGACCGAGGAGGACATCCTGGCCGGCCACTTTCGCTCGACCCGGGAGAGATTCGCAGAGGTGAGCGGCACCCTGCTGGTATTGCACGACACCACCCAACTGTCCTACCGGCGGGAGAACATCGGGCTGCTGCACAAGCCCAAGGACGGGCCGAGCGATCCGTGGCGGAAGGAGAATCCGCTGTGCGGCATCTCGATGCATTCGAGTCTCGTGGTGACCACGGCGGGATTGCCGCTCGGCCTGGCGGCCGTGAAGTTTTGGACTCGGCAGGAATTCAAGGGCACGAACGCCCTGAAACGGAAGGTCAATCCCACGCGGGTGCCCATCGACCAGAAAGAGAGTCTGCGGTGGCTGCAAAACCTGCAGCATGCCACCGCTCTGTTGGGTGAACCCGCGAGATGTGTGCATGTCGGTGACCGCGAGAGCGACGTCTACGAGTTGTTTTGTGCCGCGCACGATGCGGGCACCCATTTTCTCGTGCGCGCCTGCGCCAATCGCCTGGCCGGTGACGGCACGACGAAGATGGAAGACGAAATGGCCGAAGTCGCCGTCAAGGGCATGCATCGCATCGCCGTGCGGGACCGGCAGGGCAATGCTTCCACGGCGGTGCTTGAACTCAAATATCACCGCGTGCGTGTGCTGCCGCCAGTGGCGAAGCAAAAGCAGTATCCAGCACTCGTCCTCACCGTCGTCCATGCGCAGGAAAGAGGCACGCCGAAGAACCGCGAGCGCATCGACTGGAAGCTGATCACGGACTTGCCGGTCAACTCGCGTGCCGAGGCCATCGAGAAACTCCACTGGTATGCGCTGCGATGGAAGATCGAGGTCTTCCACAAGATCCTCAAATCCGGCTGCCGGGTTGAGGAATCACGCCTGCGCACCGCCGAACGCCTTGTGCGCATGATCGCGACCTGTTGCATTCTGAGTTGGCGAATCTTCTGGATGACGATGATCAATCGCACACAGCCGGAAGCGCCTCCTGCGGTCGCTCTCACTCAACTGGAGTTGGAACTGCTCGATCAACTCTTCCCCGATCTCGCGCCCACAGTCCGGACGGGGCCAACTCTCGGGCGCTACATAATCCGTATAGCCCGGCTCGGCGGCTACCTTGCCCGCACACATGATCCCGCGCCCGGGAACATCGTTATGTGGCGCGGTCTCTGGTAGTGTCCGTCAAGTTTCGCACATTTGATTCGGGATGGCAGGGGCGGAGGAAGGTTTGGAGCAGGAAATGATAAATTTGGGAGGGGTTTAAGGGGAGGGGCGGAGCTCCTCCCCTTCACCGG
>Ga0208272_100121_pt1 | contig 56131 bp, 46 predicted proteins | sample LakWasM129_HOW14_2_FD_183939 | JGI IMG/M metagenome (GOLD analysis project Ga0208272, IMG submission 183939) | Freshwater sediment methanotrophic microbial communities from Lake Washington under simulated oxygen tension - Sediment Metagenome... | ecosystem: Environmental > Aquatic > Freshwater >... | reverse complement strand
TTCTGCTGCTTCAGGCTGGCGATGGTGGCGCGGTCTTCAGGCTGGAGCTGGCGGTACTGCGAAGGGGAGGAGTGCATCTGCTGACCTTACAGGTTGGCAGGTGTTGCACTTCACTTTTGAATCCGCCTTGTGTAAACGGGTCGGACTTCAATTGATGGAGATGCGATCTGCGAATTGAATGGTAAATTGGGTCAGCGCAGCCTTCCAATCCCTGCCAATCCCCCGAAAGGGATACCCAGCCATAACTGGGCCAACACCCAATGGCCGCGGAAAAACTCTGCGGAATTTTCTGGGCCAAAACAAAAACGCCCACTGGTTAGTGGGCGTTTACTGTCAGCGGAAACCGCTTGCTTATTGGTTGCGCGAGAAGGATTTGAACTTTGGGTTATGAGGCGACAAACCAGACATGGTTTCAATCGACTCCAACTACCCAAACCAGACTTTAATCTGTCACTTCCACTCTTAACTGGTGCTCTTTAACGCATGACATCCAATGCCTGCACACCAAACAAACCCGACCAAGTTGCCATTATACGCGCGACGGCCAGGAGCCAGCACTCTGAGAATGCGACCATTGGGTAAATCACTGGCTTGCAATGCACCAAGGCTTTAGGCATCAACGTCGGCTTGAACCGCTTTCGTCAGGTATGCCTACCGGCTGGTTAGCCCGCTTGCTCCGACTCAATGTCATGTGGCCGCTGGAGAAGCTATCGATCCAGTAGCTTCTCAGTATCCTGCCACGGAGGCCCTATTCGTCACCGCGCTAACACGGCATTTCTGTGCCGGGCAAGACGAGCAGCTCAGACGTCGTAACAGACCTCCATCACCTCACTGGTCATGGCGATCACATGGAAGCGGTAGCAGCTGATCTGTGCATTGGGCAACGCCGTGCCCACGGCTCTGGCGTAGGCCGCGAGAGGGTTGGTTCATGCCGCCTGCTTGAACCGCTCGTCGTTGGCAAGCTCGGCAAGAATCTGCGGGCTCTTTTGAGCGATGGCGATGAGCGCCTTTGCTGCCCCAGTAGGCTGGCGGCGCCCTTGCTCCCAGCCCTGCAGTGTCCTGACGGAAACGCCAAGCAATGCGGCGAACTGAGATTGAGAGAGGCCTGAGCCCTTGCGGGCAGCGATCACGGGGGAGTAGGCGGCAGTAGTTTTGCCCTCTGCCATTTGATGCGCAGATTCGATCAGTTCTGCCTCAAGATCGCGTGTCGCTTCCCAGGCCGCCAGTTCGGCGTCAGTCATTGGCTTGGAGACTTTTTTCGACAGCATTGCGTAACTCCTTCAAGGTGGATGCCTTGAGCGTGTCCAGCTTGCTCTTGGCGTACATGATCAACAAAACGATTTCTCCAACCTCGGTGCGAGTGAAGTAGATCACCCGAACGCCGCCAGATTTGCCTGAGCCTGCGCGGGTCCAGCGGACTTTGCGAACACCGCCAGATTGGGCGACAACATCTCCCGCCTCTGGATGATCGGCAATGTATGCACAAAACTCACCGCGCTCTTCTTCAGTCCAGTAGTGTGGCCACGTTCGCTGAAAAATGGGCGTTTCAACTACTGTGTGCATCAGTCAATTGTACGCCATTGACGTATACAACGCAAAGCAAACTATAGAGAGACTTGTACCTTGCCGCTGATCTCACCCCGTGCAGCCTGCCGCGTGATCATGTGGCTCGTTGTTTTCCTTTGTGCTACCAATCACAGGATGGCCTCCTGGATCGGAGATCTTGAGCGCAGCGTGGCGTGGACATAGCTCGCTGGCAAGCAAGAGTCCAAGGCGCCTTGACCGGGGCAGGCAATCGCCGCGCATAAACGCGAATTCGAGGATGCCCTTCGATCCCAGAGCGGTAATGTCTGACCTTGCCCCTGAAAAATGGAGTTCTTAGTCCTTGTTGAAAATACCGACAAGGAGTCAAGGAATGAAAGCCAAGCAGGTGCGTGCGCAGTACACGCAGGAATTCAAGTTGGAGGCGGTGCGCCAGGTGAGCACCGGTCAGGCCATCGCAGTGGTGGCCAAGGTCTTGGGGATACCCAAGGCCAGCCTGGGCAACTGGGTTCGCCAGGCAGGCAAAGGGGCATTGAGCGGCGCCGGGGGCGAGGACAAGGCAGTGAAGGTCTCGCCCGAGCAGATGGAGATAGCGCGTCTGCGCGCTGAGGTTGCCCGGCTTCGGATGGAGCGTGACATCGCAAAAAAAGCCGCGGCGTACTTCGCGCAGGACACGCTGCGAGGTACGCCTGGATTCACCAAATGAGGCAGCAGTACCCGGTGAGCGTCTCGTGTGGCGTGCTGGAGGTCAGCGCCAGCGGCTACTTCAACTGGCTGCGCCGCCCACAGGACATGGCTGGCCGTCCTGGCGGGCGCCACAGCGATGAAGCTGTGCTGGCCCACATCCGCGTCATCCATACCGAGGTCAAGGGCGAATACGGCTGGCCCCGGATGCACAAGGAACTGCTGGCCCGTGGCATCAGGGTGGGCAAGGACAGGGTGCGCAAGTTGATGCAGCAGCACGGTATCCGTGCCAGAACCAAGCGCAAGTTTGTGGTCACCACCGACAGCAAGCACAGTCTGCCGGAGGCACCAGACCTGGTGCAGCGGCGCTTCAACCCCGAGGCCCCCAACCAGCTGTGGAGTGGAGACATCACCTATATCGCGACCGACGAGGGCTGGCTGTACCTAGCTGGGGTCATCGACCTGTTCAGTCGCCAGGTGGTGGGCTGGAGCTTGCAGCCGCACATGCAGGCGAGCCTGGTCAAGGACGCGCTGGCCATGGCGTGGTGGCGGCGGCGCCCGCCGCCTGGTCTGATATTCCACAGCGACCGCGGCAGCCAGTATTGCAGCGGCGAGTTCCAGAACGCTTTGAAAGACTGGAAGATGCGCTCATCGATGAGCAGGAAAGGCAACTGCTGGGACAACGCGCCGACCGAGAGCTTCTGGGGCCGACTGAAAACGGCCAGCGTGCATGGGCACAAGTTCGCCACCAGAGAGCAGGCCAGGCAGGCTGTGATGGACTGGATGGCTTTCTACAATCACCGCAGGCTGCATTCGTCGCTGGCTATCTCAGTCCGATGCAGTTCGAGCAACGCTGGTACGAGGCACAGTACAAAAAGGCCGCGTAATCGTTGGGCTAAGAGCTACACGAAACGAGGGCAAGGTCAAACCGCACGGCGCGCGAAGTTCACTGCCGCATAGGCAGCTCAGAAAATGTCAGAACACCAAATTAACGGCCTTTTTCAGTTCACTGCCGCATAGGCAGCTCAGAAAAAGACAGGTACGACACCAGCCGGGCATGCTGTGTTCACTGCCGCATAGGCAGCTCACAAAGTCAGTTAAAGCTTCATCGTCTTACGCCAACCTCGCCACGCACCCCAATGGTCGCTAGCGTAATGGAGCAAGGTTGTGACGACACAGGCCTCGTCACAAACCTCGACACAAAACAAAAAGGCCCACAAAAGTGGGCCTTTAGTACAAGCTAAATGCTTGATTTTATTGGTTGCGCGAGAAGGATTTGAACTTTGGGTTATGAGGCGACAAACCAAACATGGTTTCAATCGACTCCAAACGCCCAAACCAGACCTTATTCTGTCACATCCACTCTTAACTGGGGCTCATGGTAGCATGACATCCAGTGCTTGCACACCAAACAAACCCGACCCAGTTGTCATTGTATACGTGACTCCCAGGGGGCAGCACAATAAGCATGCGACCATTGGGCACCCTCGCTGGCTTTCAATGCACCACGGCTTTGGGCGCCGACTTCGGATGGAGCATGCTCACAAGATCACGGCAATGCGTCCCGCCTCTGACTCTTCTCCTGCTCCAGCGCATTGACAAGGTCCACCGTGGAGTAGCAGCGCACCGGCTTGCTGTGCCGAGTACGTCCGGCTATCCGCAACGCCGTGGCCAGCCGGCGCCTGCAGTCCCAGCGCGCTGGTGAACAGCGCTTCAATGCGAACACCCATCCTCAAGCCTCCTCAGCAAGCCAGACCCACGGGGTTTCACCATGCTGAATTTTCGCAGTCAAGCTCCACACGGAATGACGAGGAGCCCTTGCAATCAAGCACGGCCCTCACCTAGAATCAATTCCACGGGTTTCCTCCAGAAACCCGCCTGAAGTTGATCTTCACCCTGATATCCGCATAGATCGACCACATTGTTCTTGTACGCTCAGGCGTCCACGACTCTGTAGTCAAGGCTAATACGCCAAAAATTTTGAAATCGTCCCCCGATTTCAAGCGAAGGCACCTTCGCATCACTTGAGACCTGCATAGGTCTCCCGCTCTGCCGTGGGTCTGACGACTTCAGGGCTCCGCGGCAAAGGCTATTGCGCCTGAATCAAATCAGCTGTTAGCTGACAAATCCCACTTTCCTTTTTTACGTGATGCGCGCACTTGCGCGTTGGGACGATCTATGCACGTCACATCTTTGTCGCCTTTCTGGCCGCACATTCGTGCAGCCCTTCACATTCCCGACTCACTGGTCGGGGCTGCCGCATTGCTGCAGTCAGGGATTGAGCATGTCGCATGTGCTGAAAATCGCTGGCCGGACAGCGCACTTACAGGATGGAAACAGGTGTTGCAAGCAGCGCAGCGCGAGCTGATGGCGGCAGTCAAGGTCGACGACCGGTTCGCCTCGCAGGTCATGAGCATGCCGACGTCTGCAGCCGCACGGATCGTTCACATCCAGGCCCGTCGCGTCGACGTGCACGAGAGCATGCGTTCAGCCGTCTTGGGCCGGGCCATTGTCCTTGCCTGCATTAAAAAATCTGGGCTTAGCCAGAGTTTGCTTGATGGCGCCTATTTGATGCACAGAGGTCGCAGTAATTGGCTTGCTCTGGCCAAATCAGATATCACGGATCTTGAGGTTGTCCATCAAATCCGAAGCGGAACAAGCGGTGTGGTCCATGGATTTCTTGGAGAAGTCCAACAAGTTCTGGAGACGTCCATCCAAGCCCATGAAGAGGTGCAGAAAACACTGACCGCGCCTCAGAATCACGCGACGCCAACCATAACCGAGCAAGCTGCGCTTGACGAAACGGGATCCCCCGTTCTTGAACTCGAGAGTAGTGATGTTGATCCTTTGGCGAAAACGGCGGAACAGCAAGAGGATGTCACTGCACCTGATATCCAGGCGCGCCTGCGTTCAGCGGACTACTCCAATGTGCCAACCAAGTTTGGAATCGCTGGCAATGATCATCTGTCGCCGGATGATCTCAGGCTCGTCACGTCGAAACTTCATGAGTTCCTGATCGGTGCCGATCCGAGAAAGTCGGCTCTGGCGTGCTGGTATCTGGTCAGCTTGTCCGTCGGATTCCAAGACCGTCAAGTTCTTGGATTACCCATCGGCTTCAGGGCCGGCCACTCGATTTGGCTGGAGCTGGACCATGGCACTTGGGGCTGGGATCGACGTGCGTACCGGCTTGAAGAACAGCATGCAGATGTACCGCCAGAAGTCGACATTGTTCACTGTCCCATGCCTAGGACGGTGATAACTCGACTGTTGGAAATGCGTGAAAAGAATCCGCACGCAGCATCACTGCTGGACCTCATGAAAGCCGAGATCCCAGATCTGGAATCACCCGAGCGTCTCAAGAATGCAAGGGCATTTTTGCGTACCTGTGGCGAAAGCGCACATCAGGCCACTCACGGCCGCTTCTCCCGATCGTTGGGTGTGGCTGCCTTGCACATCACCGGCAGTGACATGTTCACAGCTTTATGGACGGGTCATTTTGTTCTCACGGGAGCCGCGGCCCTCTTCTATTACCACCCTACCACGACAGACATCTGGAAGCGCGCAGACGCGGTACTGAAGTGGCTGGGTCTGGAGGGCGCTGGCGCCAATATGGAGAAAGATCGGCGGATCGGTATTGACGGTTATCCAACCAGTGAATCAATTAAAGCTGGCTGGGAGCTTTTGTGCAATGACGTGACCGCAAAACTACCGCTGCTCGAACATAGATCAGAGGCCACGGCACACCTCGCCGCAGCTGATCTGATGGTGCTTTGCTGCACTGGTTTGGTGGCCATGACTGCGCATCGAGCCACTCGGCTTGAAGAATTGACGCTAGGTGCATGCTTCACCTCCGAGAAGGTCATGCTTGTTCTGGACAAAGAGGTCGACAGCCGCAGTCCTGCCCGCCTACTGCCCATTTCGCGCGAGGTTCGACAGTTCCTCGACATTGCTCTCTTGTGCCGACGATACCTGATCCGCTCTTCTGCCAAGGCCTCATGGAATGACCCTGTATTTGTGATCCCCGCTGCAGACGGAGCGGTCCAACCGGTGACCTCTGAGCAGATCACCGGGTGTCTACGCAAGCACTTTGGCAGCCATGTGCCGGCCAACTTATTTAGACATCTATGGATCACAGCACTGGACGAAAGCGACGCGAACCGCTGGCTGATTCGCGCTCTGTCCGGTCACTGGCGTGACGTGACGCGCACGGCCGGGCCCTACCTTGACATACCAGTCATTGAGACCTGCCAACGGCTCAATGAGCAAATGGAAAAAATCAAATGCGATGTCTGGCAATTGGCAGATAAGCGATTTCTCTTTGCACGCGTTGCACCACCCACGTTCAAACCTGCACGTGACATGAATGCGGTCGCGACCTGGGCGACAGAATCCCGTGTTCCTGACCCACGCATCATTCTTCCGCCCCTCGACGCTGTCGTTCTTGCGCAATACCAAGCAGTCGAGCGGGTGCGAAACTCATTCTCCCAAGGCCTTGCAGGTCTGAGTGCTCCCGCAGCAGCGTTCCTCAGCATCTGCATGCTTGATCTGGTCCACAAGACGGAGCTCGCGCTGCAAGTAGCCAAGGGGTTGCATCCACTGCAGCGCCACGGCTCGTTGCAGGGCATCGAATTCACGCGTGAGTATTCAACAGTCCCGACTTGGCTGCCAATTTCCACGGTCAGCTCGTCCCTTCTCACAGGAACGTCCCAGAAGATTGGTCCTATCTCCATTGAAGCCGAAGTCTCTGGCTACCTGCGACGTGTCGATGGCGATTTCTGGCATCGTGATCCCGATGAGCTGCTGGCTCAAGTTGCCCAATGCGTCTTATCTTTTGTACGCCTGCGATATCCCCCCTCGCTTGCGGCAATGGCACATCCCACCACACCCGCACCAAGCCTGTCACCGCGCTCCTTGCGGCGCCTTGCCAATCGAGCTTGCGTGAACTTGCCGCAGCAACTTGAGGCAAGGAAGTCCCGACAACCCAACTCGCGCAGGGCAACACCAGTCCTCAACGAAGTTTTGCGTGAAATTAACTACTTCGCAGACACCGCCAACCGACTTGGCGAATTACAGAAGCGAGCGAAGCTATGCCTGAAAAAAGTCGAGTCGATTCTGAATGGCCAATCATCAGACACCTACTTATCTGGTTTCATTCTGGACTGGGCCATCGACGAATTACGGCGCTCTGCAGTCATGGAAAAAGACTGTCTTCGCATGAGCTCTCTGTCCACCTACCTTGGCATTTTACGAAGTGGCTACATCAGACTTCTTGTCTCCCAAGATAACGCAGCAAGGTTCCTACTCCAGTCTGATCCAGCTGACTGGGACAGTCCTCAATGGCTGTCTTGGATCGACACTGTTGCTGCGTCGGTCGCTCACCAGAGCAATACGCAAAACACCGAGGACATCGATCAAATGACGCTCGGTCGCGCTCGAGAGCCACTGCTGCGGTTGGTTCGAAATCTAATCAAGCGCGACTACCCCATTAGTCGTGTTGTCTTTAAGAAACTACTCGCCGACCGGGAACCGCAAAGGACGGGAAGTTCGTCATCGGTTTTCATTCAAGACGAGGACATAGAACAGGCTCAAGAATTCGCCAAATTCTGGTACGCGGATTCCCCTCTCGATCTTTGGATGTTCAAGGCCCGACTACTCATCCAGTCCAGCGTTCCCACGAGAAGTTCCGAAGTCTCCAGTCTGCCTTTTGACTGCGTCAGTAGCAATGGCATGCTGCTGGTCAATCGCATCGGCTACAGCGTGCACAAAACAGATAACGCAATTCGCACCATTCAACTAAATACGGAAACATACGACAGTCTGAATAAAATTCGGGAGGGCATCAGGGCGCATCAGTCGCCTGCAGCGGCATTGCTGCTTCGCGGGCGCGGTGAGCTGCCGGACGGACGTCGTGATCAAGGCCTTGTCGATGACCTGAGCGCCGTGCTCAAGCAGGTGACCAGCGACCCCAAGGCCCGCCCCCACAGCTTGCGCGCACGGGCTGTCCAGGAAATCACGTGGCCCGGCTGGGAGAGCCATGTCAAGCAGCTTTTAGGTTCTGGCCTGCGCGTACAAGAGGCAAAAAAATGGATTACCTCGCTGCAAACCGAATGGTGTCGGGCCACCTATGCAGCTTCGCAGGCGGGGCATGGCGACTTGCGGGCAGGTTTGGGGAATTACTTCTCCAGCTGGTCACTCATCTACTTTGTACATGCCCAGGCTTTACTCAGCGAGGTGGACCTGGGGGTTGAATTCCTTGCCCTTGTTGGCCTAAAGCGCAACAGCTTCATAGCCGCGCGCAGGCGCGCTGATGACGAACTTGGATTTTGGGATTGGCTGCAAAAATCCCTGCGGCGGCGCAATCAAATAATGGATCCGTGCCGCCCCCAGAAATCATTCCTCGTTCCAGGAAATCCGGCTCAGCCCTCACCCACGCATCGAGACCATCCCCACGCTGAACCAAGCCCACAATACGAGTCCAATTCACAGGATATCAGTCTACGCGGCCCCGCTTCCATTCAGTCTTCAGGCGCGGGCAATACTTCTGCTGCATTTAGCCAGATCAGTTTTACAACTGCGGTAATTTTGGGTGTAAAGAAGGGTCTCGCACAGGACTTGACTGGAGTCTCACCGTCATTTGCACACCATGTAGCTGCAAATCTTGACGCTGACTTTTGCCAGCAAATCACCGCGCGCGCGCGCACTGAGGCTGGCAGGCGAGCAATCGCCGCACATAAACGCGAATTCGAGCATGCCCTTCGATCCCAAACCGGTGACGCGAATGACATCCTCAGGTTCTCAGAAGCACTTTCACCCCACTCCAAAGCGGCCTTGTTTGCATCCATCAAAGGCACAAGAAATAAATGCATCGAAATAGAGTGGTCTGAAATATGGAAGGACTGCGCCCTGCATTTGCCGAGCCACCTCAGCCTTGTCGTCCGGCGTGGGTATCGACACCCTCGCCCGGCAGAGCGCATGGTCTTTGCGTCGGCTGGTGCAGCACTCGTACTGCAGACACGGCAGGACATAGGAGCACGGCCTGTCGCGTCCATTCGCTTGCGAGAAACCCCAGCCAACCGCGTCGTTCAGTCACGTCTGACGAGCTACTTCAGGGCGGCCCTTTACGCCGATCATTTTTTGACTTTCGAAACTACTGCCGATGTCTGAAACCTGCCCTTCCTATGGCCCTCTCGCAATCCTAGCCTCGGCCCAGATCAAACCATCCTCCAATCCACTGACGGGAGAATTAGTCATGAATCAACCTTTGGATTTCAATATGAATTCCACCTATGTTTCGCTCAATCATTTGACGTCACAGTTAAAGCAAGTTGGCGAGGCGCTTGAGAACGCCGTACAAGGTGACCGCAGTGCCCATCGGCTCGTCGTGAGACAAGAAGATATCGGGTTTCTGAATGTTTTCATGATTCGCGCGCAGTCCAAGCAGCGCACCATCCACGAAGATGACGACAACCCCGAGACACATGCGGAACCGGATCGACGGGAGACGCAAGCAATGTTCAACCGCATGGCACCTGTTGCAAAGTCTTTGATGGCCAACACTGCCAATGCAGAAGACATCCTCACCGCAATCTTGAGCATGCCCGACAGAAAGCACGCGGCGGGACTACTCCACGACATGACAACCAAGGAATCCCCGATCGTTTTGGATGGGCGCGAGCTTCGAGTGGATGGGCAAAGACTGGATCAAGTGGTTGTGAGCAGCACAGCACCTTACGTTGTGCGCCTGCGCATCATTGAAGTCGAAGCCTCAAAACCTCACACGCCCTGCATCATCCAGGACATTGAAGTTGCACCCAACCAGCCGCTGGCTGGACACCTCAAGGGTATGAAAATTACCTTGTTTACGCCCAATGAGTGGAAGACTGTTGCCTTCGCCTGTCATCGGGAAGGCGTCGACTTGAAAGTCCGCGCAGTGCTTCAAGTCACGCTCAAGGGCCGGGAGCTACAAGTGGCTTGCAGCCCCATGGCTGTGCAAGATGAGGGAACCCTAGCACAAGCACTTGAAGCAATGATCGCATCCGTCAAGCAAAAATTATTGCTAAAGAATTAAGACTTGCTACATAATTTTCGAAAGACCTATCACAAGGTTGGCACTGATGCCAAATTGCGGCAGCGATCACTGTTGCGCAAATCTCAGTAAGCCCGGCATATGACACCGAATGTTTTTCCATTCCGGTTGACTTTCAATCAGAGGGTGATTCGCGCAATCGTCTATGCACTGGCTCGATTCGTTGTCAGCACCAAGATTCAGGTCGCAAGCCCTCTTTCAAGCATTTCGCCGCATAACCCCTTGCGCTAACGCAAAACAAGCGTCCAATGGACCCAAGATCGAAACTTCGAGCCAACTCCTGAACTACTTAAGCCTCGCAGTCCTCGTGGGCCTTGCGGTGTTGTGCTTCCTACACTACAGGCTCGATCGGCGTCTTGAAAAAAACGCGAAAGACTCTGAAAACGGCGAGTAACGATAAGCCCGACGTCTACCTGGGTGTGTTCAAACGTGAAGTACAGCAACCTTGATTTCAGTGAATGAGATTTGAGTGCTGTTTACGAGCAGTTCTCGGTAGACCGCCAGTGTTGATCGTACCCCCAGCCCCTTCTGGGGCGGTTGTTGATTTCATCTGCAATGGCATCGTGCTGCTTCTGGCTGTAGATGCTCAGATGCGTCCCCTTGGGCAAGTATTGGCGCACTAGTACATCGTTCCGTTAAAACATTTACGTAAATGTGATCATGTGCGATCATGCCAACCCAGCGATTCCTTTTGGAGGCTGGCATGGCAAGACGGACGGGGCGAGCGGCGTTGGTGTTGAGCGGGGAGCACAAGGCAATGCTCGATGAACTTGCGGGCTCGCGCACGGCGCCGACGCGCGAAGTCGAACGAGCCCGGGTGCTGCTGGCGTACGCCGATGGGCAATCGCCCACGCAGATACAGCGCGCACTGGGTACATCCCGCCCGACGATCTACAAATGCATCGACAAGGCCTTGGCGACGGGTGTGGCGACGGGGTTGCAGGATCGCTACCACCGGCCGCACCCACCGCAAATCACCGATGACGCTCGTGCGTGGGTCGTGGACTTGGCTTGTCGCAAGCCCAAGGACTTGGGCTACGCCGCAGAGCTGTGGACGCTGTCGGCGTTGGCCGCGCACGTCAGCGCGAACGCACACAGCGCGGGCTTCGCGCGACTGGCTCGGGCGGGCAAGACCACGGTCTGGCGCATCCTCGACGCCCACGAACTCAAGCCACACCGCGTGCGCTACTACCTTGAGCGGCGCGACGCGCAGTTCGAGCGCAAGATGGCCGAAGTGCTGATGGTCTATCGCGACGTGAACCTGTACCGCGCCGATGCGGTCCACGACGCGCGTCCCGCGTCGATCTATACCGTCAGCGTCGATGAGAAGCCGGGCGTGCAGGCACTCGGCGTGACAGCCCCCGATCTGCCGCCGGTGGCCGGCGTACACCCCGGCGTGGGACGTGATCACGAATACGTGCGCCACGGCACCTTGTCGATCATTGCAGCGCTGGACCTGCACAGCGGCGAGATCATCGCCAACGTCGAGCCGCGCCATCGCAGTCGCGAGTTCATCGCACTGCTCGAACGCCTGCATGCGCACTACCCGAGCGAGGCCGTTATCCGCGTCGTGCTGGACAACCACAGCGCCCACATCTCCAAGGAGACGATGGCCTACTTGGCGAGTCGCCCCGGACGTTTCGAGTACGTGCATACCCCAAAGCACGGCTCCTGGCTCAATCTCGTCGAGTCGGCCTTCTCGAAGATGGCTCGCTCGTTCCTGCGGCACATCCGGGTCGCTTCGCTCGACGAACTCAAGCTGCGCATCCTCAAAGGCATCGACGAGATGAATGCCCAACCCGTTCGCTTCCAATGGAAGAGCTTCGACTTCCAAATGACTGAAACGTAAAGCTTTTGCGGAAACGATGTACTAGACCATTCATGTTCTCATCGGAGCCTCTATGCCAAGCGCTGTGCAGACCACAGGCGAACACGGCAATGCCGGTCTGGTCGCTGAGCTTTTTGTTCATGGCGATCTCCCACCCGTCATCGCTGACGGGTGAGCCGACAGAACGAGAGCACCAGCGCCAACGGCAGCAGGTTTCAATCCACACCCGTCATCGCTGACGGGTGAGCCCGACATTCCCGGTGATGTATTTGCAATCCACTGCCGTTTCAATCCACACCCGTCATCGCTGACGGGTGAGCCGGTTTGCCTTCTGGCCGCCTGCACTCTTGAAAATGTTTCAATCCACACCCGTCATCGCTGACGGGTGAGCCCATGGAAGATCGTGGCGCGTCTGCATACGCCAATGTTTCAATCCACACCCGTCATCGCTGACGGGTGAGCCAACCCCATCCTGATCTACATGATGCTGACATGGTGGTTTCAATCCACACCCGTCATCGCTGACGGGTGAGCCGTTATGGGCACTGGTCCACGCGAGAGCGACGAGCAGTTTCAATCCACACCCGTCATCGCTGACGGGTGAGCCTAGCCACATTGGGCGTCCAGTCGCTGGCATTCAGGTTTCAATCCACACCCGTCATCGCTGACGGGTGAGCCTACCGCTGGGCGCACCTCCATGGGGCCAATGCCCTGTTTCAATCCACACCCGTCATCGCTGACGGGTGAGCCCTGGCGTGCGCGGCACTGGCGGCTGGCATTGATGTTTCAATCCACACCCGTCATCGCTGACGGGTGAGCCAGGTGGGGCTCATGCTGTCGCCGTAGGCATGGATGTTTCAATCCACACCCGTCATCGCTGACGGGTGAGCCGCGCTGGGCGACGAATGGCTGCAGGGGAGGGCGCAGTTTCAATCCACACCCGTCATCGCTGACGGGTGAGCCCGATTGCAGACTGTCGGCAGCGCGCTCCATGGATTGTTTCAATCCACACCCGTCATCGCTGACGGGTGAGCCTAAGGGCGGTCCACGTCGCCGCGCACCAGCAGAGTGTTTCAATCCACACCCGTCATCGCTGACGGGTGAGCCGGAAATCGTTAAGCCGTAGTGCCGTCGCTGTAGAGTTTCAATCCACACCCGTCATCGCTGACGGGTGAGCCCCAAACCGTGTGCACCTTGAGCAGTGGGTCATATGGTTTCAATCCACACCCGTCATCGCTGACGGGTGAGCCCAGAACGCCCCTTGGTGATGACATCAAACAACATGTTTCAATCCACACCCGTCATCGCTGACGGGTGAGCCCGTGTTGTGTGGGAGTCCTGCGCGGCCATCAGGTGTTTCAATCCACACCCGTCATCGCTGACGGGTGAGCCGTTCGTGACCTGCTGAACGATGGCCGGGAGCTGGTTGTTTCAATCCACACCCGTCATCGCTGACGGGTGAGCCGCACCGGCCCCGATGTGAGGGGTGCCGCTGTCGTCGTTTCAATCCACACCCGTCATCGCTGACGGGTGAGCCCGCATCGGCCAGCGACTTGCGCAGGCCCGCCACGCTGTTTCAATCCACACCCGTCATCGCTGACGGGTGAGCCGATTTGTGCCATGGTTTTTACTCCGATGCCGCGATGTTTCAATCCACACCCGTCATCGCTGACGGGTGAGCCCATAGTGGCGCCACCTGGGTCTGCCTTGTGGTCGCTGTTTCAATCCACACCCGTCATCGCTGACGGGTGAGCCCGTCGTACATCGGGTGGGCTACGGCTGAGGACATGTTTCAATCCACACCCGTCATCGCTGACGGGTGAGCCTCCACGTCTGTCAGGGCCTTTGCCCGCAAATCCCTGTTTCAATCCACACCCGTCATCGCTGACGGGTGAGCCGAGCCCACACCATGAGCGAACACACAGCAAACGAAGTTTCAATCCACACCCGTCATCGCTGACGGGTGAGCCCCGGCGATGGGTATGCATGCGTCAGGGCGCGGGTGTTTCAATCCACACCCGTCATCGCTGACGGGTGAGCCTCGGGTGGGCGCTGGTGTCCATGTGGTTCTCACTGTTTCAATCCACACCCGTCATCGCTGACGGGTGAGCCAGGTCATAGGTCAACTTTCAGAGTTTGATAAAGCGGTTTCAATCCACACCCGTCATCGCTGACGGGTGAGCCGGTGGCTTTTGCGGGATCTTGTCTGGCGACAGCATGTTTCAATCCACACCCGTCATCGCTGACGGGTGAGCCCCCTTGGCGTCTGACGTCATGCCGTCTTTGTTGCGGTTTCAATCCACACCCGTCATCGCTGACGGGTGAGCCGCCTGGCTGCAAGTTTGACTATTGCCTGGTGCTGGTTTCAATCCACACCCGTCATCGCTGACGGGTGAGCCCTTTTGCTCGCCCCGGCACCGTGTGCCGTTTAACTGTTTCAATCCACACCCGTCATCGCTGACGGGTGAGCCCAAACCGCCGCCCGTTGGTGCGAATTCAGACAGGAGTTTCAATCCACACCCGTCATCGCTGACGGGTGAGCCCCTTGGACAACAGCGCGTCCTTGATCCACGTCATGTTTCAATCCACACCCGTCATCGCTGACGGGTGAGCCCGTCCACCAAGGTCTGCGCGAACCGGACAACGCTGTTTCAATCCACACCCGTCATCGCTGACGGGTGAGCCGTTGTCGCTCATGACTGACGACCCACAACAGACTGTTTCAATCCGCACCCGTCATCGCTGACGGGTGAGCCAGAGCAGCAGCGACCAGAAGGCGGATTGCATAGGTTTCAATCCACACCCGTCATCGCTGACGGGTGAGCCATCCCAAAGTGCGGCGGCGATACAACGCTGACGGTGTTTCAATCCACACCCGTCATCGCTGACGGGTGAGCCCGGTTGTTGAACTTTGGCAGCTTGTCCCTGTACAGTTTCAATCCACACCCGTCATCGCTGACGGGTGAGCCCAAAGCACCTGGGCGTTGAGGCGCGCAAGGAATGGTTTCAATCCACACCCGTCATCGCTGACGGGTGAGCCGGCTTGGGCCCGCCAGGGTGGCAACCTTCTGGACGTGTTTCAATCCACACCCGTCATCGCTGACGGGTGAGCCTTGATCTGTCTGACTGTGCGACTCAAGAGGCAATGTTTCAATCCACACCCGTCATCGCTGACGGGTGAGCCTAGCGCCCACACCTATCACCCCCGACTCATCGTAGTTTCAATCCACACCCGTCATCGCTGACGGGTGAGCCACCAGCGGGATCATTCTTTGCGCCCGCCAGTTTATGTTTCAATCCACACCCGTCATCGCTGACGGGTGAGCCGCATGATCGATAAGCAGGTGCGCGAAGCCCTCATTGTTTCAATCCACACCCGTCATCGCTGACGGGTGAGCCGTGTCGGTGCTGGGCATAGGCCAACTCATTCTGGTTTCAATCCACACCCGTCATCGCTGACGGGTGAGCCCAGCAGTCTGTGATGGACAGCTACAACATGAGCGCGTTTCAATCCACACCCGTCATCGCTGACGGGTGAGCCGGGGGTGAATGAAGGAGATAGAGCATGGAGATGATGTTTCAATCCACACCCGTCATCGCTGACGGGTGAGCCGTGCTCTTTGAGTGCGATGTACCTGACAACATGGGTTTCAATCCACACCCGTCATCGCTGACGGGTGAGCCGCGACGAGGTGGGCCAGCTGCTGCGCTGGCTGGAGTTTCAATCCACACCCGTCATCGCTGACGGGTGAGCCGATAGCCCTGCCATCCGACTTGCTGGAACTGCAAGTTTCAATCCACACCCGTCATCGCTGACGGGTGAGCCAGGTCTTTTGCGATGTCGGGAAGGTCAGTACATAGTTTCAATCCACACCCGTCATCGCTGACGGGTGAGCCGTGGCCTTGCGCGTCTTGATGGGCTGTTCGCCCATGTTTCAATCCACACCCGTCATCGCTGACGGGTGAGCGATGCCGAGTTTTGCGTGGTGCTTGACCCGCAAGTTTCAATCCACACCCGTCATCGCTGACGGGTGAGCCATGGAAAAGCCTTGCGGCTCGACCCCGTTGTGCCGTTTCAATCCACACCCGTCATCGCTGACGGGTGAGCCCGCAGGGTCTTGTGCGTCAGGGTCGTCATAGACCTTGTTTCAATCCACACCCGTCATCGCTGACGGGTGAGCCCATCCACATCGCGGGCCACGGCGGTAGCGTGCAAGTTTCAATCCACACCCGTCATCGCTGACGGGTGAGCCGAGACAGCCTTGCGGCGTCCATCGGTCATCAGGCGTTTCAATCCACACCCGTCATCGCTGACGGGTGAGCCGATCGACCTCAAACTCTTCAATCGTCCAGTTCTTGTTTCAATCCACACCCGTCATCGCTGACGGGTGAGCCCAGTTCAATACGCATCTTCACCCTCCCATGCTTTGTTTCAATCCACACCCGTCATCGCTGACGGGTGAGCCGTGCCAAGGGTCATCCGGCGTAGCGGCGGCAAAACGTTTCAATCCACACCCGTCATCGCTGACGGGTGAGCCATGCGTACTCCTTTGTTCCTGTTGCGCTTGCCATCTGTTTCAATCCACACCCGTCATCGCTGACGGGTGAGCCCCATCGTAAACAATTGCTTGTATTCCCAGCGAAATTTCACCCTTCTGCGCGAACCCCAAGGGGAAAGTTCAGTTGAAGTCGTCGTCTGCGACATACAGCAAGAAAAACTCTATGTAATTCAATTGGTTGTGATGAGCGCGAACCCATGGAGAGAACCTTTCGGCGCTTTGGGTTCGCGTATCGACATTAAGCGCTCTGGGAGCGCTGCGCGATCTCATAAAACCAGCGGCCTCTCGAAATCAACGGCCTTGAAGTGACCATGCTCTCGGACTTCTGCTCCGCGCGTATTCGGCAATCGATACAGCCGCAAACAATCTTGTGAAGGATCGATTGCTGATAAGAGCTTTCGCTCCAGTGTCTCAAAGCCTGCCTGTTCTACACGACATTCAAAAACCGACTTTTGTACCCGCTGTCCTGTGCTCTCGCAGACCTTGGCAACGCGGCGCAGCCTGCGTCGGCCCGCAGCGGTTTCTGTGCTCACGTCATAACAAACAATGATCAGCACACCACCCCTTCACCGTACCAGAAATGGTAGATAGCCGCTAACCTGACCATTCGCATCCACTTCTTCGCGGATGGCACGCGCCACCAATCGCGCTTGAACAAGCGGCACTAAACCCAGAGCCAGCGAATGCGCCAACACCGGGTGCTGAACCTCTTCCTGCTTGCGTTCCTGAAAAGCCACCACAACGGCCTTGCGCGCATCGGCGGACAGCGAAACACCTCCGCCCTCCCGTACCAAGAAATCATCCGCACGAATCTGCCCGCGATTCACCAACGATAAAGCCAAGCGATCCGCAAAGGGCCTGAACTCTTCCATCAGATCCAGCGCCAACGCCGCACGGCCGGGGCGCAGCACATGCAAGAAACCCACCTGCGGGTCTAGCCCCACCGCCTCCAGTGCGCTGCGGCAATCATTCATCCACATGGAATACAGGAACGACAGCAAAGCATTCATCCGATCGCGCGGTGGCCGGCGTGTCCGCCCATCCATGGAAAACTCGGCCCGCAAGTCCGCCTTGACCAGCATCGGCTGCCGCTCGAAGTACTGCCGCGCTGCCTCCCCTTCCAGTCCACGGAGCACATCCAGGTCGTTCGCATCAGGCAACGCTCGCAAGGTGGCGGCCAAATCTTGCGCGCCACGCGTCAAGGCTGCTGCATCGCTTTCAGACTTGGCATCTCTGGCGCCCCGGAGCAGCACCTGGCGCGAGTTGCGCACCTTGCCAGCCACGCACGCTCGGGCAAAATCCAGCGCAAACAACGGGTTCAACGACTGGTTGTGTTGCGCCCGGCGCAGCAACACATTGCCAGACGCGGCCCCCTCAAGACGCGCCTTGAAGCGGCCGTTTTCATCCAACAACACTAAGGCCACAGCTTCTTCGGCTAACCGATGCATCAGCGGCAACGAAATGCCCACCCGCCCAAAACACACCACCGCCTGGAGATGGTGCAAAGGCACACGCAGCCGCGTCTCGTCGTCCACCAGTACACGCAAGGTGTCGTTGTCCAGGCGCAGATAACTGTCTTGCGTGTTGACGTACAGTGTGTTGAGCAAATGCATGGCGTTGAACTACCCCGGTATGCCCGGTTCTGCATCAGGATCAAAAAGTGATTTCCTAGCCCGTTGCATCAGCGCAGATTGCCCGGCCTCTGGCTGACAGCGGTCCCGCAGCGAACAGCCTCGGCACCGCTGCACCGCTTGAGGCCCCGTCAACGGCGGCGGAAGCTGTTGCGACTGAAGCATGCCGCGCACCGCATCCATTACCTGTTGCACTTGCGAACGCAAGGGCGATTCAATCGGTACAACGCGTCGGCGCTTTGAGCTCGCGTAGTAGATCGCTCCCTCGGGCACGGCGAACCCCGTCATCGCCTCCAGACACATGGCCTGAGCGGCGAGCTGCAGGTCGTCGCAAACCGCGATATCTGCGGCCTTGTGGCGGCTCCCATGTTTGTATTCCACGGGATAGGGCCGCCCTGCTTTGTCGAACTCAACCACATCGGCCTTGCCGATCAGCCCGAGGCCGTCGTGCCACAGTGGCAGAGCGTGTTCAACCCGCACCCCCTTGGCGGTTTCCACGCCAGGCTGGTCCACCCGCTTGTGGACTGCCTGCCCCCGCAAGGTGTGAACGTTGTCATCAAAGGCCTGCTCCAGGTGGATCAGACCGCACTGACGCGGGCAGTACGCCCAGTGTTGCAGTGCCGACAGGGGGATGAGGTCTTCTTCACTCACACCTTGCGCAGAAGCGTCACGCCTGCGGGCATGGCAGACTCATCCACCGCCACGTCGTAGTCTGAAAAATTGCGCGGCACCTCCACATTTCTTGTGGCCTTGATGCGATCGAACAGTTTGTGAGCGTGTGCGTTGCCCAGCTCGCTGTCGTGCTTGAAAACGTAGAGCCCGCGTGTTGACATTTCGCCTCGGGCTGCAGAGCGGTCGTGCTCGAACATGTTCTCCAACGACTGCCACAGCAACTCCAGATCGTCAGTACCAAACCCGGTTTGTTTGGCCAGGAATGACGACACAAAGCCGTGCGCCATGTAGAGACCGTAAGGCACTGTGTGCTTGCGACCCATGGTGCGGTTGTCGCCCTGCTGCTTTTCAGCCTCTGCTTCGGTGGCCACCGCCATGCGGGTGATGGAATGCTCCAGCGCCACGATGGGATCAATAGAACGGGCAAAGGTAAGTTGCACAGGGCCCCGAACCTGCCCGGCATTGGTACCAGTGGACATCACCGCGCCAAACGTACGAACGTCAAAGAAGTTTTGGCACATCCACTTGCGGGCGAGGTCCACGTCGCTGGCGCTCCCCTTGCGCTTTTCCTTGCCGCCCTTCTTGGTCTTCTTGTCGTCAGCATCAGCGGACTCCGAAGCCTCCTCTGCCGGTGCATCCAGCTTGAGCGCCGAGTAGGCGCGCTGGTGCTGAAGGTTCAGGATGGCCTTCTCCCGTACGTAGATTTCGTAACGCTTTTCCCCAGCTTCTGGTGCCTTTTCAGTCTGATCTTGGGTGAGCGCAACGAAATTGCGAACTTTGCGCTTCAGAGCTACGTCCGTCATCAGACCGTGGCCCGTCTCAGCATCGACCCGGGGAAGATTGCCGGCATCTGGATCACCATTTGGGTTTCCATCTTTCACATCAAACAGCAGTACGAAGTCGTAGCGATTGGTCAAGTTCATTTCGGTTTCCTATTGGGGTGGTTTTGGTGTGCGGTTTAAGTCAGCGCAGCGCTTGCGGCTTCCACCGACTCACGCTTTGTGAAAAAATCTTGGCGCTGGTGGTAGTAGCCGATGGCGAAGCGGCCTTGGTCAGGCAATTTCATATGCACAGGAAAATCCGAAACACCGGACATGATTTCTGCCAGAAGCTTTTCGAAGTTCACTGCTCTGCCTTTGCTCTGCATCTTGGCAAGGTGGTGATTTTTCAAACGCATCAACGTCGTGAAAACCGCCACCGGGGTGCTGGATGCGGCGCCGTAGTACCGCTCCCGAATCGTTGCATTCAGACCAGGACTGGCTTCTTCTTGGATTTTTTCCAGCGTGGCAAACAAGCGCCCCAAGCGGTAAGCAGTTGATGGACTTTCGATGTCGAGCATGGGTTGAATCTCCCTGGGTTGTGAAGCAGACGTAGTAACCGAACGGTTTAGGAAGGCCTTGATGGCCGCAGCGCGCATGTAAGTGACTTGCTGTTCTGCGCGGCAGCGCTGGACAGCCGCGTTGAGCCAGGTCGTGGGATACGGAGCACCGGTGAAGATGCTGCGAATCAGATCACCACCCAAGTTGGGCGGAATGTTGTCGGCCTTACCTTGAAGGGCTACAGCGGCGAGCACACGGAACAGGCTTGGGAACTCCGGATCGTTTTGACCTCGCACCAGCGACAGGTCGTCAAACCACGCCGCGATGCGCTCAGCGATGACATGCAAAGGCGCCGCATGCCAGAACCGTACGGAGATGCGTGCCGCATTGGGAGACAACCCCAAAACGTAAAACGCGTTCTCGCCACGCGCGCCAGAGAACCCCCCGCCGCGGACCGAATCAAACAACGCTTTGACCTGTTGTATGTGGGCATCAGGGTTGTCACCGCCGCCGAGCAAAGCGGCAAGTTCGTGCTCCAGGGAGTCAGGCTTCTGGGCCCAGAAAACGGTGGAGGCATCCCCTACTTGAACGCGCTGCGTCGAGTCGCGGGCCAACAAAGCATTGAGTGCCGTGGTGTAAGCAAATGCCGCCGCCTGACTTACGGGAGCATTGCCACCTTGACTCTTTCCGTAGGAGTTGAACGCGTCCAAGTTGAACGACACGATGTTGGCACCGGATGACTGTGCACCCCACACGCCTTTGATCGCGGTGTGCAACCGCTCCACCGGCAGGGTATTGCCCGTGATCAGGCACATGGCATTCAAGCCGTCACTTTCTGTCCCTGTGTCAACCTCAGGTGCGCCAATGATCAAGTGAGGCGCAACGCCAGGTCGTTGACACACCAACTCGGTGTCATCAATCAGACGGAACGTCAACACGGGATTTGATGCAGCGATCTCAGCGTGAGCTGCAAACCGCGCCACCTGTTCAGCAGGCTTCGCATCGAGAAAGGCCAACACCCCGCGCAACCCTGCATCGCTCTTTGCAAGCTCCGGGAGTGTTGATATGCGATCACGAAATGCCTGCTGCATTTCGATGAGACGGGCTAGGTATTCGTCTGTTCCGCCTTTAGCACGCGCCAGTTCCAGCTTCTTCATATCGGGAAGGGTCAGAACGTATTCGGCGTTGTCCCACAGCAAATTGGCTGCGATACCGGAAGTCTTCTTAACACCCTTTGGCACCAGGTAGCTGGTACCAATTTTCTTGTTTCCAGACATCTGGCGCGCGTCAACGATGGCGTGAAGTTGACCACTTTCGTCCACTTCGAGAATGAAGCCAATCTCCTTTTGCTCCAGTCCAAACGCCGGCAACCGGCGACCGGGGTCAGCATCGGCTTGACGACGAAGGTAGTAGCCATGTAGGGCTTGCAAGATCATCCCCGTACCTCCACGTCGGTCAGATCAAGAACACCCTTTTGCACCTGTGCTCGGAAAAAGCGGGGCTGAGGTATCGGTCCCACAGCGAAGTCCATGTCGTAGAGCATCCAGCCCAAATCCGACGACCAGCTATCCAAGGCGCTAGGCTCGTTTGGCCCAATGCGCCACCCGCCACGGCCATCGTCCACGAGCTCTACGGGCCGAAATGCAGCGGCGAATTCGCGGCATCCCAAATATGGCTGGTTCACGCATTGCCCCGCCTCGGCGCGGCGGTTGAACATGGCGATGTACTTATTCGGGTTTGCGCGAGCATCCTCCCCCACCATTTCCATTTCAGCGCTTAGTCGGTAGGCAACATCGCGCAAGAGCAGACTTGCTCGCTGCTGGCGTTCATCTTCGATGTAAAGCGCCAGGTCCCCCTGTCCCTCGTTCATGGCAGCCAGCGCATTGCGAGATGAAGCCACCGCGCCCACTTCGTTGCGCCGCACGTTGATCCAGCGCACCGGCTGGAGCACTTCTATGCGGGTGATCCGCCAGCGGATGGCAGGCTTCCAGAGAATGGCCTCGAACACCGCCCGCGCTGCGGACGGTGTGATCAGGTCGTAAGACACCCGCTCAACCTTCATTTCGGGTCGGGTAAAGCATGCGTAGTCGCCCCGCACTTCCAAACAAAATGGTTTCATTCACACTCCCTTTCCATCAACCGTTTACGAACTGACGTAGTTTCCAGGGTCACCCGGCGCCGAATCCACTTTCGCACCCATAACGGGGTCGTAAAAACAATCCCAGCCTTCGCGCTGTAAATACAGACCAGGGCAGGCAGCTATCTCCACGATGTCACCCATGTCCACTAAGCGCTGCACCTGGTGCTGGTGGATCGTGACGCCATAGCGCTGCAACTTGCGCATCAACCAGCGGGCTGGCCCATCGCGCTCCAGCATCCCGATCAGCGAGTCCACATCGTCACGAGCGTTGGCGCTGTGGTACCGCACGAGCACCGTTGCGCTGTCCTTTTCGTCGATAAGCTTGAACGCGTCAGCAGCAGACCGAAACTGAACGGGCAGACTCATCGCCTTCAGGTCGGGCTCCAGTTTGAGAAGTTCGCAAATCCGAGCTTTATCCGTCGACGGAGCATCGTGGTAGAGACGTTTGAAATACAGGTCAATCAACGGCAACGCAAAAGGGTCTACGGGCAAACCGCGCCATACTGCTTTGCAGGTGTCGCGAGCCAACGTAAGCAAACCCGGGGGGGCCTTCGTTGGAGGTACAAACACATGTACCGCCCCTGGCTCGGGCAACTTACCCTCTCGATTGCACCGCCCCGCCGCTTGCGCGATGGAGTCCAACCCAGCCAAGGCGCGGTAGACCACAGGAAAATCTAAATCGACCCCTGCCTCCACCAATTGGGTGGAAACCACATGAATGGGGTCTGGAATTTGCCCTGCATTCAGCGCATCACGGCGCGCTCGCAGTGCATCTTTGATTTCAGCAATGGCGTCGCTGCGGTGCTGTGCGCACATGAGTGCTGACAAATGCCAACACCGCGCACCATCGTTGCGCGCCTTGATCAATCGGTACAACTCGGCCGCGTCTACGCGCCGGCTGACGATGGTCAGCGCAGTATCGTGACCCGCAATTTCGTCAGCAAGTTCTGACCAACTGCGCGGGATTTCCAGGCTTGGAGGCAAGTGCACGCGAACGCGTTCCAACGCGCGGTACAAGGCCGGCACATCGTCGATGATCTCCGTCACGGGGCCGATGGCGCGTCTCAAGCCCCGTTGTGGATCGACGCTTGGCGGAGTGTTGAGGGCCGGCTGGGTGGCGGTACACAGCAGCACAGTCACGCCAAAGTCCTCCACGAGGTAGCGCAACACATCGACCACTGGCTGCAAAAAATCCACCGGCAACAACTGCGCTTCGTCCAGTACGATTACGCTGTTGATCAGACTGTGCAGCTTTCGACAACGCGAGGTCTTCCGGGCAAAAAGGCTCTCAAACAACTGCACGTTGGTTGTGACAATTAGCGGAGCGTCCCAGTTCTCACAGGCTAGGCGAGACCGCGTTGTCTCGTCTTCAGGATTGGACTCCGCATTGCTGTGGTGCTCGATCACGACATCCTCACCCAAGGCTTTGAATACCTCGCGAAACACGTCAGCAGTCTGCTCAATGATGCTGGTGTAAGGAATGGCGTAGACGATGCGTTGCTTGCCGTGATTGACTGCGTGATCCAGGGCGAAAGCCAGGCTCGACAGCGTTTTTCCTCCACCAGTGGGCACGGTGAGACTGAAGACTCCCGGTGCCAAACCGGCCTTAGATCGACATTGCGCCAATACATCCGCTCGGGTGTGGTTAACCGCAGTCGTTGGTTCGCCGAAGGATGCCAGATAGGCGCTCAACTCACTTCTCAACGGTTGAAGATCTTTCTTACCTTGACGCGCCTCGGCTTTGCGGCCGTCCATGTAGGCTTCGGTGTCCAAAAAATCAGCATCTACAAGTGAGGAAAACACCATCCTTACCCACAAGGCGAAGCGGCCAGGCGTGAGATTTTGGTGCTCATTGCAGATGGCCACGCTGTTGAGGGAGATGTCCGACAGCGTCGCATAAAGAATGTCATCGGCTTGCGGGCGCCCAAGGGCTTCTGACAACTCGCGCTGTGCGTCTCCACTTATTAGCCGTGCAGCAAGACCCGGTCCTTGGCCGCCTTCCCAGTTGTCGAGCCCGGCATGGTGACCCGCAATGACGTATTGAAGCAGCCGACCAAGAATCTTCCCTTGTGCTCCATGTTGCTGCTCAAGGTGTTGAACAGCCCAAAGCGCTCCAGCGGCCGAGTGGGTCTTTTCGTGTTCTGCGACTCGCTCTATATGGGCATCGACAATGCCCGCCTGCCGAATGTAGGCCTGAAAACCGGGCCTGCGTTTACCCAGGTCGTGCCACAGGCCAGCAAGCCGAACCACGGCTTTGGCGGAGTCTGGGGCGAAGTACGCAGCCAGATTGCCAACGGACCGAAGATGCTCGTCAAGTCCATGCGGGTCCTTCCCACTTCCGTCTGGTGGCGAGTGAGCCCAGTCCAGACTGGATGCATCCGTGATCATGCGCATGGCCTCGAGTTCGTTGATCTTTGATTCTGCGTCGTACTACCTGAGTGCGACGATTTTGAGCTTGCTGCTGCCTCAATTCATGAGACTGCACCCCATCGCATTAAACCTTCCCGCATTTTTTCCAAAACCCGCTGCCGCAACCCCGCCGGCCCAAGCACCTCCACCTCTGGCGTCTGTCGCAAGATGTCCATCACCAGTTCACGGTCGTCACTGTAGGGAATCTGTAGGATCCAATGGCCTTGCGAATCCCAGTGGCCTTTTTGCTTCGGATGCCACTGCTCGGCAGCTACCCAGCGAGCTCGCTCGGGTGTGAATCGCAAGGTGGCCCATTGCACATCTTTGCCACTGAAGATGCCGTATCCGTTACCCAACGTCTGGTCAAGATCCTCGGTGGCAATGTCAATTGCGCTCTCACTCAAAACTGATGGGCGGCGGATGGCGTCCAGGCTGAAACTGCGCAGCTCGTTGCGCTTGTGGCACCACGCGTCCAGCAGCCAGTTGCTGCGGTAATAGACGAGACGCTGGGGCGATACGGTGCGCTCGCTATGCTCACCCGTTCCCCGAGCCTGGTATTGCATGGCGAGGCGACGGCGCTGGCTGAGCGCTAGGCCAACGGTTTCAAAACTCTGCGGTGGCACCCGCCGTTGCCAGAGACCGATGACGCGGATGCGCTCGCCGATTTGCCGCTCTGCGGCGCTGTCCAGCCCGGACTGTTTCAATATCCTTTTCAGCCGCTGCTCCAGAGGCTGCAGATGCCGCTGCATCAAGTCACCCGGCTGAATGTCCAGCAGCAATTGCCCCAGCGTAAGCAACGCCAGCACTTCTGAAGGTTTGAACCACAAACCGGCAAGTTCTTCTGGGGCGTCTTCCGCGCGGTCAGAAGCGCGCCATTGGTAACACTGGCCTTCGTTGTCCCAATGAATCGGGTGGTTCAGTTCATCGCGAAGCCATGCCAAGTCACGCATGAGCGTGGCACGTGATACGCCAGTTTCATCCTGTAGTTCGGTGCGCGTTATTCGACGACGTGCCCTTAGGACGGTAGTGATGTGATGGAGCCGTTCGTTCTTTTTCAATGTCTTCTATCCTGAAACGGCGGTTTTCAGACCTTTTTTGACGGCTTGTAAGTCCTACGCTCATAAAGGGAGAACACATCCTTATACCCAGGAACTCTCCCCCCGCTTCATCAATGACGCAGCGCTGACTCTCACCTTCGACCAGTCGCGAAGTCGGTAGCATTTGGTTTGTATCGGAAACTATAGCCTGCGCATCGATAGAGGCTGCCACCCCCTGAATGACAGTGGAAACGAGCCCTCAACAACCTGCGACGCGTACTGAGGCTTTCAAGGCAATCTGGGAGATCCTCGAAGAGGATCCTTTGACGTGCCAAAAAGGGCCTGCCTCGGTGAAGCGATCGAAGTTGAGCTGTCTATCTATCGCCAACTATTGGCAACGACCTGGTCTACAGGTTTCTTAAGCGCGGAATCCGTCGCTGCCACCATGAGGGCATTGGGCTATCCCTGTCGCGGGACGTTAACCGCCAGCCTCTGAGCGGGAAGTAGAAAGCCAGATTGTTTGACTTCGTTTGGCAGAGGGAAGGCGCTCATGCTGCAGCCGTTATGAGGCCTGACTAAAAACCAGAAAGCGGTGCTCGCTTGCCTGTCCTCGGGACGTTCAGCATCTTGACGATAGCGACTGTCTTGAAACGACCCACAGGAGCCAGTCGAGATTTGGCAGCCTATGTCGGCAGTGCAGCGTTTGCTGTCATTGGTCACTGGCTGCTTTCTGGAAGTTCAACTTCAAAGTTTTGCCGACTCGTTGAGGGCCATTTTTGGCGACGAATCAGTTTTGATGACTTGGCAAACCTTGCAAGAGCCCGATACAGGGGTGAGCCTTTAGTTTCGCTTTTTGTACGCCAGATATTGCCGAAAAAAGCTTTGATCTGTCGCTACTTCCGATTGAGATTCCTTTCAGAGCACTCAATAAAACTACGTAGAGTAGGTGGGTAGTAAGCTGGATTCCATATCAACATTGCAGGTGCCAACACTTTTTCGCCTGTAATTCTTATGAATTTCACACCGTAAACGCGCGAGCGAGCCAATGTGCTGGGGACAACAGAAACGCCAAGACCATTTGCGACCATTGCCACAATAGTCAACCACTGACGGGTCGCATGAGCAATTTGCGGGTGTATCCCGGCACGAGAGAAGATGGCGATCACGTTGTCATAGTTTGCGGGAGCAACATCCCTGGAAAACATCACAAAACGTTCATGGGCCAGTTGTTTCAGTTCAACTGAATCGCACTGCGCTTTGGGATGATCTTCCGGCAAGCAGATTACAAATTCATCTTCTCCCATGGGCAGAGATGCCAACTGAGGCGGAACCGTCGAGGCATTCACAAACCCGGCATGAATTTGGCCACGCAGTAGCTCATTGACCTGGTCTGCACTGGACATCTCTCTGAGCACCACATCCACATCAGGCATTTCCGCATTGAATTGCCGAACAATGCCCGGAACCTCCCGGTAGATCAGCGAACCAGTCACACCAATCTCAAGTCGTCCACGCATCCCCCTGGCGACGATTTTTGCCACATTCGAAGCCCGAGCCACTTGTTCCAAAATCTGGCGCGCTTCCTCCAAGAAGGCCTCGCCGGCCTGGGTCAGCTCGACATGCTTGCTATCGCGAATCAAAAGCCGAACATCTAACTCCTCTTCCAGCGACTTGATGGCGCTGCTCAACGGCGGTTGAGTAATCGCAAGCTTGCTGGCTGCGCGCCCGAAATGCAACTCTTCGGCCAGGACGACAAAGTAGCGAAGAAAGTGAAGCTTCATGGGTACAGCAAAGTGATGATGAACGAGGCTGATTGTTCCTCAATGATACATAAAATGTATTGCTCTAGCCAAAAATAGGATTGGACGCGAATGATTGCGCCGGGGAAGATTGGGGTGCATTGATTGACTCGACGATGCACATTCCAATTACAACCGGAGACGCTTCATGAAAATTTTTCCTCGTGTCTTGACCCTGGCGGCCAGCTTGTTGGCTGCTTCAGCGGCGATAAGCCAGACATACCCTTCTGCTCCGATCACGATGGTCGTGCCTTTTGCTGCCGGCAGCGGCACGGATTCCGTAGCGCGCATTGTTGCCAAGAAGCTCGGTGAGCGCCTGAAGCAACCTGTGCTGATCGACAACCGGGCTGGCGCCAACGCGCAGATTGGCGCCCAGTTCGTGGCCAAAGCCAAGCCTGACGGTTACACCTTGTTCATGACGACCAATACGTCGCACTCAGCCAATCCCAGTCTGGTCCTCAATCTTAAATACGACCCGATCAAGGATTTCACACCGGTCGCCCGTGTGGGCGAACTGCCGTTCGCGTTGGTTGTGAACAAAAACGACCCCGCCAAGTCCCTCAAAGGGTGGATTGATCAGGTCAAGGCCAACCCCGGAAAGTTTTCTTACGCCACACCGAATAGCACCTCGCTGGTGGCCTCTGAAACCATCAAGCGGATCGCCGGCCTGGATGTTGTTGCGGTCCCCTATAAATCGAGTCCGCAAGCCCTCACCGATCTGATCGGTGGATCCGTGCAAATGTATGTCGTGGATCTCGGTTCTGGCATGGGCATGATCAATGCGGGTAGCGTCCGGGTTTTGGGCGTCACCACCAAAGAACCGCTGAAGTCGATGCCCGATGCGGTACCCATCGCCAAGGAGGTCCCGGGATTTGACTTGACATCCTGGAACGGAGTCTTCGGACCTGCTGGTATGCCCAAGCCCGTCGTGGACAAGCTGAACCTGGAGCTGCAAGAGGTCCTGGCAGACAAGGAAGTACAAAAAGCACTGAGCCAGCTGGGCTTTGAAACCTGGCCGACCAAGACGCCAGAGGAGTTTGCCAAATACGTGGCTGACCAGCTGACTCACTGGAGCACCCTCATCAAGCAGGCCGGTATACGTCCTGAATAAACATGACTGCTCAGTATTCAGTTTCCACCTCCGGTCCGCTGGCAGGTGTGAAGATTCTCGACCTGACCTCTGTCGTCATGGGGCCTTTTGCGACCCAGATCCTGGCGCAACTGGGCGCAGAGGTCATCAAGGTGGAGACCCCGGAAGGCGACAACATGCGCCATGTCGGCCCCATGAACCATGCTGGGATGGGGCATATCTTCTTGCATGCCAACGCAGGCAAGAGAAGTATCGTTCTCAATCTCAAGCATCCTGACGGCCGTGAGGCCGTCTTGAAGATGGCCGAGAGTTGCGACGTGTTCATCAGCAACGTGCGGCCACAGGCTCTGGCCCGGTTGGGATTGGACTATGAGGCGGTGCGTCAGCGCAACCCACGCATCATCCATGTGAGTTGCTGTGGATTTGATCAAGACGGGCCCGATGCCGCCCGGCCCGCCTACGACGATCTGATCCAGGGCGCCACCGGCGTTCCGTGGCTGATGGGGCAATACGGATCACCCGAGCCCGCCTATGTCCCCACCACGCTGGCGGACCGCGTGACGGGCTTGCACACTGTTTACGCTGTCACGGCTGCGCTATATGCCCGCAGCCAATCAGGCGTGGGGCAGGCCGTGGTGGTGCCGATGTTTGAAGCCATGGCGCAGTTCATTCTGGGGGATCACATGGCCGGCCTGACCTTCGAGCCGCCGATTGGAAAACCCGGCTACGCACGATTGCTGACGCCACACCGCAAGCCGTATCTCACCAGCGATGGCATGTTGTGTGTCCTGATCTACAACGACAAACACTGGAAAAGTTTTTTTGAAGCCATCGGCGAGGCCGAAGGGCTGGCGCGTGATCCACGTTTTTCAACGCACAGCGCTCGGGCGGCCAACATCGATGAGGTTTATGCCGAAGTCGCTCGCCTCATGCGTACCCGCACCACCGCGCAATGGCGCGCACTGCTCGACGCTGCCGACGTACCCAATATGCCGATGAACAGTCCGGAAGACCTGCTGGTCAATCCACAACTTCGTGCCACGGGGTTTGTCAGCGACACGGTGCATCCGACAGAGGGGCCCATGCACACGCTTGCTCATCCAACGAAGTGGTCGGCCACGCCACCAGCGAGGAGCTTTTCACCCGCGCCACGGTTAGGTGAACACACCCGGCAACTCCTGGAAGAAGCCGGCTACACACCGGAGCGCATCAACACCCTGCTCGAGCAAGGCGCTTGCCAAACTGACACCTGAAAGGAATACCAACATGCAACCAAGTTACCTGGTCCGCACTGCCGATGTGCCGGCCTATCAGCCCGCCAATCACCATCACACCCACAATCAACGACTGATTGGACCCGAAACCGTCGGCGCCAAACAGATGGAAGTGTTGATGGGAACGCTGCATAAGGGTGGTGGCGCCCTGCCCCATGCCCACCCCGGTATTGAACAGGCATGCTACCTGCTGGAAGGCACCGCCCATGTCGAGGTGGCCGGTCAGTCTTTCGAGATGGTGCCAGGCGATACCTGTTTTTTTCCGGCCGACCAGATGCATGTCTTCACCGTCACCAGTGACACCCCGGTGAAGCTGCTGGTGATTTACAGCCCACCCTACGGCGAATCGCCTGACAAGGTGATTCGCCCCGGCAATACCATTTCGAACGGATCTACCCAATGAACTTCGCCCGTACCCCTGAACAGGAACAAATCCGCGACGCGATTGAGCGCGTCTGCGCACCCTTCGATGCAGACTACTGGCTGCGCAAGGATCAGGAAGGCGGTTTTCCGGATGATTTTCACCATGCGCTGGCCGAGTCCGGCTGGTTGGGTATCGCTATGCCAGAGGCATACGGCGGTGCAGGCCTGGGCATCAGTGAAGCTGCGCTCATGATGCATACGATTTCTGCAACAGGTGCTGGTTTGTCCGGTGCCTCTGCGGTCCACATGAATATTTTTGGCCTGCACCCCGTCGTGGTGTTCGGCACCGACGAGCAAAAGCAGCGCTGGTTGCCCCCGCTGATTGCAGGTACGGACCGGGCTTGCTTCGGTGTGACAGAACCCAATACCGGGCTCAACACGCTGAAACTCAAGACACGTGCAGTGCGTGAAGGCGACCACTATGTCGTTCACGGCCAGAAAGTCTGGATCAGCACGGCTCAGGTGGCCAACAAAATATTGTTGCTCGCGCGCACGACACCAATCGAAGAATGCAAGGGTACGGAAGGTTTGAGCCTGTTCTACACCGACATGGATCGCAGCAAGGTTGAAGTCCGCGAAATCGAAAAGCTGGGCCGCAAGTGCGTTGACTCCAATCAGGTGTTCATTGACGGTCTGCGCATCCCCGTGGAAGACCGCGTCGGAGAAGAAGGCAAAGGCTTCAGCTACATCCTGCACGGCCTGAATCCGGAGCGCATCCTGATTGCCAGTGAAGCAGTGGGCTTGGGTCGCGCGGCACTCAAACGCGCTGCAGGTTATGCCAATGAGCGCGAAGTATTTGGTCGCCCGATTGGTCAAAACCAGGGTATTCAGCACCCTTTGGCCAAGTCCTGGATGGAGCTGGAAGCAGCCGACTTGATGGTCCAGAAAGCAGCGTGGCTTTATGACCAGAATATGCCGTGCGCTGCCGAAGCCAACAGCGCCAAGTACCTTGCCGCAGAAGCTTGCTACCACGCTTGCGAAAACGCCATCTTCACCCACGGCGGCATGGGCTATGCCAAGGAATACCACGTGGAGCGCTATCTGCGCGAGTCCTGGATTCCCCGCCTGGCACCCGTGAGCCCCCAGCTCATCTTGTGCTTCATCGCCGAAAAAGTGTTGGGTCTGCCCAAGTCCTACTGAGTCCGGGAGAACCACATGCCAATGAGCTTTCAAAACCTGGAAGTGGAAATCCAAGGTCCTGTGGCCACGGTGTGGCTGAATCGGCCGACCGTTCGCAATGCGCTGGACGAAGTGCTGCTGTCTGAAATCACTCAAGCGGTTAAACGTCTGGAACAGGATGATGCCGTTCGTGTGCTGGTGCTGGGCGGTCGAGGCAAGGTCTTTTGTGCTGGCGCGGACCTGAACTGGATGAAGCGCATGGCGGGATACAGCGACGAGCAAAACCAGGCCGACGCCATGGGTCTGGCCACCATGCTGAAAACACTCCATCGGGTGAGCAAACCCACCATCGCCCGCGTCCACGGCGCCGCCTTTGCAGGAGGCATGGGCCTGGCGGCCGCTTGCGATGTGGTGGTGGCAGAACCCACGGCCGAATTTTGTCTCTCCGAAGTGCGCATCGGATTGATTCCATCGACTATTTCACCCTACGTCATCCAGGCCCTGGGCGTCCAGGCGTCCAAACGCTACATGCTGACGGCAGAGCGCATCAGCGCCCAAGAAGCCCATCGACTGGGGTTTGTGCAGGCCTTGTGCGAAGAGGGCTCCATCGACGACGCCGTCGCGCAGATCTCGCAGGCCTTGGTCGCCGGGGGGCCACGGGCGCTGGATCAGACCAAGGCCTTGATCAATACAGTCGCCAACCGCTCGCTGAATGACGAACTAATCAAGGAAACCGCTGGTTTGATCGCCAAGGTCAGGGCATCCAGCGAGGGCCGCGAAGGTGTGTCGTCTTTCCTGGAAAAGCGTAAACCCGCTTGGGTGAGTTGAATCGATTGATGCAGTGATATTGGGGACATACTGATTTATGAAACCACGTGTGAAGATCGTGGAGGTCGGCCCCCGTGACGGCCTCCAAAATGAGGGCAAGATCGTCCCGACAGCGATGAAGCTGGACCTGATAGAGCGTCTGGTCAAGGCGGGATTGAAAAATATCGAGGCCACATCGTTCGTATCCCCCAAGTGGGTTCCGCAGATGGGGGATCACCTCCAGATCATGAGTGGGCTCCAGCAGTATCCGGGTGTTTTCTATTCGGTGTTGACCCCCAACCTGAAGGGCTTTGAGGCTGCCGCGCAAAGCGGCGCAACAGAAGTGGCCGTCTTTGCTGCGGCCTCCGAGGCTTTTTCAGCGCGGAACATCAACTGCTCCATCGCCGAGTCACTTGAACGCTTTGAACCTGTGATGCAACGCGCTCAGAGTCTTGGCATCAAGGTGCGGGGTTATGTGTCTTGTGTGGTGGGGTGCCCGTATGAAGGAAAAGTAGACCCTGAACGTGTGGCCGACGTGGCCGAGCGTCTGTTCAACTTGGGGTGCTACGAAGTCTCCTTGGGCGACACGATTGGCATCGGTACTCCCGTGGACGTGCAGAAGATGCTCGAATCTGTGGCGAGGCGGGTTCCTGTTCACGCATTGGCTGGCCATTTTCACGACACTTACGGCAGGGCGTTAATGAACATCTATGCCTCCTACCAGTTCGGTGTCAGGGTGTTTGACAGTTCGGTGAGTGGTTTAGGCGGCTGCCCTTATGCCAAAGGAGCCAGCGGCAATGTTGCCACTGAAGACGTTGTGTTCCTGATGAACAGTCTTGGTGCCCATACTGGGGTTGATCTGGAAAAGCTTGTCGATGTTTCGGCATGGATTTCCACGTTGCTACATAGGACTCCGAACTCAAAGGTAATCGGTCCCGTGTTGGCCAAGCGCGCATCCGAAGTGCTGTGCATTTCCTGAGGAATGCCGCTGTTAATGCCCTGCGGCCATCGTAAGAATTCGTTTTTTTACGATGAGCGACCAGTATCCATAATTTGGCCCGACGACGGGCGTTTTGGACTTGATCTCCCATAGCCAGCCGTCCGCACTGACCGGTATGGAGCAAGCAGTTTTGGATCACTCTACAGCCGCTATCAGCCTTTACTGGCCCTTTGATGACCAGCAACGACTGGGCGCTCCTGACCGGATGTGTGAGCCAGGTCGGGCGCTGAACAGCAGCCATTCGAGTCCTGCCTCGTTTCGTCTGCCTGAATTCTTCAGCCAGAGAATTTAAATCCATTGACTTCACGAGACCGATCATGGCCACCGCAAAGATAGCTCCCGCTCCCGTCAAGAAGACCACGAAACCGGCACCCGCCGCCAAGAAAGTCGCCGTGGCCAAACCCGCAGCAGCAGTCAAACCCGTCGCAGCAGTCAAGCCCATCAAGGCGGTTTTCAACAAGACCACGCTGGTCGCCCATCTGGTGGAGCAGTCCGGTGTCGAGCCCAAGGCCGCCAAGGCTGTGCTCGCCGCGCTGGAATCGGCGATTCTGGGCTCTGTGCACAAGAAGGGTTCCGGTGAATTCACGCTGCCGGGCCTCATGAAGATCGGTCTGCAGCAAGTGCCCGCCAAGAAGAAACGCTTTGGCAAGGATCCATTCACGGGTGAAGAGCGCTGGTTCCCCGCCAAGCCCGCGTCGGTCAAGATCAAGACGCGCGCATTGAAGAAGCTCAAGGACGCGACGCTCTGAGTCCTTGCCCAATGCGGGCATTGCGGCGCCCTACGGACGGGGATATCCGCTGAATGCGCGAAGAAAGCAGCCGTCCCTGATAGAGCCGAGTCGGTACTGTGCTGATCTGGATCCCACCGTCCTTCGTCAGGCAGAAGTAGACGCGCGTACCTACCCTCCACTGCATGTCTGGCGGCAGCGCGACCCTCAGGCGCCGGTCAATCCATCCCGTATACGACCGGAATCGATTGGCGCGGCGAGCCTTGGCATGGAGTTTTCTGATCTGCATGGACACACCTCCTCAATGCACCTGCATCTGCGCGGCGCCCAGCGCCGCCTGAATGCGGGCGACCTGCTGGGGATCGACATCGCTTTCGTGGTCCATGCCCAATACCTGCGCCAGGGTACTACCCAGCTCCAGGTGGCTGCGGCGCAGTTGGCGCAGAGGCTCCTCGAGCAGCCCCTGCTGAGCGACACGGATACGGCTGCGGTAGGTCCGGGGCGAGACAGCAACCTGAACGGGGTGCCCATCCAGCGCCTGCTCGCGTGCGCACCAGTAGAAGCCGCAAGACTGCACAAAAGCAGCGACGGCCGCCAGTTCACGCTCGTGGCGGTGCCGCAGCCCCGGCGAGGTCCCCGCCCGGCTGGCGGCACGCTCACACAGATCCAAGGGCATGGCCGGGGCGAGCCCCGCAGGAGACATGGCGCTGACATCCAGCAGATAGGCCCGTACCAGATCGTCATCGGCAAAGAGGTTGCACAGGAACTGGTGGAGCGCGCCTATGGCGGTCTGCGGCATGCGGGTATGGATGGCGTCCCGGCAGCGGGCAATCTCGCCGGCTGACGGATGCAGCTGGCGGGGGGTGTAACGCGCAGACTGGTGGGTGGGGAATGCAGGAGTGAATACTGCGGAGGCTGAGGTGTGGGATGGAGTGTTCGGGGTCATGGTGCGTCTGTGGATAGGGAGTTTTGGGCAAGGCTCCGCCCAGACCGCTGGTTTTTGCAGCCGTTGAGCGGGAGAAGGAGTGCGCGGGTTTAGGCGCTGGCGCGGGCTGCGGTTCTCAGTCCGCTGCGCATCCAGGGGTCCGGCGGGGCCTGCGACTCACCCTTGGTATGGACGGCCGGCAGCACGATGTCCGTGGGCCTGCGTGACGTGGCTCCACTTATGGCGCCACTTATGGAACCACTTCCTGGCGCTGGCTTGTGCATGCCGCGTGGCTTGGGCACAGCTTGCGGTGGGGGCAGCGCCGGGGCATAGAGGTCGGTATGCACCGGGCGCAGCCCTGCTCCTCCACCGCCCTCTTCCGTGCGGATCACCTGGCCCGTAGCCAGGCGGCTGGCGAGCAGCCGCTCCATAGCCGAGCCGTCCTGGCGCGTGAGGTTAGGCACGTAGCGGCTGTAGACCTTGAACAGCATCTCGGTGCTGGTGTGGCCGAGCTGGCGCGCGATCCACTCCGGCGCTTCACCGGCCGCAAGCCACAGGGTAGCGGCGGTGTGGCGCATTTGGTAAGGGCGCCGTTCCTCGAGCCCCAGATGGCGCAGCAAGGGATACCAGACACGGTCGGTGAAGTTCTTGTTGTCCAGTGGTGCGCCCATGAGGTTGCAGAACACGTAATCGGACAGCTTGCCCGTGACTTCGTACTGCCTGGCCAGTGCTTCGAACACCGGCTGGCTCATCTGGATGTCGCGCTGGCTGCCATCGGTCTTGGTGTACTCGTCTTCGCCCAGGACGAAGGTTTCGCGCACCAGGATCAACCGGCGTTCGAAATCGACGTACCGCCACTTGAGGCCATGGACTTCGCCGGTGCGCATGCCGGTGAAGAATCGCACCGTGAAGTAGTGAAGGTAGTCAGGGCGCACGGTCGCCAGGATGCTTTGCACGTCCTGCAGGCTAAAGGGGTCCACATCGACCTTGCGCACGCGCAGCCGTTTGATGTTGGTGGTTGGCGTCGTAAACTCGAAGCGGTCGGCGGCCTCGTCCATGATCTGGCAAAGCGTGCCAATGATCTCGTTGATGCGTTTGGGTGAGAGTCCTTCCTTGTCTCCGCGACCTTTTACTTTGGCGAGTGTGGCGCGGAATGCAAGGATGTCCGATTTGGTGATGCTGCTGACCACCTTGGCCCCGAAGTGCGGGACCAGGCGACTGTTGATGGTCGAGAGCAAGGATCGGATGTGGCTGCGTCGCCATTCGATCTTGTGCTCCTCGAACCACTGGGTGGCGAAGTCGCAGAACAAGGGGCCTGTTGCCTTCGGCTCCACAACAAGCGCTGCAGTCTGTGGCGCCACCACCTCGTCACCCGTTTGAGCCAACGCGGTTGCGGCCTCCTTCCCATTGTCTGCCTGCGCCCAGCGCTTGAGGGCTTTGCTGTTGGGGAAGTAGTTGGCGTAAACGAAGGTGCCCGCATTGATCTCGGACTCGATTTTGGCGAGGACTTTTTCCAGCTTTTTGCGGTTGGCGGGGGTGTCGGTCAGTGCCGTGTACTCCCGGCACCGCTGCCCCTGAAATCTGAAGTCCATGAACAAGGCACCCATGGTGTCTGAGTTGCGGATACTACCCATGAAGTACACCTCCATTGGCCATAGGAATGGCGCTCATCCCTGTCGGTCTCACAACTGAGACCCGCATCATGTCTCGTTGAATGGCCTCCCAACGGTAGAGGATCTTTCGCCCCCCAAAGGGACGAAAGTAATGGATTCCTTCCAGCAAGACACTGTCCTTCAATCGCTCCCGAATGGTCCGAACGTCGTACTTGATCCGGGCAGAAAGCTCCTCTGTGGTGAGTAGTTCAGTTTCCATATCTTCCTTTCGTCATGTTGCTATATTGCTAGACACCTTCATTGTATGCATCACAAACGCATTGTCAACTCGTCTAGCAATAAAGATTGATGAACCTTTAGAATGGCAACTCAGCAAAGAACGACATGAGCCGAAATCAACTAAACATACGGGTGAGCGATGAGCTGGAAGAGCTCATTGACAAAAAACGTATCGAGCTTGCCTCGACGCTGAAAGTCATCCCTACACGGTCTGACGTGGTCCGCTTTGCTCTTGAAAATTACCTAGGGATATCAGTGAAACAAACTGATGCTGACCGCCGGACAACGGTAGGCAAGACCATCTCGGCAAAAAAAACCACTGACTGAAGGGGAAGTCACCTGCCCACATTGGCAAAACCATTCACGAAGCGGGCTTTGCCAATGGCCCGTCGTCTCCGAATTGGTGCTCGCGACCTACTGCAGTCCTCTGGTTTGCCGTTCTGAACTTCCGCTGCGCAGCGGTTGCCGTCGGTAGCGGCCGGGAGCTGAGTTCACGATGCCTGGCACGAAGCTGCCATCGGCTTACCCGGCAGTGCGGCAGCATCGATGACCGGTATCGAGGAGGCTGCAGTCATCCAGCTTGGCAGGCCGCAGGTATACGTTGTTTTGCGCAGCGCTTTACTTGCTGCGAACCGACTGCCTGTGGCGGGCACTGCCTTAAGGAGAGCAGAGCTATTCTTAATCCTCAGCCGCCAACATGGCCAATCGCTTATAGAGGTATGACCGAGAAATTCCCAATTCTTCCGCGACGCGTTTCTTATTGCCGCCCGTTCGTTTCATCGCTTCAAGAATCAACTCAGACTCAACACGATCCTTGACACCACGAACATCGGAAGGCCATTTTGGGGCAGGCTTATGGCCTATCAAATCCGCATCCCTCCTCGAAACTCTCTCTGCCACCTCAAGTCCTTCGAAGTCCTCCACATTCAAGATAGCCCCATCACAAAAGATGGCGGCCCGCTCTATGGCGTGCTGAAGTTGACGGATGTTGCCAGGCCATGCGCTCGATTGAAGGAAACGGATGGCCTCATCGGCTAGGGACTTCCTCGGCGAACCATGACGCAGGGCAAAGGCGTCAAGGAATGTCGCCGCCAGCTCGGGGATGTCCTCAAGTCGCTCCCTCAAAGGCGGTAAACGCAATGTCACTGTGCTGATTCGGTAAAACAGATCGAGGCGGAATGTGGAGTCGGCGATCATCGCCTTGAAGTCTCGATTGCTGGCCGATATGAGCCGAAAGTCAGAGTGCCTGGACTTGTCTCCACCGACACGTTCGAAGTGTCCATCCTGAAGGACACGAAGCATCTTCACCTGCATGTCCATCGGCATATCGCCAATTTCATCCAGGAACAGCGTGCCCGTGTTCGCTGTCTCAAACTTGCCTTTGCGCCCTTTGCGATCGGCTCCGGTGAAGGCCCCAGGCTCATAGCCAAACAGCTCGCTCTCGACCAGATTCGCGGGCATGGCCGCTGAGTTCACCAACACGAGAGGCTTATCGCTGCGCGGACTGAGGAGGTGAATGGCATGTGCAACCATTTCTTTTCCGGTGCCGCTTTCGCCGGTGAGCAACACCGGTACATCCAGGCGCGCAACGCGCACGATGTCTTCCTTGAGCCGGCGAACAGCCTCGCTGCTGCCGACGATCTGATCGAGTCCGTAACTTCGGTTGCGCATGCCCGAGAGCTCGCGCTTATAGAAATCCAACTCCTGCCGAACCTTGGCCAACTCGACCGAGAGCTCCTGCATGGTCTCGGGCCCCTTGAACATCACCTGTCCAATGGCAGCCACCAGGCGCTTGTTGTTGTCGAAAATCGGCAAACGCGAGACGACACGCATTACACCGTTCATCTCCTGAAGCTGTGCAACCTGTCCTCTTCCGGTGGCAACAACTTCCTGCAGCTTGGTGTTCTCGATGACCTCAGTCACGTGCTTGCCGATCCCCTCGCCATGTTTGAGACCGAAGAACTTCTCATGCACCGGACTCATGTAAGAGATACGCGCCTTTGGATCGACCACCACGATAGCCTTGTAGGGATCCGTCACGAAATGCCTGAGGATGTCTGGCGCCGCATCAACACTCGCCAAAAATTCGCTCAACTCATCCGCTTCCTGCACCGCGAAAACGAGAAAACACACTGAATCTCGCGAGGGAATCGCGGCCACCGTCAGCGGTCGCTCAAGGTCTGGCAACGCGGCAAATCGCTTGAGCGGCACGCGATCGCGGTTTCGCCACAGGCTTTTGAGCGAGGCCACAACCGACGAATCCGACCCCATCCCACTGGCAAAGGTTGCATTGCCATCGAGGTCGAGTACGAGAACCCCTTCTGTTTCACGCTTCATGTCTCCACCATCATTTTTTATTGCCAAGTGTCGCCATCAAAGACACTTCTGCTTTTACAACAAAAGTCTCGAGGACAGTCCGAGGACACTTTCATTCTAGGGAGAAAACACCGACGGCAGCCCTACCCGGTGCTTAAGTCATGAGTTTCATTGAAATATTCGCCTCCGCAACCTTCTAGCAATCCGCCAGCTTACGGCTGGCATAGTGTTTGCATCTGAGTGTTGAACATCGAAAGAGACAACACCACATGGAACTGCTGAAGACACTGCCTATCGCTGAGTCCGGACCAGGACTGCGATGCCTTAACGGCGTTCGCGTGATCGATTTCACCACTTCAGTGGCGGGCCCCTATGGGACTCTTTTGCTCGCCGACTTGGGTGCTGAGGTCATCAAGATTGAGAAACGCAAAGGGGGCGACGACGCGCGATCTTGGGGGCCGCCGTTCCTGGGCGGGGAGTCGCTCTGGTTTCTGAGCATGAACCGAAACAAGCAGAGCATGACCCTGGATCTCACGCATCCAGACGCTCGCCAACTGGCTCATGAACTCGTCCGCATTGCCGATGTGGTGGTGTTGAACTCCACCCAGCGCATACAGAAGAAGCTGGGGCTGGATTACGACACGCTACAGAAAATCAATCCTCAACTGATCCATGTGTCCGTCACAGGATATGGATTGAGCGGAACAAGAGCGGACCTCCCCTGCTACGACCTTATTGCAGAGGGCTACTCGGGCGTAATGCACCTGACCGGCGAGGCCGACGGTCCACCGCAAAAGGTAGGTACGCCAGCAGCCGATCTACTGGCGGGGCAGGACATTGCAATGGCCACGATGGCTGCGCTGTTCGAGCGGACGAAAACGGGAGCAGGCAAGCAGATCGACGTATCGATGGTGGCAACCATGGCGAGGTTCATGACTCCACGAATCGTTCCTTACCTCGGTTCCCAAGAGTCTCCCAACCGTTCCGGCGGAACGGACTCAGTCATAGCGATCTACCAAGTCTTCAACACGTCGGACCACCCCATAACCCTCGGGCTTGGCAACGACGCCATCTGGCAGCGTTTCTGGATTGCCGTCGGCGACCCGGACTACGCAAAGCGCACAGGATTTGAAACCAACGCCCAGCGACGAGTTGAGCGGGCAACCATCGTCAACGATATTTCAGCGTTGCTACAGACTAAACCCCGCAGCCATTGGCTCACGCTGTTCGAGCAGCACCGGATTCCATCAGGTCCCATCAACAGCATCGATCAATTGGTGGAGGACGCTCCGCTGCGCGACAGCGGGTTGTTCTTCACTGCACGGGGTGAGAAAGGGCCAGTCCCCCAAGTGGGACTAGGCATCCGCTTCAACGGCAGCGATTCGATTTTGCGAACCGCCCCACCTGCCTTGGGCCAGGACACCGAGCGCATTCTCAAGCAAACACTCTCGATGTCCAGCACCTCCATCGCCAGACTCACACAATCCGAAATCATCTAATCAAGGAGACAAGCATGTCCTACACAGAAATTCTTTACGAAGAAAACGGCCCTATCGGCACGATCACCTTGAACCGCCCTCACGACGGCAACATGTTCACGGAAACGATGTGCCACGAGATCCGCGATTGCATCAATGAAATCCGCCGCGAAACACGCACCCGGGTCATCGTTATCACGGGTGCTGGAGACAAATTTTTCTGCACCGGCGGTCGCAAGGATGGGATGGAGGACTCGATGCTCTACGCAGGCGTTCTACCCACGCTGGAGATGTATGAAAGCATCGACCGCCTTCAAAAGCCCGTCATTGCTTCGGTGAACGGTTTTGCGGTAGGCGGCGGCAATGTACTTCAGGTGGTTTGTGATCTCACGATCGCCAAGGAATCCGCGATCTTCCGCCAAGTCGGTCCTATGGTCGGCAGCTTCGACGCCGGTTACGGCACCTGGTATCTCGAGGATCTGGTTGGCAAGAAGCGCGCCAAGGACATCTGGTATCGCAATCCAAAAATCAATGCAGCAGAAGCATTGGACATGGGCTTGATCAACAAGGTCGTGCCCGACGACAAGCTCGCCGAGATGACGCGCGAATACGCCCTGGAGATCGCCGACCGCGGCGCCTTCGCTCTGGCGTCTCTCAAGAGCGCGTTCAATGCGCGTCATGGTGGCGTTTCAGGCCTTTCGCGTATGGCGCATGACTTACTTCTGCGCGGCTACCTTAAGACCGAAGAGCATGATGAACTCGCTGCGTCATTCGCGGAGCGCCGCAAACCAGACACATCCAAGTTTGGACACTGAATCCATCGGGTGAAGAACATGCAGAACATTCTGACCCTACACAACCCGCAGAACGCACGCGACTACTACCTGTCCGGCATCTGGCAGCAGGAAACGCTCTACACCCTCGCGCGTCACCATTCGCGCGAACGTCCCACATCCTGTGCCCTGCGCGATGCCGACATGCGCCTGACATGGCGAGAAGTCATCGAATGGGTGGACAGTGTGGCGGAAGCACTGCATCGCCAAGGACTGAAACCTGGCGATCGCGTCGGCATCTGGCTGCCCAACGTGGTTCAGGCCACGATCGTGTTCCTGGCTTGCTCACGCAATGGTTACGTTTGCTGCCCATCGCTGCATCAGAACTACACCGTAGAGGAGATCTGCACGCTGTTGAACCGCATTCAATGTCGCGCGCTGTTTGCCATGCCGGGCTATGGAGCGGATTCGGACAAGAACTCCATCTTTGAAAAGATGGAGAGCGTTCCGACGATGGCCGCGATTTACGCCATGCCGAACTCACGGCAGGATTGCATACGACTGCCCTCCAACACGCACGCATTCCCCGACAAACAGCCTCCATCGGTACTGGCCACTCCTGATCTCAATCCCGACAAGATTGTCTATCTGGCATTCACATCTGGAACGACCGGGCAACCCAAAGGTGTCATGCACAGCGACAACACCTTGCTGGCCAACGGGCGCGCGCTCGTCGATGATTGGGGACACACGGCAAACACTACCGTGCTGACACTCAGCCCGATGAGCCACCATATCGGCACCGTCGCCTTGGAGCAGTCTTTGGTAGCCGGCGCCGAGATGGTTATGACCAACCTGCGCGCCGACAAACAGGCTCTCGATTGGATTATTGAAACAGGGGCTACCTACGTGATGGGCGTTCCCACCCATGCGATGGACGTACTTCAAGCGGCGCGCGACCGAAACATTACCTCGCTCGGCGACGTACGCACCTTCTACATGGCAGGATCCGCCATTCCTAAGGATGTGGCACAAAAGTTCGTGCGACTCGGCGTGACCCCACAGAATGTCTACGGCATGACGGAGAACGGATCACACAACTACACCATCCCAACCGATACCTCAGAAACCATCGTTTCGACCTGCGGACGGGCGTGCCGCGGATATGAAGTGCGTCTATGGAAACAGGAAAACTGGGACGTTGAGGCCGAAGTAGGCGAAATCGGCGAAATTGGTGGCCGCGGAGGGTTGCTCATGCTGGGCTATTTCAGCAATCAGGTGGCGACCGAAACGTCGTTCAACATCCACGGCTGGTTCATGAGCGGAGATCTCGGAATCATCGACGAGAACGGGTGCATTCAGATCGTTGGCCGCAAGAAAGACCTGATCATTCGCGGTGGTCACAACATTCACCCGGCACGGGTTGAAGAGCTTGCAATGCGCCACCCCATGGTCGAACGTGCTGCCGCCTTCCCGGTGCAGGATGAGCGTCTTGGCGAGAAGGTATGCCTGGCAATCGTGACGCGCTTCGGTGAATCCGTAGACCCAGAGCAGATGCTTGAGCATCTTTTCGAGGCAGGCCTGTCTAAATACGACATGCCCGAATTCTTCCTCAGTCTCGAACATTTCCCCCAAACTGCCAGCGGCAAGATTCTTAAGCGGTCACTTGTGGACATGACGCTACGAGGCGAGTTGACGCCAACGCCGGTTCGTTACAAGGCAAAAGCCAACGCGGAGACATGAAATATGGCTGTAAAACTAACTTACGAAGGTCACTATGCAGTGATCGCTCTAGATCGCCCGGAGGCGCTCAACGCCTTGCAGTTTCAGATGCTTGAAGCGCTGTCGATTTCGCTTGATCAGGTAGCCGAATCCACGGCGCGTGCGCTTATCGTCATAGGCAGAGGAGCGAAGGCATTCTGCGCCGGTGCCGACATCAAGGAGCTCATGAATCGCAGCCTGATGGAGCAACGCAGAGGAGCCCAACTGGGCCAACACGCTTTTGACAAGATATCAAAGCTGCACATTCCATCGGTTGCGGTGATTCACGGCTATGCGTTTGGCGGGGGACTCGAACTGGCAATGGGCTGCACATTCCGCATCGCCACAGAGCGCGCACGTATGGGTCTGCCCGAGATCAAGCTGGGCCTGATACCGGGGTACGGAGGAACGCAGCGTTTGCCGCGTTTGATTGGAGAAGCGCGCGCCCTCGAGATGGTGATGTCCGGGTGCACCGTGGAAGCCAAAGAGGCGGAACGCTGGGGACTGGTCAACCGCATCGTGGAAGACGGAGACCCGTTGGCACTGGGAAAGCAATTCATGGCCGAATTCATCGACTATGGACTCTGCGCATCGCAGTTTGCACGCGAAGCCATCGTGCGCGGCATGGAGACCACGGTGGATGCCGGTCTGACCATCGAGGCAGATCTATCAACGCTCGCCTATCAGACACGCGACGCCGTGGAAGGCATGACCGCCTTCGTGGAAAAACGCAAACCGGAGTTCCAGGATGCCTGAATCAACCAAGGGAACAATAGTCGTCACAGGTGCAAGCCGCGGCATTGGAGCAGCCATCTCCGCAGTGTTGGCACACGCGGGCTACAACGTGGCTTGCCTGTCACGCTCTGGTGAAATGCCTGCCAATTCAAACTTGGCAGCAGATGCTCAATCGCGCATGGTCGCGCTGAAATGTGATATCACCGACTCCGCAGCGGTCGAATCCGCGCTGGCCTTCGCGCACGCGCACTTTGGGGTGCCGCTGATCGGACTGGTCAACAACGCAGGCATTCATCTGCAAGGACCATCGGCCACGTTCGCTCTACATGATTTCGAGCGCGTTATGCAGACCAACGCTACGGCAGTAATGCTGGCCAGCCAGGCAGCCTACCCCCATCTGCGTGATGCCGGTTCAGCACTGATCATCAACATCGGATCGTTCTACGACAAACTCGGCGTGCGCGGCAATGCGGCCTATTGCGCGTCCAAGGCGGCCGTGGCCGCCATCACGCGCTGCCTGGCTGTCGAATGGGCACGCGATGGCATACAGGTCGTAAATATCGCACCGGGTTACATCGAGACCGATCTCAATCGCGAAGAGCTGGGCAAGGGGTCGTTGAAGGAATTTCTGAAGAAACGCATCCCGACGGGTGGACCAGGGCAATCCGACGACATCGCTCAACTCGCCACCCTGCTGTTTCAGCTTCCGGGGCGCTTCCTGACCGGCGAGACCATCTACATCGATGGCGGGCAGGGCATGGCACTTTGATTCAACGACTTCGGACATCAACATGAACATACTAGAGCGAATGGACGCGTGCTTGCCATTGACCTCCGAGGAGAACATGCTCTTCGACAGCGTCAAGGAACTATGCAGTTCGCAGATTGCACCCCGCGCCGCCAAATACGACCGATCCGGCGAGTTTCCATGGGACAACGTACGCGCCATCAACGACCTGGGATTGAATACCATGTTCATTCCCGAAGCCTATGGTGGAGCACAACTCTCTTTCACAAGTTACCTTGCTTGCGCGCGCGAGATCTCCAAGGCCTGCGCATCCACAGGGATCATCTGGGCCACGAACTTCCATGCGATCAAGCCTTTGATCGAGTACGGAAGCGAAGAACAGAAAACCCGTCTTCTCCCCCGCATTGCTGACGGCGGTCTTGCCGCCCTGGCGATCACCGAGCCATCGGCTGGATCGGATGCCACCGGCATGCGGACCAGCTTCACGCCGGACGGTGACGACATCATCATCAACGGCGGCAAGACATTCATCACCAATGGCGACGTTGCCGATCTCTACCTGGTCTTCGGCAAATGGTCCGGGATCGACGATCCGAAGAAGTCGATCTCCACGCTCATTCTTGAAAAAGGCACCAATGATCTTCGGGTCATCAGCACCGAAGACAAGATGGGAACCCGCGCATCAAGCACGGCAACCCTCGCTTTCGACGGCTGTCGCGTGCCACGCGCCAACCTTATCGGAAACCCAGGGGATGGCCTGCAGATTCTGTTTGGCTCGCTGAATCGCTCGCGCCCCAGCGTCGCAGCCCATGCGCTAGGCATTGCTCGAGCCGCATTCGAAGATGCCGTGGAATACATCAATGAACGCCGTCAATCCGGCAAACGAATTCTGGAGTTTCAGGGTATTCAGTTCATGCTGGCCGATCTGGCGAGCGAGTTGGCGCTGTGCGAATCATGGCTGTGGCGCGTGGCCAACATGGTCGATTCCGGCGATTCCGATCTCGGCATCGAAGCCTCGCTGCTCAAGCAACGCGCGACCGACGCCGCCATGCGCATCACCACGGATGCCGTGCAACTGCTCGGCGGTTACGGTTACTGCAGCGACTACCGCGTCGAACGACTGATGCGCGACGCCAAGATCACGCAGATCTGGGAAGGCACGAATCAGGTCCATCGCCAGCTCATTGGCCGTAGCTTCCTCAAAAAATAATGGAGACTCTTATGACTAACATTCAGACAGTAGGTGTGGCTGGAGCCGGTACCATGGGAGCAGGCATTGCCATCGTCGCGGCACGGGCAGGCTTTCGCACCGTCATCTTCGACACGCGTCAGGAAGCACTGGACAAAGCTAAAGAGCAAACCAGCGCGTTCCTGAAAAAGTCCGAAGAACGGGGCAAGCTGCCACAAGGAGGCGCGGCGGCGGCCATGAAAAAGTGGGCAGGCACCACCAAGCTGGAAGACCTTGCCCAGTGCGATCTCGTCATCGAAGCCATCTTCGAAGACTTGACAGTCAAGCATCAGCTATTTTCGAAACTGAACAAGGTCTGCCCCGAGAAAACGATCTTCGCATCCAATACATCGACCATCTCCATCACCGAAATCGCTGGCGGCAGCGGACGTGCGGATCGTTTCGTGGGCATGCATTTCTGCCTCCCCGCCCAACTGATGAAGTTGATCGAAATGTCACCTGGCATGAACACGTCGAGCGCAACCTTCGCCACGGCATGGAAGTTCGCTGAAGCCATGGGCCAGAAGCCGGTTGCCACGCAAGACACGCCCGGCTTCATCCTCAACTACTTTCTCATCCCGTTCAACAACGATGCCATCCGTCTGGTGGAGCAAGGCGTTGCCGAGCCACAGGATATCGACCTGGCCATCAAGACGGCATTGGGCTACCCGATGGGTCCGCTCGAACTACTGGATCTTGTGGGCATGGATACCCAGAAGCTGCTATGCGAAGCCATGCATGGAGTCACCCAGGAACCGCGCGCGGCCTGTCCCCCACTCGTGCGGCGCATGATCGCGGCCAACCGCCTTGGAAAGAAGACTGGTGTGGGCTTCCACACCTACGGCAACACAAAAATGTTTGGAGCCTGAGATGAGCTACGAAATCATAAACACTGGAGAGAGCCGCTCTTTCCCGAAACAGCACGCGTTTCTGGAATCCTCAACCAACAATGCAAACGGCCTCGTGTATTTGGGCGCTGACGCAGGAAAAGCGTTTTCCGCAGGCTTGGCACATAGCCAAAGATCCTTCATCGCCATTGAACTGGGCACGGAATGCCTGGGATCGCATACGGGCGAGAGCCGCGGACTTGAAGGCTCCAACGTCATTGGCTTCGCACGCTTCCGGCTGGGCGACTCTGCACCGAGCCAGCTGATTGAACTGGTGCGGCAGCCCGGAACATCGGCCCCTGCACTCAACGCTGCAAAAGCTGCTTTTGAAGCAGCTGGCTTGGTCGTCGTCGTATGCAATGACTTTCCTGGCCGCATCGTCGATCGACTCATTCGTCCTTACTTCAATGCAGCGCTTCGGCGTCTGGATGAAAAGCTCGCGAGTGCCGATGATCTGGACAAAACTCTGTGTCTTGGCCTGGGATATCCAGAAGGCCCCATCTCGCTTCTGGAGAGAACCGGTCTGGCGCATCATTACCGTGTCTCGCGCGATCTTCACGACGCGCTTGGTCAGGAGCCCTATGCCCCCGCACGACGCGCACGCGTAGCCGCCGAGCGCGAACAAGTGAGCTGATGGAAGCGCAGATGAAACAACCACTTTCTGGCCTGAAAGTGCTGGACTTCAGCACCCTACTGCCCGGCCCTTTGTGCTCGCTGCTGCTGGCGGAAGCCGGCGCGGAAGTGATCAAATTCGAGCGTCCGGAGCGCGGTGATGAAATGCGCTCCTATGAACCCAAGGTTGATGCGGACAGCGCCAACTTCGTTATGCTGAACCGAGGCAAGCATTCCGTGAGTATCGATCTGAAATCGGTCGATGCGCTCGAAATGCTCATGCCTCTGCTAAAGGATGCGGACGTGCTGATCGAGCAGTTTCGCCCTGGTGTGATGGATCGATTGGGCCTGGGTTTCGAGGCGCTTGCCAAAATCAACCCGCGTTTGATCTATTGCTCGATCACGGGCTTTGGACAACATGGCCCCAGGGCTAAGGATGCGGCACACGATCTGAACTACGTCGCCGCTTCCGGGACTTTGTCACTGACCGCTGGCAACGATGGGGCGCCGGTGCTACCGCCCGCGCTGATTGCCGACATTGCCGGTGGTACCTATCCCGCAATGATCAATATTCTGCTGGCCTTGCGCCAGCGGGATGCGACCGGCAAGGGCACACACCTGGACGTGTCGATGGCCGACAACCTGTTCACCTTCCAATACTGGGGCCTCGGCAATGGCGCCCTCGGGCAATGGCCCGACACTGCATCCGATCTGGTGACAGGAGGCACTCCGCGCTATCAGATCTACCGCACCTCCGACAACGCATTTCTTGCTGCCGCGCCATTGGAAGACAAGTTCTGGGGGAATTTCACGGCCCTCATCGGGCTGGATGAAAGCGCACTGGCCAAACTTTCGCCATCGGGTGCCATTGCAGCGGTGGCAGACGTCATCGGCCAACATCCAGTAGCCTACTGGGAAGTCAAATTCAAGAACCAGGACGTATGCACAAGCCGGGTTCTAAGTCTGGAAGAAGCACGCCATGACGCCCATTTCAATGCGCGCGGACTGTTCACACGCATTGTGACGACGGCTGCAGGGGCCCGGATACCCGCCCTCCCCGTTCCCTTGGATGTCACGTTCCGCGCGTCCGACCTTGCCAGTCCGTCACCAGCACTGGGGGCCGACAACCACCTGTTGAATCATTGAAAGACTTGCCACCATGAAAGCCATCGTCATTGACGAGTTCGTCGCACCGGATGCAGTCGCCATCGGCAATATGCCAACGCCTTCTTACGGTGACGACGACGTGCTGATCAACGTACACGCTGCAGCGGTCAACTATCCGGACGTTCTTGTCGTCCAGGGGAAATATCAAATACTGCCCGACCGTCCATTTGTGCCTGGCAAGGATGCAGCCGGCGTGGTTCAAGCCGTTGGAGCGAACGTCAAACACCTGAAACCAGGAGATCGGGTCGTCGCTCAGCTCGAACACGGAGGCTACGCGGAACGGGTCAGTGCGCAAGGCGCGTCGTGTTTTCGGATTCCGGATTCCATGTCTTTTGAGGACGCGGCCGCAATGGGCCTCGTGTACCAGACGGCCTACTTCGCCCTGGTGGAGCGAGCCGGCTTCGTGCCGGGGGACAGAGTACTCATCACGGGAGCGGCGGGCGGTGTCGGCTCTGCAGCGCTCCAGATTGTCAAAGGACTGGGCGGAATCGCGCTCGCCGGCGTGAGCGGAGACGAACATGCGGCGGTTGCCAGGGAACTGGGTGCAGATGCCGTTATCGATCTGGCAGCGACAGATCTGCGCGAATCGCTCAGGCAACAGGTATTCGACGCGACGGGCGGCCATGGTGCCGACGTGCTCCTCGACACCCTTGGGGGCGATGTATTCGACGCGGCGCTGCGTGCCATCGCCTGGTGCGGCCATGCGGTGGTGATCGGCTTCGCTTCCGGGCGCATTCCGACCATCAAGGCCAACTACCTTTTGGTGAAAAACATCTCCGTGAGCGGCTTGCAGTGGAGCGACTACCGCGACCGCCAACCGGAGAAAGTCCTGAATGTGCAGGAGAGGATCTTTCAGCTCTACGAACAAGGCGCATTAAAGCCGAGGATTGCGGAAACACTGGAGTTGAAGGATGCGCGGATCGCACTGAGCAAACTGTCTTCCGGCGTCACATCCGGCAAGTATGTGCTGAGCGTCTGCTGAACTTCAACACTTGCACTGCGAGGCCGTGATCGGTGATCACGGCCTTTTTCTTTGCGCATACGACAACCGACAGGACCAGACACGGAATGCGCCATTGCTTGCATGCCGAGATAGACGTGTCCTCGGCGACTACATGTTTACACGTGACTGTGTAGCCGAATTGTGTTTCAAGTACACCAAAGCATGTAGTTTTCATGCGTTGGGGGCAATTTTCAACTGGCACGCTAGTTGCAATTAGTGCGGTAAGTGCAGGGATGTCGTCCCTCACGGTTCCACCACATCACGACAATTAATCCAAGGAGATGAAATGAAGACATTCACAATGCGCCTGGTGGCAGCCGCAGCGATTTCCATGGTCGCACAGGCAGGCCACGCGACAGAACCGTTCCGCGTGGGCGCGATCGTGGACATGACAGGCGTCTATGCTGGCATCGGTGGTCCCGGCGGCGTCGCTGCCGTCAAGATGGCGGTACAGGACTTTGGCGGTACGGTGCTTGGCCGGCCCATCGAAGTCATGAGCGCGGACTACCAGAACAAGGTCGACATCACATCCACCAAGGCACGTGAATGGTTTGACCGTGGCAACGTGGAGATGATCATTGAATCCACGGATTCCGCATCCGCCCTGGCGCTTCAGAAGCTCGGGGAAAGCAAGAAGAAAATCACTATCGCAGCCGGATCTGCAACCACAGAGCTGACCGGCAAGCAATGCTCGCCTTATGGCATCCATTATGTGTACAACACCTATGCGCTGGCCAACGGGACTGCACGTGCCATCGTGGAAGAAGGCAATAAGGACTGGTTCTTTATCACCGCCGACTATGCGTTCGGTCATTCGCTTGAAGCCAATGCCGCCAACGTGATTGAACAGATGGGCGGCAAGGTGCTGGGCAAAGTTCGGCACCCACTTTCTGCGTCGGATTTCGGCTCGTTCCTTTTGCAGGCCCAGACGTCCAAAGCCCAAGTCATCGGCCTCGCAAATGCAGGCCGCGACACCCAGAATGCCATTCGTCAGGCAGCAGAGTTCGGCCTGAGCACCGGCAAGCAACTGGTGGCACCGCTGTTGATTTTCGATACGGACCTGAAAGGTATTGGCCTCAAAGCAGCCCAAGGTCTTCAGTTCACCACGGCTTTCTATTGGGACTACAACGACGAAACTCGCGCTTTTGGGAAAAAGTTCTACGCGCAAACCAAGCTGATGCCGACGATGGTGCAGGCCGGCATGTACTCTGCCACCATGCAATACCTGAAGGCCGTACAGGCAGCTGGAAGCGCAGACGCCGACAAGGTCATGGCCAAGATGCGCGAAACCCCCATCAACGACTTCTTCGCGAAGGACGGCAGAATTCTGGCGAATGGCCTGATGTCGCACGACATGTATCTGGCAGAGGCCAAGAAGCCTGCCGAATCCAAGGGTGAGTGGGATTTGCTGAAGATCCGCAAGGTCATTCCAAAGGCTATGGCGTTCGAGCCTCTTGAGAAGAGCGCCTGTCCGCTGAAGGGCTGATCGCCCTTCAGCGCTCAGCAGTGGCGGCTGCCGATCGGCTCTGCGGGCCGCCACCCCACCGCCACCATCTTTCACGTTCCACAGCACGTCGGCATCGCATGTGCTGCGGATCCATTCCCCGTTAGCGGTCAGACCTTCCATTTGCTTATGTCCGATTTCATTCTGCAAACTCAACGCCTGTCGAAGGCGTTCAAAGGGTTCACGGCAGTCAGTGAAGTGAACCTTCAGGTTCACCGAGGATCCATTCACGCGCTCATCGGTCCCAACGGGGCTGGCAAGACGACCTGCTTCAATCTGCTAACCAAATTTCTCGAACCCAGCACAGGCACCATCCTGTTCAATGGAATAGACATCACGCACGAGAAGCCCGCAGAGATTGCTTGCCGTGGTGTCATCCGCTCATTCCAAATTTCAGCGGTTTTTCTCATCTGACGGTAGTGGAAAACGTTCGTGTAGGGCTGCAACGCAAGCTGGGAATGACGCTTCAGTTCTGGCGCAGCGGCAAATCGCTGAATGCCTTGAATACACGAGCCATGGAGTTGCTGGATCACGTCGGTCTGAGCGAATTCGCCGAGACAGTGACCGTCAATCTTCCCTACGGGCGAAAGCGCGCGCTCGAAATCGCCACGACACTGGCGATGGAGCCCGAGCTGATGCTACTGGACGAACCCTCACAGGGGATGGGACATGAAGACGTCGATCGTGTGACCCAACTGATCAAGAAGGTATCGGCGGGACGCACCATACTGATGGTCGAGCACAACATGGGCATTGTTTCGTCCATCGCCGATCGAATCACAGTGCTGCAACGGGGCGCGATCCTCGCCGAAGGTCCGTACGAACAGGTATCAGTCGACCCACGTGTCATGGAGGCCTATATGGGCACTGCCGACGCGCAACTACAGGGAGCACACTGAGCATGAACACAGGCACCCCAGCACTCGAGGTCAAAGGGCTTCATGCCTGGTACGGCGAGTCGCACATCCTGCATGGCGTGGATCTAACGGTACACCGCGGCGAGGTCTTGACGCTCCTCGGCCGCAACGGCGCGGGCCGCACGAGCACCCTGCGGGCCATCATGGGTCTTACCGGCAACCGCAAGGGCTCGATCAAGATCAACGGCACCGAGACCATTGACCTACCTACCTACAAGATTGCGCACCATGGCGTGGGCTATTGCCCCGAGGAACGTGCAATATTCTCGAGCCTCAACTGCGAGGAAAACCTGCTGCTTCCACCGTTGCTCAAGGGTGGTACGGCGGAGCAGGCGATGACCGAAACGCAGATCTACGAAATATTTCCCAACCTTGCCGAGCGCCGGATGAGTCAGGGAACCAGGCTTTCCGGCGGGGAGCAACAGATGCTTGCGGTGGCACGGATTCTTCGCACGGGAGCCAATTTGCTCTTGCTGGATGAAATCTCGGAAGGCCTTGCACCGGTCATCGTTCAAGCGCTCGCGCGCATGATTCTGATGCTCAAGCGAAAAGGCTACACGGTGGTGATGGTCGAGCAGAACTTCCGTTTCGCCGCACCGCTCGCAGATCGCTTCTACGTGATGGAACACGGTGCGATTGTCGAAGGTTTCACCTCCGACGAACTGCCAGCAAAGATTTCGGTTCTCACCGAATTGCTTGGCGTTTAACGACAAAGGAAATGCAATGTCTTTGAATATCGGAATTCCTTTGCCCGCACTGATGTCGCAACTTTTGCTGGGCTTGGTCAACGGTGCGTTCTACGCCATGCTGAGTCTCGGCTTGGCCGTGATCTTCGGTCTACTCAACGTGATCAATTTCGCGCATGGCGCGTTGTTCATGCTAGGTGCGCTGCTTGCATGGGTTGCCATGGAGCATCTCGGAATCAACTATTGGGCGATGCTGCTGCTGTCACCATTGATCGTGGGATTGCTTGGCGTGGTTATCGAGAAAACTATGCTGCGTAGGGTCTACAAGCTCGATCACATCTACGGACTGCTTCTGACCCTGGGCATCACATTGGTGATGGAAGGGGTCTGTCGATCAATCTACGGCGTTTCGGGTCTTCCCTATACATCGCCAGAAGCGCTGCAAGGGGCGACCAACATCGGCTTCATGATGCTCCCCAACTATCGCGCATGGGTAGTCGTTTCCTCCATCGGAGTCTGTCTTGGCACATGGTATGTCATCGAACGCACCAAGCTCGGATCGTATTTGCGTGCAGGAACCGAGAACCCGAAGATCGTGGAGGCTTTCGGCATCAATGTGCCGCTCATGGTCACGCTCACCTACGGCTTCGGCGTTGCGCTCGCGGCGCTTGCTGGTGTTCTGGCCGCGCCGATCATGCAGGTTTCTCCCCTCATGGGGCAGAACCTGATCATCGTGGTATTTGCCGTTGTGGTGATCGGTGGCATGGGCTCGATTCTGGGAGCGGTGCTCACCGGCCTTGGGCTCGGCATCATCGAAGGCCTCACCAAAGTCTTCTACCCGGAGGCGTCGTCCACCGTGGTCTTCGTCGTGATGGCGTTGGTTTTGTTGGTGCGTCCAGCAGGCTTGTTTGGTAAGGAAAAATGATGACCCATCTCACCGTTGAAACCAAGTTCGAATCGTCCGGTGACATCCGGTCGAGGCCATTCAGCAGGACACCTTATGTGTGGTTGGTGCTGTTGCTCGCTTTGTCGGTGGCGCCGGCGCTGGGTGCCTATCCCGTTTTCGTGATGAAAGTCCTGTGCCTGGCTCTGTTCGCTTCTGCATTCAATCTACTGCTTGGCTATACCGGACTGTTGTCATTTGGTCATGCCGCACTGTTTGGCGGCGCCGGATATGTAGCGGGTTACGCGATCAAACAATGGAACGTATCCACGGAAATAAGCCTTCTTCTCGGCATGGCGACGGCTGCATTGCTCGGTTTGATGATGGGACTGCTCGCCATCCGGCGTCAAGGCATCTACTTTGCAATGATCACGCTGGCGTTGGCGCAGATGGTATTTTTCCTCTGTCTGCAGGTGCCCCAAACCGGAGGAGAAGATGGTCTGCAAGGCATTCCACGCGGATCGCTGTTCGGCGTTTTCGACCTCTCCAGCGATGGCCGCTTCTACTACTTCGTGATGGCGATCTTCGTCACCGCTATGGCGTTGATCGCTCGCATCGTCAGTTCTCCGTTTGGTCAGGCTCTGAGGGCCATCAAGGAAAACGAGTCTCGCGCCATTTCTCTCGGCTACAGCACGGAGAATGTGAAGTTGCTTGCGTTCGTTCTGTCGGCAACCTTGGCAGGGCTCGCCGGCTCTCTCAAAGCGCTGGCATTGGGATTCGAAACGCTGACCGATGTGCACTGGAGCACGTCGGGGGCGGTGATTCTGATGACACTAGTTGGCGGCATGGGCACCTTGAGCGGTCCGGTTGTTGGCGCGCTCGTGATCGTGACGCTGGAAAACAAACTCGGAGAAATCGGTGCCGCCATCGCCAAGTTGACGGGGATCGAATGGTTCGCCTCCCTCGGAGAATCCGTGACCATCGTGACCGGTCTGATCTTCATTCTCTGCGTCCTCGCGTTCAGAAATGGGATTGTGGGTACAGCCAGGGATCTGATGAGAAGATTTCAAAACGCACATTGATTCCTCATCTATCAGTTACCCCCCCGTAAGTCCAGGTGGCGTTCTGAAGGGGCCGAGCACGGGAGCAATCCTGTCGGTGACGTAGCGCATCAGCACAGCCCATGGGTCGGCCATTCTGAGCTGCTCCGCAGGAGCTCTGACATGCTGCAAGGCCAATATTGACGAGCATACGTCTTGCCATGCATGGGTGTGAGGTACAACGTGGGCAGGCCCGCATGGTTGACTGCCTTGCCCACGGTGACCAGCATCAATGGACGGCTCGTGATGGCCTCCATGTGCGCTATCGGATTCGCCGCCCTGCAGTAGCAGCTCCACCAGTTTTAGACCAGCGCAAAGGCCACGCCGTCGTCTGGCAGCGGTCGATGTCCTGCGTAGTTACGTCACCATGGCCACCACCATCCTCGATCGCCTCATGCACCGCTGCGCGATGCTGGCGTTCGATGGCAAGAGTTACCGCCTGAAGGGGGCACCAGCACGCATCGCCAACAACCCGCAATCGTCATAATCCAGCCGTCCTGCCTGGAGCAGTTTGACTGACCAAAAGTGGAGCAGTTTGGGGTGGCCATCGGGGATTCTGGAAACCGGCAACGATAGCTTCCGATTCAAGAACAGTTCCGCACAGCAATCACCCCAGACATCCAGGAAGGAGAAGGTCCCCAAGAACTTATCCAAAACGTGAGCATCGAGTGCACGCAACAGGGTGGGTCAGATCGAGATGGAAATAGGTCAGGTTTGCATGGAAATCAACATGCACCCTTCAGGGGGTCCGCTCTGGGTCGGCAGCACCAGTTCCACGTTTGCGAAAGCGGCCATCAAGCTTATCCAGGGTCGATCGGTAACCCCAGTGGCTGGTTTGGGGTGCAGAGCAGAAGTTCAGGTTGAACCCATCGCAATGACTGGTATCAAGCTCAGCAGCCATCGACCAGCCAGAACTTGATGACGGCTCTCAGCCTAAACCGGCCTACCAGATACGAACCCCTGGCGGGCTGCAGTCTTACTCGGAAAAAATTATCCTCGCTCTCGCATCTGTTACGAATCGGAGGAATTTCCTAATGCTTGCCAGCCCGCAATGAGCACAAGGGCCGCCGGTAGCCACGCGTATCGCTTCAGACTGTCTCTGAAGAGGCCAATACCCAAAGGTCAGAAGCGGCACATGCGAAATGTCATGGGCCAAGAGTGGGCCGGATATGGGCCAAATTTGGGCCAAATTTGGGCCAAAAACAAAAAAGCCCACCGAAGTGGGCTTTTAGACAAGCTAAGTGCTTGATTTTATTGGTTGCGCGAGAAGGATTTGAACCTCCGACCTTTGGGTTATGAGCCCAACGAGCTACCAGACTGCTCCATCGCGCGGTAAGAAATAGATTATACCCTATTATTCAGCTGCTGC
>Ga0208272_100120_pt1 | contig 56579 bp, 43 predicted proteins | sample LakWasM129_HOW14_2_FD_183939 | JGI IMG/M metagenome (GOLD analysis project Ga0208272, IMG submission 183939) | Freshwater sediment methanotrophic microbial communities from Lake Washington under simulated oxygen tension - Sediment Metagenome... | ecosystem: Environmental > Aquatic > Freshwater >... | reverse complement strand
CAAGGCCGAGGCCCGCACTCACCCCGATCTGCTTCGGGCCATCGCGGCCGCACTACGCGCCGTCACCGCCCAAGACGCCCTCGGTTGGTTTGCCGCCTGTGGCTATAGTTTTATTTGAACCGCTCTAATAAGCGGACAACTCTCATGACCATTTTTCAGATCCGAATTACTGTATTTCCTATCCCCGCCGGCTTTGGGTTCACTGCGCGCGGCTTCATCGACGCTCTACACGACCTGCTGAAGAAGACGTGCGGCGGCTCCTGCATTGGTGCCGTGGAAGGTGGGGTCATTACATTTGAAGCGCGCTGCGCCGCGAAAGACGAGCTGACCTCTCTCCTGGAGACCTACAGTGGCTCCCTCACAAAAGAAGGACGTAAGGTCGAAATTGCCGTCGTCGAGAGCCCCGCGATGCCTCTTAGCCCATCCGCAGTGGCGTTTGGTGCCATGCTGAACGCGGCACCGGCGAAACTGACGAATTCATTCTTCATGAACCTGGCCTCGGGGACATTCCTGGCCAGCAACCTCCTCAAGCACGGCTTCGAGCCCGCTTTTGCTGAGACCGTGGACGCGACTGAGGCCCGCGCCGCCCAGTGGGACCGAATTCGTGCGGCCGGCGCAGATCAGCGAGCATGTCACACCTTTCTGACCGAAGGGCACTACCGGCAATGGTCTCAGCAGCAGGCTGAGTATTTCAATTCGCTGAGGCGCTGAACGAGCGAAAGGAGCAGTTGCGGGATTAGTGCATCGGGTTGCGCCACGCCCACCTCGTCCGTTTTTGCTCCAAGCTAAGTCGCGGCTGTCAAGCACTTGCGCCAAAGGAAGCATGAGAGCGTCCGACGCGAAAAGGAAGCATCAGCAATCCCGTTGGGCAAAGTGATGGTCACATCGACACGGGGACATTCTTGGCCAGCAAGCCGGGTTGGGCCCACTGGGACTAGAACTAAGCCAAAAACCGAAGCGTCGATTCCTGTCACCTCACAAAACTCCCGCAACTCATTGGCGCAGCGATGAGCCGCGACGTAACGCGTGGCCAGTCTGGACACGACGTATATCGTGTCCAAACCGGCCAATCGAGCTGTCGCTCATCACATTCAGGCGCTTGCGCGCTTTCTGATCGTGGCGTCCCCACGGGGATTCGAACCCCGGTTCTCACCGTGAAAGGGTGGTGTCCTAACCGGGCTAGACGATGGGGACCCAGCACGGAGTGGGGCAAGCTACGACCTGAACCTGACCGCGCAAGGATTTTCTCCAGACCACCGCCCCGAGCGGAAATTCCGGAATCCCTCCCTTTCAGAGACTTGCCTTCCGGGGTGGGGCGCGATGAGGTTATAACATGATTTTTTGGACGCCGGCGGAACCCCCTCCCGCCATTAGATTGCCAGACTTGATGGCAAATAATGCGCAGCTTCTGCCAAGAAACTCCCCGGCTTCGCCATTGAGTCAAAACCGACGTCTGGTAGGCTCGGTTTGAGTCAACTCCACGCATGCACGGTCACCCATACGCATTTCTATCCCTGTTCCTCGGGGTCGCGATTGCTTTCCCCTTGATTATGCTCGGGGTCGCGTGGCTGTGGGTTAAATTTTTCCAACCGGCCAAGCCCGGGATACTGAAAAACGCCACCTATGAATGCGGCTTGGCCGCGACGGGCGACTCCTGGATTCAGTTCAAAGCCCACTATTATCTATACGCGATCCTGTTTCTGATCTTCGACGTCGAGGTGCTGTTCCTGCTGCCCTTCGCCGTCGCCTTCACCAGCCTGTCCGCCGGCGCGCTGTTTGCCATGCTGGTCTTCATCCTTCTACTCGTCGAGGGCCTCGTCTGGTCCTGGCATCGCGGCTACCTCGAATGGAAATGAGCGACCCCGCCGCCACGACCCCATTGCCGGGCGACCGGCCCGGACAAACACCGGCCGGCCAGCAGGCCGGAACGGCGCGCCCCTTCCCCGCCGCCGGCAACATCACCGATGCCGAGCGCGAGGAGCTGCGCCGGCATGGCATCCTGATGACGAGCCTTGAGGAACTCTACGGCTGGGGCCGCAGCAATTCCATCTGGCCGCTCCAGTTTGGCCTCGCTTGCTGCGCCATCGAGATGATCGCCGCCGCCACGGCCCGTTTCGACATCGCGCGCTTCGGCGCCGAGATTTTCCGTCCCTCGCCCCGCCAGGCCGATCTCATGATCGTCTCCGGCACGGTCACCAAGAAGATGGCCCCGCAGGTCGTCCGCCTCTGGAACCAGATGCCCGAGCCGAAATACTGCATCGCCATGGGCGCCTGCGCGATTTCCGGCGGCCCCTTTAAGCAGGGCTACAACGTCCTCAAGGGCATCGACCGTTTCATCCCCGTCGACATCTACATTCCCGGCTGTCCGCCGCGCCCCGAGGCGCTGCTCAACGGCCTGATCCAGCTCCAGGCGAAGATCAAGGGCGAGAAGCTCACCGGGCCCGACGCCGCCCGCTTCACCCGCCCCGAGGAGCCAAGCGAGTTTCCCATCCCCGAATACGGTGCGCACGACCTCGTGCCGCCCAAAAACACCGCCGTCTGGTCCCCGCCGTCGGCTCCGGGCAAAGCGTAAGCATGGAGACCATCGAACAGATCCGTGATCGCCTCGTCGCCCGCTTTCCCGCGGCACGCGTCGAACTCGTGACCAACCCCGGCCCGGCCGCCGAGCATTCACTGCTGCTCGACGCGGCGCACGCCCACGATCTCGCCGTGTTCCTGCGCGATGACCCCGCGCTCCGCCTCGACTATTGCTCCAACGTCACCGGCGTCGACTGGCCGGACAAGGAAATCACCGACGTCACCAAGACCACCGTGCCCGATCCCGCCGGCGGCCAGCCCAAGATCGTCGAGCAAAAAACCACGCGCTTGCAGCCCGGCTGCCTCGAGGTCGTCTACCACCTTTACTCCATGGCGCTGAAGCACGGCCCGGTCATCATCCGACTGCGCACGGCCAACCGCTCCGATCAGGTGACCCTGCCCTCGCTGACGCCCGTCTGGCGCGCCTGCGATTTCCAGGAACGCGAGGTCTACGATCTCTACGGCATCGTCTTCTCGCGCCACCCCGACCTGCGCCGCATTCTGATGTGGGACGAATTCAAGGACCACCCTATGCGCAAGGACTATGTCGAGCCCGACGACTACGAGTGGGAGCCTACCGCCCACGGCGCCGTGGCCGAGAAGCACAAGGCCCATCTGCCGCCACCCGCGGCGACACCGGAGGCCAAGCCATGAGCTGCTCCGACCAAACCGGCCTCGACGCCGAACTCCTTGCCTTCGGCCGCCAGAGCGGCCCGACCGTCCGCGCCGTGCACGACCAGTTCCACGGCGACCTGCTCGAGGTCTCGATGGGACCGCAGCATCCGTCCACCCACGGCGTCTTCCGCATGGTGGCGACGCTCGACGGCGAGCAGATCGTCAAGCTCAAGCCCGTCTTCGGCTACCTGCACCGCAACCACGAGAAGATCGCCGAGAACACGACCTACCTCGGCTCGATGCCCTACACCGACCGGCTCGACTACCTCTGCTCGATGACGACCAACTGGGCCTACGCGCTCGCGGTCGAGAAGCTCTCCGGCCAGGCCGTGCCCGACCGCGCCCAGTATCTGCGTATCATCATGGGCGAGCTCACGCGCCTCGTGAACCACTCCTGCCTCGTCGGCTTCCTCTTCAACGACCTCGGCACCTCGTTCACGCCGCTCCTCTACGCCTTCCGCGAGCGCGAAAAGATCCTCGATCTCTTCGAGTCCCTCAGCGGCTCGCGCATGATGTGCAACTACCAGCGTTTTGGTGGCTGCCGCGTCGATCCCTCCCCGGCCTGGCTCGCCGCCGCCCGCGCGCTCGTCGACAACTTCCCGCGCTTCCTCGACGAATATGAGCGGATGCTCACGGGCAACGAGATCATGCTCGCCCGCACCCAGGGTGTCGGCCGGCTCGACCCCGCGCACGCCGTCAACGCCGGCCTCACCGGCCCCGTGCTCCGCGCCAGCGGCGTCGACTACGACATCCGCAAGGTCGACGGCTACGGCTTCTACCCGCGCTTCGACTTCCGCGTGCCGCTCGGCGCGCACGGCGACACCTACGACCGCTACATGATGCGCATCCTCGAAATGCGCGAGTCGGTGAAGATTCTCCAGCAGGCCTTCAAGGATCTCCCCGCCGGCCCCATCATGGACCCGAAGGCGAAGATCCGCGGCTTCCGCCCCAAGCCCGGCGAAGCCTACGGCCGCATCGAGGGCCCGAAGGGCGAACTCGGCTTCTACCTCATCAGCGACGGCAGCCCGAATCCCTACCGCTACCGCGTCCGCCCTCCCTCCCTCATCAACCTCACGCTGCTCGAGGAAATGTGCCTCGGGCATACGATCGCCGACTCTGTCGTCATCCTCGGCAGCATCGACATCGTCCTCGGCGAAGTGGACCGCTAACCATGCTCGGCACCGGCATCCTCAAAGGCCTCCTCGTCACCGCGAAGAATTTCACGGGGAGCTACCATGACCCGAAGCGGATGGTCACGGTCGAGTATCCCGAGCAGAAGACCGTCCTGCCGGAGAACTACCGCAACTTTCCCTTTCTCGTCTCCGAGTCGGCTGATGACCCCATGGGCACGCTGCGCTGCGTCGCCTGCCAGATCTGCGAGAAGGAATGCCCGCCGCAGTGCATCATTATTGAGAAGAGCAAGGACAAGAAGCCCGACGCCGCCGGCAAGCAGCAGTTCTACCCGGCGATCTTCTCGATCGACACCTCCGTGTGCATGAGCTGCCAGATTTGCGTCGAGGTCTGCCCCTTTGACTCGATCAAGATGGACAAGGTTTTCGAGATCGCCGCGACCGATCGCTTCCAGGATCTCCTCCTCACCCGCGACCGTCTCGCGAAGTCCAACAGCTACTACCATCAGATCCACCCCGAGGAAGCCGCCGAGGTCGATGGCCGGCTCGCCGCCGAGCGCAAAATCGCCGAGGAAAAGGCGAAGGCTGCCGCGGCCGCCAAAGCCGCCGCCGCCAAACCAGCAGCTTCCGTGAACCCAGCCAGCGCGCCCGCGGCGCCGGCCCCCAAGACGCCACCACCTGCCGCATGAGCGCCGTCCCGTTCCTCGAGCGCGCGCCCATCGAACTGCGCGACTGGTTCGTCCAGTTGCTGCCCGGTCCGCTGCAGTGGCTGACGCACCACCTGATCACGGTCGTGGCCATCCTCGCGGTCTTCGGCCTGTTCTTCGCCTTCACCACCGTCGCCGAGCGGAAACTTCTCGGGCGCCTGCAAAACCGTCTCGGACCCAATCGGGCCGGCGTGCCGAAGTTCTCCATTCTGCCCTGGCACCTGCGCCACAAGCTCTGGGGTCTCACCCAGCCGTTCGCTGACGCCGTCAAGGCCCTCACCAAGGAAGACATCGTCCCCACCGCCGCCGACAAGGTGCTGCATTTCCTCGCGCCGGTCATCATCGTCGGGTTCTCGCTGATGGGCTTCGCGGTGCTGCCCTTCGGCCGTCTGCTCATCCCGGTCGAGCTCGACGCCGCCCTGCTCTACTTCTTCGCCGCCGGCGCCGCCACCGAACTCGCCATCTTCATGGCCGGCTGGTCGAGCCATAACAAATACTCGCTGCTCGCCGCCATGCGCGCGCTGGCTCAGCTCATCAGCTACGAGTTGCCGCTCATCTTGTCCGTCGTCCCGATCATCCTCGTCACCGGCACGCTTTCCACCTCGGCCATCGTGCACGCGCAAGGCTTCTGGACCTTCGGCCTCCTCCCGCACTGGTTCGTCTTCACGCCGTGGGGCGCCGCGGGCTTCGTCATCTTCCTCGTCGCCGCGCTGGCTGAGTCCAACCGCTCACCGTTCGACTTGCCCGAGGCCGAGAGCGAACTCATCGCCGGCCATCTGACGGAATACTCCGGTTTCAAATACGCGCTCTTCTTCATGGCCGAATATTTCGGGCTCACCGCCCTCAGCGGCCTCGGCGTCACGCTCTTCCTCGGTGGCTGGCAGGCGCCGTGCGCCTTTCTTGAGTTCATTCCCTCCTACCTGTGGTTCATGGGCAAGCTCGTCGGGATGATCATGTTCTTCATCTGGGTCCGCGGCACGCTGCTTCGTCTCCGCATCGACCAGCTGACCCGGCTCTCCTGGAAGTTCCTCGTGCCCCTCGCCCTGCTCAATCTCGGCAACGCCGCGTTCTGGGTGCTCTCCGCCCATTGGGCCGGCCCGCTGCAACTCGTGCGCTGGGCCGTCTCGCTCGCCGTCATCGTCATCCCCTTCGTCGTGATGGGTCGTTCCATCACCACCGGCTACGGGCCGCGATCTTACCGCTACGCGCCATGACCCTCGCCCTCATCCTCATCGCCGTCCTGATGCTGGGCTCTGCCGCCACGGCGATGCTGCTGCGCAACCTGATTCACAGCGCCCTCCTGCTCATCCTCAGCTGGGCCGGCGTGGCCGCCTTCTATTTGTGGGCCGGCGCGGAGTTCGTCGCCTTCGCCCAGGTCCTCGTCTACGTCGGCGCCATCTCGATGGTCGTGCTCTTCGCGGTGCTGCTCACCCGACAGAACCGGATCGTCGATGTGCTCATCGAACCTGCGACCAAGGCCCGGGCCCTTGCCGGCCTCTTCGTGGGTGCCGGCATGGCCGCGCTGCTCTCCGTCGCCGTCTGCTACACGAAATTCCCGGCCCTGGCGGACGCGGCCCCCCAGACCAGCGTCAAGGAGATCGGCCTCGTGCTCATGCGCCAACACGGCGGCGCCCTGCTCATCGTGGGCGTCATCCTCACCGTGGCCCTGCTCGGCGCCACCATCCTCGCCGCCACGGAAGCGAAGCGCCAACCGGAGGACAAGCCATGACCCCGCTGCACCTCTGCCTCCTGATTTCCTCCGGCCTGTTCTGCATCGGCCTCGCCGGCGCACTGGTCCGCAGCAACACCATCCTCGTGCTGCTCGGCATCGAGCTCATGCTCAACGCGGCCAACCTGAACTTCATCGCCTTCTGGCGCTTCGGCCCATCGCCCGCGCCCGTCGACGGCATGATCTTTGTCCTTTTCTCCATCGCCGTGGCCGCCGCCGAGGCTGCTGTCGGCCTGGCCCTGATCATCGCGGTCTACCGCCATCAGAAGAACATCCGGCTGCAGGAAGCCAACACGTTGAAAGGCTGAGCCATGACCCTTCCCGCCCAATATCTCTGGCTCATCCCCGCGCTGCCCTTGCTGGCGGCGGGCATCGGTGCGGTCGTGCCGCGGAGTGGCCGCGCACTCGCCGCCGGCAGTGCCATCGCCGCCATGGCGGTTTCCTTTGTGCTGTCCTGCCTCGCCCTCAACGGCGCGCTGCAGGACCCGGCCGCGCATGCGGTCTCCAACTTCGCCTGGTTCGACCTCGGCGACAGCGTCATGCGGCTCGGCTTCGTCAACGATCCGCTCACGGCCTTCATGTGCGTGATGGTCACCTTCGTGGGCCTGCTGATCTTCATCTTCAGCACCGGCTACATGAAGGAAGACGCGAACTTCAAACAGTTCTTCTGCTTCCTCAGCCTGTTCGCCGCCGCGATGCTCGGTCTGGTGGTCGCCAACAGCCTCCTGATGTTCTTCATCAGCTGGGAACTCGTCGGCCTCACGTCGTATCTGCTCATCGGCTTCTGGTTCCACAAACCATCCGCCGCCGCCGCCGCGAAAAAGGCCTTCATCACCACGCGCATCGGCGACCTTGGCCTCCTGCTCGGCATGCTCTGGCTCTACGATTCCAGCGGCTCGCTGCTCTTCTACGACGGCGGCCAGGGTGTCCTCGAAGCCGCCGCGCTCACCTCGCTCGCCGGCCAGACCCTTTCCTGCGGTCTCGCCGTCTCGACCGCCATCGGCCTGCTGATTTTCTGCGGCGCCGTCGGCAAGTCCGGCCAGTTCCCGCTGCACGTCTGGCTGCCGGACGCGATGGAAGGCCCGACGCCCGTCTCCGCCCTCATCCACGCCGCCACGATGGTGGCCGCCGGCGTGTTCCTCATCGCCCGCGTCTATCCGCTGATGTCGGCCGACCTTCCCCTCGCCGCCGTGCCGGTGCACGCCCTCACAGTCGTGGCGTTCATCGGCGCCATCACGGCGCTTCTGGGCGCGTTCATCGCCTGCGGGCAGAACGACATCAAGCGCATCCTCGCCTTCTCCACCGTCTCCCAACTCGGTTACATGATGCTCGCGCTCGGCGTTGGCTCGTGGACCGCCGCGATCTTCCATCTGCTCACCCACGCCTTCTTCAAGGCCCTGCTCTTCCTCGGCGCCGGTTCGGTGATCCACGCCGCGCACCACGAGCAGGACATCCGCTCGCTCGGCGGCCTGCGCCTGAAGATGAAGATCACCTTCGCCACCTTCGCCATCGGCACCTGCGCCCTCGTCGGCGTGCCGCTGCTCTTCTCCGGCTTCTGGAGCAAGGAGGCCATCCTCCACGCCGCGCACGGCTGGGAGGTCTCCCACCTGCCCTTCTACGCCGCCCTGCTCGGCGTCGTGCTCACCGCTTTCTACAACACCCGCCTCATGGCCGAGACTTTCTTCGGCAAGCCCCGTTCGCATGCCTCCGAGCACGCGCATGAGAACTCCGCCGTCATGACCGGACCGCTCGTCCTGCTTGCCATCGGCGCCGTGGTCCTCGGCTTCTTCGGCACCCCCGCCTGCCCATGGCTGCAAGCCCGCCTCAGCGGCGAGCCTCTGCACAGCAACATGGACCATCTCCTCGAAGGCGGCGGCCTGATGCTCCTTTCCGTTGTGCTCGTCGGCGCCGGCATCGGCATCGGCTGGTGGCTCTACGGCCGCAAGCTCCGCCAGACCGCCCAAGCCGCCGACCCGCTCGCCGTCGCCTCGCCCGCCATCATGGCCGCGCTCGCGAACCGGCTGGGCTTCGACGAGCTTTACGCCGCCACCGTCGGCCGGCTGAACAACGGCACCGCCGCCCTCGCCCAAGGCCTCGACCGCTGGGTCTTCGGCGGCTTCATCAACTTCCTCGCGCAGTTCGGTATCTTCACCGGCACGGTCAACCGGCAGGTCGATGAGGACACGCTCAACGACGGCTTCAACGCCGTCAGCGAGAGCATCCGCGGCTCCGGTCAGCGTTACTCGCGGGCGCAGACCGGCGAGGCGCACGGTTACCTGCGGGTTCTCGCGGTGGCGTTCATCGTGCTCGCCCTCGTGCTGGTCATGGGAGGTGTCCGATGAGCTCGTTTTCGCTCCTTACTTCCATCGTTTCGATTCCTTGGCTCGGCGCGCTGATGCTGGCGTCGATGCCGCGTGCACACGTCAAGATCGTGCGTGTCCTCGCCCTGCTCTACAGTCTGTCCACCCTCGCCCTCGGACTCGTGGCTTGGGCAAACTTTAATCCGGCCGCCACAGGATTCCAGTTTACCGAACAGCACGCGTGGATCGGCGTTCTGAATGTCTCCTATCACCTCGGGCTCGACGGCTTGAGCCTGATTCTGGTGCTCCTGACAGGTCTCGTCGCTCCGGCCGCACTGCTCGCCTCGTGGAAGGTCGAGCGCGACCCGCGACTCTTCTGCATCCTGTTCCTGTTTCTGCAGGGCGCAGCGCTCGGGGTCTTCCTCGCGCTGGATTTCTTCCCGTGGTTCATCTTCTGGGAGCTGAGCCTCGTGCCGGCGTTCTTCCTCATCAAGCTCTGGGGCGGCCCTGATGCCACGCGCGCGGCCTACCAGTTCGTCATCTATACCATCGGCGGCAGCGCGTTCATGCTGCTGGCCTTCGCCGCGCTCTTTGCCGCGACGCGCACGTTTGACTTTGTCGCGCTGGCAGCCGCGGCCCAAAGCGGCGGTCTGGCGACCAAGATCAGCGCCCGTGCCCTCACCGCGATCTTCCTCGGTGTGCTGCTCGGCCTCGCGGTCAAGGTCCCGCTCTTCCCCTTCCACACGTGGCTGCCCTCGGCGTATGCCGAGGCCCCGACCGGCGCCTCGATGTTCCTGACGGGCATCATGTCCAAGATGGGCGTCTACGGTTTCCTCCGCATCCTCTGGCCGCTCTTCCCCGCGCAACTGCATGCGGCGGCCCCGGTGCTGATCGTCCTCGCCCTGGCCGGGGTGGTGCTGGGCGCATTCGCCGCGATGGCCCAGACCGATCTCAAGCGGATGGTCGCCTACTCCTCCATCAACCACGTGAGCTACTGCCTGCTCGCGCTCTTCGCCGTCGCCGGGGCCGGCGCGGCGCACGCCGCGGCTTCGGGCGCCGCCCTCAGCGGCGCGCTGCTGCAGATGTTCAACCACGGCCTGTCCGCCTCCGCGCTGTTCTTCTGCATCGGCATCATCGAATCGCGTTCGGGCGGCAAACGCGGATTGAACGATTTCGGCGGCCTGCGCACCGCGGCGCCGATGTTCGCCGGACTGTGCGGCATCGCGATGTTCTCCTCGCTCGGCCTGCCCGGACTCAACGGCTTCGTCGGCGAGTTCCTCATCTTCCGCGGCGTGTTCGGTCTCGTCCCGTGGGCCGCCGCAGTCGGCACCCTCGCCCTGTTCGCCACCGCGTATTTCCTGCTGACCTTCTGGCAACGCGTCTTCCACGGCCCGCAGGGTCCCGGCGTCGCCAGCTTCCGTGATCTCAGCGGACTGGAAATCCTGACCCTCGCTCCGGCCCTCGTGCTGATGTTCGTCCTCGGCGTCTGGCCGCAACTCCTCGTGAGCATCTTCAATCCGCTGGTCACCGCATGGGCCGCCCACCTGCCATGAACCTGCTGCCCTACGCCATTTATGTTTCGTTCGCCGGCGCGGCGCTGTCGCTGATCGCGGGTATGCGCTCGGCCACCCTGGCCCGCTGGACCGCGCTGCTCACCGCCGTGGCCAGCTGGGGCATCACCCTGTATGCCGCGTGCGGCTTCACGCCGTCCAGTGAGGTGCTCACCCTGATCGACATTCCGTGGGTGAGTCAGCTGGGCATCCATTACCATCTGGCCGCCGACGGCATCAGCCTGACGCTCCTCGTGCTGACCGGGCTGGCGGCGACCGCCGGCATTCTCTTTTCCTGGAACATCGAGGAGCGCACGGGCGAATTCTTCGCCTTCTACCTCGCGCTGATCGGCGGCGTGTATGGCGTGTTCCTGAGCGCCGACGCCTTCCTGTTCTTCGTCTTCTACGAGATCGCCATCGTCCCGAAGTATTTCCTCATCGCGAACTGGGGCTCGACCAACCGCGAGTATGGCGCGATGAAGCTCGCGCTCTATTCGTTTGCGGGCAGCGCGCTGGTGCTCGCCGGACTGCTCTGGATCTACGCCACGGGGCACGCCGAGGGCTTCGGCCTCGGCCAGCTGGCGCAGGCGGCCGTCACCATAACACACGGCCAGCAGGTCGCCATCTTCGCGCTCATCTTCACCGGCTTCGCGGTGCTGGCCGGCATGTTCCCCTTCCACACGTGGGCGCCCACCGGCCACGTCGCCGCGCCCACCGGCGCGTCGATGCTGCTCGCCGGCGTCGTGATGAAACTCGGCGCCTACGGCTGCCTCCGCGTTGCGATGCCGCTGCTGCCCGCCGGTCTGGAATTCTGGCAACCGGTCATCGCGTGGCTCGCCGTCGCGGGCATCGTCTACGCCGGGCTCGTCGCGCTGGTGCAGCAGGACTTCAAGTTCGTCATCGGCTACTCCAGCGTCAGCCACATGGGTTTCGTGCTGCTCGGCCTGGCCGCCGCCAACCCCGCCGCCGTGGCGGGCGCGGTGCTGCAGATGTTCTCGCATGGCGTCATCGCCGGCCTGCTCTTCGCCGTCGTCGGCCGCATGGTCTACGAACGCACCCACACCCGGCAGTTGGAACACTTGCGGCGGCTGCCGCTGCACCGGCTCATGCCGTTTGCCGCCGTGGTGTTCGTCATCGCCGGACTGGCTTCGATGGGCATGCCAGGCTTCAGCGGCTTCCCGGCGGAACTGACCATTCTCAGTGGCACGTGGCAGGTTTCGAAGGTCTGGGCACTGGTCGCCGCGGTCGGCGTGCTGGTGGCCGCCGCCTTCACCCTGCGCGCCATCCAGGTCGCCTTCTTCGGCTCCACGGATGAGGCGACGGATGTTACTACCCATCCTCACCTCATGGCGCCGGTCACCTGGCCGGAACGCACCGGGGCGATCCTGCTGCTGGGCGCCACGCTGCTGATCGGCCTCAAACCCGACTTGTTGCTCAACTGGATTGTCCCGAGCCTGCAATCGCCGTTGATGCAGGCCGTCTGGCACGGAGGTGTCCGATGAACTACAGCTACTGGATTCTCGCCCGGGCGCTGCTGCCCGAAATGACGCTGGTCGCCGGCGCGCTGTGCGTGCTCGGCTACGACCTGCTCCGCGCCCGCCACCACACCGCCGCCGAACGCCGGTCCGCCGCCCTCTGGATCGGCGCCACCGCCGTGGTCGCCGCGCTCATCGATTCCATTTCCGTCGGCCGGCTCGGCGCCGTCTATGGCAACACCCTCGCCCTCGACCAGCTCGCCGTGGTCGCCCGCGCCGGCGTGCTCGGCCTGACCCTGCTCACCCTCGGCGTGACCGCCGGCGCGAAGAACGCGCGCCACCCGGCCGAATACGTGGCCATCATCCTGTTCGCCACCTCCGGCTTCACCCTGATGTGCGCCGCGCACCAGTTGCTGGTGGCGTTTGTCGCGCTGGAACTCGCCAGCCTCTCGCTCTACGTGCTGGCCGGCTTCGACAAGGACCGCCGCGAATCCGCCGAGGCCGCGCTGAAATATTTCCTGTTCGGCGGCATGGCGTCGGCGTTCCTGCTCTTCGGCTTCAGCCTCATCTACGGCACCACCGGCGAGCTGGATCTCACGCGCATCGCCTTCGCGATCATGCACGGGGAAATGACGCCGCTGCTGGCCATCGCCCTCGTGATGGTGATCGTCGCCTTCGGCTTCAAGGCGGCGGCGGCGCCGTTCCACCTGTGGGCGCCCGATGCCTACGAAGGCGCACCCACCCCCTCGGCCGCGTTCATCGCCTCGGCCTCGAAGGTCGCGGGCTTCACCCTGTTTTTCCGCCTGTTCTGGTCCGGCCTCAGCGCCACGGCCGGCGATGTCTCGGTTGCCGGCAATGCGGGCGGCTGGCTGATCCTCATGGCCCTGCTCTCGGGTGCGTCGCTGCTGCTCGGCAATCTCGCGGCGCTCGCGCAGACGAACGTCCGGCGCCTGCTCGCCTACTCCGCCATCGCGCACACCGGCGTTATGCTGCTCGGCGTCATCGCCGCGGAAATCTCCGGACCTGGCCCGCTGTTCTATTATGTGGCCACCTACGGCGTGGCGACGGCCGGCGCCTTCGGCGTCATTGCCGTGCTCGAGGCGAACGGCGGCTGCCAGCAGATCACCGATCTCGCCGGCCTGAGCCGGCGGTCGCCGCTGCTCGCGGGCTGCCTGCTGGTGTTCATCCTTTCGCTGGCGGGCATCCCGCCGCTCGCGGGCTTCTTCGGTAAGTTTTATGTCTTCGCGGCGACGCTCAAGGTCGGCGGCGTGGCCGGTCCGGCCGGCTGGCTGACAATGCTCGCCATCGCGCTGAGCGCCCTGGCCCTCTACTATTATCTGATCGTGCTGAAGCAGGCGCTCGTCGCCGCGCCCGCACCCGAAAGGTCCGGTCGCATCCGCGTGCCTGCGGCCGCGGCGATCACGTTGGTGGTAGCGGCCGGCCTTGTCGTGTTTCTCGGCGTGTTCCCGTCGCTGGTGCTCGGGTTGTTCTGAGCCGAGCTCGATCGAGATTTCCCGCGGATTCCACGGATAGAGACGGATAAAGACTCCGGTCATTGCGGAGAGGACGGCGACCATACAATCCATCCGCGTTTATCAGCGTTATCCGCGGAGATTCGGTTCCGGGTCAGCCGAGTTCCCGGTCAAGAAACCGCGAAATGCGCCGATAATGGTGCAGTCCTTCGTCAGGAAGCGTCCTTGTGCGTCCGCCGGGCGGGGGGACGCCTTTCATGACCACATCTTCCTCCAGTCTGGTCCAAGCCTTCCTGGCCTCGGGTTCGCTGCCGCTTTCCCGGTCCATCAGCCAGGTGCAGGCCATGCTGCATCGCGCGGACTACAACGCCTGCGACCTTGCCGAACATCTCCGCATGGACCCGACCTTGGCCACCCGGGTGATGGCGGTGGCGAATTCGGCGTTCTTCAGCCGCCAGCCCTGCTTGAGCATCGACGATGCCGTCAACCGGCTCGGCACCGTGCAGCTGACGCGCATCTTTTCCCAGGTGCTCGCCAGCGCCGCCATGATCCGCCCGCTGCACGCCTACAGCCTCCCCGCCGACGCCATCTGGCGCCGTTCCGTCTTCTCGGCCGTTGGCGCCGAGATGGCCGCCGGTCGCCGCGGCGAGGATCGTTCCGCCGCTTACATGGTCGGCCTGCTCCATCAGGTCGGCATGCTGGTCGTCGAAAGCCTGTGGGAGAAGCAGGGTGTCACCAAGAAATTCTCGTGGGCCGACTTCGAACGCGAATACACCGCCGACGAAAAGAAGCTCTGCGGCCACGACCAGGCCGTGCTCGGCGCGGAACTGCTGCGGCAGCTTTCCTTTCCCTCCTCCGTCGTCACGGCCGTCGCCCGCCAATACGCCCATCCGGCCGAGCCGGTGGAATGCGCCCTCTACGTCGGCCGGCTCGTGCGCGCCTGCGCCTACGAGGCCCCGACGCTCGATCCGCACACGGACGTGCTGAAGGAATTCAACCTCGCCACCACGACCTACCTGGAAGCCTTCCTCGCCGACGTCCGCGAGGAAACGCAGAATCTGATGCACGCGGCGTGAACGGGACATAGCCGTCAATAGGGCGTCAATAACAGACGAATCTCTTGAACTGCATCGGTAGAGAGCATTCGTCCATAATGCCCACACGTAGCGAAATTCTTTCCCAGAAGGACCATGATCGTTCTGTTGCCAGAAGTATGGAAAAAGATGCGACCTACTCCTAATCGCTCTGGAAGTGGGAAGTTATCGCTCCAGCGGCTTCGACTGGGGTCCAGCAGAAAAACGACCCTCTGGATCTTCTTCTCGTCCCGAATAGGCCCAGGGCGCCAATCGTAGTAAATCCCGGACCTAGATCCGGGCGCCAGCGGCTCTTCTGTCATGATGTAAGTGGTCTCGCTCAGCAATCCTGGCCCTTCATTCTGAAATCTCTTTCTTTCTCGAATCGCCCAGACTGAATATAGAACAAGAAACGCTATGAAGAGGATCCCTGGGGCGATGACATAGAAGCGCTTCATTTAGGAATTTCGGCAAGGCAACTCAGGCAATAGAGATAGCCACTGTCATTGGCAGACCCAAGATCCCCAACAGAATAGTTTTGAGGGCGCCAATCCGCGATAGCGTGTGAGATTCATGGGAGGAATGCCGCTGCCGTGGTGGCCCCCAGGAAGCTGGCTCAGCTTGTTGGGCGTGCGGTGTCGGGCAATCTGATTTCGCGGAAAGTCAGATGGATCGCCATCGGCCTTCGCACAAGGCTACGGCCCGAGAGGAGACTGCGCGCCTACCTCATTTCGTGTATTTGGTGTGTTTCGTGGTGACCCGCCCTGGCCTCAGATCTTCCAGCTTTGGAGTATCTTTTGGTAGTTGGCGCGTTCGAACGCGGTGGCGTCGGGGCAGCGCTTGAGGTTCATCGCGCCACGGAATTCGTTCACCGTCTCGTAGCCGTGCTCGTCCATCCAGCCCTTCAGACCCTGCAGGATCGTCGAGAGGTAGCGCGGGCCGTTCTTCAACAGCACCGAGACGAGCTGCACCGCGTGCGCGCCGGCGAGGATCGATTTGATGACGTCCTCGGCGCTGTGCACACCGCCGGTGCAGGCGAGCGAGCCCTTCGCGTGCGGCGACATGATGGCGAGCCAGCGCAGGCGCATGAGCAGCTCCGACGGATCGGAGAGCTTGAGCTGCGGCTGGACCTCGAGTTCCTCGACGTTTAGGTCGGGCTGGTAGAAACGGTTGAAGACCACGACGCCGGCCGCACCGGCTTCCTCAAGCGCCAGCGCAAACTGCGTCGGCGCGGTGTGGAAGGCCGAGAGCTTGACCGCGACCGGAATCTTCACCGTCGAGGTCACGCTGCGCACGGTCTCGATCATGTCTTCCTCGACGGCGGCGGCACCGAGTTTGGGGTCGGTGACGAGATAGTAGAGGTTGAGCTCGATCGCGTCGGCGCCGGCGCCCTCGAAGCGGCGCGCGTAGTCGGTCCAGCCGCCGGGGCGGTAGCCGTTGAGCGAGGCGATGACGGGGATGGTCAGCGCGGACTTCAGCTGCTGGATCTGGCGCAGGTAGTGGTCGGGCGTCAGCTGGTATTCCTCGTAGTGCGGAAAATACGAGGTGGCCTCCGAATAACTCTCGGCCGGCATCTCGAGCAGGTAGGTCAGCGCCTTCTGCTCCATGTCGATCTGCTCCTCGAAGAGCGAACGCATGACAATGGCCGAGGCTCCGGCGTCCTGCAGCTGGATGGCGGCGTTGAGGTTGTCGGCGAAGGGTGAGGCGCCGACCACCAGCGGATTGCGAAGCTTCAGGCCGAGGTAGTCCGAGGTTAGTTTCATGACCGGGATGGAGTTAGTTTCTCGCCGGAGGCGTCAGGGGGGTTACGGCGCGCGTCGGGGCGGGCGTCGCGGTCGGAGCTGCGGGGGTGGCTCCGTTGCCCGGCGTCTTCGGCGCGGCGAGCTGCTGATAGAGGGCGTAGTGGCTGCGAACCTGCGCCTGGGCCTTGGTGCCGAGTTCCTGCGCGCGCTCCGGAGCAACATTCTTGAGGATGCCGAAGCGCGTCTCGTTCGCCATGAACTTGGCGAGGTCGGTCTTGGGCGGGGCGGAGTCGAGGCGGAGGCCGACTTCGCCCTTCTCGACGAGGCGCGGATCGTAGCGGAAGAGCGGCCAGTAGCCCGTGTCGACCGCGAGCTTCTGCTGCTCGAGGCCGAGGTGGAGCGGGAAGCCGTGCGCGATACAGTGCGAGTAGGCGATGACGAGCGCCGGGCCGTTGTAGGACTCGGCTTCGCGCAGTGCGGCGACCGTCTGGTTGTCCTTGGCGCCGAAGGCGACGCGGGCGACGTAGACGTGGCCGTATTGCATGGCGATGAGCGCGAGGTCCTTTTTCGCGATGCCCTTGCCGCCAGAAGCGAACTTGGCCACCGCGCCCATGGGCGTGGACTTCGAGGCCTGGCCGCCGGTGTTGGAGTAAACCTCGGTGTCGAGCACGAGCACCTTCACGTTGGCGCCGGAGGCGAGCACGTGGTCGAGGCCGCCGTAGCCGATGTCGTAGGCCCAGCCGTCGCCGCCGAGGATCCACACGGATTTCTTGACGAGGTCGTCGGCGAGGGCCAGCAGCCGCTGACCGTCGAAGCTGTCGGCCGACTTGAGCTGTGCCTTGAGGGTGACGACGCGCGCGCGCTGGGCGGCGATGCCGGCCTCGGTGGACTGGTCCGCGCCGAGCATCTCGGTCACGAGGTCGGGGCCGACGCGGGCGGCGAGTTTCTGGAGGAGTTCGCGCGCGGTCTTGGCGCGCTGCTCGACCGCGAGGTGCAGACCGAGACCGAACTCGGCGTTGTCCTCGAAGAGCGAGTTGGCCCAGGCGGGGCCGCGGCCGTCCTGGTTGGAACAGTAGGGCGTGGTCGGCAGGTTGCCGCCATAGATGGAGGAGCAGCCGGTGGCGTTGGCCACGAGCAGGCGGTCACCGACGAGCTGCGTGAGCAGCTTGACGTAGGGCGTCTCGCCGCAACCGGCGCAGGCGCCGGAGAATTCGAAGAGCGGCGCCATGAACTGCGTGCCCTTCACGCTGGTGACATCGAGCTTGGAGCGGTCCGGGTCGGGCAGGTTGAGGAAGAAGTCCCAGTTGGCGCGCTCGGCGGCGAGCAGCGGCGGCTGCGAGACCATGTCGATGGCCTTGTGCTTCGGGTTGGTCTTGTCCTTGGCCGGGCAGACCTGCACGCAAAGAGAACAACCGGTGCAATCCTCGGGCGCGACCTGAATGGTGTAGCGCTGGCCGATGATTTCCGAGGAGCGGAACGGGACCGACTTGAAGGTCGCCGGGGCGCCCTCGCCGGCGGCGGGGGTGAAGATCTTGGCACGGATGGCGGCGTGCGGGCAGACCATCGCGCACTTGTTGCACTGGATGCAGACGGCGGAATCCCACGCGGGGATCTCGAGAGCAATGTTGCGCTTCTCGAAGCGCGCCGTGCCGGTGGGCCAGCAGCCGTCGAGCGGCATGGCACTGACGGGCATCAGGTCGCCCTGTTCGGCGAGGAGGCGGGCGGTGACTTTCTGGACAAAGTCGGGCGCGTGCGAGAACGACGGCGGGACCGAGGCGACGGCGTCCGCGCCGACCTCGGCGGGAATCGCGACCTCGTGCATGCCCGCGAGTGCGGCGTCCACGGCGGCGAAGTTCATCTTCACGATCTGCTCGCCCTTCTTGCCGTAGGTCTTGGTGATGGCCTTCTTGATCTGGGCGATGGCCTCGTCCTTCGGCAACACGCCGGAGAGGGCGAAGAAACAGGTCTGCAGCACGGTGTTGGTGCGGCGGCCCATGCCGCTCGCCTGCGCCACGGCGGTGGCGTCGATCACGTAGAGCTTGAGCTTGCGGGCGATGAGCGTCGTCTGCCACTCGAGCGGGAGCTTGCTCCAGGTCTCCGTGGGGCCGTAGGGCGAGTTCAGGAGCACGGTGGCGCCGGGGGCGGCGTAGCCGAGCACGTCGGTCCGGCCGACGAAGCTGAACTGGCTGCACGCCACGAAGCTGGCGCGGCGGATCAGGTAGGGCGCGCGGACCGGCCGCGGGCCGAAGCGCAGGTGCGAGGTCGTCATCGAGCCCGATTTCTTCGAGTCGTAGACGAAGTAGCCCTGAGCGAAGTTGTCGGTCTGCTCGCCGATGATCTTGATCGAGTTCTTGTTCGCACCGACGGTGCCGTCCGCGCCGAGGCCGATGAACACGCAGCGCCGCACGTCCGCGGCCTCGAGGTCGAACTCGGCGTCATAGCTGAGCGAGGTGCCGCTGACATCGTCGAGGATGCCGACGGTGAAATGGTTGAGCGGCTCCCAGCCGCCGAGGTGGTCGAACACGGCGCGGGCCATGGCCGGCGTAAATTCCTTCGAGCCGAGCCCGTAGCGGCCACCGATGACGCGCGGCGAGCCGGCGAGAGGGGAACGCCCCTCGGCCAGGGCACCGACGACGTTGAGATACAGCGGCTCGCCGAGCGAACCCGGCTCCTTGGTGCGGTCGAGGACGGCGATGGCCTTCACGGTGGAAGGGAGCGCCGCCAGGAACGACTTGATATGGAACGGCAGGAAGAACCGGACGGCGATCACGCCGACCTTCTCGCCGCGCGCGACCAGCCAGTCGACGGTCTCGATGATCGTCTCGACGCTGCTGCCCATGGCGACGACGACGCGCTCCGCCTCGGGGTGACCGTGGTAATCGAACAAATGGTAGCTCCGGCCCGTGGTGGCGGCGAACTTGTCCATCACGTCCTGCACCACTTCGGGCAGTTTCGCGTAGAAGGGGTTCACGGCCTCGCGGCCCTGGAAATAGACGTCGGGATTCTGGGCCGTGCCGCGCAGGGTCGGCCGGTCGGGGCTCATGGCGCGCGACCGGAAGGAGGCGATGTCCTTCTCGTCGATGACGGCGCGGATTTCCTTGTCCGAGAGCTGGGCGAGCTTGGACACCTCGTGCGAGGTGCGGAAGCCGTCGAAGAAATGGATGAACGGCACGCGCGAGCGGTAGCTGGCGGCGTGGGCGATGAGGGCGAGATCGTGCGCCTCCTGGCCGGAGTTGCTGCACAGCAGGGCGCAGCCGGTGGCCCGGCAGGCCATGACGTCCTGATGGTCGCCGAAAATAGACAAACCCTGCGCCGCGAGCGCCCTCGCGCTGACGTGCATGGTGAACGGCAGCAGTTCGCCCGCGATCTTGTAAAGATTGGGGATCATCAACAACAGGCCCTGTGACGCCGTGAAGGTCGTCGTCAACGCGCCGCCGAGCAACCCGCCGTGCACCGCGCCCGCGACGCCACCTTCGGACTGCATCTCGACGATGCGGGGCACCTCGCCCCAGAGGTTGGGTTTGCCTGCAGCCGCCCATTCGTCGCACACCTCGGCCATGGTCGAGGAAGGCGTGATGGGATAGATCGCGATCAGCTCGTTGAGCCGGTAGGCGACGGAGGCGACGGCCTCATTGGCATCACAGGTGGTATAAGCGGGTTTGGTGGGCGAACTGGACATGGACGTGGGTGGGTGTGAACGCCCGATTTTCGGGCGCAAACCATGTTGCCAGCAAACGCGCGCGCCTACTCCGCATTTCTTGCCAATCGTCGTGTGCAGGTTGCCGGACGGACGGTCCGACAACGCGGACTTGCCTCCGCCGCCGCCTTTGTGACTGTGTGGCGTGGAACGACATGTTCCACCCACCCTCCGGCTCGCCGCTCTCCCCGGCTGGACAAAGTCGCCCATATCACCCATCACCCAAAATCCATGAAATTTACTGATATTGCCTCTTCCCTGCCGAAGAACGCCGTCACGAGTTTCGACGCCGTGCCCTTTCCGCGCATCGCCTCCGGCAAAGTCCGCGAAATCTTCGACCTCGGCGACGCGCTGCTGCTGGTCGCCAGCGACCGGTTGTCGGCCTTCGACGTGATCCTGCCCGACGGCATCCCCGGAAAAGGCATCGTCCTGACCCAGATGAGCAACTGGTGGTTCGCCCAGACCGCGGGGCTCATCCAAAACCACCTGCTGCCTGACCAGGCGGGCGAGTTCGCCCGCCGCGGCATCACCGACTGCGATCTGCAGCTGCGCAGCATGATCGTCAAAAAGCTCAAGCCGCTCACCATCGAGTGCGTCGCCCGCGGCTACCTCATCGGCAGCGGCTGGTCCTCCTACCAGAAGACCGGCGAGGTCTGCGGCATCAAGCTGCCCCCGGGCCTGCGGCAGGCCGACCGCCTCGCCACGCCCATCTTCACCCCCACGACGAAGGCGCCCAAGGGCCAGCACGACGAGCCGATCAACGACGCCCAGGGTGCGGCCGCCATCGGCGACAAACTCTACGCCCAGGTGAAGGCCCTCAGCCTCTCGCTCTACCAGTTCGGTCACGACCGCGCGAAAAAGGCCGGCATGATCCTGGCGGACACCAAATTCGAGTTCGGCACCGACGCGGCGGGCAACCTGTTCCTGATCGACGAGGTGCTGACACCCGATTCCTCGCGTTACTGGCCGGCCGACAGCTACGCCCCGGGCCAATCGCCCCCGAGCTACGACAAGCAGTTCGTGCGCGACCACCTCGTCGCGCTCAAATGGAACCAGTCGCCGCCCGCGCCGCGCCTGCCGACCGACGTCATCGCCCGCACGCAGGAGAAATACCTCGCGGCCTTGCGGAATCTGCTGGGCTGATGCCAGAAGAGAGCAAGGAGTAAGGAGGTTCCTCGCTGTTTTCAATGGGTTGCCGTTAAACCCAACCCACAGAAGTTTGGTGAACCACTAATGAGTTTCGCCAACGGGCGAAACTCTGGACTACCCCTCCGACTAATCGTCGCCGGTTTAGGTTCCGGGGGTCTGCTTCCTATTGCTGCCTGCTGGCAGCCCGGGATCAGTCGCGCAGCCTTCGCTGCGGCTGAGATCGCAGACCGGGAAAACCAGCCGGCGATAAGCCGGCCCCCGAAACCAGTGGCGGAGATGATCAGTCGGAGCCTGATCTTGAAGGATTCATCCCTTGGTGAATCCATTTTAGTGGTTAAACTCCTCCGGGACGGGGCGAATCTAACCCTCCCATCCACTGGAAACATCGGCTACGGCGGAATTGAACATTGAGCGCCAAAGCCAGTCTCTGTTACTCCTCTTTTATGTCTGGCTTCCTGCTCCCTGCTCTACGCTCTCTGCTTGTCGCCGCACTGGTCGTCTCGGCAGCGGCGACCCCCGGCTTCGCCCGGATCGGCGAGTCGCTGGACCTGCTCAAGACGCGTTTCGGCAAGTCACCCGAGCGGGAGTCGCCCAAGAACATGGCGGTCTGGTTTGTCGAGTCGATCGACGGCCCGCTCGTCTACACCGTGACGCTGAACGCCAAGGGCGTCTCGATCGCCGAGGGCATCAAGCCCCTCAAGCGCGCCATCCTCACCACGAAGATCGCGCAGGATTTCCTGGCCGACCAGATGACGCTCATCAAGGACTCGAAGACCGCCCGCGTGGTGAAGCCGGGCGAGAAATACGCCTTCGCCGGCCAGTCGTTCCTCTGCGCCGAGGGCGAATACGTGGTGCTCGACGAGCCGAACGGCCTGCTGCTCGTCTGGGCGCGCGCCGGCATCCCGTCGGTCATGGCCATCACCAAGGAAATGCTGCTGCAGAAGGCCGGTTGAGCGGTTTTGCCGGCGCGACGTGTGCCGCCTGGTTCATTGACGACGTTGCGAACGGAAAAAGAACGGGGCTGAAAAACCTGCCCCCCTGCTCGCCTCGATGTGTAAAACGTAGGCAATTCTCCAAATTCACGCCGCGGAGAAATGCCTACGCCATGAAATCCATTATTGAAAACGAACAGGTTAACTCACTTCATCCCCTCGGCGGGCCAAGCCGGCGTAGGCTTTCTACGTAGTCTGAATAACACTGTTCAGCGAAGAAAGATGAGCGACCTTACGGTTCAGCATTATTTGGGAATTTATGAGCACCGGCTCAGCATGGCCGAGCGAGGCATTACGCATCCGACGCCCCAAGTGGTCGCTGGTGTGAAGCGGCTTGTCGTCGCGCTTCGACAGTTGAAGCCGGAAGAGAAGATTCATTTGGACGCTACGGACGAAAGGGCGATTTTTACGAAGGCCTCGACCGGTGATTTAGTCGCACAGATCGAATTCAAATGAACCAAGAGCTGAACCAGACGGCCAGAGAACAACGCGCGGGATGTGACCTAAATCGCATGTGCCTTGTCCGCTCATCATTTTCCGTATTTCAAAAGGGCTCACTCCACGCTCGCCCGCGCGTGTCTCATCCGTAGCGTTCGGCAAAAGATGAATAGCGCGCCACAACTTCCTGGAAAGTGGTCGGAGCTACGGCCCGAAGATAATGGCCAACTTGAGGCAGAGCTCGCTCGTGAGACGTGCGATGGGCATCCTTTGCATCGCGCGCAGATGAAAGCGTTATTTCGGCGCTATCCTTTTGACGACGTGCTTTTCGAGGTCGTCGGTCGAGACTTCCCGCTTTATTGCGTTCATCTCACTTGGAGCAAAGAGACGAATCCAGCGTGGCCGTATATCACTCGCTTCAGATCTCTTGACGACTTTTGCGCAAACTACGAGATGACACGTCAGGTCGACGACGATGACCCACGATGGTCGGCTGAAAAGTGGAGGTTTTATGCCGCTTAAAAAAAGGCCGAACCAGTCAGAGCCAACGCCGACATCTGTCACGACTCCTGCTGCGCAGGAGATCGCGCCAGCTGCCGTCGTGGCTCACCTGTAACGTTGGCCTGAATAGAATGAAAGACCTCTATCGCGAAGAGACCCGATTGGCGCAACGCTGGTTCACCCTAACGAAGGGCGGCCTCCTTGAGGTCCGCGGTCGCGATCGTGGTCGCAAGTTTGATCGCGACTTCAAGTTCTCAGAATTGTCCACGTCTACAAAGAACGTGGTGTCACTTCGCCCGGACATTATGTGGCGGTGCCTTCGATATGCCGTGATTAGCGCATTTTTAGGGCTCATCATTAGTAGCATGCGCTTTCCGTTTGCGTCAGTAGCGCTATGGCTTGGATTGATCGTAGCGGCGAAGTTAGTTTGGTCTGCATTTGGTTGGGCGCGTAAGAAAGTGGAGGTTGAGATTTTTCATAGTCGGAAAGGCGACGAAGCTTTTGTGATGTTCAACGATAAGCCTGGCGATGCGGACTTCGCAGCGTTTGTTCAGCAGCTCAAATCGCGTATCGGGGGTGCAGAAGAGCAGGAGGCCAACCAGTCGGCACAGACAAGGTCGCTGGCGCGACCTGTCTGACCTGAAACGATCGGCGGAAGAAAGATGCAGCTCATAGACTCCATTCTCACGATCCTCCGGAAGTCGACGATTTCTCACGCCGCGGAGATTTGCACGGGATTCGAAGACGGCAGCGTTCGCCTCCATGATGGCGAGATTGGCACCGGTAGCTGTGCAGAACTTTGTTCGACCTATACATTGCGTGGCCGTAATGAGTGTCGCTCACGGCCTCTGCTTCTGGCCGCATAACGATAGGTTGCCCGACGACCGAATTTCGGATTCTCTGCCGCGCCCCTCCGACGTTTCGCCTACCCGCCTTCTGATCATGCGTCTCTCCCCTCACCGGATTCTCTGGGTCTCAGCGCTATTGTTCTCCGTGGCCGCGGCCCAACCGATCGACACCCCGGACGTCCTGGCCAAACCAGCCGCCGAGGTGGAGCGTCGTTTGCCCGATTCGCATCCGGCGCAATATTTCACCTACGCCGGACGGGCGTGGCAAGAAGGCCGTCGCGATGATGCCGTGTTCTGGCTATACGTCGCCCAGCTCCGGTATCGTTTTCACCTCGCGGCTCATCCTTCGACAGATCCGAGCGGTGATCCGGCGCTTTTTGGATCACTGCTGGCCACGATCGGCGAACCGATCAACCGCTACGCGGGCGAAGACATCCCGAACTGGCGGAAACAAATCGCGCGGGCGCTGCAGTGGGACCAAGCCACCCCAAACGGCTTCACGTCAAAGAAGGAATTCGCCAAGGCCTGGCAGCAAACGCGGAGCGGGCTGGAAAATATGAGCTCTGCCCTCGCGCAAAACGCGGAAGCCCTGAAGAAGCAGCGCGAAGCCATGCTGCTGCGCGAGTCGCAACGCCCCGCCCTGAAGACGCCTCCGGCCGGCGCGCGCCCGCCGGCGCCTCCCGCCAGGCCGCCAAAGATACTCATGCCCGCCGACTGGCCGGCGCTTGAATCGCGCACCACCGCCGCGATGATCGTCGGCTCGTATGAGGGCGGCGTCAGTTCACCGTTCGCGCGGGCGTTCTTCGACGACGTGCAAGGCAAGGTGTCGCTGGCCACCACGTTCGAACTCGCCGCACCGGACGAGCAACATTTGCGCATCCGCGCTGTTCGTGGCGGCCGGGTGCTGCGGGAGCGGGTGCTCGACATTCAGCAGACCGACGCCGCGGTCGTGTTCGTCGAAACCGCCCCCGACCGCGAAGCCGGGCTTCAGCTCGGCGCCGTCCGGCGCCGGCTGACGCTGCGCAAAAACATCGCCGGCGATCTGGTGATCCAGCGCGAGATCTTTGTCGCCCCCATGTCGGAATCCCCGGAGTCCGACCCGGCGAAATACACGTTCTGGAACCGCGCGCCACGTGAGCTGCCGGTGGACACCGCCGCCAACAAATAGGCGGACCAAACCTGTCCGGCGCGCTACAGCCGGTTCCGCTTGAGTTCGTGCAGCGGGTAGTGCGTGCCGCGCCAGGTGATGCCGCGCTGCCAGAGCGTGACCACCATCGAACGGAGCAAGCTGTAGTCGAGCACCAGCGTGCCGACCGGAAAGAACAACCCGTGCCACCAGCGGCCGCCGTCAAAGCGCTGGTTGTCCGCCGCCACGCCAAGCATCACCAGCACGGCGGCAACATAGAGTTGCCACGCCAGGCCCGTAGCCACGACGAGCGCCACCACCGGCCAGATGAAAAAGAGCAGGTGCGCGGCCACGCCGCCGAGCACGACCCAGATCCGGTAATCGCAGCCGGCGAAGGCGTTTTTGGTCAGGCCGCGGATGAGTTCGCCGGTCGTGGCATACCACGCCACCGAGATCGCGTCCGCCCCGAGCATCATCTCGCTCCAGCCGCCGGCCTTCATGAGCTTGCCGAGCTTGATGTCGTCGTCCGGCCGGTAGTGCAGCGGTTCGTGTCCGCCCAGTTTCCGATAGGTGGAGGTGCGCACGAGGTTGAACGCGCCCACGCCGCCATGACACGGACTGCGCGGATCGGCGATGCGCCACGGCTGGATGAACAGTGCGAAATTGAGGCTGAAGCCGCCGACGCAGATGCCGAGCCAGTGCCCGTGCTCCTGCAGCCGCGGCATCGCGGAAAGATGGTCGAGGTTGTGCGCCCGGGCGTAGGCGACCGCGCGGCGGAGGACGTCCGGCTGGAAATGAATATCGGCGTCGGTGAACAGGATCCATTCGCCCGTGGCCTGTTCCCCGCCCAACTGCAGTCCGTGCGTCTTGCCCAGCCAGCCCGCGGTGAGCTCCGTGACGTGGATGACCTTCAAGCGCGGATCGGTGGCCGCGATCTTGTCGAGCACGGCGCCGGTGTCGTCCTCCGAGCGATCGTTGACGGCGATCAATTCCAGGTCGGGATAATCGAGCCGCAGCATCGTGGGCACCGCCGCGCCGAGCGTCCGGCCCTCGTTGCGCGCGGTGAACACGAGCGTAACGCGCGGCCAGGTCGCCGGCTCGGGCGACTTGAGCGTCGCCAGCCGGCGCAGGCGGCGGTTGCCGCGCATGACCTCCCACGCGGCGCCCAGCCACAGCAGCAGCGTGAGGGCGGCAAGGGCAACTGGAAGGTGAAGCATCATCCTATATCGGCGGCGTGGAGCCGCCGGGCACGGCGCGTTCGACCTTCACCCGACGGGCGCGGTCGGCGTTGGCCTCGAGGATCGTGAGCCGGTATTCGCCGGTGACGATGGTCTCGTCGCGCTTGGGCACATGGCCGAGCAACCGCTGGGACCACGTGGCCACCGTCTCGCGCGGCTGCCACTCAAGCGGCCAGCCGGTCTCGGCCTGCAGCTCGCGCATGGTGAAGGCGCCGCTCACCACGATGGCGCTCTCGGTGCGCTTGTAGACCGGGCCGCTCTCGATGTCGAATTCGTCGCGGATGTCGCCCACGATCTCCTCGAGCACGTCCTCGAAGGTGACGATGCCAGCGAGCGCCTGCTTGTCGTCGAGCACGACGGCCATGTGGCTCCGGGCCGAGCGGAAGCGCTCGATCATGGTGTGCAGCGGGGTGGTGAGCTCGAATTCCACGGCGGGGCGCACGAGCGGCTCGAACGGCGTGTCGGAACCGAGCAGGCTGATCTGCCAGAGCCATTCGCGCACGAGGATGATGCCCTCGACCTTGTCGAGGGAGCCCGAGCAGACGGGAAAGCGGCTGTGGCCGCTGGTCTGGGCGGTGCGGAGGTTTTCGGCGAGGGGCTTGTCCAGCCACAAGGCGATGACCTGGTCGCGCGGCCGCATGATGTGCTGCGCCTGGGTGCGGCGCGCGCGCAGGGCCTGCACCATGAGCTTGTTGATGAGGGCGTCGCCCGGATGCACATGCCGGGCGTGGCTGAAGACATATTCCAGCTCCTCGTCGCTGAAGGCGGCATCGCCCTCCTTCGCCTCCCCGAGCCCGACCCAGCGGATCATGCGGTTCGCGGTGTCGTTGAGCAGCCAGATGAAGGGGAAAAAGATGTAGTGAAACACCATCAGCGGAGCGGAGATCCAGAGCGTCACCGGCTTGGCGTGCTGGATCGCCAGCATCTTGGGCGCCTGCTCGCCAAACACGATGTGCAGGAAGGTGATCACGATGAAGGCGACGAAGAACGCGATGGAGCTCACGGCGGCCGGGTCGGTGATATTCCAATGCGCCAGCAGCGGTTCGAGCCGCCGGGCGAAGAACGGTTCACCGACCCAGCCCAGGCCCAGGCTCGCGAGCGTGATGCCGAGCTGAGTCGCGGAGAGCGCCGAATCGAGCTGCGAAGTGGCCTGGAGGGCAAACTTCACCCGCCAGCCGCCGGTTTTGGCCAGCGGGCGCAACTGGCTGGCCCGCACCTTCACGAGCGCAAACTCGGCCGCGACGAAAAAGCCGTTGGCCAGCACGAGCGCCACAATGACAGCCACTTCCAGCGTGATACCGAGAAATTGATTCATGAACGCCAAACCCTACCGCCCGAATGGCAGCCCGCAATGCTTTTGCCCCGCGCGCGGTTTTAATCCGCCCCGGATGAGGCGGTTAAGCCGGTTTCCGGTCTGGGGTTGTCATCGCGCGCCCGACGGTGGCAATCCATCTCTTGAGGTTCGCACAATAGCATGCCGCTCGTGTTTCCAAAGGTAGGGCGGTGCGGCCCGCTCCGCCGCGAGAGCAATATCACGTTCCCGGCGCACCGGGCCCGGTGCGCCCTACCCGGCAGTCTGATACGCGAGGCTCAATCGCTGGATTGCTTCGTCGCCCTGCTCCTCGCAATGACAAGGAACAGGCAGCTCCCCTCCCCGCATTCTCATTCGACACGGTTGCGCGGCCCTTCGTAGGCTGCGCGCCACATTTATGGCGAGTTCTTCCGACCCCAAACTGGCCAACCGTATTTTGCGGGGCCTCGTCATCGGCCTGATTTTGGGTGTGATCACGCTGCTCGCTGGACCGCATGTGTCCGTGCCGGAATTCGTCCAAGGCCAGCTGATCCATGCGGGCATCAAATCCTCGGCCACCGGGCTTGAGCTGATGCGCGGGGTTTCCACCGTGTTGCTCGACCCGTTCGGCCGCGTGTTCCTGCGCCTGCTGTTCTTCGTGGTCATGCCTCTCGTGTTCGCCTCCCTCGCCACGGGCGTCGTGCAACTGGGCAACCCCCGCAAGCTCGGCCCGCTGGCCGGCCGCACGTTCTTCTTTTTCTTCCTCAACATGGCCATCGGCGTCGGCCTCGGCCTCGTCATGATGAATACGCTGCACCCCGGCGATTTTATCGATGCCGAGACGAAAACCCGGCTGATGGCGGAATTCGGCGGCGCCGCGCGGCAGCATGTCGCCACCTCGGCCGGCCAGTCCGGGCTTTCCCTCGCTATCATCGTCGAGATGTTCATGCCCGCCAATCTGCTCAACGCCGTGGTCGGCTCGAGCCTGTCCCGGATCGGCGACGTGCTGCCGCTCATCCTTTTCGCCATCCTCGTCGGCCTTGTCGGCACGACCCTGGCCGACGAAAAACGCCGCAGCCTCCAAGGCGCGCTCGAACTCGTCACCGAACTGATGACCGGCATCGTGCATCTCGCGCTACGCCTCGCCCCTTACGCGGTGCCGTGCCTCATCTACAGCGTCATCGTCAAATCCGGCCTCGATATCATCAAGGCGCTCGGCGTGTTCGTGCTCGGTTGCGCCGGCGTCATGGCCCTGCACCTCTTCGGCACGATGTCGCTTTGGCTCAAGCTGTGGACCCGCTGGAAGCCACGCGCCTATTTCGCCGCCATCGAGGAAGTGCTGATCACCGCCTTCTCCACCAGCTCGAGCAACGCCACGCTGCCGGCCGCCCTGGAGAATGCGAATGAGAAGCTGCATATTACGAACAGCACCGCCGGCTTCGTGCTGCCGCTGGGCACCACGATGAACATGAGCGGCACCGCGCTCTACGAAGGCTGCGTCGTGCTCTTTGTCGCGCAGGTCTTCGGTGTCGACCTGTCGCTCGGCCAGCAAATCACGCTGCTGCTGCTCGCCGTGCTCAGCGCCGTGGCCGTCGCGGGCATCCCCGGTGGCTCGCTGCCGCTCATCGCCGGCCTGCTCATCACCTTCGGCGTGCCCGCCGAGGGGATCGGCATCATCCTCGGCACCGACCGCATCCTCGACATGTGCCGCACCGCGACGAACGTCGGCTGCGACCTGACCACCGCGCTCGTCGTGGACGAGCTGACGAAGAAAGCCGAGGCCCGCGCGAAGTAGAGGTGGGAGGGGCTTTATGCCCCGACAAGGTGACAAGAAAGACGCCCACGTCGGGGCATAAAGCCCCTCCCACAAATACCCGCCTACAACCGCTCCCCACCTTCACTTCCGTAGCGGTCGACCACGCGAAGTCGCGCCGCCCTTCAGTATCGAATTGCGCCCGAACGGCCTCTGCCTTTCACTACCGCGCTTCGTCGGGCCAGACGGAAAAGCATAACGACAACTCTTCTGTGCCTGGCCGGGCTGCGCTCGGGTCGGGCATGGGAGGCCAACCCCCGAGATCGCCCTATGAAAACGTCCCCCTCCTGGCCCAGGTTCGCCTGGATCGCCCTCGTCATCCTGCTGCTGCCGCTTCCGGTCGCCGCCGCGCCCGATGCCCTCCCGCTCGATCCGGCGGTGCGCACCGGCCGGCTCCCGAACGGTCTGACGTATTACATCCGGAAAAACGTGAAGCCGGAAAAGCGCGTGGAACTCCGCCTCGCCATCAACACGGGCTCGGTGCAGGAAGACGACGATCAGCTCGGTCTCGCCCATTTCGTCGAGCACATGTGCTTCAAGGGCACCAAGAGCTTCCCGAAGACCGACCTGATCCACTACCTCCAATCCATCGGCTCCAACTTCGGGCCCGACATCAACGGCTACACCAGCTTCGACGAGACGGTCTACATGCTGACCGTGCCGTCCGACTCCGCGGAAATCCTGCACAACGGGCTCAAGATCATGCGCGAGTGGGCACATGACGTGACGTTCGATCCGGCCGACATCGATCTCGAGCGCGGTGTCGTGGTCGAGGAGTGGCGGCTCGGCCGCGGGGCCAATCAGCGCATGTTGGACAAGTTCCTCCCCGTGGTCTTCAAGGACTCCAAATACGCCCAGCGGCTCCCGATCGGCACCAAGGAGTCGATCGAGGGCGCGAGTCACGACGCCATCAAACGCTTTTACCACGACTGGTATCGTCCCGACCAGATGGCCATGATCGTCGTCGGCGACATCGATCCGGACCAGATCGAGCAAACCATCCGCACCGAGTTCGGCACCATTCCCGCGCCGGAGCAGCCGCGCGCCAAGGAGGCTTCGGTGGTGCCCGACAACGACGGGCCGCTCTACTCCATCGTCTCCGACCGCGAGAATCCCTACAACGTCCTGATCCTCGCCTTCAAGACGGAGGTTCCGCACTACGAGACCACCGCCGATTACCGCCGCTACCTCACGGAACAGCTCTTCCTTCAGCTGCTGAATCTGCGCCTGGCCGAACTGACGCAGCAGGCGAATCCCCCGTTCCTGTTTGCGCAGGCCAGTTACGGCCATCTCTGGGTGCGGGCGAAGGGCGCCTATCAACTGGTCACGGTCGTGCCGGACAACGGCGTCGAACGCGGCCTCGCCACGGTGCTCACGGAAAACGAACGCGTGCGCCAGCACGGCTTCACCGCCAACGAACTCGAACGCGCCCGGAAAACGCTCCAGCGCTCACTCGAACAGCGTTACCTCGACCGCGACAAAACCGAATCGGGCAGACTGGTGAACGCCTACGTCACCCACTTTCTCGCGCAGGATCCCGCCCCCGGCATCGAGTTCGAATACAATTACGCCAAGGAGCACCTGGCGGGCATCACGCTCGAGGAGGTCAACCGCCTGCCGCAACAATGGATCACCCCGAAGAACCGCGTGTTCGTCGTCGAGAACGTGGAAAAGCCCGGCGTGAAAATCTCGGCCGAGGCGGAACTCCAGGCCGTCACCCAGCAGGTCGCCTCGACCAAGGTGGAGGCTTACCAGGAAAAACAGCTCGCGGCGTCCCTGCTCGCGCAGAAACCCGTCCCGGGCAAGATCGTCGCCCAGCAGGCCATCGCGCCGATCGGCGTCACCGAACTGACGTTTGCGAACGGCGTGCGCGTCATTCTCAAACCCAGCCAGTTCAAGAACGACGAGGTGCTTTTCACCGCCTATCGCCCCGGCGGACAGTCACTGTATGGCGACGACTACAACCTCGCCGCCCAGCTCGCCGACCAATACGCACAGGAGAGCGGCGTGGCCGGGTTCTCGAAACCCGATCTGCAAAAGATGCTCGCCGGGAAAATCGTCGGCGTCACGCCCCAGATCTCAACCTACTTCGACGGCGTGAAGGGCAATTGCGCCGCGGCCGACCTCGAAACCGCGCTCCAGCTCACGCATTTGTATTTCACCGCGCCCCGCGCCGATGAGGTCGCCTATCAGTCGCTCGTCGCCCGGACTCAGGCCGTGTTGAAAAACGTCCTCTCGAATCCGATCAACTCGTTCTTCAACGAGAGCCAGACAATCCGCTACAACCACCATCCGCGCACCCCCGGCGTGCTGCCGACGGACGACGATTGGGCGAAGCTCAGCTACGCGAAAACCTCCGAGGTTTACCGTGGCCGCTTCGGCAACGCCGCGGGATTCACCTTCGTGTTTGTCGGCTCATTCACCGTCGAATCGATCACACCGCTGCTGCAGACCTACCTCGGCAGCCTGCCCGCCACCGGCGAACCCGGCACGTGGAAGGACCTTGGCGTGCGCCCGGTCGCCGGACCGTTTGAGCAAGTCCTCCACCGCGGCACCGATCCGCGCAGTTTTGTCCTGATCGGCCTCGAGGGCCCCACGGATTGGTCGCGCGACGAAGGCCATCAACTCTGGTCGTTGGGCAATATTCTCCAACGCGCGCTGATCGACAAGCTGCGGCTGGAGCTGGGCGGCGTCTACGCGGTCAACGCCAGCGCCGCCATCGATAAAGTCCCTTACGGCCACTATCGCGTGAACCTGATGATCCCGTGCGCGCCGGACAACGTGGAGAAGCTCGTCGCCGCGACCTACGCGGAGATGAACCGTCTGCGCCAGGCGGGCCTGAAGCCCGAGGAGATCCAGAAGGAGGTCGAGTCGCAGCGCCGCAACGTCGAGAAGGACGAGAAGGACAACAATGCGTGGCGCTGGAAGCTCGAGACGATCTACCGCGACGGCGAGTCGTTCACCCGGCTCTCCGATCCGAATGAGTTGATCGGCCTCGTCACCGCCGAAAACCTGCAGCGAATGGCGGTCAAGTATCTCGACTCCGCCAAGGCCGTCCGCTTCACGATGCTGCCGGAAACGAAATAGCCGCGCGCGGTGTTTGTAGGCGGGGTGCCCTCACCCCGCTGATTTCGGCCCTCGCCGCCCATGCCTCGCGGGGTGAGGGCACCCCGCCCACAACCGGACACGTCAGCTCACTTCCGGTAGTGGTCGACCACGCGGTAGCTGCGGGCGACGAGCCCGAAGGCCAGCGCCGCCGCGAAGGCGAACGCCGCAAAGAAGAACATCTGGAATGCCGTGACGCCGAAGCCGGTCGACGCGATGAAGTTCGTGACCGCGGCGTTCTTCACCGAGGCATTGACCACGAGCACCCACAGGTTGCCGATGGTCACCGAGAGCATCCAGAAGCTCATCAGCGCGCCCTTCATCGCCTGCGGCGCCTGGCTGTAGGCGAACTCGAGTCCGGTGGCCGACACCAGCACCTCGCCGAGCGTGAGGAACGCATACGGCACCACCTGCCACGCGATGGTGAACGGGTGGCCGCCGTCGAGCACCAGTTGCATGCCGCCGACGATCACCCACGCCACCCCGGAGAACGCGATGCCAGCCGTCATCCGTCGCAACGCCGTCGGCTCGATGCCGAAGCGCCGCATTGCCGGGTAAAGCACGAGATTGTTGAGCGGGATCAGGAGCATCACGAGCGCCGGGTTGAGCGCCTGCATCTGCGAGGATTGAAACCAGTGGGGCTTGGTCATCGCGTCCGCCTGCAGCACCCACGTCGACGCCTTCTGGTCGAAGAGCGACCAGAACGGGGTCACGAGCGCAAACAGCACCAGCACGCGCAGCACGCCGCGCACGCCCTCGACGGCCTCGTCGGGATGGTGGCCGCGCGCACCTTCCAGCTGGAGGCGCACGCCGATGCCGCCGAACGCAATCACCGCCACGAGCGCGAGACACGCGGCCTTCACGAAATTCTCGAAGCCCGGCAGCAGCACGAACGCCGCGATCGCCACCGCCACGCCGGCGGCCGCGAACAGTTTCCCGGGCGCGCCGGACCCGATCGCCGTGCGGCACACGCGCAGGAATGAGTGCGGGTCCGGCGGCGCGGGCGGCACCATGACGTAGCGCTTGCGTCCGCTCCACAGGATGACGGTCGAAATGAACATCAGCACCCCGGGGACGCCGAACGCGATCGCCGGCCCGAGGCTGCGGAGAAAGATCGGCATGAGCAGCGACGCGAAGAACGAGCCGAAGTTGATGATCCAATAGAAGGCGTCGAACACCACCTTGGCCCGGTGCTTGTTGGTCTGGTCGAACTGGTCGCCGACGAACGCCGAGACGCAGGGCTTGATGCCGCCCGAGCCGAGCGCGATCAGGCAGAGGCCCGCGTAGAAACCCGGCCGGTTGTCCACGAAGAGCGCGAGGCAGAACTGGCCGGCGCAATAGACGAGGCTCAGCCAGAAGATCGTATGGTATTTGCCCCAGAACCGGTCGGAGATCCAGCCGCCCAGCAGGGGGAAGAAGTAGACGCCGATGACGAAGGTGTGGAAGACATCCTTCGCCGCGCCCGCGCGGTCCGCCTCCGGCAGATATTGCAGGAGCGAGGACACGAGGAACACCGTCAGGATGTTCCGCATGCCGTAGAAACTGAACCGCTCGCAACCTTCGTTGCCGATGATGTAGGGGATCTGGCGGGGAATGGGCGTCTTCGGGTCCGGTTGGACCGCCGCGCCTGCTGTATTCGAACTCATGGGGGATGTGCCCCCACGCTGCCGGCGCGGGACGAAAGATCAAGGCGCGGCTGCCGCCCGGCGGTTATTCGCCGGAACGGATGTCGTCGGTGGCGACGAGCGCGACGAGTGCGGCCAAAATGACGACGGTGAAGATCATCTTGCTGTCGGTTGGGTCAGCAGCGCGACAGTCCGCGGCTGGTCCGCCCAACCGCCGCCGACCGACTGAATCAGGGCGACACTGGTGTTGAGCCGCTGGGCGGCGAGCTGGACGGAGGCGCGTTCGGCGAAGAGGACGGTGCGCTGGGCGTCGATGACCTCGAAGTAGTTCACGAAGCCGGCGTCGTAACGCGTCTGCGCCAGCTCGCCCGCACGGCGGGCGGCGGCGACGGCGCGGTCTTGCGCGGCGGCCTGGTCGGCGAGGAGCTGCGTGGCGGTCAAGGCGTCCTGCACCTCGCGGAAAGCGACCAGCACGCGCTGGCGGAAGAGCGCGACACTCTCCTCGTAGGCCGCGCGGCTGCGCGCGAGGTTGGCCTTGTTGCGGCCGCCTTGGAAGATCGGCAGGTAGAGGCTCGGTCCGACGGACCAGAGCTTGGAGTCGGAATTGGCCAGCCGGTCGATGTCGCCGCTCGCGGTGCCGAAGGAGCCGGTCAGCGAGATCGCGGGGAAGAACGCGGCCTTGGCCACGCCGATGCGAGCGTTGGCGGCGGCGAGCACCGACTCCGCGGCGGCAACGTCCGGGCGTCGCTCAAGAAGTGCACTCGGTAACCCGGCAGGAATAGCCGGCACCGTTGAAAGTTCAGCGCTGGACGTTGAAAGTTCGAAGTTTGGTGCTGCTTCGCCCAGCAGCACGGCCAGCGCGTTCTGCAACGCGGCGCGACGATTGGCCAAGGCGGCGGAGTCGGCCTCGGTCGAGGCGAGTTCGGCCTCGGCGCGGGCGAGGTCGAAGTCGGTGGCGGCGCCGTTCGTGCGGCGGGCGGTAACCAGCTCCAGCGCCTTGCGACGCAGGGCAATGCCGTCGCTGACAATCGCGGTCTCGCGGTCGAGGGCGCGCAACGAGAAATAGCTGGAGGCGACTTCGGCGGTGAGCGCGAGCCGGACGTTCTCGAAGTCGGCGGTGCTGGCCGCAGCCTCGGCGCGCGCGCCCTCGTTCAGCCGGCGAACGCGGCCGAAGAGGTCGAGCTCCCACGAGGCGTCGAGCGACGCGCGATAGGTCGTGGTCTCGGCGACGGGGAAGCGGTTGTCGGTGGTTTCCGAAGTGCGGGCGCGGCTGACCGAGGGATTCAGCCCGATCGACGGCAGGTAACTGCTGCGGGCGATGCCGGCGGCGGCGCGGGCCTGCTCGACGCGGGCGGCGGCGGCCTGGAGGTTCTGATTGGCGGCGAGGGCGCGGGTGACGAGGCCGTCGAGGGTCGCGTCGCCGAAAAGCTTCCACCACGCGCTGCGCGGGAGCGATCCGGCCGGTGCGGCCTGCTTCCAGGCGAAGGGCGTGGTGACGTCGGGGCGGTGGTAGTCGGGGCCGATGGCCGCGACGGACGTCGCGGCAAGTAACAAGTGAGAAGTGACAAGTATCAGGAAGGATTTCATGTTTTGAAGTAGGGCCGGTCTGTGACCGGCCTTCTGGGATGGTTTCGTGGTTCGATCGGCCGGTCGGAGACCGGCTCTACTTTCAGGCGCGTTCGGGCATCGGCTCGGGCAGCGCGGCGGGCGCGGGCTTCCGCACGCCGAGCTTCTCGAGAACGGTGTAGAACACCGGCGTGAGGAAGAGGCCGAAGAAGGTGACGCCGATCATGCCGGCGAACACGGCGACGCCCATGGCGCGGCGCATCTCGGCGCCGGCGCCGTGGCTGACGACGAGCGGGAAGACGCCGGCGATGAACGCGATCGAGGTCATGAGGATCGGGCGCAGGCGGAGGCGCGAGGCCTCGATGGCGGACTCGACGATGCCCTTGCCCTCCTCGCGGAGCTTCACGGCGAACTCGACGATCAGAATCGCGTTCTTGGCGGCGAGGCCAATGAGCACGATCAGGCCGATCTGCGTGAAGACATTGTTTTCGCCCTTCGTCAGCCAGAGTCCGACGAGCGCGGAGAACAGCGCCATCGGGACGATGAGGATGACCGCAAACGGGAGGCGGAAGCTCTCGTATTGGGCGGCCAGCACGAGGAACACCAGGAAGATGCTCAGCGGAAAGATGTAGATGCCGGTGTTGCCCGCGATGATCTTCTGGAACGTGAGTTCGGTCCAGTCGAGGACCATGCCCTTGGGCAGGTTCGCGGCGGCGAGCTTTTCCATGAGCGCCTCGGCCTGGCCGGAGCTGTAGCCGGGCGCGGGCGCGCCGTTGATCTCCGCGGCCGGGTAGCCGTTGTAGCGCATGACGCGGTCGGGTCCGTAGGTCTCGCGGACCTTCACGAGCGAGCCGAGCGGCACAAGCTGGCCGGCGGCGTTGCGGGTCTTGAGACGGAGGATGTCCTCGGGGCCGTGGCGGAACTGCGCGTCGGCCTGCGCAATGACCTGGTAGGTGCGGCCGAAGCGGTTGAAGTCATTCACGTAGAGCGAACCGAGGTTGATCTGCATCGTCTCGAACACGTTCGCCAGCGGCACGCCCTGGGCCTTGGCCTTGGGGCGGTCGACGTCGGCCTGCAGTTGCGGCGTGTTGATCGTGTAGCTGGAGAACAGGCCGGTGAGGCCGGGCGTCTGATAAGCCTTGCCGATCAGCCCCTGCGTGGCGCCGTAGAGGGCGTCGAGGCCGTTGTCGCCGCGGTCCTCGACGTAGAGCTTGAAGCCGCCGATGGTGCCGAGGCCCTGCACGGGCGGCGGCGGGAAGATCGCGATGTAGGCGTCCTCGATCGACGCGAACTCCTGCTGGAGCTGCCGGGCGATGGCCTGGCCGGTGAGTTCGGGCGTGCGGCGCTCCTCGAAGGGCTTGAGGGCCACGAAGACGATGCCGCTGTTCGGCGAGTTGGTGAAGCCGTTGATCGAGAGACCGGGGAACGCGATGGCGTTGGCGGCGCCCGGGTGCTTCAGCGCGATCTCGCTCATGCGGCGGATGACGGCGTCGGTGCGCTCGAGCGACGCGGCGGCCGGGAGCTGGGCGAAGGCGACCAGGTATTGCTTGTCCTGCGTCGGCACAAAGCCGGTCGGCGTGTTCCGGAAGAGCAGCGCCGTGGTGCCGAGCAGACCGGCGTAGACGACGAGCGCGATGACGGACACACGCAGCAGGCGGGCGACGCCGGCGGAATATTTCCGGGAGGCCCACTCGAAGAACCGGTTGAACGGGCGGAAAATCCAGCCGAAGGCGAAGTCCATGGCCCGCGTGAGCCGGTCCTTGGGCGCGTGGTGATCCCGGAGCAGGAGGGCGCTGAGCGCGGGCGAGAGCGTGAGCGAGTTGAAGGCCGAGATGACGGTCGAGATGGCGATGGTCATCGCGAACTGCTTGTAGAACTGGCCGGTCAGGCCGCTGATGAAGGCGGTCGGGATGAAGACGGCCGACAGCACCAACGCGGTGGCGACGATCGGGCCGGTGACCTCGCGCATGGCCTGGCGCGTGGCCTCGAAGGGCGACTTGCCGAGGCGGATGTTGCGCTCGACGTTCTCGACGACAACGATGGCGTCGTCGACCACGATGCCGATGGCGAGCACGAGGCCGAAGAGCGAGAGGGCGTTGATGGAAAAGCCCAGCGCGTGCATGACCGCGAAGGTCCCGACGAGCGACACCGGCACGGCGGCCAGCGGGATGATCGAGGCGCGCCAGGTCTGCAGGAAGAGGATGACCACGAGCACGACGAGCAGGATGGCCTCGAAGAGCGTGTGCACGACGGCCTCGATGGAGCTGCGCACGAAGACCGTCGGGTCGTAGACGATGTCGTATTGCAGGCCCTCGGGGAATCCCTTGGCCAGCTCCTTCATCGTCGCGCGCACGGCGTCCGAGGTGGCGATGGCGTTGGAGCCGGGCAACTGGGCGATGGGCAGCGCGACGGCGGGCTTGTTGTTCAGCAGGGAGCGCAGCGCGTAGGTGGAGGCGCCGAGCTCGATCCGGGCGACGTCGCGCAACTGGACGCGCTCGCCGGCCGGGCCGGATTTGACGATGATGGCGCCGAACTCCTCCTCGGTGGCGAGGCGGCCCTGGGTGCTGATGAGCAGCTCGGTGTCGACCGGGCGCGCGTCCGGCTGCTGGCCGACGGCGCCGGCGGCCACCTGGACGTTCTGCTCGCGAATCGCGGCGACGATGTCGGAGGCGGTCAGGCCCTTGGCCGCGACCTTGTTGGGATCGAGCCAGACGCGCATGGCGTAGTCGCCCGAGCCGAAGACGCGGACCTCGCCGACGCCGGTGAGGCGGGCGAGCACGTCGCGGACCTGGAGCGTGGCGTAGTTGCGGACGTAGATGTCGTCGTAGCGGTTGTCCGGCGAGAACAGGTGCACGACCATCAGCAGGTCGGGCGAGGCCTTCTGCGTGACGACGCCGACGCGGCGGACCTCCTCGGGGAGCTTGGGCAGGACCTGGGCGACGCGGTTCTGCACCTGCACCTGGGCGTTGTCCAGGTCGGTGCCGATGGCGAAGGTGATGGTGAGCGTCATCACGCCGTCGCTCGTGGCCTGCGAAAACATGTAGAGCGAGTGCTCGACGCCATTGATGGCCTGCTCGAGCGGGGCGGCGACGGTCTCGGAGATGGTCTTGGGGTTCGCGCCCGGATAGCTGGCGCGGACGATGACGGTGGGCGGGACGACCTCGGGATATTCGCTGATGGGCAGGCGCCACATCGCGATGAGGCCGACGAGGAAGATGATGATCGAAAGCACGCCGGCGAGGATCGGGCGCTTGATGAAGTAATCGGAGAAGTTCATGGGCGGGAATTTTTGGGCAAGGCAGTGGCCAGAGGGGCCGCGAACAGGCGGCCCGTGGAGGCGGTGACGTGGTGCGTGGGTCGCTTCCGGCGGTTAGCGGAGGACGGCGACCCGGCTGGCGGTGGACGCAGGTGCCGGGATGGCGGCGACGGCCTGCCGTTCCGGGGCGACGGTCATGCCGGGACGCACGCGCTGGAGGCCGTTGACGATGATCGTCTCGCCTGGCTGCAGGCCCTCGCGGACGACCCGCTTGCCGTTGATGACGGAGCCGAGTTTCACCGTGCGATAAGCCACGGTGTTGTCGGAGCCGACGGCGAAGACGAATTTCTGGCTCTGATCGGTGCCGATCGCCCGCTCGCTGACGAGCAGCGCGTTTTGCGGCGCGCTGATCGGGATGCGGACGCGGGCGAAAAGGCCCGGGAGCAGGGCGCCGTCGTCGTTCGGAACCACCAGGCGCACGGCGAGCGAGCCGGTGGCGGGATTCACGCGGTTGTCGGTCGACTCGATGTAGCCGTGACGCGGGTAGTCGTTCTCGTCGGCGAGCTGGACATCGGCGGGGATGCGGCCGTTGCGGGTGAGGAGGAGTCCGCCGCGTGCGAGCCGGTTGAACTTGAGCAACGTGGCCTCGTCGAGGTCGGCGTAGACGTAGGCGTCGCCGACTGTGACGATGGTCGTCAGGAGCGTGGCGTTGCCCGGCGCGCCGGAAACCAGGTTGCCCGGGGTGACGAACGCCCGGCTGATGCGGCCGGCGATCGGCGCGCGCACTTCCGTGTGCTCGAGGTCGAGGCGGGCGGTCTCGAGCGCGGCGCGGGCCTCGGCGGCGGCGGCGCGGCGGGCCTCGGCCTCCTCGCTGGAGATGGCGGAGGCTGCCAGGAGCTTCTCGGCCCGGACGGCCTCGCGGGCGGCCACATCAGCGCGGGCCGCGGCGAGGTCGAACTGCGCCCGATACCAGCGCGGATCGATCGTGAAGAGCACATCGCCCTGGTTCACCAGCTGGCCGGCCTGGAAGCGGACGGCCTCGAGGTGGCCCGAGACGCGGGCGCGGAGCTCGACCGTCTCGATGGCATCGACGTGACCGGTGAGCTCCTCGTATTCGGTGACGAGTTGTTGTTCGACCGGCGCGACGGTGACCTTGGGCGCGGGTGGCGCGACCGGGGCCGCCGCCGGAGCGGCCTGGAGGTGGACGGGGGCTGCGAGATAAAGACCGGCGCTGACGGCGGCGAGAACGCCCGCGGCGACAAAGAGGGAGCGTCGCTTGAGGCGGGGAGAAATTCGATTGGGCATGGAGGTCGGGGACATGGCGTGGATGGTGGTGCGAGTGAATGAAGAGGGTTTCAGCGGGAAGCGACAGACGCGCTGGCGTCGTCAACGGAAACGAGGAGCGTGATGGCTCCGAGGATGAGAGTGGCGGTGATCATGGTGCGTGGTGGTTAATGGGTGAAAATTGCGAGTTTAAGCGGTGGCGACCGTCTGGCTGGCCCGGTCGACGGGCTCAGGGCTGGCGGCATCAAGGCGCTTGAAAATCTCGGACTTCGGTTGGATGCCGACCATCGTGGCGACGACCTCGCGGTCGCGGAACACGAGCAAGGTCGGGATCGAGCGAATGCCGTAGCGGGCGGCGAGCTCCGGGTGGGCGTCGACATCGACCTTGGCGATCACGGCGCGGCCGGCGCGCTCCGCGGCGATTTCATTGAGCGAGGGCGCGATGGCCTTGCACGGGCCGCACCAGGACGCCCAGAAGTCGACCAGCACGGGCTGGTGTTGCGAAGCGTCGAGGACATCGGCCGCGAAGGAGGCGTTGGAAACGGAAAGCGGATGCGAAGAGATGGAGTTCATGACGGAGTGGTTTGGTGGGTTTGATGAGGCGGGATTCAGTCGCGGTAGCGCGTGAGCGGCGCCTGCAGGCGGTCGAGCAGATACGGGTCCAACAAGCTGCCGGGCGGCGGCGCGGGAAAGCGGGCGCGGGCGGTGGCGGCGTGGGTGAACCGTTGCACAAAATAGGCGGGCAGGTTGGAACTCGCGGGATTTGTTGAGGCAGACGAGGAGCGTCGGATAAGTTTATCGTTCATGGCGTGGAGCTGCTGTAGTTGACTGGTTATCTAGTTTTGAGTCGAAAAAAACGCGCGCGACAAAGCGTCGGGCGCTGAGAGTGAATTCAGATTTTGGTAGATTGCTTGGCGCCGAGCATGCGGAGTGCAGTTTCGGCCAGCGAATGGGCGACCTCGGGATCGTTCATGATGCGGCACTGGCAGACGATGCCTTCGATCAGGCCGGCCAGGGCGCCGGCTTTCTCGGCGGGATCACACGGCTCGATCTGTCCCTCGGCCACGGCATCGCGGATCGTTGATTCGTAGTAGCGGCGCTTGCGGTTGAGGATCTCGCGGATCTTGGCGTTGATGCCCGTCTCGCCGGTGCTGGTCTCCGAACCGACGGATACAATGGGGCAACCGAGCACGCGACCATGCTGCTGCTTCACCTCGACCTGCTTTTGGTGGATGGATTCAAGGTAGGCCGTGAGCCTGCTCAGGGGGTCGAGCGAGGGTGAAAAACTCTGGTCCATGCGGGGCTTCCAAGTCTGGACCCACATCCGCTCCAAGGCGGCGACAGCCAAGTCCGACTTTGAACTGAAGAAATAATAGAAACTGCCCTTCTTCACGTCGGCCCGCTTGCAGATGTCGTCAATCGTGACGGCGCCGTAGCTCTCTTCCCAGATGAGGTCGAGAGCGGCGTCCATCAATCGTTCGTTGGCGTCTGAAGTTCTGCCCATGCCAAGACGAATAGTTGACCGTTTAGTCTAGTCAACAACTTTCTTGTTTTCCGTTCCTCCCCTTCGGGAAAAGCCTGTGCGCCAAGACCTCGGCGAGTCACTTCGCCTTCAGCTCCATGCCCTCGACCATGCCGAGCAACTGCTGGAAGGGTTCCGTCAGCTCGCCTTCGGACAAGATCTGCACCCGGATCATCACACTCGAGTTCACCCGGATCATGCCGAGACTGACCTGCTTGTAGTCGCCCTTGACCGACTCCTTTCCGATGAGCTTCGGATCCGTGAGCGTGAAATAGAAGCCGAAGCCCTCCTTGCAATAAAACGTCTTCAAGGTGACGTCGGTCTCCACAAAGTCGCCGGTGGCGATCATCCGCCGGCCGGCGCCCGTCACCTGACGGGCCAGCTTTTCCCGGGTGGAGAAATCATCGGCGCCCCCCGCCGCCACGATGATCTGGCAGGCCGCGTTGACCGCCGCCGGCCCCTTGGGCGTGATCTGGATCTTCAGGTCGCCGTCGTCCTCGCTGCGGACGTTCCACTCCCCGACCGGAAAAATCTCGAGCTTGCCGTGATTGTGCAGATCGAAAACCTGCGCCCACGCTCCCGCCGCCGGGAGCATCAGGATCAGAGCCGCCAGATATGCGCGCATGAAGGCACGTTAGCGTAATCACCCCGCCCGGCGCGAGCACTCTTTGACCGGATGCCGCGGACAGTCCCCGGCACGCCACCTATCGCTTTTGTCAGGTTGCCGGATTTGTCAGGCCGCCCGCTTGGGCTTAAGGTGCAGCCCGCAACGCGGATTTGACGCCCGGCACCAAATCCCTTCGTGCCGCGACTGCACCCCGGTCACAAATCCAGCGCAACATCCGTCCCGCCATGAAAAGCTACGTTCTGGAACATTCGCTCCCGGAAGGCTCCCGCAAGATGCCGCGCGTGACCGCCGCCAGCATCACCCTCGCCCTGATCCTCGTGGCGGTGCTGGTGGTGGGCCTCGCCAAGCAGCGGCAGAACAACGCCACCATCGCCACCCTGCTGGGCGAGGTGGAGGGTAACCGGGCCGATATCACCCGGTTCCGGTCCAACCTGTCGGAAACCCAAAACCGCGCCGCCCTGCTGCAGAAACAGCTGGGGGACGCCGAGCTTCTGGCGCAAACCACCCGCACGCAACTGGACCAATCCACGGACGAGGTCGCCCGTCTGCAGGAGCAACTTGCCGCTTCGCAGGATGAAATCGAAAAGCTGAAACCCCGCCTCAATCGGGCCGAGGCCGGCTATAACCTCGCCCAGGCCCGGATGAAGGAATCGACCGCGACGCTCGCCACCGCGGTGAAACAACGGGACGAAGCCCACGCCGAGCTTGTTACGCTGCGCACGCGCCTCACGGCCGCCAACAACCGGGCGGCCGAGTTCGAGGCGCGCCTCGTGCAGGCCAACCAGGAACTCGCCCGGCTCCGGCTACAGGCCAAATCCCGCCGCTGACCGCCGGCATCGCCAGCCGGTCGTGGTCGGGCCGGTCATCCGGACGATTGCACCGAGGAACCTCCGGTGGTCAAAAGCGACGCGACCGCGGAGCGGAACCGCCACCAAAAGAGCGCAGCAACCCCGCGTTCCTACCGCGAAGCCCGCTCGATCTCGGACCACTCTTCCGGCGTGAGGCGCACGGCGGCGGCACCCAGGTTTTCCTTCAGGTGGGCCGGGCTGGCGGTGCCGGGAATTGGGAGCATGACGGGCGAACGTTGCAGCAGCCACGCGAGCGCCAGCTGGGCAACCGTGACTCCGTGATGCTTGGCCGCCTGGTCGAGCGCTCCGCCCGGCCGGGCCATCTCGCCCGCCGCGAGCGGAAACCACGGGATGAAGCCGAGTCCGTGCTTCGCGCAATAATCGAGCACGGCCTCGCTCTGGCGGTTGCCCAGATTGTAGAGATTCTGGACGCTCACGATGGCGACGGTCCTCCGGGCCTGTTCGATTTCCTTCACCGAAACTTCGGACAGGCCGAGGTGGCGGATCTTTCCGGCCTGTTGCAGTTCTTTGAGCGCCCCGAGCGTCTCGGCAACCGGCACCTTCGGGTCGATGCGGTGCAGTTGGTAGAGATCGATGCAGTCGAGTTTCAACCGCCGCAGACTCAGCTCGACGCACTGCCGGAGATATTCCGGCCGGCCGACCGGCGCCCATTGCTCCGGACCAGAGCGCGTCAGTCCGCCCTTGGTGGCGATGACCAGTCCCTTGGGATACGGATGCAGGGCCTCGGCAATCAGACGTTCGCTGACCTCGGGGCCGTAGGAGTCCGCCGTGTCGATCAGGTTGACGCCAAGGTCCACCACCTTGCGGAGCAGCCGGCGGGCGGTAGCGGGATCCTTGGGCTCGCCCCAGATGCCCGCGCCGGTGATGCGCATCGCGCCGAAACCAAGACGATACACCGGCAGATCGCCGCCGAGCTTGAACACGCCGCTCGCGGCGGCAGGCAGTTTCCGGGGGTTGGTTTTCATGAAGCGGTCAGGCTACTCGCTCCGCTGGATTTTGCAACGGACCGTCCGCGCCGGCTCCTCCGGATTTAACCCGCCGGATGCGCGGATGACGGCACCGGCGTCGCACCGACCGGCGGCACCGCACTCTCCGCCTGATGATCACGGGCGAGCAGCGAATAGGCGGTGGGCACGACAAAGAGCGTGAAGAGCGTGCCGATGCTCATGCCCGTGGCGATGATCAGGCCCATGTGCTGGCGGCTGACCGCGCCGGCACCGGAGGCGAACACCAGCGGCATCACACCGAGCACCATGGCGGCGGTCGTCATCAGAATCGGCCGCAGGCGCACGCCGGCGGCATGCTCGACCGCCTCGCGCCGCGACTTGCCCTCGCGCTGCAGTTGGTTCGCAAACTGCGTGATCAGGATGCCGTGCTTCGTCACGAGGCCGACCAGCGTGATCAGGCCGACCTTGGTGTAGATGTTCAACGAGAGCCCGTGATACCCGAGGCAGACAAACGCGAGCGCACCCGAGACCGCCAGCGGCACGCTGAGCATGATGATCAACGGATCACGGAAGCTCTCGAACTGTGCGGCCAACACGAGGAAGATGATGATGACGGCGAAGGCCATCGTCATGAGGAACGTGCCGCTCTCCTGGACGAATTGCCGCGACTGGCCCGCGTAGTCCGCGGTGTAGCCCTCGGGGAAGAGCTCCCGCGCCTTCGCGTTCAGGAAATCCAGCGCCTGGCCCTGCGTGACGCCCGGCTTGGGCACGCAGGTGATCGTCGCGGCGTTCAGCTGCTGGAACCGGTTCATCGCGCGCGGCTGCGTCTCGTAGCGGATCGAGGCGACGGCGGACAGCGGCACCAGCGCGCCCGTGCCCGTGGAGATGTAGTAATCACCCAGCTGCTCCGGATTCAGCCGGAACGTGCGCTCCACCTGCGGAATCACCCGGTAGCTCCGGCCCTGCACGTTGAAAAAATTGACGTAGTTCCCGCCAAGCATCGCGCCGAGATCGGCGCCGATCTGCGCCATGTTGATGCCGAGCATCGCAGCCTTGTCGCGGTCGACGTCGATGTAGGCCTGCGCCTGGTCGAATTTCAGGCTGTTGTCGGCGTAGAAGAAAAACCCGCTCTTCACCGCTTCGAGCACGAGGGCGTCGGCCACCTGCGCGATGCGGGACGGATCGTCGGTCGACACCACCATGAACTGCACGTTGGCGCCGCCGGCCCCGGGCAGCGGCGGGCGCAGGAAAGACAGCATGCGCAGGCCGGCCACCGCCCCGAGCTTCCGGGTCACTTCGGGCAACAGCTGCATCGTCGTGCGCTTGCGTTGGTCCCACGGCTTCAGCGCCATCAGCGTGATGCTGTTGTTCGAGGCGGGATAGCCGCTGATCTGGATGACCTGCGCCGTCTCCGGAAAACCGCGCACGATGCCGGTGATCTCGTCGGAAAACCCCGTGATCTGGTCGATGTTGGCGTTGGGCGACGCCGTGCCGAAGGAGATGATCATGCCCTGGTCCTCGTCCGGGGCGAGGTCGGTCTTGGACATCTGGTAGAACGGCACGAGGCTGGCGAAAACGATCAGGGCGAAGACGAAGACGACCGGCCGGTAGTTGAGCGTCGCATGCAGCAACTGTTCATACGCGCCGCGGAAGCGGTCAAACTGCCGGTCGAGAAAATGCGCGAACCGCTGCCGCGAGCCGTCGTCCGGCTGAAGCAGCTTCGAGCACATCATCGGCGAGAGGGTCAGCGCGACGATACCCGAGACGATCACCGCGCCCGCGAGGGTGAACGCAAACTCCCGGAACAAGGCCCCGGTCAGCCCGCCCTGGAAACCGATGGGCGCGTAGACGGCGGCGAGCGTGATCGTCATGGCGACGACCGGGCCGCCGAGTTCGCGCGCGCCCTTGAGACTGGCTTCGAGCGGCGACAGGCCCTCCTCGATATGCCGGTGGATGTTCTCCACCACCACGATGGCGTCGTCCACGACCAGCCCGATGGCCAGCACCATGGCCAGCAGCGTCAGCAGGTTGATGGTGAAGCCCAGCACCAGCATCAGGAAGCACGCCCCGACCAGTGACAGCGGCATCGCGACGATCGGGATGACGACCGAGCGGACGGTGCCGAGGAACAGGTAGATGATGACGACCACGATCAGCAGCGCCTCGATCAGCGTCACGATGACCTCGTCGATGGCGCTCCGGATGTATTCGGTGGCGTCGTAGGGGATCGCGGCCGTCACGCTGCGGGGCAGTTCCGCCACGATCTGCGGGAAGATCTTGCGGACGTCGTTGATGACCGTGAGGGCGTTGGCCGTCGGCAGGACGTTGATCGCGACCGCCGTCGTGGGATTGCCGTCGAACTTCACGGCCGCCTCGTAACTCTCCGCGCCGAGCACGACATCGGCCACGTCGCCCAGCCGCAGGATCGCGCCGTTCTTCTGGGAAATCACCAGGTGGCGGAACTCCTCGGCGGTGTGGAGATCCGTGCCGGCAATGAGGTCCACCGAGGTCATCATGCCCTTGGTGGCGCCCACGGCGGACAGGTAGTTGTTCTGGGCGATGGCGCGCCACACTTGCGCGGGACTCAGCCCGTGGGCCGCGAGGCGGTCCGGCTTGAGCCAGATGCGCATGGCAAAGATGCGCGCGCCGAGGATCTGCGCGCTCTGCACGCCGGAGACGGCGGTGAGCTTCGGCTGCACGACCCGGTAGAGGTAATCGGTGATCTGGTTGGAATCGAGTTCGTCGCTGGAGAAGATGAGATACATCGCCGCGGTCGACTCGGACATCTGCACGTCGATGACGGGATCCTGCGCGTCCGCGGGCAGCTGGTTCCGCACGCGGTTCACCTTCGAGGTGATCTGCGTGAGGGCGGCGTTCGAGTCGTAGTTCATCCGCAGGTGCACGGTAATCGAACTGAAACTCGGGCCGCTGCTCGACTCGAGGTAGTCGATGCCATCGGCGCTCGCGATCTCGCGCTCGAGCGGCGTGGTGATGAAGCCGCGGATCAGCTCCGCGCTGGCGCCCACGTAGACGGTGGTGACGGTGACGACCGCGATGTCGCTGCGCGGATACTGCCGGACGTTCAGCAGGTTGATGGAACGGAAGCCGATGAGCAAAATCAGCAGGCTGACCACCGAGGCCAGCACCGGCCGCTTGATGAAGATGTCGGTGAAATGCATCGGGCCTCAGGGATGGGCGGGCTGCGGGGCCGGCGAGTCGCTCGGCGTGACAGTGTTGTTCACCACCACGCTGGCGCCGTTGCGCAGCTTGAGCTGGCCGGCCGTCACGACTTCCGCGCCGGCGGCCACGCCCTTGAGGATGGCGATCTGGTCGCCGCGGGTGGCGCCGGTCTGCACGAATTGCTGCCGCACGACCAGGCCGCCGCCTTCCTTGGCCGGTTCCACCAAGTAGACCGCGTTGCCGTAGGGATTGTAGACGATGGCCGAGACCGGCACCGTGATCACGCGGTCGACGGTGGGCAGCTGCACCTCGATCGAGCCAAACATGCCCGGTTGCAGCCGCTGGTCGTTGTTGGGCAATGTGGCCTGGAGTTGCAACGTGCGTGTCGTCTCGTCGACGTCGGGGTTTTGCGCACTGATGCGGCCGGCAAAGGCCACGCCGGGCCAGGCGTCGACGGAAACTGTCACCGGCTGGCCCGGTTGCATCTGGGCGGCGTGCTGCTGCGGCAGGGTGAAGTTAAAGAAGATCGGATCGAGCGCCTGCAGCGACACGATCACGGCGCCGCTGCGCAGGAACTGCCCGAGGTTCACCTGCCGGATGCCGGTGCGGCCCGCGAAGGGCGCGCGGATCGTCTTTTTCTCGATCATGCTGCGAATGGTGGCGACCGCGGCGCGCGCCTGGTTGAAGGTCGCCTCCGCGGCGTCGAGCTCGCTCTGGGCGTTGGAGCCGTTGGCGCGGAGCTGGCGGGCGCGTTCCAGTCCGAGCGAGGCCAGTGTGGCCGCCGCCTCGGCGTTCTGCAGCTGCGCCGTCTCGGTGGAAATGTCCTGTTGCACCAGCAGCTCGCCGGCCCCGACCGTGGCGCCCGGCTCGAAGGCGATCTTCGTGATCGCCCCGTCGAGCTGCGCGCTGACGATGATGCCCTGCGTCGCCACGAAGCTGCCCACGGAATGCAGTGTCGGCTTCCAATCCGATTCGCGCGCCGTCGTGGTGGCGACCGCGGCCGGCGGCGGTTTTTGCGCGGCCATGCTTTTGTTCATCATGTGCCGGCCAAACAGTTTGTAACCGATGATGCCGCCCACGAGGAGCGTCATGGCGACGAGCATTAACAACATGCGTTTGATCATGATGGCCTCCAGACCGGGTCGGCCGCCGCGAAAAACAACAAACATCCTGAAACGCGGCCGGGGGCGGTGGGTTTCATGGCGATTTGGTGATGAGGGCGGCAGCTGTTTCATCCCCGCCCGGACAGCTGGGCTGCCCGGATGCCGGTTGCCGCGGCATGATGCGGAGTTGGGCACCGCGCTGACGACAGCCAGCGCGATCATCCCAAAGCGGGACGGCCAACTATTCCACACGCCCCGCCAACCCGCTGCGCATCAGTTGGAAAAAGGAACGCATGCATTGGCCGCCACTGCGCGGGCGAAACCGGCGAGCTGCCGCGCATCGTCACCGGATGACCGTGTTGCGGCGTGACAGCCCGCTCATGCGGAGTAGTTTTCCGGCAATCCCATGAAACGGTTCGCCTTGTTCCTCCTGTTCCTCCTGATGACCGGAGCGCCGGCCTTTGCCGCGGCGGGAAAAGCCGACACCTCCGCGCCGGTGCCCTACCCGCTTCAGACCTGCATCGTCTCCGGCGAGCACCTCGAAGCCGGCAACATCGTGGTGTTCGTGCACCAGGAACCCGGCAAGCCCGATCGCGTCATGCGTCTCTGCTGCCGGAAATGCCTGGCCAAGTTCAAGGCCGACCCGGCGAAGTATCTCAAGCAGCTCGACGCGGCGGTCGCGAAGGCCGGCAAGAAGAACTGAAGGCCAAACCCCAAGGTCGCTTGAAGGGCAGGTTGCTTCCCCGCAACCGGCAACATAGGTTGCGTTGTGAAATATCGCACGCTCGGCTCAAGCCAGATCAGGGTCAGTGAAATTGGTTTTGGCGGCTGGCAACTCGCCAACCCCATCTGGGGCATGCACGACGAAAAGGCGGCGCTGCGCCTGGTGCGGACCGCACGGGATGCGGGGTGCAATTTCTTCGATACGGCCCCGGGGTATGCGGAAGGTCGCAGCGAGGAATTGCTCGGGCGCGCCCTGAAGTCCGATCGGGGGCAGGTGGTGCTTTGCTCAAAGTTCGGCCACACCGCCGATGGCGCAACGGATTTTAGTGTGGCGGGGCTGCGTCCTGCGATCACCGCGAGCCTGGCTCGTTTGCAGACAAACTATCTCGACGTGCTCCTGGTCCACAACCCGCCGGTGGACTTGCTGGATGGAAACCGCACCTCGCTTTACGCCGAGTTGGACCGGCTGAAGCAGGACGGATTGCTGCGAACCTACGGGGTGTCGCTCGACTGGGCCAAGGATCTCGAACAAGTCCTGGCCACCACCGGCAGTGGCGTGATTGAGGTATTGTTCAACGTCTTACATCAGGAACCCCAGGCGGGCTTTGCGGCGGCGCAGAGGCGGGGGGTGGGCCTGATTGCCAAGGTGCCGTTGGACTCCGGCTGGTTGTCTGGAAAATACCGGAGCGACAGCCGCTTTCTCGGCGTGCGCGACCGGTGGACGCCGGAGATCATCGCGCGGCGGGCGGCGCTGGTGGAACAGTTCGCCGCGTTGTTGCCGGCCAGCCTGTCCCTGCCGCACGCCGCCCTCCGTTATATCCTGGCCCAACCAGAGGTGTCTACCGTCATACCCGGAGCCAAGACCATCGAACAGGTGCTTGATAACGTAGCCGCGGCGAACGCCAAGCTCCCGCCGGAAACAGTGCGAGCGATCCGCGCCCTCTGGGAGCGAGAACTCAAGACCAGCCCGCTGCCCTGGTAACGCCGTCGGGGCATCCCAGGCTTTTGCGGATTCCCACGCGGGTGCCGATGCCGCGCTCGCGCGGCGGGAACTGATTTTGCAGTGCACTTATCAGCAACCGTCCCGGGCAATCCGCGGAAAAATCCGCCGGCATTGCCTTTATTTCACGGGCTCGCCGCCGCCGGCATGTGCAACCAGCCGGCGTATTTTTCCACCACGGCCGCGGGCACCTGCAACCGCCAGCGCGCCCCATCGGTTTGCAGGGAAAACACCGCCACTTTCGACTTTCCGTCGGCGTCTATCAGCAGGGCGGAAACCTTGGTGTCAGTCGGAGTGGGCCGCTGCCCCAGAATCGACGCGGTGCCCAGCGGCACATCCACGGCGGTCAAGAGTGCGATCAGCCGCTCCGGCGTGCCGAGTTCGTTTTGCAGGGCTGGCGACAGCCGGTCGAACGTGGCCGCCGCCTGACTCCGGGCTTCGGCGTCAAACGTCAGCAGATCCGTCAGGGCATCGATGTCGCCGGCCGCCGAGGCCCAGAGCGTGGTTTGAAAAGCCGCGTCCGGCGTGGCTTGGCCGGCATTTTGCCACAAACGGGCCGCGAGCGAATTCCCCTGCAGCGTGGGAATCGCGGCCTTGGAATCCGCCACCGGTTGTGCCGCCACGGCCCGCGCCGCCTCGTCCTCCCGGCGGCGCATGGTGGCCAGCTTCGCCCGCAACTGTTCCGCCGCCATCCGATTGGCGAGCACGTCTTCCAGTTCTCCCTCGGTTGGCTGGGCGGCGAGCAATCGCCGGCGCTCCGCCTCCAATCGCGCCCGCTCCCGGGTCTGGGCGCGCTGCCGGTCGATCTCCCCGCGCAGCCCATTGGCCGTCCGGTGCTGCCAGCCGAGCGTTGCAATCACAACCACGACCAAGGTCGCAAGGATGACGAAAAATAGTTTAGGCGGGCGCATGGCTCAAAACCAATTCCCCGGCGCGGGCGCTGTGCCCTTACCATCGGCGAGTTTGAAATCCAACCGCTGACTGACCCGCGTGTTGACCAACCGGCCGCCTTTGCGACCGGGATCGAACTGCCATTGCTCCACCGCGGCGACGGCGGCCGCCTCAAACTCGGGCCGCGAGGATTCCACCGCCCGAGCCCCCTGCACCTTGCCGGTAGAATCGACAACAAATGACACGACCACCGACCCCTCGATCCCGGAGGCCGCCATGTCCGCAGGGTAAACCGGTGTCGGCATCACGGCCGGCTTCGGCATCGCATCGAGTTCCGCCATCGCGGAGGTCTCCCCCACCGGCGGAGCGGATGGGACGGCGCTCGATTGCCGCGGCACCGGCCGGGCCATCGCCTGCAATCGCTGCTGCCGCGCGGCCACCTCATCCCGCAGGCGCGCCAGTTCCACATCGCTGATCTTGAAATCCGCGGCTTGGCGGACGGTGCGTTCAAGTTCCGTGTTTGTCTGATGCAACCGGGCGATTTCCTCGCCGCTTGGCGGCATGCCGGCGAGTTCGGCGCGCAACGCCGCATTGTTCTGTTCCTGCACGGCGTAGATGCCGGCCCCGCCCACGAGGACCGCTCCGGCGAGTCCGAGTTGTAGTTTGGTCAGGCTCATAAAGGTCAGGGTCGCGGCCGTGCCGGTTCCGGCCAGCGCGGTGCCGGTCACGGTGGCGGCGAGGCCCGCGGGCGCGGCCACGATCGCTTGGTTGGCCAGAGCCAGTGATAGCGCGGCCGCCGTCGACGTCGCCCCGCGCCGGGCCAGCAAGGCCCGCAGTTTTTCCACGGCGCGGTCCACGCGCATGCGCGCGGCGTTGTCCGAAAGCGAGAGCTTCGCCCCGACCTGCGCAAAATCGCAGCCCTCCAGATAGCGCAACAGAATCGCTTCGCGATCACGCTCGTCCAATTCACCCAATGCTTCGTCCAACACCGGACGGATGCGCTCCCAATCGGATTGGGTCGCCGGATCTGACGGGGAGTTTTCCTGCATGAGTAGAGCCTCCTGTTCGCGAACCTGCCGGCGACGCTCTCCGCGCACCAGCTTGGCCGCGGCAAACCGGGTGCTGGTGAACAGCCAGCCCGCCAGCACCCGATGGTCGGCCAGCCGGGCCGCCTTGCGGGCAAGATCGGTGAACACCAGTTGGGTGACGTCCTGCGCCAGATGAGTGTCGCCGTTGACCTGCCGCAGCGCCGCGGAATACACCAGGTTCAGATGCCGGCGCACCAGCTCGGCAAAATCGCTTTCCGAGCGATTTTGGGCGTAACGGCGAAGAAGGGTGGAGTCGTCCGTCATGGCGGTTCAACCCATAGCACCCGCCAACCGGAAAACCGCACAAAAATTCGCCGAAACCCGGTGCGACCATCCAGGATCGTTCGCGAAAACCGCCATTGAAGCTGCCGCCACCCCGGCCTTAGTCTCTGCGCACTGACATGAAACGGACCTCCGCCAAACGGATCGGTATTCTCACGGCCGGCGGCGACAGCCCCGGGTTGAACGCGGCCATCCGCGCGGTCGGCAAGGCGGCCATCGGTGAATTCGGCTGGGAGGTCATCGGCTTTCGCGACGGCTTTCTCGGGCTGGCCGAGGATCACTGGCTGACCCTCGATAAGCCGGCGCTCTCGGGAATCCTGACCGTGGGCGGAACGATTCTCGGCACCAGCCGCGAGAAGCCCCACCGCATGGAGATCGGCGGCAAGATCCGCGACATGACCGCCACGATCGCCGCGAACTACCGGCGCCACCGTCTGTCCGCGCTGGTCTGCATCGGCGGCGGCGGCACGCACAAGAACGCCCTTCGCCTGGCCAAGGCCGGCCTCAACATCGTCACGCTGCCCAAGACGATCGACAACGACGTGCCCCTGACGGACGCGACGATCGGCTTCGACACCGCCCTGGGCATCGCGTCGGAAGCGCTCGACCGCCTGCACAGCACCGCGCACAGCCACCACCGGATCATCGTGGCGGAAATCATGGGCCACCGGGCCGGCTGGCTGACCCTCGGCGCCGGCATCGGCGGCGGCGCCGATGTGATTCTCATCCCCGAAATCCCTTACACGGCGGAAAAGATCGCCGCCGCGATCGGCCGCCGGGCCAAGGGCGGGCGCGCCAACTTCAGCATCGTAGCGGTGGCCGAGGGCGCGCTGTCCCGCGAAACCGCCGCAGCCTTTGCCGCGGCCAAGAAGAGAAAGAAACTGGCCCGCACCGAGGAGAAACGGAAGCGCGCCAAGGAGGAATTAAGCGAACTCGACGCCCATCATGCCGGCAACACCCTCCGCCTGGCCAAGCAGCTTGAGGAGCTGACCGGGCTGGAGGCCCGGGTCACCATTCTCGGTTATGTGCAGCGCGGCGGCACGCCGTCCGTGACCGACCGCATCCTCGCGACGCGTTTGGGTTCGGCCTGTGTGACTCTGATCAAGGAAGGCCGGTTCGGCGTGATGGTGGCCGCCCGGGGCAATGGCACCACCGCCGTGCCCATCACCGATGTGGCGGGCAACCTCAAGCTGGTGCCCGTCGACCACGAGTGGGTCCGCGCCGCCCGCCGCGTCGGCACCTGCCTGGGCGACTGAAGCGCCTGGTCCGGCGGCCCGTGGCCTCATTTCCGTCTCTCTTGCGTAGCGGCGAGCGCCAGCAAGCCGACTTTGAACGGCTCGCTGGCGCTCGCCGCTACCCCTCCAGGATTGCGAACGTCGGGAGGATCGCAACGGTAGCCCGATGAGTCGCATGCCCCGAACGGTCGCCGTCCTCTTGATCGTGAACCTCGTGGCTTTTGCCGCGGGCTTCCTGCTGCCGAACGGACGCGAGCTGTTGGTCGATACCGGCGCGCTCTGGTATCCGGCCAACGGTAATTTTGGCCTGTGGCAGGTGGTGTCGTATATGTTCCTGCATGCGGACCTGGGCCATATTTTCTTCAACATGTTCGCGCTCGTTTCCTTCGGCTCGATCCTGGAGCGGGAATGGGGCGCGGCGCGCTTTTTGCTTTTCTATTTTCTCTGCGGCGTGGGCGCCGCGCTGATCCAGACGGGCATCAACTGGCAGGAGTTCCATGGCCTGCATACCCGCCTGGTCGCGGCGGGGCTGGAGCCGTCCGCCATCAGTTCCCTGCTGGCGACCGGAAGCGGACGGCTGCCCGCGGATCCGGCGGTCAAGGCGGTGCTCATCGAGCTTTATGGGATCTATGCGCGGCCGATGCTCGGCGCCTCCGGGGCCATCTATGGGCTCCTGGTGGCCTTTGGGTTTCTCCATCCCAACGCCAAGCTCGCCCTGATGTTCGTGCCCGTCCCGATCGCGGCGAAATACTTCATCCCCGGCCTGCTGCTCCTCGACCTGTTCTCCGGCGTCACCGGGTTTTCCCTCTTCGGCGCCGGCGTGGCCCATTTCGCGCACCTCGGCGGCGCCGCGATCGGATTCCTCCTCATGCTCCTCTGGCGCCGCCGCCGGATCCCAGTGGAAGGCCAGGCTTTCCAGTGAGAGGAACGGATTGGCCACAAAAAGCACAAAAGGTCACAAAAACTGTCGGGCGGAGGCGCTGATCCCGCCGGCCTTGGTTCGCGGTGGAGCCCTCGGGGCCGCGCCTTGAGGTGGAGCGGGTTGCCCCCAACACGCTGTTCCCTTTGAACAGGAGATCGCGGAGAAACAACCTCTGCTACCTCCTGCAAATCTTCAGAGTATTTGCGCTCTTCGTGCCTTTTCGTGGCCAACCGCATCGGGCAAACCAGACAACAATGCGTTTCTTAACCACTCATGCATCGCCTAACGGCGCTGCTACTCGGTGAGCTCCGCCTGATCGGCTTCGCGGTGGGTTTCGAGGGTTGGCTGATCGCCAACGGAGAAGGGAGCCAGATCGGTCGGTCATTCCTCACGGCGATTAGCCGTGCCTCTGATTCAAATCCGGAGCCGATTAGGCGGAGCGCACCAAGCAGCGCAGCCGTTAGGCGTAGCATTCGTGGTTAATTCTCTCCGGGTGGTTTGAAAACACTCCCTAGTGGTTAATATACAGTTTGCGCTTCCTTCAGATTTTTGGGCTGCCATTTGACCTTTCCGCTCTTCGCTCCAAGCTCCCCGCTCCGATCTCCGACCTCCACCATCCGCTCACCACACACTCACTTTCACTCTCACTTCCCTGCCCATGCCGCTGCTGACCATTGTCCCGCCGATGCCTGGCGCCGAGCGCCGCTTCAAACCGTTTGTCGATTTCGTGCACACCGTCGGCTGGGAGACGGAATTTGTCCGGCTGGAAATGACCGGCCGGCAGCCGGCCTTCGGCTCGACCGACATCTTCCCCCGGGTCGACACGCAGACGGCGGGCAAGGTCGTGATGGGCTTCTCCCTCGGCGCGCTCTACTCGCATTTGGGCGCGTTGCGTGCCCGGCACCTGATCCTCGGCTCGATCGCGCCTTTCTTTCTCGAGGACGACGATGAACCCGAGCGCTGGATGATCTCCTACCGCGCCGGCAATGCCGACACCCCCGCCGACATCCTGGTGGGCGCCGAGGAAGACGCCCAGATGCACCGCCGCGCGACAGCCGTGCGAGACTTCTACCGTCAGCACACCTACACGGTCGTCCCCGGCGCGGAGCACGAGCTCTGGCATCCGAACTACCTGCAGGCGATCAAAACGTCCTTGGATCGCCTCAAGATCCAGCCATAGAAGTCAGGCCTCCGAATCCCAAACCCAGCCTGACCCCGTGCGATTCTCCAATTTGAATGCTGACCCCAAGCATTTGCCTCTTTCGCGCCCGTTCTGATAGGGCCCGCACACATGAAATTAACCGCCAAGATGCGATCACTGTTAGACGCGAAATGTGGGGCGCTCAAAATTACATCTACCGATACCCGGCACGTCTTCGAAGCAGCAAGCCAACAGCAAGCCGACACTGGAATTGCCGGACACGAGAACCTGAAGAGGTTTGCTGCGCGGAAGTATTTCTCGCTCTTTGAATCAAAAATCAAAGCGGCCCATGCCGATGCATTGAATATCTTGGAGGCCTGCCACGCAGAAGATTCACTGAGTGAAATACCCCTTTATGTGGATTCCCTTCTGGCGCCATTTGTAAGCGAAACCAGCCGCAAGGTGGTGGAGCTTACCGGCAACGCTCCATATTCAACTGAGATACGAGACATACCGGTAATGTATTCTGCTCTTAAAAAGGACTTCGAGTATCGGGTGGAGCTAGGGCGTGTTTTCAAAATGGTGGAACCGTTCAGAGCTGACCGAGTCGGAGTGGGCGCATGTATTATACTGATCGCCAGTTGATCCCCGAGCCGCGATGGGAGCGGCTAAAAAAATTGATCTGATAC